>WBZS01001529.1_pt1 | contig 17989 bp, 15 predicted proteins | sample 5204201 | NCBI WGS metagenome assembly WBZS01 (sample SAMN12344357, study PRJNA552823) | activated sludge metagenome | biome: Activated sludge suspended growth; feature: Nitrification reactor; material: Wastewater; isolation source: activated sludge from nitrification reactor of wastewater...
AACGATGCCTGGCATGACTCGACCCTCCTTGGCCGACGGCCCGCGTGCGCCATCGCTCTCTACCCTTAATTTCGACCAAATTCCCCCATTTTCTCAAGGCCAGTCCACGATTTGCAAAACTTCAGTTTTGATTTCGGATTGCTTAGGTGTCGAAAAGAAAGATAGAATGCATAAGGGACCGATCGAAGGCGTTTCGAGCCGAGATTTCCGCGAACCTCGTGAGGAATCGCCGGGTCCCGTAGGTATTGGATGTTTACTCCTATCTCGTAAGCTGGAAAGGATCCAAACCCAAAAGGAGGCCCTTTGAGCACCGCGGTACTCACACCCATCACGCGTCATTACAATTCCGTGGACAATGCCATTCTCTGTGCCCAGGTGGGCCAGGATAACAAGGCCAAGGACATCCTCGTCCTTGATTTGCGAAAAATCACTCCGATCTACGATTACCTCGTTCTTATGACCGGTGCGAGCCGTCGGCAGATGCACGCCATTGCCGAGGAAGTTGACGAAATGATGAGTCAGCGAGGCGAAAAACGATTGTCCATCGAGGGTTACCAAACCAGCCGATGGATCGTGCAGGATTATGGCGACGTGGTCGTCCACGTTTTCGACGCGGACACTCGAGCCTACTACGCGCTGGAAGAACTTTGGCCCGATGCGCCACGCATCGATTGGAAGCGTGCCGAGTAGACGGATCGACGATAAACTAACCGCTTGCGGTTGAGCGTGTTTTTTTCACGCCCAGCCGTAAGCGGTTTTTCGTTTTGGGATTTTCGCACATGAATTTACTGAGCCTCGTTCGTGATCGCATCCGCCAAGCCCTGCGCCCCCTCGTCACCGATGCCGAACCCTACGCCGCCATGGTGAAAGCCACGCAAGACGCCAAGCACGGCGATTACCAGGCGAATTGCGCCATGGCGCTTCAGAAGGTTTTGGGCAAGAAACCTCGCGACATTGCGCAAGAAATCGTCGATCGGATCGAGTTGGGCGACTTCCTGCAAAAACCCGAAATCGCTGGTCCCGGTTTCATCAACCTCCGTATCGCCGATTCTTGGCTGGCGGCCCAACTACCTCGCATCGCGGTCGATGAACGCCTCGGCGTGGCGCCGGCGGAATCGGCGAAAACGTTCGTCGTCGATTTCAGTGGCCCCAACGTCGCCAAGCCCATGCACGTGGGCCATCTACGCAGTACGATCATCGGCGATGCCCTCGTTCGCATGCTCCGGTTCCTGGGCCATACCGTCGTCGGCGACAACCACCTGGGCGATTGGGGCACGCAGTTCGGCATCCTGCTCCACGGCTACAAAAACTTCCGAGATGAAGTAGCCTTCCAAAAAGATCCCGTGCGCGAGTTGGCGAGGCTTTACATCGAAGTTCGAAAGAAGATGAAGGCGAGCGACGAGGAGGAAGGCGATGATCCCGTCTCCCTCGCGTGCCGGCAGGAGACCGCCAAGCTCCACGCTGGCGACGCGGAAAACAACCGCTTGTGGAAGATGTTCATGCCCGCATGCATGGAAGAAATCAACCATGTTTACCGCCGACTTGACATCCATTTCGACCAAGTGCTCGGCGAAAGCTTCTACAACCCCATGTTGGCCGAGGTAGTCCAGGATCTCGAACGCCGAAGCATCGCCCAGGAAAGCCAGGGTGCACGCGTCGTTTTCTTCAAGGAGAGCGAACCGCCCGCGATGATCCGCAAGAGCGATGGCGCCTTCACCTACACCACCACCGACTTGGCGACGATAAAATACCGCCGCGACACGTGGAAGCCCGCCGCGATCTTGTACGTCGTCGATGCTCGGCAAGCGCTGCACTTTCAACATTTGTTTGAGATCGTCAACCGTTGGCAGTTGGGGCCGATGGAGTTGGAACATATCTCGTTCGGCAGCGTTTTGGGCGATGACCGCAAGCCGTTCAAGACGCGCGAAGGGGGCGTGGTCGAGTTGGAGACCTTGCTGGATGAAGCGGTGCAACGAGCCGAGCAGGTCTACCGCGAAAATCAGGATGAAGGTGCGGAGACTGCTTCCACGTTGACGGAACAGGAGCTTCGCGAGATTTACGAAGTGGTCGGCATCGGCGCGGTGAAGTACGCGGATTTATGCCAAAACCGCACGAGCGATTACATCTTCAGTTGGCCGAAGATGTTGGCGATGAATGGGAACACCGCCACGTACATGCAGTACGCGTACGTGCGGAATCGCGGGATTTTTCGCAAAGCCGACGAAGCGGTGGCACGTTTTCGCACCCAACCTCCGGCCGTGGTTTTTACGTCGCCCCACGAGCGAGCGTTGGCGCTCCAACTTTTGCGTTTCGAGGAATACCTAACCGCCGCCGCCGCGGAGTATCAGCCGAGCGGCGTCACGACGTACCTCTGGGATCTCGCCAAAACGTACAGTGGTTTCTTTCAGAATTGCCCGGTGCTGAAAGCCGAGTCCCCTGAGTTGCGCGATAGTCGCCTGCTTTTATGTGACCTTACCGGGCGAGTCCTGCAAAAATCGCTGAGTCTGCTAGGAATCCGCACGGTGGAACGGATGTAATCGTCGTTTCGTGCGACGCATTTTCGTGCGCCCATAAAGTAAGACCCCGGCGAGCGGGGGGTGTTAACCCCCCGTGAAAACCCGCGAAAGCTGTTGAAGGCCCGCGCAGAATCTACGTCCGACACCAAGCTTCGATTGAATCGTCGGTGTCAATGGATATTGGGTATCGGTGAAACACGGGGGGTTAACACCCCCCGCTCGCCGATCGGACGAGGCGCGACGTTGTTGCGAGGGTGCCGATTTCGCGAGGCGGCGTCGTTCTGACGAGGGGGCGTCGTTCTCGCTAACCTTTTCCGCGTGCGCCGATATAACACTCTCATCGCGAAAAACACCGAGGAAAGCCATGAAAATCCATGAATATCAGGCGAAAGAATTATTGATCGCCGCGGGTGCGAACGTTCCCAAAGGCTTGGTGGCTCGCAGTGCCGCCGAGGCGACGCAGCATTTCGACGCGATGGGTGGAAAACCCGTCGTGCTCAAATCGCAAATCCACGCGGGAGGCCGAGGCAAGGGGAAGTTCAAAAACAGCGGCGTCGATTTTGGCGGCGTCAAATACTTGACCAAACGGGAAGACATCGCCAAGGTCGCCGACGTGATGCTCAAGTTTCCCCTGGTCACCAAGCAAACGGGCGAGGATGGCCAAAAAGTCTCCACGCTGCTCGTGCAAGAGGCGGCCGACATCGAACGCGAAATTTACGTGGCCATGGTCCTCGACCGTGGGATTGGCAAGCCAATCTTGATGGCGTGTGCCGAGGGAGGCGTCGATATCGAAGAGGTCGCCGCCCATTCCCCGGAAAAGATCCTCAAACAAGTCGTCGATCCCGACGCGGGATTGCAGCCTTTCCAGGCACGCCGCTTCGCCTTCGAACTCGGATTCACCGGCGAACAAATCGGGCAAGCGGAAAAAATCTTCCACGCGCTCGCGAAGGTGTTTCTCGAAAAAGACTGCAATTTGGCGGAAATCAATCCGCTCGTCGTCACCAAGCAAGGCCAAGTGCAGGTGCTCGATGCCAAGATGACCTTCGACGACAACGCCCTGTTTCGCCATCCGGAGGTGGAAAAGCTTCGCGACGAAACCGAAGAAAACCCTTCCGAGCTTCGCGCCGCCAAGGCCGGCTTGAGTTTCATTAGCCTGAGTGGAAACATCGGGTGCTTGGTGAATGGCGCGGGTTTGGCCATGTCGACCATGGACATCATCAAATACCACGGCGGCATGCCGGCGAACTTTCTCGACGTGGGTGGTGGCGCGAACAAGGATCAAGTGACCGAGGCGCTACGCATTCTTTTGAGCGACCCGAGCGTGAAGGCGGTTTTGATCAATATCTTTGGCGGCATCATGAAATGCGACACCATCGCTGCCGCGGTGATCGAAGCGTTCAAGGAAGTGAAGCCGAAGGTGCCGTTCGTGGTTCGACTGGAAGGCACGAATGTGGAACAGGGCCGCAAGATGTTGACCGAGTCGGGCCTTAACCTGACCCCCGCGACCGACCTCACCGACGCCGCCAAAAAGGTGGTAGCTGCCGCGAAGTAAATTCGCGTTCCGTTTGCGGGACAGCGTCCGCGCGTTATCCCACAAACGGGCGTACTTGGTTCGAACTGAGGCCATCCATGGCGAACGCCGAAACGAAGCTGATGACCGCCGACGAGTTCTATGAATTCGTCCATCAGCCTGAGAACCGAGATCGAGAATTCGACCTCGTTCAAGGCGTCGTCGTGCCGATCCGGCGCATTCCGAACCGGTACCGTGGATTCGTCTGTGCGAATATCGGCGTGATTGTTGGAAATTATGGGCGCGAAGATGGTACGCATTATGGCGTCTTGGGAAATGTGGGCGTGATCGTCGCAAAGAACCCCGACACCGTACGCGGAACAGATTTCATGCTTTTTCAAAGCACGGCCAACCCAGGCGAGAACACTTGGGTGAATCACGCACCCGTGCTTGCGGTGGAAGTGCCGGCGTCGAACCAACCTTCGACCGTCACCGAACAGAAAATCCGTGAGCACTTGGCGTTTGGCACTCGATGGATTTGGATCGCGGATATCGTGAACCAACGCGTCACGACCATACAGCCAAACCAGCCGCGCGAAACATTCGATGGGCCGGACGTCCTTCAAGGAGGCGACATTTTGCCGGGATTCCAGTGCAAAGTTGCCGAATTTTTTGACTTCCCAGGCTGGCGAAAGAACTAGCACTCAGGAAACAACTAGGGAAACGTGCATTCTAAGGAACCTCTATGAGTATTCTCGTCGATAAAACCACCAAGGTGCTCGTGCAAGGGATGGGCAAAGCCGGCACGTTTCATGCGATTCAGTGCCGGGAATACGGCACCCAGATCGTGGGGGGCGTATCGCCTGGCAAGGGCGGCACGGTGAAGGACGGCTTCCCGTTGTTCAATACGGTGGCCGAGGCGGTGAAGAAGACCGGCGCGAATGCGACGATGATTTTCGTGCCCCCTCCGGGCGCCGCGGATGCGATCCTCGAAGCCGCCGACGCCGGCATCGCCGTGATCATATGCATCACGGAAGGGATTCCCGTGCTCGACATGAGCCGAGCCATGCCGTTCATTCGCGAGAAGGGCGTTCGTCTCGTGGGACCGAACTGTCCCGGAGTGATCACGCCGGGCCAATGCAAGATCGGCATCATGCCCGGCTATATTCACAAACCCGGACCTATCGGCCTGGTAAGTCGAAGCGGCACGCTCACCTACGAAGCAGTTTGGCAGCTTTCTAACTTGGGGATGGGCCAATCCACCTGCGTCGGCATTGGCGGCGACACGGTCAATGGCACCAACTTCATCGACGTGATCAAGATGTTCAACGAAGATCCCGCCACCGAAGGCATCTTGATGATGGGTGAAATCGGCGGCGACGCGGAAGAACAGGCGGCGGCGTACATCAAGCAGAATGTGAAAAAACCCGTCGCCGCCTTCATCGCCGGCCAAACCGCGCCTCCTGGCAAACGCATGGGGCACGCGGGCGCCATCATTTCCGGCGGGTCGGGCGGCGCCAAAGAAAAGATCGCCGCCCTCCGTGAAGCCGGCATCCTCGTCGCCGACAGCCCCGCCGACCTTGGCGTTTCCATGCAAAAGGCGATGAAACGGTAGGACCGTGGTAAAATGCCTTCGAAGGAAGGAGGTTCCCCCATGAAACTTAAAGTCGTCGTTTGGCAAGAAGACGATGCCTGGTGTGCTTCCGTCCCCGCGCTGCCTGGTTGCCAAACCTGGGGAGAAACGTACGACGAATTGGTCGACCATGTCAAAGACGCCGTACAAAGCTGGCTCGAAGTCGCCGCCGAAATCGGCGAATTGGATCCTGAGAAAAAGTTGGTCGAGGTTTCCGTGTGAAACCAATTTCTGGAAAGAAGCTCTGCAAGCTTGTTGAAAAGGCAGGCTGGGTGCTTAAAAAGGTCACGGGAAGCCATTGCACCTACGTCAAACCTAGCGAGAAGAAGCTTCTGACCAATTCCGATTCCTGGCAACCGAGATTTGCCGACAGGCACGGCTCGTGCGATCATGAAAATCGCCGGAATTACGGAAGCTGATTATTAACGCCGAGCATTCGCCGCAATTTCGACCTCGCCAACTAAAACCAATTCGGGGCTTCAGCAAATGGTAATTCCCCTTTACGATGACAACTCGGATCGTGTCCGTTGGCCCTTCATCACGACGCTTTTCGTGGTGCTGAATGTCCTGGTTTTCTTGGGCTTTCAGGGGGTGGGAGATCCGGGGAACAAGTTCACCATGGCATGGGTCCTCGTTCCCGAGGAAATCGTCACGGGCGAAGACGTCGTTACTCAAAGCCGCCGCCTCCGCGACCCGGAAACCGGTCAATCGATCGTGGTGCCTGGCCTGCAAGAAACGCCGCTTTCAGTGTACTTGACCCTTCTCACTTCGATGTTCATGCATGGGAGTGTCGCGCATATCGTCGGCAACATGATGTTCCTTTGGATCTTCGGGGACAACGTCGAGGATTTTCTAGGCCATGCGCGGTTTATCTTGTTCTACGTTGCCTGCGGTTTCGCGGCCGACGCGGCACACGTGGCCACGGTGTATGCACTGCAACAGGATCCACAAACACCATGCCTCGGAGCGTCCGGCGCCATCTCCGGCGTACTCGGTGGGTATCTCCTTTTGTTTCCGTATCGGCGCGTGACCGTGCTGATGTTTCGCGTGGTCACGCAGGTGCCCGCTCTGGTTGCGATTGGTCTTTGGTTCGTGTTTCAAATCATCAACGGGCTCGGCATGTTGGGAGGCGGGCAGGGCGGCGTCGCGTACGGCGCTCACATCGGCGGATTCATCGCCGGCTGCGCCCTCGTCCGCGTCTTCGGTCTGGGCATGGAAAACACACGCCGTCGTGCGGTGGCTCCGTACTAGGGCTATGTCACGGCCCAGATTTTGGGTCGTGCGTTGCCGAGCCTGAGCGCCAAGCGAGGGCTCAAGCGTCCCCTCGCTTGGCGCTCAGGCTCGGACGACCCCAAAATCTTTTGGTGACACAGCACGAGCAAGAAAAAAAACCAGACCCGCGAAAGAATGTCGCTGGCCTGGTTGAAGGAAGTTTTCATCGTCCAAGCGAAGATCGCTTGGTGGTTGATTTAGTCTCGTCGACAATCGGCGGCTTCTTCCAGCAATTCGCCGTCGTCCATGGTTTCTACGTCCAGGGCTTCCGATTCGCCATAGCCACCTTGTGCCAGGGCCGCGAATGCGGCGTGATGGGCGGCGGCGAAATTGCGGGTGGGAAGATCGACGCGAATCGTGGCCATCGAGGTCGAACGTTCCGCCTGGATCACGCGCCGGCTGAACGGGGTATTCGCGGTCAGGAAGGTCGCCGATCCGAAATAGGGGAGCGAAACGGTTTCGAGAGGGTGTAAGCCGCCGGTGACGTTGGGGCTTCCTTCGGCCGTGGTCGTGTTCGGCAAAGGAATCGCGGATGGATTGGTCGTGCCGAACTTGAAATTGACGCCGTATTTGCCCGTGCCGAACGCGGAGGAGTCAGCTCCCATAACTTTCACGAAGTAATGTCGACCGGCAACGATGCCGCTGCTGACGGTCACGGTCACGGTGGTGCCGTAGTTGCCGTAGCCCGTTGCATAGCCGATTTGGTTTTGCCACAAGTCGTAGACGTAAACCTTCGGATGCAGCAAACTCAATCCAGCACTTTGAACGGTGACGACCAAGCTGCCATTGTGGCCCGAAGGAGCGTACACCTTGTAAAAATCCACATCCGACGTGAGATAGATGTCGGCACTCGCCACCTGTCCCCATTTCGTCGTCGAATTGATGGAAACCGTGGAGGCGTTGGCGAAGGTGTCGTTGCCGGCTCCGCCATCGTAGGAATCAGGATCTCGCGCGCCGCTGTAGGCGGTGATCGCTCGAATTCCCGACTTATCGTCGGCGTTCAGAGCACTCTTTTCGTACAGGTAGGAGGCGTACATGGTCGCGGCGCTTACGGCACTGTGGTCCATGCCGAGCGCGTGGCCAATTTCGTGGGAGGCGACGGTGAAGACATCGTAGCCCGAGCCACCGGTGGCCTCGAAGGTGTACGAGGTGTTGAAAAAGATATCGCCGGCGAGGGAATAATTGGTATCGGGGGGAGGCAAATAAGCGCCTGCGAGGTTGCCACCCATGCTATAACCAGCGATGCGAAGGTCGCCCATGCCAGGGTCGCCTTGCTGATAATTACCGCCACCCGACGCGGTGCCGTTGTCCGACATCAACTTGAAGTTGATATTGGTCTGTTGAGCCCAGACTTGGGCGGCTCGCAAGATTTCATCTTGCCAAATATCTTGACTGCCCATGTCCGCATTGAATTGGGCGATCAAGTTGCTGTAGATCGGAGTGCCGCCGTTGTAGCCCAGCAGCGTGCCATCGGGAACGATACTAATCGAGATCATTTCTGGATGAGGCCAAGCATCGCCCGTAATCGCGTAGGGGGTGTTTCGGTCTTCCAAAACTTCGACCTGGAATCGAGAGGTGAGAAACCGTCGACGGGAGGAGGCTTGACGCCTTAAGAAAAAGGGGGATCTCATGGGGGAATCTCCTATGCTTGTGTGGCCGTGATTCCTTCTATCCTTAGCCTAAGCTAAAGCCTAATCTACCGACAAATCCTGACCTGTCAAATGGCAAACGGCGTTAAAATCGATATAAGCAGATCTTAATTTTTGCCAATACTGAAAATTCGCACTTTTGACGAAAAATTTGCGCAGTTTTTCGTTTTCGTGGAACTTTTTCTGACCGAAACACTGGTCGATCTCTGAAGGAAACCCCTTAGAAATCGGTGTGAACGTTGAGAATTCTTCGTCGGGATTGCAGCTGCAATTTCATTCTTCCTCCAAAACGCGAGGTGAGAAATCCTTGACGACGGGTTTTTTCGTCTCTAAGTTAAGACCCACCCAACGCAACCGGCAAGCTTTCTCCAGCCTTCGAAACGCAGGCAAATCATCTGATTGGCTTGAACGGATGAGTTTGCCAAAAAACACGGTTTTCACGGATTTTAGGCTGGTTGACCCATGGATGGGGAATCCCTTTTTCGAAGTGTCCTCGCGTATACTGATACGAAGACGGAATCAATGCGTTCCCGCGTGGATCGCACCCATCGTTCCGCAATTTTTACTTAAGGACGATTACTTGGTGGAATTGGGTGAGTCGTGATCGAAGATCGCGTGGCGTTCAAACAACGCATCAAGGAAGCGAACGACATCGTCGAGGTCGTGGGCGGGTACATCTCCCTACGCCCAGCCGGTCCGACGTATAAAGGTTTGTGTCCCTTCCACGATGATCAAAAGCCCTCGTTCGATGTCGATCCGCGCCGGCAGAGGTATCGATGTTGGGCTTGTGGCAAATTGGGGGATGTCATCAATTTTGTCCAAGAGTTCGAGCGTGTCAGTTTTCGAGAAGCGCTGGAACTGTTGGCACGTCGGGCCGGTATTTCTTTAGAAAATTTTTCGAAAAGTCCACAATCCCCCAATCGTGGGGTTATGATTGACGTGATGCAATGGGCATGTGAGCAGTTTCATGAGTGCCTGCTCGAACAGCCCCAGGGAGAGCCCGCCCGGCGTTATCTGGGCGAACGCAAAATCACGGGAGAGACGGTTCGCCGATTCGGGCTGGGTTTCGCGCCGGCGGCGGGTGAATGGCTGGCGAGAAAAGCCGCCTCACGCGGTTGGCCGACCGACGTTTTGGAAACCGTCGGCTTGATCGCAAAACGGAACGAGGGAATCGGCCATTACGATCGCTTTCGCGACCGCGTCATGTTTCCCATTCGAGACATGCGAGGTCAAGTCGTTGGCTTTGGCGGACGCGTCCTACCTACCTCTCCCCTCGCGGACCGTGGACCTAAATACTACAACTCTTCGGAAACGCCCCTTTTTTCGAAGAGCGATCAGCTATACGGACTTGATCTTGCTCGCCAATCCGCCTCCAAGCTCGGATACTTGGCGATCGTCGAAGGCTATACCGACGTCTTGATGGCGCACCAGCAGGGCATTCCCCAGGTCGTCGCCACCATGGGAACCGCGCTCAATGATAGGCACCTGAAACGCCTGCGCGGACTCGTGAATCGCGTGGTCTTGGTTTTCGACGCGGACGAAGGCGGCGACAAAGGCGTGGATCGGGCCATGGAGATCTTCGTCAAAAACGATCTCGACCTTCGGGTGGCGAACCTTCCCGAAGGACTCGACCCGTGCGATTTGATGGTCGCACAAGGGCCCGAACCGTTCGTGAAGGCGCTGGAAAAGGCCATCGACGTTTTCGAATACAAGCTGCTTCGCGTTTCGCAGCGCGAGCCGAACCCAGGCGTCGAAGGCCAAAGGCATGCTTCCGAGGAAATGCTCAAGATCTTGGCCCTGACCTCGGACGATCGATCGGTCAAACTGGAACTCATGATCAACCGGATCGCGCATCGACTGCGCATTCGGGAAGAAACGCTGTGGAGTCGGCTTCGAGATTTGCGTGCCGCCCATCAGGAGTCGGCGAGCCGGGAAAATGTCCAGGCACGCGTGGAACCAGAAAAAAATTCTCCCCCGCCCGAGCCGAAACAACGTGCGCCTCGGCATGAAGTCGAACTGTTGGAAGTGCTGTTGGCGGCTCCGGAGCTAGTTTCTGAAGCGAAAAAGCAGGTGGAGCCGGAAGAAATCAGCCATCCCTGGCTCAAAATCCTTCTACAAGGACTTTTCGATTTAATCGCTCAGGGCCAGCGACCTGACCTAGACCATTTGCAAGAGTCCATGGATAATGAAGGGATCATCCGAAAAGCAAGAGAACTTCAAGATCGAGGATTGGATTTCGCGCGTGCCGATTGGCCAGAGATGTTGGCCGGGATCCTTCGTCGTTTCGCGGAGAAACGGGTAGACCGGCAAAAGGCGAACGTCAAATATGAGCTGCTGAACGCCACCGACCACGATCGCGCTCGCGCCGCCCTCATGAAGTTGATGAATCCAAAGAGTGAATGATGGCGAGTGAAGAATCCTCGCCACGCGAACCACGGCGACAGGAAGACAGAGAATCTGAGGTCCCCGCTCACGGCGGTTGGGTAAGGATGCTTGACCGGTAAGCGGTTTTTGGGAACGCTCTTAGGGAGGTTTGGATGGACCTGAAATTGGACGAAGGGCTGAAAGCTCTGATCGAATCGGGCAAAGAGAAGGGCTTCCTGACCTACACCCAGGTCAATGACTACCTTCCTGACGATTCCGTCAATCCCGAAAAGCTGGATCAGCTCTTGATGATGCTCGAAGAACAGGGCATCGAACTCATCGATGAAGCAGAAGCGGAAGAACGAGAAACCGCCGGCTCCAACGGGACCGACCGCCGCGATCATGAAAATCGCGACGAGAACGGCGAAGCCGAACTCGACTTCCTCGACGACGAAGGCGATGGTCGCCGCATCGACGACCCCGTTCGCATGTATTTGACCCAGATGGGTTCCATTCCCCTTCTCAATCGCCACGAAGAAATCGCCCTCGCCAAAAAAATCGAAGTCACCCGCAAGCGATTCCGCCGTAAAGTCCTCGAATGCGATTATGCCTTGAGCAATGTGGTCGATACGCTTCGCCGCGTGCACACGGGCGACCTTCCTTTCGATCGCACGGTGAAGGTATCGCTCACGGAAAACCTGGAAAAAGACAAGATCCTCCAGCGCATGCCGCACAATTTGAAGACGCTGGAACACCTCCTCGAACAAAACGTCGAAGACTTTACGCGTAGCTTGGATGAACGGCTCGGTGAGGAAGAACACCGCACGCTTCGCCGCAAGCTGAAAATGCGTCGCCGCAAAGCCGTCACGCTGGTGGAAGAGCTTTCGATTCGCACGCAAAAAGTGCAACCGTTGATGAAAAAGATGGAACAGATTTCGGTTCGCATGGACGAACTGGAAGGCGCCATCAACGGCCTGTCGATGATCAAGACGCGTGAAGATCGAGCGAACCTGGAAAAAGAGCTTCGCGACCTCATGATGATGACGCTGGAAGATCCCGCGTCGCTCAACAAGCGAATGCAATCGGTCCGCGAACGCTTCGACGAATACGAAGACGCCAAGCGAGCCCTCTCCGGCGGCAACCTTCGATTGGTGGTTTCAATCGCGAAGAAGTACCGCAACCGTGGCCTTTCGTTCTTGGACCTCATCCAAGAAGGCAACACGGGCCTGATGCGTGCGGTCGACAAATACGAATACCGGCGTGGTTATAAATTCAGCACCTACGCCACGTGGTGGATTCGCCAAGCCATCACCCGCGCCATCGCCGACCAAGCCCGTACCATCCGCATTCCGGTGCACATGATCGAAACGATGTCGAAGCTTCGCAACGTTTCAAAGAAATTGCTCCAGATGCTAGGCCGGGAACCGACGATCGAAGAAACCGCGAAGGAAGCGGGCATCACGGTCGAAGAAACGAAGCGAGTGCTCAAGATCAGTCGGCACCCGATCAGTCTGGATCGCCCCGTTGGTGAAAGCGAAGACAGCTACTTCAGCGACTTCATCGAAGACGATAACGTGGAATCGCCGGTCAACGCCGCCACGCACGAAATGTTGAAAGACAAGATCGACAACGTGCTAAAGACGCTCACCTACCGCGAACGCGAGATCATCAAGCTCCGTTACGGTCTGGGCGACGGCTACACTTACACCCTCGAAGAAGTGGGTCGCATCTTCAAGGTGACCCGCGAACGCGTCCGCCAAATCGAAGCGAAAGCCGTGCGGAAGTTGCAACATCCCGTGCGCAGCCGACAACTTGAAGGGTTCCTTGACGGGATTCGGAAGTAGGCATTCGAAATTCGGACTACTTTTTTCAAACCCACGTCGTCGACGTGGGTTTGTGTTTTTGAGTGCGTGTTGATTTGAGATTGCCGGTGGCAGGCATTTTCTAGCATCGACATTCTAGTGCTTTGTCCAGTCTAAATTTTGGGGTTGTGGAGACCCACGGGCCTCTCGGCCCGCGGCTTTCTTTGTTAATTACAAAGCCGTGGGCCGAAAGGCCCACGGGAGAGTTCGCTATAACCTGTAACCCCAAAATCATCCTGTGACAGAGCACTAGCTTGAAGCATTTGCCGCTTCGGATGCAAATTCGACCTCTCAGGCCATCGCATCGGCGATGGAGTGAATTGGTCGTTAAGGGTGCCGATTTTAGGTTGAATCTTGGATGTTTTCGATTGATAGGAGTCGTGAAAAGATTGTTATCATGAACCTAACTAGATCATTTTCCGATGCACTTTTTGGTGAAAGTTTTTTCAAAGCAAGACTATTTGGCATTCACTTTCAAGAAAGTCCGGGGGATCTTTGGTTGCTAGCTGAATCCTTCAGTTGTCAGCTGAAAAAAAAGTCTGGCTTTGGAGGTTCCCCCGATGAATCGCCTCCTGCGCCGCTCAATTCAATGTAAGATGAAATGTTGTTCCTTTATCATTCTTGTGAGGAGTTTACGGTGAATTCGTATCGTGTAAGTTCTCGTTTTCGTAAGGCATTCACGTTGATCGAATTGTTGGTGGTGATTGCCATCATCGCGATTTTGATTGCTTTGTTGGTGCCTGCCGTGCAAAAGGTGCGTGAAGCCGCGGCTCGGCTGCAATGCACGAACAATCTCAAGCAATTGGCGCTGGGGTGTCACAACTATCACGACGTGTATAAACTTTTGCCGCCCGGTTGGTTGGTGACGGCTGCGGGTGGAGCACCGAATCCTGGTTGGAGCTGGCAGATGATGATCGCGCCCTATGTCGAACAAGGCGCCATCTACAACGCGACCAACCCCGATAAAACAGGTGCCGTCGGTGCTCCCGCAACGGCGACAGGCGTCTTCACCACGCCATTGTCCATTTTCATCTGCCCTTCCGATGCCGGTGCGAATGTCGTCAGCTTCTGGGGCGGATATGCGAAAACGAATTATTTGTGCAACCGCGAAGTCCTAGGACCGGACGCCTCGAATAAGTTTTCCGCATTGGCGCTCGGCAAGATCATTGATGGCACCAGCAACACGATCCTTTTGGGAGAACGGGATTTCATTCGCACCACGCCGGGGACGCAGTTCGTTCGCCATAATGCCACGTCCGCGACGTTTGAAGGTCGCCCCGGTCGAGGTATCAACATTCCCGTGCCCGGCACGCCTCCGCCACCAACGGGCACGCCCGGCTGCGAACGCCTTGGCTGGACAAGTCTACACACCGGCGGCGTGAACTTCGCCTTGGCCGACGGGTCCATTCGCTTCGTCTCGAACTCGATTTCCGCGGATCAATCCCAAGATCACTGTTACTACACCGCCACCGGAGCCGCATTGGGCAACTTCACCCTGCAAAACCTCACCCATCCCAACGATGGCAACCCCGTGGGCAATTACTAAACTCGGCTAAACAACGTAACCTCATTTTCAGGCGCGGGCGGGGCTTCCAAGGCGGGCCTTTCCCGCGTTTCGCGTTTGAAAGGATCTCAAGTCCCATGAACCATCGACTTTTGGCTCTCTTTTCCACCCAGGCCATTTTGGCGCTCACGCTTATTTCGGGGTGTGGCGGAGCGGATACCGGCGGCAGGAACGCCGTGTCCGGTTCCGTCTCCTACGATGGCAAACCAATCGACAACGGCCGAATCACCTTCATCCAGGTCGATGGCAAACCACCCCAAGCCAGCGGTGATATCGTCGATGGCAAATACACGATCGAGGCGGTGCGTGGTCCCTTGGCCGGCAGCCATCGCGTCGAAATTCACTGGAACAAAAAGACCGGCAAAAAGATCATGAACGATCCGCCCAATTTCATCGAAGAAGTCAAACAAATGCTGCCTGAAAAATACAACCTCCGCACGACGTTGAACGCGGATGTCAAATCAGGCAGCAACGTATTCGACTTCGCGCTGCAGAAGTAATGCGGGACCGAAGACGTGCCCATAAAAAAAAACCGCGACAGGTTGACCCATCGCGGTTGATTTTTTTTCGAACCGACCGTTTCATTCCTCCAATTTCATTTCGAAAACGGTAACCATCAAGCGTGGTCCATTGGCACCAATGCGGAAGTTGACCGATTCTCCTAGCTTGGTCGTGTAGGCCACGTTCATGCCTTGGGTATCCGTGCCTGCGAACGACGTCACTTTTTTCTCCGTGCGTAGTTTCGCGTGTTGGGCGAGAAGCCGAACTCGGACCTTCCCGCTTTCCGCCTGCGTGACGCTCCCCGTGAAGGTTAAACCGACTGGGACCCAATGGATAGGGTTGCTGTCCGGAACGGCATGCTGCTGCCCGGTTTGCACAGTCCATTCTTGGCCATCCGGTACCGAGATGCGGGGCATTGCAGTTAGTTCTTTTCCTTCCGAGGTCTGGATTTCGATGCGATAGAGCTTGGCGTCGGCGTTCGGGGTCTTGCTGGGTGCTGCAGGCGTGGTCCTTGCTGTCGCAGGTGCGGCATGGGCGGTCGGAAGGATAGCGGCTGGTGGAAGAGGTACGTCCTTCGGCAACGGTGGTGCCCAACCTTGCGGAAGCTCTTCCAGTGGCGAAACTCGGATCCGCGTCATCTGCACAGCTTTCGAGCTTGTATCCGTTGCGGTAGGAATGACCAAGTCTTTCTTGATCGGCAAATCGGTTTTAACGTACCCGAGCCGCTCGACGGCGATCTTGGGTTGATCGTCTTTTTCAAGGAGGGTGACTTTCTCGAGGATCGCTTCCACATGGACCCAACCCGCTTTCTTGGCGGGGATCACCCGGGTTCGTACGCGAGGACCCAAATTGTCTCGGCCGTCGCTCGTGACTTGACTCACCGGGCTCCCCAACCAACCCCGCGCCATTTGGCCTGCTTCCACCGCCAGTTTCATCGTCGTAACCCTTTCCTTCGACAGGGGCTGCGGATCGGCGGCGATCACGCGAAACGGATTGGGTTGGCTCAAATCGATGTCGACCATATAGATTTGTGCATCTTTCTTGACGGGATTCGCACGAGTGGATTCCAAGGCTCGAGGCGGGTCCTGTGCCTGAGCCACGAATTGCCAACTCGCAAGCGCGAGCACGACCAAAATCGCCGAGACGGCGGAAACGGACGATTGCAGTTTCGAAATCAACATGTTCTTCAGCACTCCTTGCGATAAAAGAACGACAGGTAAGGAAAACGCCTCAGCAAGAGGTTTTCCCGAAGCAAAGGCGAGACTTGCTGCCGTGCAGCGATCGATCAACGCTGCCGGCGCCGCGAAGGCGGAAGGTTGAACCGCCAAAAACAAAGCCGCCAGCGACGCGGTCACGCCATGTCGGCGCATGCGTTCGGCAAGCATTTGTCGGCCCCGCGCGAGTCGGCTCGAAAGTGTTCCCTCGGGAATCTTCAAGGTGGCGGCGGCATCTTTGCGAGAAACACCCTCCAGGTCGCAGAGAACGATCGGCGCCCGAAACCGTTCGGGAAGTCGCGCCAATTCCTGATCGAGCAAGGGCCGCCAACTTTCTTCGCGACTTCGTTCGTCCCGCGCGGGCGGGTCGTGCTCGAGCGGCGTTTCGCGCTGCTTCGATCGGCTTCGCATCGATTTCGCCTCCAACGCAGCGTGGTAGGCCACGCGATACAGCCACGCCCCCAAATGCGACTCGGCACGCACGGTATGCGCTTTTCGCAACAACGTGACGAAAACAGCCTGGAATGCGTCCTCAGCATCGTGATGGTTTCCCGTGACACGCCGACACACGCCCAGCACGAGCGGCGCATGACGGCGTACCAATTCCGTGAAGGCTTCGACCTCGCCTTCGATTCGAAAAAGCTGAAGCAATTCCGCGTCTGATTTCAGGGCCGACTGCGTGCGTTGATGCAAACGCCGAACCGTATTCGCGAGCGAAGTGACTGCCATGGCATCCGTCCTTGGTGCATATCGTTCCCACTCCATGAAAGAAGAGGGACCGTGCGCGTGATTCCGTCCCGAAAAAAAGAAATCCGCGAAAAGATTCGCGGATTATTGTAGGGGAAGGTAGCACGTGGTCCGAGCCTGAGCGCTAGCGCGAGATTTCGTCGAAGCGTTCCCCTGCGGCGCTCAGAGTCGGAAGCAATACGATTCGATCGGTGAACCGTCTTAGAAGCCTCGTTCGAGAAGGCTGTGCAGTCGGTGCAACGAGCGTAGCATGTCTTCTTGTTCTTCGTCGTTGAGGTTGCCCAGGCGTTCGACGATTCGGCCCACGCGTTTAGCTTGGTAATCCACGAGGGACTTTTCGCCAAAGGGAGTCAGGCCCACGTCGATTTTGCGTTTGTCGCGGGTGTTGATTTGGCATTGGATGTACGGTCGTTCGCGGTTTTCCAGCGAGCGAATGACGCGTGACATCTGCGCGGGCAGCACGCCCAAGAGTTTTTGAATGTCGCCGACGATCATCGTTCCGTTGGCTTGCAAGAGGGAAAGGGTAAGGAATTCGACCTCCTTGAGATCGCCCGATCGTTTGCGTCCCCGAAGCGTGCTGAGGCAGATTTGGGTAACGACTTGGAAAAGATCGTGAGCGATATCCTCGACCCGGTGTCCGGTGCCGGTAGCCATTGCGGTAATTCCCGTCGCGGTTCCATGAAACGAATCGGGCGCTGGTGGATTTTCCCGACGAATCACGAACACGCGAACGCCAATGCGAATGTCAAAGGTTCACTCCATCATAACCTTTGACAGTTGGGTGTCAATTGCCAGGCTGGAACGTTTACGAAAGATGGACGATATAAAAGTGAAAATACCGGTCGTGACGATTTTAACGCGGAACGAGAACCATTTTGGCCGTTTTGGCTCAAGATTTCACCTCGGAAAGCCGACATCGCCCCATCTCCGACGAACGAGTATTTGCAGCTGCGAACCCCACGGCCGGTTCACACCGTCCGCTCGCCTGCCCCAGCTCGTAGATCGTGGATCACCTGCGGTCCGCCGAAATAAAGGGCGAGCGGCCGGTGTGAACCGGCCGTGAAACCCGCATGAGACTTGTGGTCGATCCATCGGCAGGTGAGCTTTTCAGGTAATCGCTTGTTCCCCACGGCCGGTTCACACCGTCCGCTCGCCTG
>WBZS01001531.1_pt1 | contig 17985 bp, 25 predicted proteins | sample 5204201 | NCBI WGS metagenome assembly WBZS01 (sample SAMN12344357, study PRJNA552823) | activated sludge metagenome | biome: Activated sludge suspended growth; feature: Nitrification reactor; material: Wastewater; isolation source: activated sludge from nitrification reactor of wastewater...
AATCTTTCGCTGACTACTGAAAACGAGATCGCCTCCGCACTACCAGAGGGCAACAACAAGATCATGCTCTTTGGTGTCGGAGGTGGTTTCGACATCCTCTCTTGTTTGCCATTGTATTACACGCTAAGACTGAAAGGCTATGACGTGGAATTGGGCAATTTCTCATTGGTCGATTTCACGTTGTTCCCATCACTTGGGAATTTGATACCATTGGAATCGAACGTTTATGGAACCGATGGCCCTGTGCTCGGTGCTACTGAACATTATCCTGAAGGCTATTTGACCGCATGGTTCAAGGAGGCCTTCGATGAGGACGTTCCAGTGTGGATCATGCCACGTCAGAATGTTGTTCGTACGGCCACCAGTTTGGACGCACTGGTCAAGAAGCGTGAGATAGGCTTGGTGATATTCTGTGGTGTGGGGTCCAGGGCCACCATGATGGGTGATGAAGAAGGGTGCGGTGAACTATTGTTACCCAGCATTGTTCTGGCTGCCGCCAAGCATTTGGATATCAGAACGATGCTCTTCACCATGGGGATCAACAATACGGGAGATAAGAAAGGTGAATCCATGTACAATGCGCTTGAGAATACGCAGGCGTTGATAGTGGATGGCGCGCATTTCGGAGGATGCATCATGGACAAGAAGATGGATGCGTTCATCTACTACAAAACCGCATATGAATACGTGGTAAGCCAGCACATGCATGCCAAAAGCCCAGCGCATGAAATGATTATCACGGCTGTACTAGGGGGCTTCGGTCCGCACAAAACTTATGGCGGGTTCGTATGCTCCAACATGAGCGAATGTCATTTCTACGATGCGATCACAGTGGCCAATTGCAATCTGATCATTCCTCAGATAGAGCCATTGAGCGATTATGATGAAGTGGTGCAGGCTGGAATGAACATCATTCAGCGTCTGAATTCAAGACCGAGATACGACGTTCCCGCTTGATCAGGATCTCCACTTGCTCTTGAGTTCGCCTTTCTTGATGGCGCTTAACATAACTCCCAGCGCCTTCTTCAAGTTCTGCTTGCTGCCATATCCTTCGCCGCTATCAGCTAGCACCTTGTTGTTCTTGGCCTTCAATCTCCAACGGATCTCGCGTGGAGCATTCTTGTCTTTGTAGAATTCGAAGAAGACAACACGCTCATCATCTCCGATTTTGAATTCATCTGTGACGTCCACGAGACCTGTCACATCGAATTCATCGGGAGCAGCAACGGCCATTTTCTCCACCATTGGTGCGGTGTGGGGGCATTCACAAGGAGTGGCCTTGAGGGTTTCCATCTTTCTTTTTTCTTGAGCCAATAGTGCTCTCTCTTCTTCAAGGAGGAATTTTGTGCTTTTCAGTTCCTTGCTCATGACAACGGAGTCAAGCTTCATTTCTTCTATAAGTGCTTGAAGAATGCCTTTGGCTTTTCTTTCGATGAAGGCCCAAATAGCACTGGCCAAAGCCACAAGAATCGAGATAATGGTTGCTGTGATCATGATTAAAATGGTATCAGAAGTAAATAGTATTAGCTTATCGTCTTCTTATATTTAGGTGTAATGAACAAGGATAGATTTCGTGACCTCCTGACCGATCTGTACGAGAAATACAATCCAGATCACGTGAAGTACATCGATGAGCTAGTTGAGCGAAATCATGACTCGCCCTATTCTGCCATTGATTCTATCTTCATGAAGTATAATTACAAGTCGATGGCTCATTATGATCCATTGAAATCAAGTGATGAATACAAGCTTACGCTCATAAAGGACTATGAGGCTGGCAAGAGACCGTTCAAAGAGGTGAATCTTGTACAGGAGGCCAACGTGGTGAAGGAGACCGAGCGCAAGCAGGATGAAGAACAGGTGAAGGCCACCAAGGATGAGGTCAAGAAGATCACAGAAGAGAAGGTCACGGAGGCTAAGCAGGGTATGCTTGAACAGGTGAATGCCATGGTCAAGAAAGAAATGACCGCAGCCATCGAAGAGGCTATGACGGTCTTCAGGAAGAGCGAGGATATCGATTACACGGTCACCATGGATAACGTGGGTGAGGACGTGGTCCTACCGAACAAGAAGCATTTGGCAGCATTGGGCATCAATGCAAGATTGATCGTCAAGGGTAAGAACAGCAGTAGACCCATAGGGCTTGTCATCAAGGACATCGCCTACGATTCCTATACCTCAGAGAAGCACGTCATCGTATCCATCCACTTGGAGAAGGGATGATCGATTTTCATATCTATTTACTTGAAATAGATATGAAAATGAGCAAGACAAGAATAGAGTATGGTCACGTGACTTTTCCTCTTTCTTTGACCAAAGAAGAGAGGGAGCAGTACGCCGAATTCTGCAAGTCCAAGGATCAGACGATGTCTGGAAGGATCAAGGAATTGATGCGTCAGGACATGGGATTCAACGTGCTGTCTCCGTACACGGAAAAGTATCAGTTGGACATCATCAATGGGATCAAGACCAACAAGAAAACTCTTCTGATAAAGAGCAGACAGATGTGGGTATCGACCATTCTGCTTTCTGTCATGCTGGACAGGATGTTGAACGATAATGTGTACAAGGAGCCATACAAATGCATTTTCTTTTCACATAGCAGAGAAGCCGCCAACGTTCATCACAAGAAGTTCCTGCAAATATGCTATGATAATGGAATCAAAATAGAGGGCGATTGGGACAAGAAGATCGTCCTGCCTAATTACGCAAGCATTCAGTTCGTCCACTCATTGCAGCCAGGCATTGGAGCGCATTTGCTCGTGCTGGATGAAGCTGCTTTTTGGAAGATGGACAGCCAGAAACTGAGAGAGACGATGATGCACAGTAGTAGAGTAGTTCTATCATCAACTCCTTTTCGTGGAAGCGCGTTCAATGCAATGGCCATGGAAGCATTGAAAAAGAAGGAGAAGAGCGACTTCAAGGTCATCGTGGCACATTGGACAATGAACAGCGTTCACATGAACAAGGCAGTGGTTGTTCCACGCTTCAGCGATAGTAAGATAACATTCGACATCATGCAGGAAGATATCCGCTGCATGATGTCGAATGACGATATGTATGCTCAGGAAATGGGGTGTGCTCTTCTTGATTGAGCCTAGTCCTCGGGAAGCACCTTGGGATAGGCGAGATCATACACGCTGCTGTGGGGATCAAAGATGCGCACGCCTTTGTAGAGGAAGGCTTCCATCATTTCGTGCCTGACCACGAGGTCGATGCAGACATAGGCGGTTTTCACCACGCCGCTCTCATCGGAGGTGGCTGGGACATGCATCCAGCGACCGAACCCTTCTCCCATTTCGCCTGTGTTGGCGTCAGGACGCCAGAATCCAACGCGGATCATGAAGCCGTTAAAGATAGGGTTTTCATGTTTGAGTTCCTCGACCTCGAAGCGATAGTCTCCATCGCTGCTCATGCGGATGCCGCTTTTACCGCTGGAGACATTGCCAACATATTTGCGGACATCCTCGATCGTGAGGAGTTTGCGTTCAGCTACTACGGTCATGGCTTCTGGTGTTGATACTCTATTATACGATAGTAGCAGGAATTATGTTGCAGAACGGAAGAGGCGATAGATGACCACAAGCGGCCACACCACCACGAACACCATGATGGATATCGATAGTGATATGGTCACAAGTGTCATGACCACATTTGGCTCAAGATCGGGGTGTTCAGCGCTTGCTCGCTCGAACATGGCTGCACGCCGTTCTTCCGTGACCTTATGGCCAAGAATAGCGATAATACAGCCGACGAGAAGAGACGCTATGAAAATGTTCATTCGCCGTCCGAACTCTTCTTTCTCCAGCCCCTATCGCTTGATCCGTCGTCCATGCGCACCACACGAGGGAAGAAGTTGCCCAGCACATCCACAAGCTCCGTCTGACGAGCCATGACCGTATGAATGTCCTTGTAAGCCATTGGCGCTTCATCGTTGCCTCCACCAATGAGCATGACGCCCTTCTCCTTCAGTAGGTCCTTGACCATATCCTTGCTGATGGTGTTGTTGGCCTGCGTACGCGACATGAGTCGTCCTGCTCCATGTGAAGCTGAATGAAGCGATTCAGCCACGCCACGTCCACGCACGATGAATGCGGATGATGCCATGGAGCCAGGGATGATGCCGAGCACACCCTTTCCAGCAGGCGTTGCCCCCTTGCGGTGAACGATGAGTTCACGCCCGTCATGAACTTCCTTCCACGCGAAGTTGTGGTGGTTCTCGATGATCACCATGGGCTTTTCACCAATGGCGTTGGAGAGCCGCTTGTGGATGTCGTGATGGCAAGCTGAAGCGTAGTCACCGCACAGGTTCATGGCCAGCCAGTACTCCTGACCTTCTTGAGTGTTCAGGTCGAGCCATGCCAGATACTTGGCTTCTGGCGGTAAAATGCACTTCTCCATGGCGAGCTTCGTGTAGTATTCAGCTACACGCGCACCAAGTCCACGCGAACCAGAATGGGACAGGATCCCCATGTACTTGCCACGAGGCAGGCCGAACGGACTGTCATCGGAGGTGATCTCCACGTCGCCGAATTCAACGAAGTGATTTCCACCACCGCTGGTCCCCAACTGCGCCTGTGCCTTTTCTTTCAAGCTCTTGACGAACTTGATGGAACTGAACTCATCGCGCGAGAAGATCTCATGGTCTGATGGACGCTCATGCACTTCCTTGATACCGAACTTGGTCTCCTTCTTCAGAAGGTTCTGTAAGTTCGTCGCATGACGCTGAATGTAATTGTCGGGCATGGCATAGATCGTCAATGCCATACGGCATCCGATGTCCACGCCCACTCCATAGGGAATGACCGCATTGTCAGCGGCCAGAACGCCACCGATAGGCAAGCCATAACCTGCATGACCGTCTGGCATCAGAGCACCACGGACGGAAATAGGAAGACGTGCGGCCGTGGCCATCTGCTTGATCGCCTCTTCTTCGATCAAGCCTTCACCATACGACTTCACAGGAACGCTGGTAGCAGACAGTTCCTTCACGAAAGGGTCTGGCTTTACAATAAGAGAATCCGCCAGATCACGGAACAACTCATCTTCAAGGAAGGCTTCAGGGTTCTTCAGGACGCGCTTGAGATCGGCAAGGACAATGTCCCGCTTTTCATTGACATGATAGTGGTTGGAGACTATGCGCAGCGCGATGCCGATAGCCTTGGTCTCTGGGAACCCCAGAGCCATAAGATCGTTTCCCTTTAGGTTAGCCATACGTGTTTCTTACGGTATGTGACGTAAAATTGTTGCTTCGGACGGCAAGATACTTACATTTGTAAAAAGTATGGTTTTAGGAGGTGGCAAAACCCGCCTTCGTCCCATATGTAACATAATCACAAGGTCTAACGTACTAATTCCTGCCTAATGAGCAAAACTAGCCCCATCCAACGATTGAATGTACTGAAAGAGTGGCTCCAGCAAATGGAACGAGAAGGGAACAAGACTCTTCGCCGCCGCAAGAAGGTAATTCAACAGGATGAAGATGAAACACCCACATTTAAGGACGAATGAACAAGAGACGGGGAGGAACTCGTGTCAACATAGAGCTTGACAAGGCCGCGTTCCAAAAACGTGAATCCGCGAACATCATCACGGATTTCTCACGTTTGCTGGAAAGTCCCAAGGAGCAGCATAAGGTCAAGATGATGACCGAACTCAAATGGGATCAAGGCATCAAACGAACGCAGGCTCAAAAAGGAGAAGAAGTCGAGCGGAACAGTATTATGAACAGTCTTCATAGTACCGTGGCTAAGCTTGATGAGATCCGTGACATCGCTGTCACCTACGACCTGAAGTTCCTCTGCGCAACTGCGTTCCTTTGTCCTGAGAAGCGTGAGTATGAAATGACCTCCATGTTGAGCGACTTCATGGAGGAACGAAAGATCGACAACAACGCGTTCTCCAAGAATTCTTTCTACATTCTTGCAGATGAACGGTACTTCACCGAACGATGTGTTGATATAGACGATGAGATCGGCGTCTTCATTTTCTACCTGCCTACCAAAAAGGATGGCAATTTCGTCCGCGTGAACTATCTGGGCGATGACAACCTGACGTGGCAGCGCTGGTTCCGTGGCTGGCGTAGAAAGGAGGCGTTCAATGCTTGCGTACATGTCGCATGTACTGCATTCGTCATATCATTCCCCGTGTTCGGGATCCTCACTGGTGGCGGAATGATACGCTCTTTTTTCGCTTCCTTGATGATCTCTGTCCTTTCCTGCTTCCTGTTCATTCATGGGACCAAGAAAAGCAAGGGAGGATTCACTGCTCATACGTGGAATAAGCTGCCGCCTTCGCAACAGCAAAACGACTGATCGCTATGTCGAACAACAGCAAGACCGTAGGTTTTTATGCTTTCCTCTTCCTGCTTTCCATCTTCCTGTTCATGACCGTAAGATGGCTCAATTACAGGACGCCGCAAGTGGATAAGGTGGTCTACGAAGAAGAGATCAAGCGTGGGGATCCCCTGATATCACGGTTCAAGAACAAGCCGAAGGACGGCGTGTTCTATTTCAAGACGATCACCATCACGAAGACTGTGAAAGCTGGTCGGTTCCCATTTCTTGAGGATGCCGCCTACGATACGCTGGTGGAACCTTGGAGCCGCCCGATCTACAACACGTACAAGTAAGCGGTCGTCGAATCACCATCAACATGCGGATCATGACGTTGATAGCCTCGTGCTTTCTGGCCTTGTCGTGCTGTGCTCAGACTTTCTTCATCGATCTGCATGGTCTGGTGACGGACTACAGTTCTGCAACGCCGCTCAAGGATGTCCTCGTACATGTTGCATCCACAGACCAGACCTCTGACCTGCTTACGAAAAAAGACGGAGCGTATTCGGTGCAATTGAAGAAGGGTGTGGACTACCATATCTCCTTCATCAAAAAAGGGATGGTCACCAAAATGGTACGCATTGATACGAGGGCTGTTCCTGAGTATCCTGATGTACCGTTCTATGACATGGACCTTCAAGTGACGTTGTTCCCCTACATCGAGGAAGTGGATTTTTCGTTCTTCGATGAACCCATTGCATTGGCTGAATATCGCCATAGCGTGCGATCGGTCAACTGGGACAATGATTACACCGAAACGCATGGCAGAAAGATGTCTGCCTTCATGAGGGAATACCGCAAGAAAGCAGCAGGATATTATGCTCGCTCCGTTCAGAAGCCCAAGATCCTGCTGCTTGATTCCACACTTGTGCTGGCGGACGACAGCACGGACCAACAAGTCGTGCAGAAGGCGATGGACGACTTCATCCCACAAGTCGCGTCTTCCTATTATGATCAGCAAGCTGCTCCTGCCACACAGGTAGAGACGGTGAAGGGATTGTTCTTCACAGTTCAGGTCGGCGTATACAGCAAGCCAGTTTCGTTGGACAGGATCTACAACATCACTCCGTTGAACAGCGAATTGATGGACGATGGGCGCATCCGCTATACATCGGGAATGTTCGATTCCATGGATGAGGCTGGGGAACATCGGAAGAAGGTGATAGCACTTGGCGTGAAGGATGCGTTCATAGTGGCTTATTTCAATGGAAAGCGCATCCCATTGGACGATGCCGTGTACCTGAGCGGCAAGTTCGGCAATCGGTTGGGTCGGCAGTGAACATATGAATTTGTATATTTGGGTCTCAAAACACCTAACATGAGATCCATTGTACTCTCTTTCGCCGCGTGCCTGACCTTGTGCGTTTTCGCCCAGCAACCGATATCTCTTCCAAAGGATAACGGTAAGACGACAAGTTTTTGTGAGTCCATGGAACTAGCCAAGGGAGCCAGTTCCTTCTATGATTCAGCGATCACTAGAGTGTCTGAATCGAAGCTGGTGAAGACCATGGTTATCAATGGCAATGAGACCGTGGCCTACATCAATTACAATCAGATGGGGCAGGGCATTTTCGGGAAATTCACTTTCAGTCGTTCTGGCAAGTATGTGAATTATTGCATCCAAGATTTCAGGGTGAACGGCAAGCCGCTTGAAGAATGGTTGGAGAACGCGAACGCCACCATAGCGGAACAAGTCAAGTCAAGCATCTTTTCCACTTCGGTCCTTCTCATTGCCTCAATGAAGGGCACGAGCAATTCATTGTCGCAACGATGAACATGTTCATGTGGATACTCCGCATACTTGGAGCCTTGGCATTGTGGATGGCAGGCTTGATCCTCATTTATTCGGATTTCATTTTTGCTCCCCTTGTTTGGCACAGTGCTGACCAAAAGAGTACAAGCATATACATGTTCTGTAAGCTCATAACCATTTTCATTTGTCTTATTACCGTTCCCATGACCGCGCTTTGTGCATTCCTTGGTTGGAAAGTCATCAAACTCGGATTTGAATGAAACTGAAAAAGGAATACGAAGGTGACCAGACGCCAGCAGAGCGCTTGCGCAACAAACTCAGTCCGTTTTTTGCGCTCGTACAAATGGTCAAGGATGATCCAAGCATCCTCGCTGATGGACCATTCAAGGAGCTTGCGTTGCAGTCAGCGAATGATGCCGCATCCTTGAGTCAGGATGTTCGGGATCATATTGATGATGCAGCCGAGATCGAGCGACGTTACATCGAAATGAAAGAGCATGAAGCTCGACGATACGAAAAGATGCAGCGCGAGCATGGACGGGTCACGGATGGTGAAGAATTCGATGAGGCTGAGGAGCGAGCGATGGAAGTCATGGATGAGGATGATGAAGCTCCAAGCACGGGCTTGCTCAATCTTTTGAACGGAGGCGGCGGATGGAGAGAAGGGGCGGTGAGTGAAGAGGAAGAACGGCTTCGCAAGGTTTCGGGCATTGACGCAGGGCTGGACAAGGCACTGCGCGATCCGAACAATTTCGTTATCGGTAAGGAGGGGCGGCAGAAATATGAGGATCACAATTCGGGCATGGACGAACTGGAATGAAACAAGTTCGATAGGATTGCCGTATAAGTGACGACATGAAAGTACTTCCTACCATACGAACGCGTTTTGCGCCTAGTCCAACTGGCTCTTTAACGCTTGGCGGCATTCGCTCAGCACTTTTCTGCTATCTCTATGCAAAAAAGCATGGAGGCGAATTCATTCTGCGCATTGAAGACACGGATGAAAAGCGATTCAAACCAGAAGCTGAGAAGTACATCATTGATACCTTGAATTGGCTGGGTATTATCCCAGATCATGGACCAACGTTCGGTGATGGCCGCTTTGGACCATACCGTCAAAGCGAAAGGAATTATCGTCCATATGTGGATGCGCTCATCAAGAGCGGTCATGCTTACATCGCCTTCGATACCGAAGATGAATTGAACACGTTGCGTAAGAGCGGAGAAGCCGCAGGCCGCCCGTTCTCATATAATCACAGGTCGCGCATGCACTTGCGCAATAGCCTGACCATGAGCAGTGACGACGTAGCAGCACGCATTACTGCTGGTGATGCGTACGTAGTGCGATTCAAGATGCCAACGAACGTCAATGTCGCATTCACCGACTTGGTGCGCGGTACTATTGTATTCAATACCTCGTCCTTGGACGACAAGGTGCTTTTCAAGTCCACAGGAACACCCACATATCACCTAGCGGTTGTCGTGGATGACTATCTCATGAAGATCACGCACGCGTTCCGTGGTGAGGAATGGCTGTCATCAACGCCGCTACATCTTCTGCTATATGACGCGCTGGGATGGAAGGCGCCAGAATATGCGCACTTGCCTCTCTTGCTGGATGCTGATGGCAAGAAGATGTCCAAGCGCAATCCGCCCAAGCTCGGCTGCCCCATCTTTCCTTTCAGTGTGGAAGTGAAGGATGAGGACGGAAATTCCCTTGGCATGTCCGAAGGAATGCATGAGCTTGGCTATGACCCCGAAGCGCTTTTCAACTATCTCTGTTTGCTCGGATGGCACCCGAAGGATGACAGGGAGATCATGACGAAGGATGAACTGATAAAGGCGTTCGACATCGCGGATGTCAACAACTCGAACGCCAAGGTGGACTACCGCAAGGCTGCCCATTTCAATCACACTTACTTGCTTGCGCGTGGAGCCAAGTCGCTCATTTCGCTCCTTCCAGAGAATGTGTTCGGATATCCAGACGCGAGCTTGGAGAAGATCGCCAAGGCTGCATTGGAGCGTACTTCATTCGCCAAGGACATCCCTTCGGTGATCGCCTATCTATTCAACGATGTGAGCCTCCCCATCGGGGATATGAAGAAGCCAGAGGAATTTCCGCTGTTCCTTGATGCGGTCATTGCCATGATCGAAGGCAGCGATTGGGACCCAGATGCTTTTGGCGTGCGTTTGATTGAGCTTGTTGATGAACTCAAGGTCAATCGAGGCGGCGCCTTGAACAACCTGCGGCTGTGCTTCACTGGCGGACCGTCAGGCCCGAAGCTCAACGAAATGATGGATATGATGGGCCGCGATGAAACGCTCAGAAGACTCCGTAAAGCCAAGGGTCAATTATCGGCTGTTCACCCTCTTTGAGAGGTGTGCGGGATATCACCGTCTTGGTCTTTTCCAGATAGAACATGTTGTTCTTGAAGGTGCGCAGGAGCAAGTAGCTGTATACCGTATCCCCGCATTGCAGGGTCATGGGATCAAAATCCATGATCGTGGTGTCCGCCTTCATTGCCATGGAGTCGAGCAAGAATGCCGCTTGATCCACACCTTCCTGGCTAGTGAGATCGCATGGATAGATGGCCTTCATGCGTTGCATCGGCTTCCACTCTCGCTCCATTGTGCGTACGAGCAAGAATATTGGTACGATCGTCGCCATGACCATCAGGCGATATCTGACCTTTGAATTATACATGAACAGGATGCTAGTCATGGCAATGAGCAAGGCCAGAATGAACAGAAAGAAGATAGGCATTGGATGTGGTTGTTGCTTTGTACGAACATTGGCATCAAATGTTTTGCAACATAGCGCTCACTATATCGTAAAAGGTAGATCATGCTTATCATCGGTGATGTTCACGGCAAGACGAGCCGTTACCATGATATTGTCAAAGGCGCGGACCGATCCATTCAGGTCGGCGACTTCGGCTTTGAACATGAACACCGCTGGCATCTAGCGAACATCGATCCCGAAAAACACAAAGTCGTGTTCGGGAACCATGACTTCTATCCTCTGGTTAATGCGCCACATTCTCTGGGTGATTTCGCCGTGCTCGATGGCGGGATCATGACCATCCGTGGTGCGAAGACCTTGGACAAGTCAGGCATGAAGGATGTGCTGATCATGAAAAAAGACGGCACTCCGCAACTTGATGATGATGGCAATGTCATGATGAGAAAAGAGTTCTATAGACGAACAGAGGGCGTGGATATTTTTGAGTTTGATGAGCAGCTTTCGCGTCAACGTTCTTACGACGTGCTTGATGCGTTCATTCACAACAAACCATCGGTTGTCATTACGCATGATTGTCCGACCGTTGTGAGACAGGAGATCATGGACCGTTTGGAACGCCCTATCCTGAACAAGACATCCACCGATCAATTGCTGCAAGGATGTTTTCAGCAGCACCAACCCAAACTGTGGCTGTTCGGACACTACCACGTAAATTTGCAGATAGATATGGAAGGCACACGCTTTGTTTGTCTTGCAGAACTACAAACATTCCATCTATGAACGAGAACGAAGAGTTCAAAAAGAAGTGGGAGGAAACGTACGAATCGTTGCGCGAGCAACGCTCCATTCCACAAATGATGTTGGATGCTCTTGACGCAGTACGCGAGGTTCTGGAGTCATACAGGGATTCGCTCAATGCCAAGAAGCAGGACAAGGTCATGCCGCACATCAAGGAGTCTCTACGTGCCTTGGCTGGGGAAAAGCATAGCTCAAGGAAGGCAGCCTATCAAGCTGCTGTATTCGTCAGAAAAGCCTATGCGGTGCGCCTTGACGAAACCACGGCGAAAGCTTCCATGGGAGATCGTGATGCTGCTGGCATGGTGATGAAGGAAATGACGGATGAAACCTTGGCGCTTCGCGCGCTGGGATATGGCATCGACGACTACAATCCGATGTTCCTGCAAGCCAAGGTCAAATTGCCGCCTCTGGTGCGATTCGAGAAAATGACGCCAGCGCCTGTATACGAACCGCTCAAAGACCTAAAACCTTTGAAGAAGAGGGCGCGAACAAGCGCATGATCTCCACTTCGTCGCCAGCGAATCCTGCAACGGCCGCGCCCATCAGTGCGCGTACTTCAATGCGACAAGGCGTATAGACCCATATCGAATTCAGGTTAACGCGATCCTCTTTCGTGTTCCTCAGAATGTGCCTTGGCTTTAGCTTTGCGGGCTGAATGATGATCTCCTGTTGCTCATCAAGCAACTTGAACACATGCAAAGAATCCTCTTCGCTGAATCCGATAAGCACGTCAAGCATTTCGCAGTGTTCCATAGTTATATCTTGTGGTTCAAATATAGTTCATTACAGGCAACCTTTCAAACCCTCGGACGTACAACCTGAAACTCCCGATCATGAGCTTGACAGAGAGTGGCTTATGCAAAGAGCATGGAAAGGTTCCATTCACCTTGCATCAGATAAGGCAGATACGTAAGACAAGGAACAGTGGTGCATGGTACAAGTGCGAACATTGCAAGGGTTACCACATCACTTCGCGCTCATTCGATGGAAAGAAAAAGAAGCTCAACAAGCCTGCACGCAAACAGCCCGCGATTATCGGCTCCACCAAAAAGCGTAAGATCCCAGCCTTGCGCCTGATGTCATTGTTGCCGAGAGAGCCGAAAGCGAAAGAAGTCAAAGTCATTCGCAATTCGGTCTTCAATACCCGAGTGAGCAATGAATTGGCTAAGCTGAACACATGGAGGAAGTCGCTGATCAAATTGATCGACAAGCTCAATCCTTTTTTGTCGGATCATAGCAACTCCATTGATGTGTTAGCGCTGCTCAAGACAGGAGCCAAGCCGTCAGAATTCATGTCCTCCGATTATCTGGAACGAGGTAAAAGGATACGAGGAACGCGTGATAAGATACAAAAGGAATTGGATCGTGTCAATATCTGGAAAAGGACGTTGGATGGAATGAACAAGATGAATGCGAACACCACGAACGACGAAACCGTGAAGACGTTGACCGAAAAATTGGAACGGCTGGTCAAAGGCTTCAATGAAACTTCCAGCAATATCGGAAAGCTCAGGACTGAGGTTCAGAACCTCGTCCAATTGTACGATGATCGTGATCCTGATTCAGAGCCGTCAGAAACTTTATCATCAGACGCTCCACTCGAAGATTCACCTTCTTGAAGTCTGATGTGCGTCTTTTCTCGATGAATCCTGCTACGCTCGAAGGAATGCCACGTGTGCTATTGATGACATCCAGAACAAGACCGTAGTTCATCAGCATCCTTCCGATCTCCTGAGCTTCCCACTGGCTGATCTCGATCTTCGTCTTTTTCATTCGTGATGTACATGTAAATATGGCGGGAGAACCGCTATTTACAGGAGCATGACCATCCGCGATCTGATACGTGAAGAACTGGGCTCGGAACCATCATACAAGTGGATCCGATTCGAGCTTGCCAATGATACAGGAAAGACCAAGGCCTACAATGTCATCGCCAAGGAAGGTTCGGTCTATTTGGGTCAGGTGAAATGGTTCCCCTCGTGGCGCAAATACGCCTTTTTTCCAAGCTCGCTCACCGTGTTTGAAACGGATTGCTTGAAAGACATCGCTTCTTTCCTTGACCGTTTGATGAACGACAGAAGGATCAAGAAGAACTCTTGATCGCTGGGAATTTCTTGATGGCTGCGTCCAGCGTCGTGGATACGGCCATGGCTCTGTGTGTATTGGAACAATAGTGGACCACACCTTTGTCGTCCACGCTCTTCCAGATCCCTGGCTTGCCATCATCCCATGTGGCTCCGCTGGTAATGATCTTGGTACGCTCCTCGTCGGTCAATTTCACTTTGTTATCCTTGAGCTTGCTTTCCTTGGACTTGTTCTCTTCGTTCAATCTTGAGGCAAGCCCATCGTCATCATGAAGCTTGTTCAAGGTACCCCATTGCCTGTAGATCGATTCAGCAGCATACTTGTAACGCACGTGCTGCTCCTTCAATTCGCTTAATGCTGCACGAGCGGTATCGCTGTGCTCGAAGAACCGCCTCACTTCGCGTTGGGCCTGTTCCACACCATTGAAGTTCTTCTCTGATATCTGGTTCTCCTCCATGATGATATCGACCAGATGTGATTTCACCCTGCTTTCGAAGGTTTCCTTGGGCATGTTCCAGCCGAAGGAGTTCTTGGTCACTTCGCGTACATCGCCGAACTGGTCGATGTACGGCTCGCCAGCCTGAAGCACGGCCTCTTTGATCAATTTTCGCAGGTTCATCGCTCTAGTAAATAGAGCGCTGTTTGCCATGGCATATTTAGAATCATGAGTGTGAGTATTGTAGCAATGTCCGATTCACATGGGGGCCATAGGAAGGTCATAGTACCTGAGTGTGACATACTTATCCATGCGGGCGACATCACGCAGTTCAATGATCCGTTCCACTACGATGATTTCTTTCAATGGTTCTCCGAGCAACCAGCCAAGCATAAACTGTTCATTGGAGGCAATCATGATGATATTCTGGATAGTCAGGCCAGAAGCATTTTCTTGAACGCATTTCCAGACCTCATTTATTTGAACGAATCCATGGTGGAGTTGATGGGCTTGAAAATATGGGGCTCGGCGGTACAGCCCCATGCCTTCAAGCGAAAGATGGCTTTCTGTCGCTCTCGGGTGGAACAAATGCGTTCATGGGATGCAATGCCAGCGGGAATGGATATCGTCGTTTCACATTGCCCTCCGCAAGGCATTTTGGATCAGAACGTCATGGGCCAACAAGTGGGATGCGAGGTATTGAAGGATACCTTGATAAAAAAGACGCCGTTGCTCAATCTGTTCGGTCATATTCATGAAGCATATGGCAGGACGACAGAATTGATCAATGAACGTCAATGTGTATTTGCGAATTGTTCGGTCGTCAACAGGAGCAGGACAGTTGTCAACAAACCATGGTCCTTCTTGTTGACAGATGGACAGGTCCACTCAAAATGATCGCTCTTGTTTGAATGATATATTTGCCATCATGGTCCTATCAGAATACAGAAGGGAAGGTGGCGTGTTATCGGTTGATCATACGCTCAATGAGGTGAAGAATGGATTGCAATGGAAGTGGTCCATTGATCAAGGTCTGATGATCGAAGAAGCGTCCTATTCAAAAGGCATGAAGCACGGCGTGTGCAGAGCTTGGCACAACAATGGTGTTCTGAGTATGGAGGAGTTCTGGAAGCACGGGGTACAGCAGGGTCCAGCCCGCGCCTATCACATCAATGGAATGGCCTTAAGTGAAGTGTGGTGGTTGGATGGCAATAAGCACGGTGTTAATCGTTACTGGAATGTGAACGGCGACCTCTATAAGGAGAGCTTGTATTGGAAGGGAACAAAGAAAAGCGCCTCATATCCCAAGGATAGTTCCGTCATTCGGCACGATGAGCCATTGTATGGACGAGGCATAGCTCTGGATGAACCGTCGTTCAGGGCGCTTGTAAATGCAGTGCCAGAGGAAGGATTGCGCGTGACGTTGAAGGACGAGCAATTGCCCAAACAATCGCATTACGAAATGGCATTGGCCTCCATCAAGGTGATGCGGTTCAGGCTATGTGTACGTGAAAATGCATCCTCGGATACCACGAGGAACTATCTGCTCGGACTGGATGTAACAAATTGAGCCTTGTTCCCGTACCAAGGCCGAAACCACCCCAACATATGAGATCGCACCAAGTCAGAAGTGTTGTCTTCATCGGTCTTTTCGTAGTGGCGTATTACTTCCTACGGATCATTCCGATGGGTGATCTCATCCTGTATCCGTTCAGGATACTGGTCACCATCTTGCACGAGTTCGGACATGCTGCTTTTGCGCTGCTGACTGGTGGGAATGTGATGAGTGTACAGATCAATCCGAACGGCAGTGGCGTGACGTGGACCTCGGGCGGCATGCCATTTTTCATCATATCGGGTGGCTACATCGGCAGCGCCATATTCGGCAACATCCTGCTTAGGGCTGGATTGAAGTATGCCGAATGGTCGCACTACGTTCTCAACGTTCTGTTGATCATCATGATCGTTATTGGAACGATATGGTCTCCGAGTTTGACCAATACGTTGATCGTAGGCGTATTCGCAGGGAGCATCTATTTCATCGGTAAGTTGCACCACGAGATCGCGTCGTGGTTTTTGATAGCCATGGGTGTTCTTTCGCTCATTCACATCATCGAAGACTTCAATGTCGGTCCCAGCAGCGACCTCGCTCAATTCACTGCCTTGGTACCGATCCTGCCATACACCGTATGGATGTTGGTCTGGCTAGCAGCGGTAGTGACCATTACGTGGAAGAACGTCAAGAGCCTCGTCGCACACAACTAGCATGGAGAAGAACAAGTTGTTCATTCCTACCAAAATCAGGGTGGGATATCAAAAACGTGATGACACGTACACCAAGCGCCTTGCGTATGTGATCTACTATGATCAGCTTGGCAAGATTCGCAAAGAGACGTCGTGGAATTCATGGCGTGACAAAAAGATCGCAGCAGAAGAATTCGAGAACAAGCCGCATTCGGGGTTCGTTTTGAACAAGGGTGTTCAACGCTATGGCCATTGGGGCAGCGGCAGGAACATGGTGAGGGTCTACGATGATCGTGGCATAGAGTTCGAGATCACCGTTAGCAACCTCATGTTCATTCTGATGGTCACCAACTGCCACAAGCGCGGGTTGGAAGGTGAGTTCGTGTATGCATGGCACAGCGGCGAATTGATCTTGCTGCCTACGGGTTGCGAGGAATACGAAGAGTCCAAGGATTTCACCCAGCTTCAATCCAAGAAGATCGGCGTGAAGGACATGATCGTGGGCGCCTCTTACAAGACCAAGAAGCTGGAGGACCTGATCTACATGGGTCGCTTCGATTGGTATGAAGAATCCCAAACTGGCAGGTATTACAATAGAGTATCGATAAGAAAGAAAAAGCCCAATCAGCACGTGTTCTATGGCAAGAACGGATGGGGCGATAAGAAGTTCTTCACGCTGTCGGGCCTGAGTTCATTGGCGTCGATCAACAGCGATGTACCAGTCAGCAATTACGCTGAATTGATGAGCAAGATGTCCAAGCTGGACGAAACAAAGCCCATCGCGAATTTCATCGTGAACAAGGTGGATCACGTCTTTGAACTGAAGACGAATGATCCGTGGCTTCAGAAGAAGATCTTCATCAAGGAAGCGGATGGAACGTACACAAGATGTCAGTTGTCATTGCACTACAATTGGCAGAGCAAGGCGGACGGGTTCCACATGCACTTCCACGATAAGTACACCCTTGGTGACAATCTCTTGAAGCAGGAGCCGAGCGAAAGGCAGAAGGAGAACAGCGGTTATTACTACAATCAAAAGGTGTTGTCGCCCGAACAGGTGAATGCCTTTGAATTCTACACGATAAGTGTTAAATTGGAGAATGGAAAGGGGTGGTCGCTCGGCGACAACATCTAAGGAAAAAACAACCAAAGGACCATGGCAAACAAACAGGACGAACAGGTACAGGCACTGTTCAAGATCGTACAGGAGAAGAAGACTGAAATAGCCAAAACAGAAAAGCCCTCATGGGAGACGACCTGCTCGTTCAGGTACAATCCATCTTCGGGTGCGGAAGATCACAACATCCAGACCATCAAGAAGGTCGCCGACCTCGTGAGGATCGCTGCCTTTCTGATCGAGAAGGAAGCGGCTCACCAGAAGGCCAATGAAGCGCTCGGAACCAACGTCAAGTTCGAGTGGATCGGCTTCTCGCTCGAAGCGTGGTTGACCGACCTGAAGACACGCGTCAACAAGGTGGAGATATCCAAGAAGAAGGAAGAACTGGAGAAGTTGGAGACGCGCTTGAACTCGCTGGTATCCCCAGAACTCCGTCGTCAAATGGAGTTGGAGGAGATCGACGAATTGATCAAG
>WBZS01001532.1_pt1 | contig 17952 bp, 13 predicted proteins | sample 5204201 | NCBI WGS metagenome assembly WBZS01 (sample SAMN12344357, study PRJNA552823) | activated sludge metagenome | biome: Activated sludge suspended growth; feature: Nitrification reactor; material: Wastewater; isolation source: activated sludge from nitrification reactor of wastewater...
AAAATCCGCGAAAAAACCAAGGCGCACGCTGAAAACGGCATGCACTTCACCCTACATCCAACATTCTTAGCGGTTCCGTCTAAAATGCGACCAGCTCGTTGTGCAAAACTTCCCAACGACCGTTCATTAAAGGGTCCTATCGCCATTTGTCAGGGCATTGAAGGTCGCTGGGCTTATCTAACGTTTTAATAAGGTCTACTTACACGCAGTTTTCCCCAAGGCTTTGTTTCGTTCGCTGCCAATACAAGAAGCGTTTACGTCGGCCTAACGGGGCGCTCCACGACGAAAGATGCATGAAATCGCATCGCTGGTGAGAAACGAATCACCAAATCAGAACTGGCCGTCGATCGTGCGTCTTGAATTTTTTTGACTTTACGTAATGGTTTGGTTCTTAGCGTCTTGGGGCGTCATCGTTCAATCTCTTTTGGCGATTCCAGGAGCGAGTCAGCCAAATGATGAGAAAAAGAGCCAACGTGCTCCATCACGGTTTGACGAGAGAAAACTTTTTGTCGGATGCTTCCCCTTCACTCTTTCGTATCGACGGCAATTAAGGTAGAAATGGAGGCATGGCGCTCCTGGTAACATTGCGTGGGCCGGAGATGGGTCGACATTTCCAGCTCTTGATGAATTCGACCACCGTTGGCCGACAACTCGATTGCCAAATCTGTTTGAGTGGTCGTCAAGTCAGTCGGCAGCATGCGCAAATCATCGCGCGCGAAGGAAAGCATTTCGTCGAAGACCTCGGCTCGAGCAATGGGACCTACCTCAACGGCAAACGCATCACCCCCCACGCGCCTGAACCGATCACCGATCGCGATACTCTGCAGATTGGTCCGTACCTCTTCGCCCTCCGCCACACGGGTAACGCCGTCGAAAGTGAATTCTGTCCCACCATTCGCGAGACCGTGACCGCCGGCATGGTCTCGCAGAGTCTGTTCGGCAGCGATTCGGCCGCGAAACTCCAGGTCGTCCTAGAAATCGCCCAGCAGCTGGCGAGGAACCTCGATCTTGATCCATTGCTCGATAAACTCCTCGAGCAGTTGATGCGATTGTTTCCTCAGGCCGACCGTTGCATGTTCATCCTCTGTGACGGAGAGAATCTAATCCCGCGAGCGCAAAGCAGTCGGAATCTGGCGGAATCCCAGGAATACGCATTCAGCCGAACCATCGCGAAGCGGGTGCTTGAAGAAGGCGTGGGCATCATCAGCGATGACGTACAACACGACCATCGTTTTCAACGCAGTCAAACGATCACCTCGCTGAATTTGCATTCAACGATGTGTGTTCCGCTGATCAACTATGAACAAAAACGTCTCGCGGTCCTCCAGGTCGATCGTTTTTGCAAAGGCTCAGGTTTCCGCATCGACGATCTGCAACTTTTGTCGGCCGTTGCGATGCAAGTCGCGGTCGTGCTGGAAAACGTGCATTTGCATGCGGAAAGGCTCAATGAAGAAAGGTTGTTGCAGGAGCTTGCGTTAGCCCAGGAAATTCAACAGAGCTACCTTCCGGAAGATCTGGAAAACGAAGACGAACTCGATTTCGAGATCTTGGGGCGGGTGTTTCCCGCACGCACGGTGGCAGGCGATTTTTATGACTACATGTTGCTTGCCGACGGTGCGCTTTCGTTTTCGATTGGCGACGTTTCGGGCAAGGGGATGCCCGCGGCTCTGTTCTTGGTGGCGGTTCGAACGCTAAGCCGCCATATTGCCAAGGAAAAGGAAGCTCCCGCCAGGCTTCTCGCGAAACTCAATCGCGCGTTGGCGGAAGATAATCCCTCGTGTTTGTTCGTGACGCTAACTTTTGGAACGTACGACGCCGCCACAGGAAACGTGCTGCTTGCGTCGGCAGGCCACCCGTTGCCTTTCTTGCGAAAGGCAGACGGTACGGTGGAAACGATCCCGCTCAAGCCTGGCCGACTTTTGGGATACGAAGACGTGCCGCTCAAATTTGACGAAGTTTCCGTGCATCTTGAGCCAGGTGATACGCTCTTTTTCTTCACCGATGGTTTTTTTGAAACGAGGGGCGGCGAAGGGGGCAAAACTCAATTCGGACTTGAACGATTAAAAACCATCGTGCGAGATTTCCGCCCCAACCGCGACTTAGCCGAGTGTGCCGAGCAAGCCAAATCCGCGCTCGATGTCTTCGCGGGCCCACGTGAGCAACAAGACGACTTGACGCTTCTGTTGCTCCGCCGCCGCCTTCGCTCGGACGGCACATCGTGATAACCTTCCGATCGGTCGCAATCGTCTCAGGCCTGATTTTTTCAAGTGTGGCTGCTGGTGAAGTTGGATCATTGAAGCGGCGGCAGTCAGCTCGTCGCTCTCGAAATAGGTAGATAAACGTGCGTGGATTTGGGTTGGCTTTTTTATGGATGGTGTTCACGTTCGTGGCTTGTGCGAAGGCTGGTGAAGTTCCGTCATGGCAAAAATGGATCGAAGACCTTGGCAGTCCTTCGTTTCAGGTGCGCGATCGAGCAACCAAAAGGCTTCTCGACGCGGGTGAAAAAGCTGGACCTGCGCTGAAGCTGGCGAGCCTTACCGCCGATCTTGAGATCCGCAGGCGTATCGAGATCATCTTGGCCAACATCGATCGGGACGCCTTGATCGCGGAACTTACCCGACCGAAAAAGGTCCGAATTCATTTCAAAGATGTCGCAACGGAAACGGCCTTCAACCACGCCGGACGTGACCTTGGTTTTCCACAACTCGTACTCCGTCGTCCGTTCGCGTCGATCATCAGCGTGGATACCGGCGAGGTCCCTTATTGGGATGCCTGGGAAAAATTGTTGCTGACGGCTGAACTCATCGACTTGCCTTCCAGTACGCGTTTTCGGTTGGAAAAGAAATCCTTCCTGGAAATGAAGGTGATTCCCACCACGTCTTTTAGCCTCGTTCCGAAAACCCCCGCTGGTCGCGGCACTTCCAAGACTCAACGTTCTTTTTTGGAGGAACATTCGGGCGAGGATGCGGTTTTCGGTTTTCATGCGACCACGTCGAGTTCCTTTCGATTCCGTGGCTTTCAAGGAAAGAGTGACACCGCGAAGGGCGGTCGGCGTGATTCCAGTTTCATATTGGACGTGCAGGCGGAGCCACGAATCACGTGGCTCGAGCCACCGGTATTCACGTTGAAATCCATTCAGGACGATCAAGGTAAGGACCTTTTGTTCGAACCTATCACGGTGCGCTCAGCCGTTCGCGAAGATGACGGCGATGAACGTTTGGTGGGTCGGGTTGTGGTCGACGCGGAGGAGAAAGCAAGGGGTTATGTAAGTCACCTTTCGATACCCGAGCCGGCCCTTCGCCCCGGAGCATGGCGATCGTTGCGAGGAGCGATGGCGCTTCGTTGTCGATTTCCCTCAACGACGTTGGTCGTCGAGGACGGTCGGAAAATCTTCGCGAAGCCGATGCTTGATCGCCGAGGGATCGCGTTGGAAATTCAGGCGATCCATGTCCAAAAGAACGGCAAAGTGCACGTGGACGTATGGGTTTCAGGCCCGGAAAAACTATCGAGCCTGGGAATTCAGAAAGAATACCGAAAGACGGGTTCCGGAGCTTTGATGGTTCGTGACTCGGTCACGTTAGTAATGAATCAGTTGGAGCTGGTCGGTCCGGCGGGATTGTCATGGGAGCCGACCAAGGTACAACGTGATCCCCTGAAAAATGACGGTCATGGCCGCGTTTTCGTTTCACTCCATTATTCACCGACCGAGCCACTTGACGCCAATGCGAAGTTGGGATTTGTCTGGCGTGCGCCGCGTGAATTGGCGACAGATATTCCGTTCGAAATTTTTTCGAATGCAAAAAATCCACGTTAGCGATTTTTCCGTCAAATTCAGCGTCAATGAGCGTGGGGAAATGTCACGGTTCGAAGCATCGACTGCATGCTTTGCGTGCATTGATGTCGGAGCCACTTCAAGTTTTGCAGATTATTGATTCCTTAACCGCTGATTCAGGAACGTGTTAGGTGTTGTAATCGTATTGGCGAATACGTGGCACATAAGTTGCTCACAGAGAAATCAAGAATCGGTATCCTCTCCATGCTGATTCAGAGGGCTGAATCCGGAATTCAGCCACCGTCTATTTTGCATGATCAATTATAGGAAAATACGTATGCGGCGTCCTGCCTCTCCGTACGCTGTGCGCGCTGACCAACACTCGGCGACATCGCCACAAAATCATTCGCCGACCTCTTGGCCAACGCGGCGGGCATTTTTGGGCCAGGCTGCCGCTGGTTTGGGCCTTGCTCATTTGGCTGGGTGTGGCGGATCGGAAGAAGCGAAAGACACGAAGGGCGGAGCCGGCGAGGGCGGGTCGACTGCCCTTACCGAAGTTCGGTTTGGGATCATCGCGCTCACGGATTGCTCCCCGATCGTGATCGCCCATGAAAAGGGCTACTTCCGAAAGTACGGAATCAGTGCCGTCGTGAACAAACTCGCGAATTGGGCTGCGATTCGTGATGCGCTTTCGAATGGCGATATTCAAGCGACCCACATGTTGATCGGAATGCCGATCGCCTCGACGATGGGATTGATGGGCTCACCTCGGGTTCCGATGGTGATACCGTGGCTGCTGAATCGAAATGGACAGGCCATCACTCTGAAAGCCTCGTTACGCGGCCAAGTGGGAAATAACCCTGCCGCGCTGAAGCCGTTGGTCGATCAAGCGAAAGCGGCTGGCAATCCCATGACGTTCGCGATGACCTTTCAACCGGGCACGCATGCCATGTGGATTCGATATTACCTGGCCCAGGGAGGTATCAATCCCGATACTGACACGCGGCTCATCGTCACACCGCCGCCGCAAATGGTCGCGAACATGCGCGTCAATCAGATGGACGGTTATTGCGTGGGCGAGCCTTGGAATGCTCGGGCAATTGCGGACGGCATCGGCTTTACCTCGGTGACGACGCAAGATATGTGGCGTGATCACCCAGAAAAGGTCTGCGCCTTCAAAAAGGAATACGCCGACGCCAATCCCCAGGTAGTCAAGAACGTTCTTAAGGCATTGCACGAAGCAAGCGTTTGGATGGACAACCTGGATAATCGCCCAGAAATGTGCGAAATCGTTTCACGGGCGACGTACATCAACTGCCCGCCCGAAATCATTCTTGGCCGACTCCAGGGACGACTGGATTATGGAGATGGTCGGACCGTCCAAGATCCAAATTACATGATCTTCAGCCAACGCAACTGCAATTACCCCCAACGCAAGTACGCGTATTGGTGGCTGTCGCAATTCCGTCGATGGGGCATGGTGACCGGTGCTCCGGATTACGCCCGCATCACCGACGAGGTGATGCGACCCGATCTTTACGAACAAGCCATGCGCGAAATCGGTTATGAACATGGCGGACCGAATAACTCACCCGAGACATTCGCTCTCGACAATAAAACGTTCGATCCGCGAAATCCCGAAGACTACGCCCGCAGCTTTGAAGTCCATAGTCGGCGCGATTGATGCCGGTGGGTGGATTTTCCGCATCCGGACCGATCGGGCTGAATTCCAATTGCGATGCCTAATGAACGAGCCGCGATCATGCCGGAGCGTGTTATGGCAAACGATCCAATCCCGAGGATGGGTGCCTCGCGGTCGCGGTGCGGTGGAATTTCAAATGCTTTGCATCCGTAATTCGCTGTAGAAGCTGAAGAACGAAGAAAGAAATTGGAGTGCCTCTCTCATGGCTTCGTTGTCGAAACTTGATTGGTTACTTCTGCCCTTCGTAGGTGTGGGGTTAGTGATGATTGCCTGGTGGGGTTCGAGCGCCACGTGGGCACAGAAACTCCCATCTCCGGAAACCACGTGGGAAAAAAGCCGACTTTACGTCGTCGAACCGTTCGCCAAGCGAGGTGAACTTGATCAAGGGATCTTACGTTTTACCTGGTATTCGCTCATCCTTGTCGCCAAAGGGTATGGTTTGGCATTATTGATCGGGGTGCCGCTCGGCTTCATGCTGGGGCTGTCGAGTTGGTTCACGAAAAGTTTCGATCCCATCATTCAGATATTGAGGCCAGTATCGCCGTTGGCGTGGCTTCCGCTGGGCTTGGTTCTCTTCCAAAAATCGGAACCCGCCGCTTTGTTCACCATCGCAATTTGCGCCATGTGGCCCACCGTGCTCAATACCGCCGTGGGAGTCCGGTCGATCCCTCAGGATTATTTGAACGTGGCCAAAGTCCTGAAACTCTCACGATTCAGAACGTTGGTCTCCATTCTCATCCCGGCCGCACTTCCTTATATGTTCACCGGCTTTCGCTTGAGCTTAGGGATTGCTTGGTTGGTCATCGTGGCGGCGGAGATGCTGACGGGGGTGCCCGGCGTCGGGGGATTTCTCTGGCAGGAATACAATAGCCTGATTTACGAACACATCATCCTTTGCATCGTGACGATCGGCTTGGTGGGATTCGCTCTCGATCGTCTCATGAGCCTCGCGGAAATGGGAATCCAAAAAGTCCTGGTATAGTTCTCCGGTCGCGAAGGCCCGGCGTATTTAGGTCCCGTTTCAATACCTCCCGTAGGAATCTCTCCCATGCCGTTGCTCGAGTTGCAGCATGTCTCAAAAGGCTTTGGCGCCGGTTCAAAACGGCTCGAAGTCTTGAAAGATATCAATCTCAAGATTGACGAAGGTGAACTCGTTGCCATCGTGGGCTATTCCGGATCAGGCAAAACCACCCTCATCTCGATGATCGCCGGCCTGATCGCTCCCGATTTTGGTCAAATCATCCTGGAGGGAAAAACCATCCGGGAACCAGGTCCTGATCGAGGCGTCGTCTTTCAAAATTATTCCCTCTTACCCTGGAAGTCGGTGTTTTCGAATATCTACCTTGCCGTGGACCAGGTGTTTTCGAAGCTGAGCAAGGCGGAAAAGACGGAGCATACCGAACGCTACATTTCGATGGTGAACCTCGCGCCGGCGCGAAACAAAAAGCCCTCGGAACTTTCGGGTGGCATGAGGCAACGGGTGGCGCTCGCACGAGCATTGGCCATGGAACCTCGCGTGCTGCTCATGGATGAGCCCATGGGGGCACTGGATGCATTGACACGCGGAAACTTGCAGCAAGAAATCATTCGGATCTGGGATCAAAATCAACGCACCGTCGTCATGATCACGAACGATGTCGACGAAGCCATTCTGATGGCCGACCGCATCATCCCCATGAGTGCTGGACCCGGCGCGACGCTGGGACCCTCCATCTACGTCGATATTCCTCGGCCTCGCAATCGTTTGGCGATCAACCACGATCACCGCTACCAGGTGATCCGAAATTCGGTGATCAAGTATTTGACCGATTCGAAGAAGATCAAGATCCCCAAACAACCTTCGACGCAAAAGGCCGTTCTTGTGGCCGTGTAGGGGGGAAGCCTACGTCGGGTCCCGAATAGGTCGTACGTCATCCGAAGTAACGTTGGCCGACGCAAAAAACAAACTCCTTGCGACTTCGTGAAGTCATTTCTTGCTTCGAGGAAGTAGCCTCGCGAGATCGAAGAGGCACACGATCGCTGAAACAAGGAACGGAAGGATAGTCTCGTGAACGCATTTGTTGAGTTGACGAACTTAGGAAAATCCTACCCGACGCCCTCGGGAAAGCCCGCGATCATCGTCGAGGATTTCAATCTTCGAATCGAGCCTGGCGAATTCGTCTCGGTGATCGGTCATTCCGGTTGCGGGAAATCGACCGTTCTCTCGATGCTGGCGGGCCTGACTTCGCCCACCTCCGGGCGGATTTTGCTCGAAGGGCGCCCGGTTCGCGGACCGGGGCCTGATCGTGGCGTGGTTTTTCAATCTCCCTGCCTGTTGCCATGGATGACCGCGGTGGGGAATGTGAAATTGGGTGTGGATCAAGTATTTGCCAACAAATCCACAAGGGAACGTAGCGAAATCGCCGAGCATTTTCTCAAGTTGGTGGGTCTTGGCGATGCCTTGCACCGCAAGCCCCCAGAGTTGTCGCAGGGAATGAGACAACGTGTTGGTTTGGCGCGTGCTTTTGCATTGTCGCCAAAAATGCTTCTCCTGGACGAACCTTTCGGCATGCTCGATTCGCTTACGCGGTATGAACTCCAAGAAGTCCTGATCGGTTTGTGGTTGCAGGATCACAAGACGGCATTGATGGTCACGCACGATGTGGACGAAGCGCTTTATCTATCTGACCGCATCGTGATGATGACGAACGGACCGGCCGCTCGCGTGGGTGCGGTGCTTCGGGTTCCATTCCCCCACCCGCGAAACCGCGACGAAGTGCTCAACCATCCCGATTATTATCGACTGCGAGAAGAATTGATCACGTTCTTGGAGGATCAAGGTCACCCGGGCCAAGAAGAAAAAACGGAGGAGCCCGCCAACGTGTCCGTTCCCGTGGTTTCGTAGTACCGTTCTTCGGCGTTAACGGGGCTTAGAAAAGAAACGAAAGTGAACGAGCGTTTTGTCGATACTTCCGCGTGGATTTCATGGGATTTGCGGAAGGTGCTTGGTGCTTATCAGTCAGGAAAAGAAAATGGGCCGCCGACAATCCCCTCACTGTCGGGCGGCCCCAAGGTCCTCACCTTCTCCCCAAAAGGTTCAGACACACATATCTAGGTTACGCCTTCTCGGAATGCAAGGAATTGCCCGCATTTTTGGTAAAATCGGCCCTTTCCGAACGATCGTTCCCTGGAGCACGCACCGCGCGAAAAGTTGTCTGTAAACGGAGGTGCACGTTTCCCTTCTTCGGAGGGACACGCGTGAACAAACGGAAACAATTTGGCGACGATATGACAAAGAAAAAACGCCTCGGAAAGATCCGAGGCGAGGTTGTTTCCCTTCACGTTGGCGAAAACTAACGCTGGTTTCCGAGTTTACGGAAATAGCTTCGGGCGATGTCGGCAGCGTCGTCGGGAATTCGTTGGCGGTCCAGGGCTTCGGGTGCTTCTTGCACGGCTTGGCGGAAAGCACCCTCGACCTGCTTGGCGGGAACGCGACTGAATTGGCCTCCCTTGGCGAAACCGGCGAACACGTTTTGTCCTGTTGGATCAGCTTGCCCGCGTTGGCGTTCATTCACGACTTTGCCGTCGGGATCGTTCGGATCGATCGGTCGCCTTCCGCCGGGTCGACGCGATCTCCCCTTGCCCATCCCGTTGCCTGGTTCGCCGTCGTCAAGATCCTCATTGATGCCGTCCAGCCCATCCTGCAACGCCTCGAGGTCAGCGACGATCCGCCTAAATTCCTCTTCCGTCAATTCCATTTCTTCGAGTTCGCCCGCTAATTTTTTCATTCGCCCGAGCGCACCGTTTAAATCACCTTTGCCGATGCATTCTTGGCATTCACCTAGAATCTGTCCTAACTCTTCGAGATCCTCGAATTTCTTCAATTCCTTCTCAACCTGCTCACGATCGAGTTCACCTTTTTCGATTGCTTCGCGGATCTTTTTTAGTTTTTCGTCGTTCTCGGTCATCTTTTTGATCTTGTGCTTGAGGGCTTTGAATTCGTCGGCCAAATCCTTGAGTTGTTCAGGAGTCAGGTTTTTGTTTTTCATGTCCTTGGCGATTTTTTCTAGCGATTCACGTGCTTTCTGGAAATCGCCTTTCGTCAAAGCGTCCTCGAAATCTTTTGCTGGGCCGTCTTGGCGTTGGTTCTTGTCTCCGAGTTGGCCGAGCTTTTCCAAAAGGTTTTTCAATCCGTCGTTCTTTTGCGTCTTTTCTTTGACGGCTTCCAGCCGATCCCGCATTTTTTGCTCGAGGTTGCGAAGTTCCTGCACCCGCTCGCGAATTTTTTCTTCATTCTTCAAATCGAGCGGCTGATTGAGGATTTTGGTCCATTCCGCTTCCAGTTGCTGGAGTTCTTCGGATTTCGTCGGATCCGTTCCCTTGGGATTCAACGTCACTTTTCGAAGATTGTCGAGCTGTTCCTCAATCTCTTTCGACCGAAGAATCTTGTTCTCGGCTTGAGATTGAAGCGGTAAGCGTAGGTTGGTGAGAACAGGCTCCATGAAGTAACACGCGATCATGAGAACGGCTGCGCTTCCAGCCCCCGCGGCGCGACGCCAAGAGATTTGCAACGGAAATCCTGTGCGGATATCGAGATTCTTCAGATGCCCGACCACATCATCGAGCAAGGCCTGACCCGGCGCGGAAGCCAAGATTTCGTCCGGCAGGGAAAGCAGCGTCGTCACGCGTTCTTGGAGCCGGAACCGATCATCCAACGCGAATGCGGCTACCTGGGAATTCGGGCGATACCAAAACGCCAGTCCCCAAGCGAACATCAAACCCGACCCGAACAAAAGGCTCGGTGCAAGCCACGGATGCATTTCCGGCAACCACCCGGCGACAAAAGGTTTGGCCAAAAACCATGTCGCAACGAAAAACAACCCCAACGCCAAGCCTAAAAATGTTTGGTGGAGCAGGCTTTGCAGGAGCAATCGCGTCCGCACGCTTTGGATTTGGCGTTGAATCTGGGCGCGAGGTGTTTGGTTCATGGAATTCCCCATGAGAAGGGATGGTTTCGGAAGCGAGGTCGAAAACGCAACAACCGCTTGTCATTGTAACTAGACGATGTCCTCCACGCAAAGGACGGATCGTACCAATAACTTTCTGTCGCCTCCATATTACTGATCAAATGGATATTGCATTTGCGTCTGCGTGAAGCAAGTTACGATTCCGGAATCGGCGAGTTGCGGATAGTCGCCTTGAGGCAGTTGTGAATTGGCAATACATTGTCTCTTTCGGAATTCGCCGGCGATATCGCCCCCCATCAACGCTTCGGCAGAAAGCTGGGAGCCGAGGGGTGCGATCCACCGGGAAGATTGGCACACGCCGGCAAGATAGGAAGTCTCACGAATGAGTTATGATCCCACCAACCCGTTGATCGTGCAGGGCGACCGCTCGGTCTTGGTGGAAGTCGATAACCCGCGTTATGCCGAGGCACGGGACGCGTTAGCGCCGTTTGCGGAACTCGAGAAGAGCCCGGAGCATATTCACACTTATCGGTTGAGCAACCTATCGCTGTGGAACGCCGCCGCCTCGGGCATGAGTGCCGCCCAAATGGTGGACGTGCTTCAGAAATACAGCAAATTTCCGGTTCCGAACAATTTAGCCGCCGACATTCAAGAAACGGTCAGCCGATTTGGCCGCGTCAAATTGGTGAAGCACGAAGACAAGCTTCGACTCGAATGCGTTGATCGGCCCTTGTTGGAAGAGTTGGCGCGTCAGCCGAAACTGAAGGAATATCTTGGCAATCGCTTGGACGGCAAGAGCTTCCTCATCGAACCCGCCTTTCGAGGCGTTCTGAAACAAGCGCTGATCACGTTAGGTTACCCCGCGGAGGACTTGGCGGGATACACCGAGGGTACATCCCTCGCGATGCACCTTCGAACCGTGACTCGGCAGGGTCTTCCCTTCAAGGTTCGCGATTACCAAAAAGAAGCCTCCGACATCTTCTACGCCGGTGGTGACGTGCGTGGCGGGAGCGGGGTCGTCGTGCTTCCCTGCGGTGCCGGCAAAACCGTCGTCGGCATTACCGCGATGACGTTGATGCAAAAATCGACGCTCGTGCTCACGACGAGCATCACAGCCGTCAAACAGTGGATCCGGGAAATTCTGGATAAAACCGACCTGCGCGATGAAGACGTGGCCGAGTATTCCGGGGATGTGAAGAACATCGCCGCCGTCACCGTCGCGACCTACCAAATTCTGACGTTTCGGCCCGACAAGAACGAAGATTTTCCCCATTTCAAACTTTTCGATCAGCGTGATTGGGGGTTGATCGTCTACGACGAAGTGCATCTCTTGCCCGCGCCGGTCTTTCGCGTGACCGCCCAGATTCAGGCGCGTCGGCGTTTGGGTCTGACGGCCACGCTCATTCGTGAAGATGGTCGCGAAGGTGATGTTTTCAGCCTGATCGGACCCAAAAAATACGATGTGCCCTGGCGTGAACTGGAAAACAAAGGTTGGATCGCCGAGGCAAGCTGCACCGAGATTCGCCTGGCGCTTCCAGAACCGATTCGTATGGAATACGCCGTGGCGGAGTTGCGTAACAAATATCGCATCGCCAGTGAGAATCCCGCCAAAGAAAGCGTCGTCGGAAAACTGCTCGAACGGTTTTCCGACAAAAACGTGTTGATCATCGGACAATATTTGCATCAACTCCGCGAACTCAAGAAACGCTTTGACATTCCGCTCATCACGGGTCAAACGGGCAATGCGGAACGCGAGGAACTGTATGGTAAATTTCGGCGAGGCGAAATTCGCCAACTGATCTTGTCGAAGGTTGGCAATTTTGCGATCGATCTTCCCGATGCCCACGTGCTCATTCAAGTTTCAGGCACGTTTGGCTCACGCCAGGAAGAGGCGCAAAGGTTGGGCCGAATTCTCAGGCCAAAGGCGAATGGCGAGCAAGCGCATTTCTTTTCCCTGGTGACACGTGATACTCGAGAACTCGATTTCGCGCACCACCGCCAATTGTTTTTGACGGAACAAGGCTACACCTACGGCATTGTTGATGCGAATGATCTCTTGAAGGAGGCTTGTTAGGAAAGTCGTTTAGGAGTTTTGGCCCCCACACGAGCCACGACCGTGAGGGAGCGCCTTAACGATCAAACACGGTTTTCCGACGCACACCATGGAAAAGGCACGCATTCCCGTGAAACTTCATCGCCGTGTCTGTTTGATTCAGACGGAAGATGGGGTCTTGGCAGAAGAAGTGCTCGCGAATCGGAAATTGGCGAGCGAGATCGTGGGTCGTTTGGCGGATCGGGTATTACTGGTTCGCCCCGGACGCGTAGACGCCGTCTTGCAGGAACTCCGGCGCATGGGCCATACGCCTCAGGTGTTGAATTGATACGCTCAAACGAAGATCGCATCACCGACACTGAGTGACGCGGACACGAAGAAATATTGCGCAAGATTTTACCGTAGAAAATGGGTTGAACTCCAGGGCTTTCCGCACGAATGCCAACCATTCCCGCCGAGAATTGGTCCGAGCGTATCGAACGCGTCCTTTCCCAATATGATGAGCCGCTCTTGCGTCAGGTGGCGCAAAATCTGATTCGGCCTCGTAGCGAGTGGCCGGTCGAGGAACTTCGCGAGCGGCTCAAGAATGCCTTGGGAAATGTCGCGATTCTGGATCGACGCCTCAAAGAACTTCCCGCCGAGGCGAGGCAACTTCTGCGTTTGATCGCGCAAAGCCGACAAAACACCTGGTCGGCGGGAAATCTGGTGGAAATGTTGCTCATGCTGGGGCATGCCGGGGAGTTGGCTCCGGTTTTGATGCTTCTGGAATTCGGCCTTCTCTTTCCAGATGTTTCTCCGCAATCGGGCAAGCTTCGCAGTTTCGAACAATGGCTGGTACTGGCGACGCCGGTTCCATGGATTTGGGCTCCGCCACTCGTCGTGAATCGGTGTTTGAGCGAACCGTTACCCCTTCCTACGGTTGCCGTGGAAGAAATTTCCTCGCCGGTCGTGCTCGAAGCTGACGGCATGGAATGGCTTTTGCGCGTCGCGGTGCTTTTGCAGCAAGTGCGTGCCGCGCCGTTGCGTCGAACCCAGCAAAGGGATTTTTTCAAGCGAGACCTGGAAAGGCTTCGCACCGACCCGCTGTTGGCAGCGAATCCGAGCGATGCGCTAACGGAAGTTCCCGATACGGGGTTGTTCGTGGTCGCCCTGGCGTTGGCGATGGGGCGTCTTGTCGAAACGGAAGGGGAAATCCGCGTCGACGCCGAGCAATCCGAGTCACCGACCAAATTTTCCGAGGCGTTGGAGAGTGTCTGGGCGGGCTTGCCGTTGGTGCGAGGTTGGAACCCCGTCGACGGGTGGGTGCCACCGGAATCTCCAAGCACGCCCCACCTTTCGCTCCAGCATCTGGCCCTGGTGGCGCTGGGCCGGCTTCCAGAAAACCATTGGGTTTCGCCGCGCGACCTACAAGACGAACTGGTCGTGCTCCATCCCTATTGGCGCGATCGACCGACGCGTGAGGCGGGGCTGGAAACCTTCCTGCTGGGAATCGCCTATCCAGCCCGCATTCTCCAGGCAGCAAAAGACTCGGCTGGCAAATTTAGAGTGAGGCTTTCTTCGTACGGCAGATGGCTGCTCCGTTTCACGGACACCGTGTCCGAACCTGTTCCTTACCCACAAACCCTGCTCGTGCAGCCCAATCTCGAGATCTTGGCCTACCGCCAAGGACTTTCACCCGAACTCATCGAAAAACTTTCACGTTTCGCACGCTGGAAAGGGTTGGGGCCTGCGTGCACCCTTCAGCTCGAACCTGAAAGTGTTTACCACGCCCTCGAAGCTGGCGACTCGTTCGACCGTATCGTGCAAACCCTAGAGCGCCACGGCATGAAAGCGCTTCCGACCGCCGTGCTCGATTCCCTGCGAACGTGGTCGAACAAACGCGATCGTATCTCGGTGTACCACTCCGCCGCGTTGTTCGAATTCGCCACGCCGGCGGAAATGCAGGATGCGATTTCGCGAGGCGTTCCCGCGACGCCCATCACCGATCGTTTGGCGGTGGTGGCGAGCGAGCAAGGGATCGATTATCGCCATTTTCGGTTGACTGGCACGCGAGATTACTTGCTTCCGCCAGAAAAATGCGTGGATGTGGAAGCGGATGGAGTCACGTTGACCATTGACTTGGCACGGTCTGATCTTCTGCTCGACACGGAGGTGCAACGTTTCGCGGACGCCGTTCCTGAGAATCGAACACCGGGCCGACGTTTTTACCGCTTAACGCCGGCCAGCATGCAGCGAGCCCGCCAAAATGGCGTCTCGCTCGAAATTCTTGAACGGTGGTTCGAACAACGAACAGGCCTGCCGATTTCACCCGCGGCCAAGCTGCTTTGGCAAAGTCCCGAAGTCCCACCGCTGGAGTTTCGCCGACAGTTGGTGTTGCACGTTCCGACCATGGATTTGGCCGATGGTCTGCAACAATGGCCTGGCACACGCTCCTTGGTCCTTTCGCGGCTGGGTCCCACCGCGCTCGTCGTCGAGGAATCTTCGCTCGACGTTCTTCGGGAACGGCTGACCGAACTCGGCGCGGAATCGCGTTTCGAAAGCTGAGCTTTTCACCTCCACAATTCAGGCTCGACGCCGATTCACGATTGAGCCGCCTACGAAAGATCAACGTTCCGCGAACGACGGCGAACCAAGGCGTCGCAACCTCGGCTTTTGACATCGGTCCGAACTTAAGGCGCCAAGCGAGGGGACGCTTGAGCCCTCGCTTGGCGCTCAGGCTTGGCAACGCATGACCCAAAATCTGCGCTGTGACGAAGCATTAGCCCTCTACGATCATCCCGAACGTACACTTCAAAAGTCCACGTGAACGGTTTTTGCCTGGTTCGAACGAGTCTCGGCGAAAACCCGCATCTCCCCCCTTGCTGACCGTGCGTGGGTGTGTTACAAACCAAAGACGGGATCGAGGGGTGCTCCCTCAGGAAGAGTTCATGTCCCAGACACTTCAGGATGAGAGGGGCTTTCCGCTCCGCGAACCGTACAAAGCGAACCGCGTGATGCAAACCGTGATTCGCCGAATGCTTGGCCATGGTGGTGATCCCCGCGCGATTAACTACGAACGCACGCCTACCTTTTTGCCCGCAGAGGTTTTCATTCGATGACGGCAAAGATTCATGTCGAACGCATGATGCACCGCAACAGCATCGCGGTAGCCGGCGATTCCGCCGCCAGCTACGCGCTGATCAAATTGATTCCGACGGGCCTTGGCGCCGGTCGCAGCCACGCGCTAAACTTGGCGTTGGTCCTCGACGTTTCCGGCTCGATGTATGAAGAAGACGGAACAGGGGTGAGTCGGCTACGGCGAATTCAAGACGCCGCGCTCACGGCCATCAACAATCTGCGGCCCGATGACACGCTCTGCATCATCGGTTTCGCGCATAACGCCGCGACGTTACTCCCTTCAACGCCAATTTCCGAGCGAGCCAAGATCGAGGAAGTCATTCGCCGAATCGATATGTTCGATATCGATCCAGGTGGAACGTCGATGAACGATGGCATGAAACTGGGCCTGGAAGAGATCGAAAAAACTGCTGGCGCCGGAAAACTCTCGCAACTCTTGGTTCTCACCGATGGCGAAACCTCCGGCGAAACCGAATGTCGGCAGTTGGCGGAAGAGGCGGCTAAAAAGAAAATCCCCCTCACGCTCATGGGCGTGGGTTTGGATTGGAAAGCCAGTTTGATCAAGGACCTTGCCCGCCTGAGTGAAGGCAAGTGGTATTACATCGACGTCAACCAGGCGTCGGAAGCGGAACGCATCTTCGTCGAGGAATTCAAATCGTTGGCCGCGAGCGCCTTCACCGACGTCGAGATGCATTTGCGCCCCATGAAAGACGTGAAAATCAAGCGCGTGCGGCAAGTCGTGCCGGAGATCAAGGAACTCGTCTCCACCGAACCGGAGGAACGGCATCTCGTCGCGGGGATTGGTACGCTCACGAAAGACATTTCCACTCGTTACGTGGTCGACCTGAGCCTGCCTAAACGCCCCGACGGCAAATTCGTGATCGCCCAACTCGAAGTGACGTACGATGTGGGTTCGGGCAAGCGTGAAACGACGGGCCTGATTCCCTTGGAAATGACATTCACCGCCGCCGGCCACGGCTACGTCAATGCGGAGGTCGCCCGCCACATCGACGAAGTCCAAATCTTCGAACTGAACAATAACCTGCAAAAAGCCATCACGACGGGAAACCAGGACGAAGTGCAGCGCACGGCCCAGGCGATCGAGCAAAAGGGCCAATTGATGGGACCCCGAGCGGCGAAGAAAACGATGTTGGCGCGGCAGGTGTTGCAGGAACTGAATGTCGGTGGGCGTGTCTCGAAAAAGACCCAGTTGGCGCTCGAAGATTCCGCTCGGTTGGCCGAGGAAATGCCGGTTGGTGGGTAAGGGATTTTGAATCTCTCGACTGGCGCGGACCGCGAACTTACTTGAAACAGGTACGATTCATTACGTAGTGAGGAACATCATCAATGTTGAAGTGTCCATTTTGCGGCTTTCAGAATGAAGAAGGTTCGCTTTTTTGCGAGCAATGCAAGTCGGATTTGAGCACGGTGGCGGCAACGCCGTCGGCCCCCATCGCGCCCCCGCCGATGGCTTCGTTCGCACCCTCGGCCGAAGTGCTTCCGATGGCGCCGGTGGTGGAAGCGCACATTCCGATGGGACAGATTTTGGAAGCAGCGCCTGTTGCAGTGATGGCGACCGCGTCAGCCGCCGTGCCCGCCGCCGTGGTCCCGGATGTGATTCCGTTCGCGCCGGGAGTCATGGAATCTCCACCTGCCGGCATTCCCCTGGGAGAAATGCCCCAGGTCGTCATTCCCACGGGTGCTACCGTACCGGAAGCGCAGGTCGGGACACCGGTGGTCGCATCCGCACCCTTTGTTCCTGCGGCCGTGATTCCGCCCCAACCGCCGATTTCGGCTTCCGTGCCGTCGGCGGCATCGGCGCCGGCGACTCCAGCCATCCCGTCGGCCGCGAAAGGTGCGATTCCTGCGGGCGCGACTCCCAAACTCGCCGTTCGCCGAGGTCAACGTGTCGGCGTCGAATACAACATTTACCCTGATTACAACTACATCGGCCGAGCCGACGAAAAACCGGTCGACATCGACCTCGAAGACCAAGAGCCACCAGACCGCGTTTGGTGCTCGCGCCAACACGCCGTGATCCATCTTGACGATGTTGCCGGCACCATGACGATCGAAGATCTCAACAGCTCGAATGGTACCTATGTGAATCGTAATAAGGTTTACCCTGGATCCAAGCAGCCGTTGCAGGTGGGAGACGTTATTCAGATTGGAAATATTCATATGATCGTGAAACTGTGATTTTCGAGCGGATCTCCCATGGATCGTATGCGAAAAAAATCGTAGGGCGGGTGGAGCGAAGCGCAACCCCATGAGCATCAAGTTAAGGTTCCGCGGATTAACCAATGCGTCAACGGAGAACTGAGAACGGAGAATGAAGAACGGAGATGGGCAGCCTATATTC
>WBZS01001533.1_pt1 | contig 17946 bp, 21 predicted proteins | sample 5204201 | NCBI WGS metagenome assembly WBZS01 (sample SAMN12344357, study PRJNA552823) | activated sludge metagenome | biome: Activated sludge suspended growth; feature: Nitrification reactor; material: Wastewater; isolation source: activated sludge from nitrification reactor of wastewater...
AGGCGAAGTCATCGGCATCAACTCCTCGATCGTGGGCGGCTCGTCTGGATTCGGTCAAGCGGGCAACGTAGGCATCGGCTTCGCAATTCCAAGCAATCAAGCACGCCTAATCGCTGAGATTCTTATTGAAAAGGGCAAGCTCACTCGAGCCTACATGGGCCTCGCCCCAGAGGACCTTAAGCCATTCGAGCAAAAGAAATACAACCTTAGCGCCGGGGCAATTGTCCGCAACGTTCCTAGCAACGGACCCGCTGCTGCTGGTGGATTGAAAGAGAACGACATCATCACCCGCATCGGCACCATCGACATTCGAGGTCAGCAAGACCTGCGTAATGCAATGTTCCAAATCGCTCCGGGCACGAAGTCGGAAGTCCAATACGTTCGCAACGGCGAGAAGAAGTCGACCCAAGTCACGATGGCGGCTTTGCCAAAAGACATGCAGGCTCAGCTCCAAAAGAAGGATATACAACTCCCTGGCAACCTAGACGGCGACACTCAGAAGCAACTCGACAAGTTGCGAAAGCAGTGGGAAAGTCAAATACCGGACATCAAGATTCCCAACTTGGACGACAACTCACCAAAGGGTGAAACTCCAAAGCGAGAAGGTCCAGTTCGATTGGGCGTCGGTCTTGGCGCGATCACTTCGGAGCTTCGAACTCAGTTCTCTATTCCGGAGAACGTAGAAGGTGCAGTTGTGGGCACCGTCGAGCCTGGCTCGGTAGCCGAGAGGATCGGGCTGAAAGCTGGCGACGTGATCACCCAAATCGGAGACCAGAAGATCAAGTCTTCGGAAGATGTGGTAGCCGCTCTCAAAGACTTGAAGTGGGGCGATACACGCCAACTGAGCTACACCCGGTACTCAAAGGGCTCGCAAAACTCCATGTCCTTCCCCGTCCAGTTCCGCTAAGGTGCGGAAAAAGACAGCCCTGGTCATTTTTGGCTAGGGCTGTCTTTTTATGGGTGGGGCGTGAGTGCAACGATTGTGATTTCGTCTGAATTTGGGCCGTAATGCCAAAACACGCGCCATGCGGCTGGAGGTTTCTCAACGTATGACTCCCAGAGAGCTGCAGGTGAATCGGGTTTCATTGCGGAGTACTTGTGGGAATTCAAGCTAGGATGTTTCGGGTTTGTTTGGATGAGTCCGAGGCACTTACGAACCCGCTTCAGCTTAATCGCGTCTCTCGACAGAGCAGCAAGTTGCGTTTTCGCTTCAGTACTGAAGCTAAGCTTGTAGGGCACTATTCCTCATCGTCTGCGTATTCTGCGAATGATCCCAAATAGTGGGTTTCTCCCTTGGCTGATTGGGCCAGACCGCGCCTCACTGAAGCTAGCGCTGCCGGATTATTGAAAAGCCACGCTTCTCGCTTGGGAATCACAACAACTGGACGAAGCAAGATATCGCCATTGCTGAGCTTCTCGACCGCATAGGTGTCGTTGGCGTGCTCCTTCCCAATCACAATTCTTCCTTGTGCATCGGGCTTTCGTATTTCTCGCTCATGCTCGCTACTGGGCTTCGGTTCCATAGGGACGGCTCTTGTTTTGCGGCAATCCTGTTTAGGGAAAGTGCCTATAAGTAGGACGTTATGACATGACGATGTGGTTCCATAGATTTCGCTCAACTTTCCAATCTCTCGTATTGATCCTTTAACGCCGCGACGACGCTCGCATCGGCGAGAGTCGTGGTATCACCAAGGGCACGCCCCTCAGCGACATCGCGCAACAACCGCCGCATAATCTTCCCGCTCCTAGTCTTGGGCAAATCCGCACAAAGGTAGAGGAGATCTGGCCGAGCTAGGGCCCCGATTTTCGCCGCAACATGTGCTCGAAGTTCGTCAACCAGGCCCTCATGCACGGTGACCTCTTGCTTGATAATCACAAATGCCGCAATCGCCTGCCCTTTGACGTCGTCCGCCTTCCCAATTACTGCTGCCTCGGCCACCGCCGGATGGTCAACCAGAGCGCTCTCGACCTCCATCGTGCTGATGTTGTGCCCCGCGACCAGCATGATGTCATCGACCCTGCCGAGGAGCCAGAAGTAGCCTTCTTCATCGATCTTGGTCCCGTCGCCAGGGAAGTACATTCCTGGAAACTTGGACCAATAGGTTTTGAAGAACCGATCCTCATCGCCATAAATCCCGCGCAGCATCCCGGGCCAAGGCTTCTTGATCGCCAGAATCCCACCGCATTCGGACTTCGCCGCTCCCGCTCGAACCGAGGCCAAATGAGCAGTGGACAAATCCTCCCCGCTCTCATCCACCACGACCGCCTCAATCCCGGGGAATGGTTGCGTCGCCGAACCCGGTTTGGTCTTGGTGATCCCCGGCAAAGGCGAAATCATGATGTGCCCAGTCTCGGTCTGCCACCACGTATCGACTATCGGGCACCGTTCACCTCCGATGTTCTTGTGGTACCAAATCCACGCCTCGGGGTTAATCGGCTCACCCACAGAACCAAGCAACCGAAGGCTCGAGAGATCGTGCCCCGCAGGCAACTCCTCGCCCCACTTCATAAAGGTCCGAATCGCGGTTGGTGCGGTGTAAAGGATCGTCACCTTATGCTTCGCAATTAGCGACCAAAAGCGGTCTTTGCCCGGCGCATCGGGCGCACCTTCGTACATCAAAATCCGTGCGCCATTGGCAAGCGGGCCGTACACAACATAGCTGTGCCCAGTCACCCAGCCACAGTCGGCGGTGCACCAGTAAAGGTCATCGGGCTTGAGATCGAAGACCCATTTCGCTGTGGCATAGACGCCCGTCAGATAGCCACCGGTTGTGTGAACAATGCCCTTGGGCTTGCCAGTCGAACCACTCGTGTACAGAATGTACAGCAAATCCTCGCTGTCCATAGACTCGCAAGGACAGTCTGTGGCTTGCTGAGGGACGACGTCATGCCACCAGCGATAGCGCTCGTTGTCCCAAGGCACACCCTCGCCAATCCGTTTCAAAACCAAGACGTTCTCGACCAATGGGCAACCAAGCTCAAGCGCCTTGCTTGTAATCCCCAGCAAAGGCACCACATTGCCCCGCCGCCACCCGCCATCAGCGGTGACGATGAGCTTAGCCTCGGCATCGTTCGTGCGCTCGTGCAGCGACTCCGCGCTAAAGCCGCCAAACACCACGCTGTGCACCGCCCCGATTCGAGCGCAGGCGAGCATGGTCATCGCAAGCTCAGGCACCATCGGCATGTAGATACAAACCCGGTCGCCTTTCGAAATCCCAAGCGATTTCAGAGCGTTCGCGACTCGGCTGACTTCATCTTGAAGTTCGCGATAGCTGATCGCCCGCACATCGCCCGGCTCGCCTTCCCAGACAATCGCAACGTCATCCCCATTGCCCGCCAGCACATGCCGGTCCACGCAGTTGAAGCAAGCATTCAGCTTCCCCCCAACAAACCATTTTGCGTTAGGAAGCTTCCAATCCAAAACCGTATGCCAAGGCTCAAACCAATCGAGCTTCTTAGCCCATCCTTCCCAAAAAGCAAGATCGTCGCTCCCCGCTTCTGCATAGATTCCCGGATCAGAAATGTTCGCTTGCGCAACAAAGTCAGCATGCGGGGGGAAGTGGCGATTTTCGGAAAGCAGGGTGTCTAGAGTCTCGGACATAAGCTTGGATACAAGAATACCGACTTGCATCCTCGCCAGGGTCACCAACGTTACTTAGTTTGGAATGAGCAATATCCCTCCCCAGCAATACAACTTGCCGACTCGCGAATCCTACACCGGACCGATGTCGACCTCAGTCGGCACTTCGGGAATCCCGAATCCGATTCCTGCGATCATCTTTTTTATCTTCGTCGCAGCTGGGTACTTCACCATTGGCTGGCACCCGAACGACCTGGTTAAGCTCGCCGAGCTTGTCGCTGTCGGCATCCTCGGCCTAGTCGTCGGATCCATGATCCGCATTGCGGCGCAATGGGAAAAGGCGCTCGTCTTTCGCCTTGGTCAAGTTAAGTACGTCAAAGGCCCCGGCCCATTTTTCCTCGTTCCTTTTCTCGATATCGCCCGAATGGTCGACACTCGGATTCAAACTCTCGACATCCCAAGGCGGCAGGCGATCACCAAAGACAACGTCCCCGTCGCCCTCGACGGCGTGATCTTTATGCGAGTGGACGATCCTCAAAACGCAATCACCAAGGTCCGCAACTACCAGTTCGCGATTCAGCAATATGCCCAGACCGCTCTCCGCGACATCGTAGGTTCCATGACTCTCGACCAAATTCTCGCCGACCGCGAGTTAGTGGGAGAAAAGATCCAAGGCATTGTCTCGACCGAAATCACGGGCTGGGGAATCGAAGTCCAAGGCATCCGAATCCAAGACATCGAACTCCCTGAGGACCTCAAGCGAGTAATGGCACGGCAAGCAAGCGCCGAGCGCGAGAAGCGAGCGACGATCACCAAGGCAGAAGGTGACCGCGATGCCGCCGCTAACCTGGCCCAGGCTGCCGAAACGATGTACTCCTCGCCAGGGGCCATGCAGCTTCGCACGCTCCAGACCCTCGACGCGCTCGGAACTTCGTCCTCGAACACGACGATCATTGCGCTCCCGATGGAACTCACCCAGGCTCTCGGAGGCATCGCGCACCTAGCTAAGGTGGTGCAACCGAAGCTCTCCGAAGAACTGAAATCCGAGCCACAATAAGATCAAGGGAAACTTTCCGCCTGGGATCGAACGTCGAAAGGGGGAAAGTTGGGTAAAGTTAGCCCAATTCGGCTTCCAAATTAGCGCGTATGAATAGCAAAGATCGAACTCAAAAAGGCTTCACTCGGGGCCGCACTCTCGCTTTCGTTTTCTCGGTCGCCTTAGCAACAAGCGCCATCGTGATCGTTCTTGCGCAAGGGGGCGGGGATGCAGAAAAGGCCAAGCCTGCAAAGCCCAAAACTGAATTCAAAGTCGATCCTGCCGATGTTGCGCGCGAAGCTGCGACCTATGTCATCCGGGTTCAAGAAGCCGAGAAAGAGCAGAACTGGTGGCAGACCCAAGAAATGTTCGGCCGATGGTACTCCGGCAATGCAACTCTGGCCGACGAGCGACCAGCCGAAACAATGCTCACGCTCCTTGGTGGAGATGTGGTTGAAGCCGAAGACCTCGCAACCGGAAAGGTGACCGAAGGCAAGTGGCGTCGGCTGATGAAGGGCCTCGAAGTCACCCTCGGTGGTCCGGCGATGGTATTCGAAGTTCAAGTCAATCCTGGCGTAAACGGATTTTCGATGTACAACCCCGACACCTACTCGGTGGTGCGGTTCGCCAAGAAGACTCCTGAGCAGATTACGAGCATTCGCCGCATGGTTACCGCTCGAAACAACGCGCGCCGAGCCGAGGTTACAGGCGTTTGGGTTGGCAACTCCAGCGTCCTCGCAGGGGCTGCTGGCACGACTGTCCTGTCGCTCCGGGGTGATGGCAAAGGCGAGCAGCGAAACACGGATTCAACTACGGTTCTTGCTTTTGATTGGTCAATTCGCGGCAACAACATTGTTGTGAACCCAATTGAAATCGCTACCGAAGTTCAGATGGCCTATACCGTGGAAGATGGCGGCAAGACGTTGAAGCTCTCCATCGCCGGAACCCAATCCGAAATGGTCCGCATCAGCGACATGGAGTATGGCCGCATCCTGGCGGAATACAACGCCAAGCGCTCTGCCGAGGTCTCCAAGCTCATTACAATAAAGATGAAGGAACAGGAGGCGAAAAAGAAGCCCGCCACCGGCTGGTCCATGTTCGATTGGATCAATGTCCAATCAACTCTGGCTGGGACTTGGAAGTGCGACGAGGCTTCGCTTGTCGGAGAGAAACCTGGAGCCACCACTCTGGTCCTTTCGATGGACGGCACATGCTTAGTCACCAACACCACAACGAATACATCAGTTCGAGGCAAGTGGGGGTTCAAGCCAGTCGAGATCCGACTGACGCTCGATAATGGCGACGATATCAAGAAGCCGCTTGAATTGCCGAAAGACAACAAGCCAGGCCCGATCAAGATCGACGGAAAAGAATTCCGCAAGATCTAAGGCGAAACCAAAAGAGCGCCCCGAATGTCCCGTGGTCAACGACCTCGGGACATTCGCATTTCCACTGCTTATGGCCTCAATCCTTAAGCATTAACTGCTATAGCGGTTTCGGCTTAAATTGACCCTGAAGGGGTCTCATCTGAATAGCCTGGGGTCGAAGACCCCAGGTGGATGGCCGCCCTAAAACCGCACCCTAGAAGGGTGCCATCTTCGGAAAATTGCCTGCTATCTCGATAACCCAAGACTAAGGAATGAGGCGGAAGTCTTTCGAGGTTGCCTCGCTCACTCTGGCCGAAGGCAAGTACTTCGCCGAACCATCCAGGAAAGCCACTGCCTGAGCCTTATCGTTGTCCCAATCGTACGTGTCATAAAACATGATCACCTGCTGGGGGTTGCTCTCGCTCAGCCGGTTCTTGCCCGCCAACGATTCGTTGCCTAGGAACTTGCCCTTCTTGTGTGCGGGCGTCAGGTTCGCAACCGGATGGCCCGCAGCACTAAGATATGGCCCGGTAGCTTCTGCCGATTGCATCGCCGGCGGCATCCGGTCGTTGAAGTCTGCGCTATAGAGGGTGACGGCCATCGAAAGGTCTTTCATCTGCTTCAGGTTTACGGTCTTTTGAGCCTGAATTCTCGCCCAGGCGAACACCGGGAAGAGAATCGCGCCGAACAACCCGAGGCAACCGCAGCCGAGAATAGCGACTATAGCGAGGATCACAGGGAGGGGCGACTTCTTTGGAGTGCTCGCCGGCACGGTGCCGGTCCACATTGGTTCTGGGGCCGGTTGCTCTTCCAATTTTGGCGGGGCAGTCACATCCGGCGTCGGAGGGCCAAGGAGTTCGCCGAGAGGGATCGCCGTGCCCTCAGCCTCCATGACCATGGTCAAGTCAGTAAGCTCGCCCAGAGTCCACCGCTCCCGAAGCTCCTCAAGAGAAAACGGCCCCTCCCGAGAATCCTCCGGTCCAACTACAAAAAACTTCTGTTCGCTCATAAGATTTGCTGAGCACAGATTAACACGAATCGGTAGCGGACAACAGGTCGTTTACCAATTCAAGTCTAGAATCCAAGACCGCCAAACGCCCTAGCTCCCAAACCGCCAAGCCGGCCCAAGCGTACAACTAAGGGACAGCAATGAGAAAGTGGATGGTTCTGAAAGCCTTGCGCCAAGCGGCAAAATACTTCTTTAGCCGGGATGTGCCCGGCTCGCTCAAGGTCATCCCGCTCGCCGCGATGGGCTACCTGCTCTTCCCAATCGACCTCATCACCGACCTCCTCCCCATCATCGGGCTCGTCGATGACGTCGCCGTCTTCGCCGCCGCAATAGCAATCTTCAACCGCCTCGCCGAGCGCCACGTCCCAGCGTTGCCGAGCCGGAGAATTTTCCGAAGCTAGCTACTCAAACAACCCGGCAGCAAACTTCTCCGAGTCGAAGTCTTGTAGGTCAGCAGCAGACTCGCCCACCCCAATAAGCTTGATTGGGATTTTGAAGCGGTCGTAGACTCCGATTAGCGCCCCACCTCGTGCGGTGCCGTCGAGCTTGGTTAGGACAAGCCCTGTAACACCGCAAGCCTTTGTAAATTCCTCCGCCTGGCGAATCGCGTTCTGCCCAGTGTTAGCGTCCAAGACGAGCAGAGTTTCGTCCGCCGGTCGCCCCAGCCCCCGCTCCAAAACCCGGGTGACCTTTTGCAATTCTGCCATCAGGTTCTCTTTGCTGTGTTGGCGGCCAGCTGTATCGGCCAGAACGTAGGTCGCCCCCCGCGACCTCGCCGCCTGAACGGCGTCAAAGACTACGGAGGCAGGGTCGCTGTTTGGCTGCGCCCGCACAATCTCCGCCCCAACCCTCTGCGCCCAGGTCTCAAGCTGCTCGATCGCCGCCGCGCGGAATGTATCTCCCGCCGCCAAGATCACCTTCTCACCCTGCCCCACCAGCCTCTGCGCGAGCTTGGCGATGGTAGTCGTCTTGCCAACCCCGTTAACTCCAATAAACAAATAGACCGTCGGCGGCGAAGCAGAAACAATCAGCCGCGAATCCCCGCCTTGCGCAAACCTTGAGGCGATTTCTTGTTGGAGTCTCAGCTTCATGTCCTCAGGTTGAGTGATCTTTTCCACCCGGACTGCCTGGCGCAGGGCGTCCAGAATCGTGCCCGTGTCGTGGATGTTTGTGTCGGATTGGAGCAGGGCTTCTTCGAGTTCTTCGTAGAGTTGGTCGTCGATTACGCCCCGGCCCATGAGCCGGTCAAAGCGCTGCATGAGCTTCTTAAACATCAGTTCAAGGATACCGGTCACCGGGTCCGGTAAACTGCATGTATGGCAAGCTGGAAAGAGGGTGATCAGGTCAAAATCGTGACGCGTGACGTCACCGCCGACGACCGCAAAACGGGGCGGTATTTTGACCACATGGCAGGCATCACCGGCATGGTGACCAACGTCTACGGGCCCGACGAGGTCGCCGTGCGAATGGACCCGACGAGCATCGGGGCGATCGCCAAGGATGTCCACACCGAAGCCGTCCGGCGCATGCGAGAAAAATTCAACAGCAAAGTCAGCGAGGAAGGCAAGTCGATGCTCTCGCCCGAGGAGCTGAATTTCTCCGCCAACTACGTCCTCCTCGTCCGCTCTGCTGACTTGCAGAAAGCCTAAATCCTATGAAACGTATACGCCTGTTTGCCTTAATCGGGCTGCTCTCAATCGGAATTGCTCAAGCTCCGACCAAGCTGATCGTCAAGGCGAAAAACGAGATTGTTGTTGCCGCCTGGAACATTAACATGGACCCGGTTGGCGAACGCCTTGAATACATCGGCAAGGGAATCGAAGCCCTCGATCCGGACATCATCGCCCTCACAGAACTCACCCCGCTCAAAGACCGCGACCTCATTATCAAAGAGCTCGGCAAGCGAGGAATGAAGTTCTCGTCAACCTTCGCCGAAGATCGCAAGCAACAAAACATCGTCGTCTTTGCCCGAGAAGGCGTGAAGATCACCGACGTCAAGCCGATCCCCGGCACCAACGACGATAACAAGGACCTACGAAGCGCCTACTCGGGCCGGGTCAAAGTTGGTGATTTCGACTTTCTCTTGATCGCCGTTCACAACAAATCCAAGCGCGCACGCGAAGGGCTGGAAGACACCGTCAATATCCGCAACCGCCAAACCGCAGCTATCTGGAAGTTTATTGAAGCCAACACCAAGAAGGACAAAGACGTCATGGTGATCGGCGACTACAACATGAAGCCGGTCGAGGACGATGCCAATTTCAAGTCGCTGAACCCAAAGGGTTTTCTCGAAGTTCTGAGCAAACCGAGCGCGAAGAACCCGTACACCTACATCTTTAGCGATGGCACGACGAGCTACATCGACGGATTTTCAATCACCAAAGGGATGAAGAACTACGTGAAGGACAGCTTCACCTGCGTTAAGCTGAACGAGTTTTTTGGCAAAGACAATGTCTGGTTTCGCCAAAACGTAACCGATCATATCCCGGTTGCGGCGCGGTTCCGAATCAAAAAGTAATCGCCTTCTCGCTCTCGGGTCGAAGGATTTTGAGGGCGAGTAACCACCCAAAGATCAAGCAAATGGCGCAGCCGATGAACGGCGAGTACCGCCCAAGGTCCTGCCCGTAAACCTGCATCCGCTCGTAAAGCATCGACCCAATCGGCGCGCCAATAATCGCGCCAAGACCCTGCGCCGTCATTACCGCGCCGATGTTCGCTGCGCGTTTGCTCGGTTCAATATCAGCCACGCTCGCAAACCAAGCCGGGATTGCAAGCAGGAAGCCTAGACCCACGGGAATCCCGCCGAGGCCCGCGACGATGGTATTCCGAAAGGCCGGAACAAATCCACCAAGCGCGATCAGGGACATCCCAAGTGCGCAGACTCCAAGGCCAATATGAACAGCCCGGGCCCGACCGATGCGCTCGCCCAGCTTCGACATCGGCACGCTCAGCGCCATCATCGCCACCAGCCCAGGTAAGACGATGAGTCCAAACTTGGATTCACTCAGCCCAAACTGGTCCTTAGCAAAAATCTTGATAATCGCCATCGGGAAACCGATCGCCATAAAGGTCGCGACTGCTACGATTAGATAGGTTGGGATCGATTGGGCGGTTTCCCAGAGTTGCTTGAATTTGAACCCTTCGTGCTCAGAGGATTGATCGCTATGCTGCTGCCGCTGGCCCTTGCCGGATGGGAGGAGCTTATATGACGCCAGCGCCACTCCAACGAATAGCACGGCAGAGAACACAAGCGAGGCCCAACGGACGCCGGCAAGGTCATTGATGACTCCACCAAGCAGGAAGGCCAAGCCGACCCCGGCGAGGTAGCACATGTTCAGAAGCGACATTGCCTCTTGCCGGCACTTATCCTCGACCGAATCGCCCATCAGGGCGAATGCCGCGGGCCAAATCATTGCGGCTCCTACGCCATCCAGGATTCTTAGAACGACCAGGCAAAGCGTCTCCCAGATTCCGATGTCGTGAGGAATCAGGATCGTGAGCAGGGAGGTCACGACTGTAAGCGCAGGACCAAGAACGATCAGACGCTTGCGCCCGAAACGGTCGGCAAAATGCCCCATCGGACCTTTGAAAAGCGCCTCGCTCAACAGGAATGCAACAAGAACAAGACCAATGACGCCCGAGTCAAAGCCTCGGTCGTAGCGCAGATAAACCGGCATCGCCGAGAGATTAAGAACGGCATAGCCGATCTCGGCTAGAAGGGCAATAACGAGGAGCCGCGCAACAATCGGCCGCCTCAGCAACGGGCTTGGCTTAGGGAGTAACGAAGGTTCGTCGGCCTCTATGCTTGGAGTCGGCTCACTCACTCATTCAACCTACCCGAAGAAAAATATGGCGTGGGGACCACAGGATGGGCACCACGCCATAAGATTGTCCTACGCCGAAAGCTTATCGTTTAACGAACTGGAAGCCACGTCGTGCCTTCTTTCGACCGTACTTTTTGCGCTCTTTGACTCGCGAATCGCGGGTTAAGAATCCGCCCCGGCGAAGCTCCTTGCGAAGGTCTGGATCGTATTCCACCAGCGCCCGGGCAATACCAAGTCGCACAGCACCGGCTTGACCCGTGATTCCGCCACCCTTGGTTGCCGCTCTTACGTCAAACTTGCCTTCCATGCCGAGCCATACCAGTGGGCTCTCGACAAGGATCTCAAGTACTGGTCGACCCAGATACTCTTTGAGTTCGCGCTCGTTGATCGTCACGTTGCCCTCGCCTGGCTTAATCCAGACTCGTGCAATGGCGCACTTCCTGCGCCCGGTTCCGTAATTCGTGTCTACTTTCGTTGCCATGGTTTAGTCCTGGGTGACCTGAAGCGGTTGAGGGTTTTGCGCTGCATGAGGATGCTCGGGTCCCGCGTAAACCTTAAGCTTCTTGATAATCTGCTTGCCGAGCTTGGTCTTGGGCGTCATTCCCCAAACGACCTTCTCGACGAGTCGCTCCGGCTTGTCCTCGCGCATCTTCTGCTTCGAGATATTGCGGATTCCACCGGGCCACATCGTGTGCCAGTAGATCAGCTCGTCGCCTTTGTTGCCGGTAAGCAAAACCTTCTCAGCGTTGATGACGACCACGAAGTCGCCACAATCTTGGTTGTAAGCAAAAATGGGCTTGTGCTTGCCACGCAGAACCTGCGCGACCTGAGACGCCAGGCGTCCAAGCGGGATGCCTGCAGCATCCACCACAAACCATTTTCTTTCTAACTTATCCGGGTTAACGGTTGTCGTTCGATTCATTTTTTATACTTGCCCCAATCTAAAAATCTTTATTCATTTACTCGCTGTCGCATGCCGTCCGATTGTCTTTAGGATGCCGCCCATACCGGACCCTCATCAGAGTCAGCCCGCGTGCGGGAAGCACCACTGGCCATTGAACGCTTTCGCGTTTTTCGGGATCCAACAACGTCGCAAATTCTGCTTCGTCTCGGTATCCCCGGCCTATTTCTAAGAGCCCGCCACTGATTCTTCTCATCATCCCGCGGATAAACGCGGTGCCCACAATGTCGATCCAGATCTCGTCTGCCTTTGGCTTGACCTCAACCGAAAAAAGATCGCGCACTGCGTTCGTTTCCGGTTCAAGCTCTTCGCTAAAAGCTCTGAAATCATGGTTGCCAACGAGATAACTCGCGGCTCTTTGCATGGCTTCCAAATCCAGTTGTTTCCAGTATCCAAAAGTGTAGCGACTTCGAAGGGGGTCGATGGTTTCGCATAAAATTCGGTACCGGTACCACCGATCGCTGGCACTGAATCGACTGTGAAAACTCGGTTTCACGGCCCTTGAGTTGATGACGCCTAGGTCTGGCGGCAAAACTTTATTCAGCGCATAAGCCCATCGCTCGGGGGGAATCGCCACTTTGCAATCAAAGTGACAAACCTGTCCTTTTGCGTGAGCCCCACTATCGGTGCGGCTTGCTCCTACGATCTCGATTTCTTCGCCCGAGACCTGGCGAACGGCATTTGTCAACGTGCTTTGCACGGTCCGAAGTCCGTGCTGTGCGGCCCAGCCGCAAAACTCGCCGCCGTCATAGCCGACGACGAGCCGAATTCTTTTAGTCGACAAGCTCCAGCACGGCGGTCGGCGCGCCATCTCCTCGGCGCGTCCCGGTGCGGGTCACTCGTGTGTAGCCACCATTGCGGTCTGCATATCGGGAGGCCACGTTGTCGAACATGTGCTTGACGAGGTCCTCGCCATTGATCAGCGATCGCTCTTGCAAGATGATCAGCTTTTCAAAGTCCATCTTGCCCGCGAGCAACTTGGTTGGCTTTGGCGTGCTTGGGCAGTGACCAGCAAGCACGGCGCGAACTCGTCGGCGTGCTGTCAGATCATCTTTGCGAGCAATGGTAATAAGCTTCTCAACGATGCGCTGCACTTCTTTCGCCCGGCCCCACGTTGTGTGAACGTAGCCATGACGAATCATCTGCCGTGCCAAGTTGGTGAGCAGGTGCCGGCGCTGGTCGCTAGGCAGTCCAAGTTTTCTTCGATCGACCTTATGTCGCATGATTATTAATCCTCACTGAATTCCGGTTGCCCGGCTCAGTCGAAATCCTCCTCGTCATCGTCGAGCAAGTCGACGGCGCGATATCCACCCTTGGGTGGTCGGATTTGAAGCTGATGCTCGCCGAGCTTGTCGCGAACCTCGGTTAGCGACTTCTTTCCAAATCCTCGAATACTGGTTAAATCTGATTCCGTCGTCATCGCTAAATGGCGAAGCGTCAGGAGTCCGGCGCGGCGCAAGCAGTTGAAGGTGCGCTGGGAGAAGTCCATCTCTTCGATCTTGATGTCGGGCACGTTCGCCAGCTCTGGCGAGATGTCTTCTTCTTCATCAAAGTCGGCTTCGATACCGCGGCGTCCAAGGTCTTCGAACATCCGGAAGTACTTAGTCAGGATGATCGCGGCTTGCGTAACTGCATCGTTCGGAAGCACGGCACCGTTCGTCACGACTTCAAGCACAAGCCTTTCGTAGTCTGTGCGAGTTCCGACGCGGGTGGCTTCGACTGTATATCCAGCCCGTCGAACCGGAGTGAACTGGGAGCCGGTCGGGATAATCCCGATAACGCCCTTGTACTTCTCGTGGTTGCCGGGAAGAACATAGCCCGTTCCCCATCCAACATAAATCTCCATGTTCAACGATCCGCTCGGATCGCTCAGGGTTGCGAGATAAACCTCAGGATTCACGACCTCAACGCTCTCGGGGCAGACGATGTCAGCTCCGGTCACTCGACCGGGGCCCTTAACATCGATCCGTAGAACGACTTCATCAGGAGGTGCGCCTTCGCCGACGTACTTGACGGCGAGGTCCTTGAGGTTCAAGAGCATTTCGGTTGTGTCTTCTTTACAACCGGGGATCGATGAGAACTCGTGGAAGACTTTATCGATGCGCACAGCGGTGACGCTCGCGCCAAAGATGGAGCTCAGCAAGACGCGTCGCAACGCGTTGCCGATCGTTTGTCCGTAACCGCGCTCGAGCGGCTCCAGGACAAACTTTCCGTAGGAAGTATTGAGTTCTAACGTAGAAATTTGAGGCATATCTTAATTCAACTGCGCTTACACGCGTCGCTTCTTAGGTGGGCGGCATCCGTTATGGGGAATCGGGGTCACGTCGCGAACCGAGTGTACGTCAAGCCCGGTGGCCTGAAGCGAACGGATCGCGGTTTCTCGACCACTGCCTGGCCCCTGGACAAAGACATCAACCTTCTTCATCCCGTGCTCCAATGCTTTTCGAGCGCAGCTCTCAGCTGCGAGCTGGGCGGCGAACGGAGTTCCCTTGCGGCTTCCTTTGAAGTTCACCGCGCCTGAACTGGACCAACAAAGCACCGCCCCAACCGGGTCGGTGATCGTGATGATCGTGTTGTTGAACGTGGACTGGATATGTGCCACGCCCTGCAGCACCTGCCGCTTCTCCTTCTGCTTCCCTCGTACGGATTGCTTTCTCGCCATAAGTCGTTACTTCTTAGCCTTCTTCTTGCCTGCGACGGTCTTGGCCTTACCCTTTCGAGTTCGGGCGTTGCTTCGAGTTCGCTGTCCACGCGTCGGGAGACCCCGTCGGTGGCGCAGGCCGCGATAGCAACCAATTTCAATTAAGCGACGAATGTTGCCGAACACCTCTCTGCGCAGGTCTCCTTCGGTCTGATAACTCTCGTCAAGAATCTCGCGAATCTTTGCGACTTCAACGTCGGACAGGTCTTTAACCTTGGTCCGAGGATCAATCCCCGCCTTCGCGATAATCTCGGCGCAGTTCTTGCGCCCAATGCCATACAGCAACGGCAAGGCGTATAAAATCGCCTTGTCGCGCGGGAGATCGATACCGGCAATACGTGCCACTCGCTTGAATTCCTCCTAAATTAGCCCTGTCGCTGTTTATGCTTAGGGTTGATGCAAATCACGCGCACAACTCCGGCACGCTTGATGATTTTGCATTTGTCACAAATTTTCTTAACACTGGCTCGGACTTTCATCTTATTTGGTCCTTTAATCCGTCTCTAATCCAAAAACGATTGCGCGAGGGGTTTCCTCGTGAATCCTTGAGTTCGGCGATTGCCGAAACTTAAGCGTCGTGGTGTATCAACGCAAGGGCGGAGTATACCAGCGGCTTCCGGCTCATGTCTAGGCGGCAGGCTAATTTCGTGACCTGCGTGTCATTCTTGTTTCAATGGACCTCGAAGAACTGCGCCGAGGCGCTTCCCAATGTACCGCCTGCGACCTTGCGCTTAGGCGTCGGAATGTCGTTTTTGGCGAAGGTAATCCAACTTCGCCCTTGGTCCTGATCGGGGAGGGTCCGGGCGATACGGAGGATTTGACGGGGAGACCATTCGTCGGCAAGGCTGGAAAGCTCCTGGACCAGGCTCTGATTGAACTTGGGCTTACAAGGGAAGACGTCTATATATGCAACACGGTCAAGTGCCGGGCATGCGATTGGTCCACGGGGAAACCCGTCAACCGAGCTCCAACCCCGTTCGAATCGGCGACTTGTCGCCAATGGCTTCTTCCTCAGCTTGCTTTGATCAAGCCCGAGGTGATCCTCTGCATAGGCGCTCCGAGCGCCCGGAACCTGATCAAGAAGAACTTCAAGATCACCGCCGAACGGGGGCAGTGGTTCTCTTGCGAAGTCGCACCTCATGCGATCGCAACGCTGCACCCCTCTTATATCCAACGATGCCAGTCGGCAGGGAGCGATGGCGGCTATAGCCTGTTCGTTGCAGATATCCAAGCCGCCTGGGAGCGGGCTTCCTTGATTCGCACAACCAAGAGCTTGTGAGTTTTGAAACTTGGCCTCATGAACGCTCGTAAATACTGCCGATGGGAAAGAAGCCTACGGTCGATATGGCGAATGCGAGCCTGAGCGAGCTTCTGGAGATTCTCGCTAAAGAGAACGCGACACGCCGAAACGGCAGGTTGGCCCTCAAATGGAGCATGGGAGTTGGCGTTTCATTTCTCTTGCTGTTAATGCTGTTCCTTTGGATGAGATCCGGCAAGACGCCTGACTTTGGATCGCTTGCTCCCTTGCTCGCCATCGTCGGTGCGGGGGCGGCATTTTCATCCGTCCATAAGCAAGCACTTAAGAGGATCAGTGAATTCCAAACCAAGGAAAGCGCTGGCTACCTACTCGAAGCCTACATCACTTCGGAGGAACGCGACGTTCGTGAGGTGTGTCTGGCGGCATTGCCCGGAGCACTTGTGGCAGTAACGGAGTCATCCGACCTTGACGCCTATCAACGCGGCCTCCTGTACAAACTGTTTGCCACTTCTCGTCCGAAAGAGCTTGTCGCGGCAGCACTCGAGTGTTCCGAACGGATCGCGGGTCCGGAAGCCATCGAATCAATCGAAAAGTTCCGCACCTCTGTTGCTAAACACAAAGATCCAGCCTGGCAGCGCCTCGGCGAACGCGCGCTCCAGATTTTGCCGACCATTCGGATGCGCACTGCACGCGAGATCATCGAAGCTCGAATCCGAAGGGTGCAGGTGCAAGTCGAAGACGAGACTGCTCGAATTGAGCTAGTCACTGACCTGTAGGCATTGTTACTGGTCTTGGTCTAGCTTAAGTTGGGCTTAGGGTTTTCAGTGATAGACTTTCATCATGAAGCGCTCACTGGTACTCATCGCCTTGCTTGGCGTGGCTGGCACGTCCTCGGCAACTTTGTTTCTCATCAACTCGCCAGCCTCGTACTTGAGAGCTTCTGGCGAAGCGCCGTTCGCGACGGCCCCGATCAACCTAAACGCCAACGGATTCTTCGCCGGTCAAACCGTCATCCTCAGTCGAGCAGGGGCGTTCAATACCTTTGGTGGCGGCTTGCCGACGGACTTTGGCCTCTCAGCCGTATTCAGTTCCTCACCGCTCTTGCTCGGACCAAACCAACTCAACCGAGTCCCCGGAGCAATAGCCGCTGGCCCGAATTGGGTTAGCCCCGTCACCTTCATCGGCGCGGTTCCCACCGATATTCCCGAAGACTTTCAAGTTGACAACCCAACTGGAACCGCCAACGGCGTAACCCTGGTGATCCCTGCCGGAGCGCAGTTTATCTTTGCCGCGGCGGAAGACGACTTTTTCAGCAACAACAACAACGCCCCCGAGTTCTATCTCTCCATCACTCATCCCCCGGTGCCCGAGCCGTCGGCGTTGGTTGGCCTTGGCTTGGGATTGGCTTGCCTGTTGGGCGCACGGCGTCGGCGTAAATAACTGGTCGTAATCCACAGGCTGTGCCAATGGTAGAGGCGAATCGCCCCTGAATTAGCGGGCCGCAACCAGCCTCTACCGTGTTTTCGCCACCACGGGGAATCACCGATATGGACGTCGCACTCCCTGTAGGCCCAAAGGGCCGAGAATAGATAGCCCAGGGCGATTAGCCCTAGGTTGGAAGTAGACATGCCGGCGGCCCGAAAGGTCGCGATCCGCGGGAGGCTTGGTTGAGAGTCCCCGGAGTCTAGGGGTTCGAACTCGGTTTAACGAGGCACGAACATCCTCGTTAACCATGGCACAGCCTTGAAAGGACCCAAAGTGATATCAGAACAAATTCCGTGCCTTGAGGCTCACGTGGGCGTGGTGGCCGATGATGACGTGGTCGTGGAGGACTATGTCGAGCATGTCTCCTGCGTTCCTTAGTTGCCGCGTCACCTCGATGTCCTCAGGACTCGGCTCGGGGTCGCCACTTGGGTGGTTGTGGACGACGATGATTGAGACTGCTCCTTCGCGAATCGCCTCGCGAAAAACCTCCCTCGCCCCGATCACACTCATATTCGCGGTGCCGATATGGATGGTCCGCGTGCACAAAACCTGATTCTTAGAGTCCATGAGGACCACGCAGACATGCTCCTTTTTTTCGTCGCGTAGCCATTCGAAAAGATGCACGACATCGTTCGGGCCGGTGATTGCATCGACGCTGCCCTTCGCCGCTGCTCCCGCTCGCCTGCCTAGTTCCACAGCGGCAAGGAAGCAAGTGCTCTCGTAGA
>WBZS01001534.1_pt1 | contig 17935 bp, 13 predicted proteins | sample 5204201 | NCBI WGS metagenome assembly WBZS01 (sample SAMN12344357, study PRJNA552823) | activated sludge metagenome | biome: Activated sludge suspended growth; feature: Nitrification reactor; material: Wastewater; isolation source: activated sludge from nitrification reactor of wastewater...
TGGAGTTGTTCCTTTGCTGCATCCCGGTCGCCCTGAACGCGGATAGTGTATTGATGGAAGACGTGCCGCGCTTCCGGCCGAACGGTCGGCGTCTCAAACCGGGTGATGCCGCGCGACAGGGCGGCGGCGTTGGCAATACGACGCTCCGTCCAGGCCTCGATCTGGTCGAACTGGGCCAGGCCAATGGCGGCGTGAACGTCGGTCATGCGGAAGTTGTGCCCCAGGCTCACATGCTGGTAGCGTACCGGCGCGCCATGCTCGCGGAACAGCCGCGCCGCGGCCGCCACGGCATCGTCATTGGTGGTGATCATGCCACCCTCGGCGGTGGTCATGTTCTTCGTCGGGTAGAAGGAGAACGTGCCGATGCCGAAGGAACCGACGCGCTGGCCCCGCCACGCCGCCCCGTGGGCCTGGCAGGCGTCCTCGATGAGCCGCAAGTCGTGGCGGCGGCAGATGTCCACCAGCGCGTCCAGGTCGGCGGGTTGGCCGTAGAGGTGGACGGGCAGGATGGCGCGGGTGCGTGGGGTGATGCGGTCCTCGACCTGCGAAGGGTCCAGGTTAAATGTGGCCGGGTCGATGTCGACGAACACCGGCCGCGCGCCCACAAAGAGCGCGGCATTCGCCGAGGCGATGAAGGTGAAGGGCGTCGTGATCACCTCGTCGCCGGGGCCGATGCCGCACGCGACCAGGGCGGCGTGCAGCGCGGTCGTCCCGTTGGACGTGGCGATGGCGTGCTTGACGCCGATGTACTCGGCGAAGCGCGTCTCTAGCTCGCGCACTTGCGCGCCCTGGGCCAGTTGACCGGAGTCGAGGACAGCCAGCACGGCCGCCTTCTCGGCGTCGCCAATCAGGGGGCGGGCGATGGGGATGTAGGGTTGATCCATGTCAGGGCGTCTCCGCTGCGCCAAAGTCATAGGTTTGCCCACAGCGTGGGCAGGTGTAGTGCAGGCCAGTCTGCTGTTCCAGCGTCGCCCCGCACGCGCAGGCGTAGCCGACCAGGCGCGCCGGCACGCCGAGGACCAGGCCGTGGTTGGGTACATCGCGCGTCACCACAGCGCCGGCGCCAATCATGGCAAAGCGGCCAATCGTCACACCCGCTACCAGAATTGCCCCCGCGCCGATGGACGCGCCCGTGCGCACCAGGGTGCGCCGCGCCTCCCAGTCGGTCGCGCCCTTCTGCGAGCCATCCGGGTTGATGGCGCGGGGGATGAGGTCATTGGTGAGGCAGGCCTGGGGGCCGACGAAGACGCCCGCCTCCAACACGGCAGGGTGATAGATGAGCGCGCCGTTCTGAATCTTGCAGTTGTCGCCGACGTGGACAGCAAAGTCGATGTACGCGCCCTGCCCGACGATGACATTCTCGCCCAGCACGGCATCCTCGCGGACGTGGGCGAGACGCCAGACGCGCACGCCGTCGCCCAGGCGGGCGCTTGCCGAGACGTCGGCGGCGGGATGGATGAAGACGCCCATCGCCCTAACCCTCGGCTCGATGATTTGCACCGCTCTCCAACGCCAGGCCGGGGCGCACTACTTCGCCCGTGTGCCCCGCGCGTAGGATCGCCGTTGCCAGGGCCAGTGATGCCAGCGCGTCGCGGGGCGGGACGGGGGGCGCGCCTCCCTCGCGCACGGCATGGACGAAGGCATCCAGCTCGACCATCAGCGGCTCGCGGCGCTCGACACTCAGCCGTGTCGCATTGCCCTCACTGACGCCCATCAGCACCGACAGGGTGTCCCAACCACCGGCCGCCGATTGGTTCTCGTAGAAGGTAAGCTCCTGGCTCAGATAGTTGACCTGGAACATGCCCCGCTCGCCGGTCAGCGTCAACTCACGCACCTTCGTCGGCGTCAGCCAGTTGATGTCTAGCACGCCGAGAGTCTGGCCCTTGAAGTGCAGCAGCGCGGTCACCATGTCCTCGTGGGCGGCGTGCAGGCGCTGGGTCACCACGGCCTGAACCCGCTCCACGTCGTCGCCTAGCAGGAAGCGCATGATATCCAGGTCGTGGGTCGCCAGATCGACGACTACGCCCACATCCGTGATGCGCGGCGGGAACGGCCCCAGGCGGCGCGCGGTAATCTGGAACACTTTGCCAAGGGCGCCCGTGTCGAGCCGCGCCCTCAAGGCCCGAACCGCCGGGTTGAACCGTTCAATGTGGCCGACCGTCAGTAGCACGCCATGCTGGTCCGCCGCCGCCACCAGCTCCTCACCCTCGGCGACGGTGGCTGCGATGGGCTTCTCCACCAACACATGAACACCCCGCTGCATGCAGGCCAGGGCAATATTGCGGTGGGTGGAAGTCGGCGTGGCGACCGATAGCAGATCCGGCTCCGCCTCGTCGAGCATGTCGTCATACTGGTCATAGTATGAGACCTTGTAGCGGCGGGCCACACTGCGCGCCGCCGCCAGGTGGGGATCGGCCACCCCCACCAGCTCCACCCCCTCCAGCTCATTATAGACGCGGGCGTGGTTGCGCCCCATGGATCCCGCGCCAATGACCGCTACTCGCAATGGTCGCTTCATGTGTCCCCCTTACGACCTGGCTATGAACAGATCCGCGTGCTACGCCACTCCTTCCCCGCTAAGATGGAGCGGCTTCGTTCACCGCCACCCTCGGTGTGGGGTCCCCCCGCCACAAGAGATAGGCGGCCAGAGCTAACCCCACTACCATCAGGCCCAACCCTAACGACACGTCCCACGGCCGGTAACGAAACTCGATGGTCTGAGCGCCGCTAGAGAGTTCAAGGCTGAGCCAACGCGCCTCCCGAAGTGAGACTGGTTGACCATTCAAGATAGCTCGCCAGCCAGAGAAAGCGTTCTCCTCTACCGTAAGTATACCCGGCTGGTCTAGATTGCACGTCACATCCACGTTGCCGGCTCGTCCCCGCGCCGTGCATACAGTGCGGCTCTGGTCGGGGTGGGTTACAGCGGCATATTCGCGGCCCGGCCCGGAGATGGCGACGGCGGCGCCGTTTGCAATGGTGACCTGGCGGTAGTCGGGCGGCGGCGTGCCGCGCACCCCCATGATCTGCGGCTCTGGCGGCGGCCGGTCGCGCAGGCCCCAGCCCATGGTCGCATTATTCAGCTTCAACCCCGCCCTCACCAGGGTCTCGCGCCAGAACAGCTCGCCAAAGGGAGGAGAGACCCACTGTAGGTCGGGTGTACGCAGCGCCTGCACCATCTGCTGAATGTCCGGGTTGATGGGGTCCAGCCTCATCCAATTCTCGGTAAGACTCCGCGCGCTCAGCAAAGCGAGCAGCAATGGCACGACCAGAAGCCAGGCCAGACTAGCCGTTCCAAGCGTTGTTCTCTCTGGCGGCGGCATCCTCAGGATAAGCTGCGGCCACGACCAACGCACAAGGTTATCTATCCCGATCGCCGACAGGCCGAGGATAGCCGGCACCGCCAGTCCGCCCATGAGTGGATAGAATCGAAAGCCGCCCAGGAACTCATCGACCGCCTGGAATGGGCTGAGACGCGCCAGGAACTCTAGGAGACCACCACTTGCCAACCACATAGCGCCGAAGGCGGTGGCGAGCAGGTACCACATAATCCGCTGTCGCCGTGCGTCTCGCTCCGTGACGACACCGATAATCGCCAACAGGACGGGAATCCACCCTATATAAATGGCGTGAATCCAGGCGCCGGGGAGTTTGTCCAGGGTATCGCTTTCCAGGTACTTGGGATCACCGAGCACGAGGTTGAGGGGCACGTAACGCAGTGACTGCCCCACCTGAGTAGATAGCGCCTGCTCCTTGGCGACGTTGGGGGTAAACAGCAGCGCAGGTAGCAGGAACGGCGCGGTCAGCAGAAGTGTGAGACCTACGACAACGACTAGCCGTTGCGCCAGGGCCGACACGCTCAGGCCGCTCAGCGGCCACATGAACAGCGCCGTCGGCAGCGTGACAAGCAACGCAAACTGGAGATAGCCCTGGCCGGCGAGGGCCGCCAGGGCGAGCAACACGGCCAGGAAGACGGCCGAACGCCGCGTCCCTGACTGGAAGAACAACACGACACCAGGAATCACCAAGGAGGTGAACGCCATCGATAGGACAAGGCCGAAATTGCCCATGTCCAGGCGTGAAGCTAGATGACCCGCCGTGACGACCATACAGGCGCTCCAAACCCGCGCCAGCCATCCCAGCCGCAGGAGATAGGCGAGCCACCATTGCGCCAGACCGGCCACGAAGAAGGCTATCACCAGAGCAACCTTCTCACCGTTGATGACACCCCAGACGAGAGTCGTTATGGCAACAACGGGATGCAGCATGCTCCCATACACTTCGGAAAAGGCGGGATAGCCGCCCTGAGCGCTCCCGTTCCACGTCGCACACCAACCGCACTCAGCCACCCACGTCCATAGATGGTGTGACTGCACTGAAGGCGCAGCCTCGCGCCCGCCAACCATCATGGTTGGGTCCATGTTCAGCAGCGGGCGCGCCACGACGAGCGTCCACGCCAGAATCACCAGCAGCTCAAGCGCGTATCCCAGGTAGACGCGCGCCCTCGCGTTCGCGCCGACCATCGGCTGCTCCGGGCTGAGGCTATCTCGCGCATCCAGGGTGAGGTCGCCGGCGGCTTGCATGGTCTCTCCCCCTCTTAACCAGCGCTCGGGGCGGCGGGCGCTGCCGGGCTCTCGATCAGGGCCTTCCGTTGGACCTGGTCACGCCATACGATCAGGCCGATGAAGACAAGCCCCAGGCCGGCCAGCGCCAGGCCCAGCGGCACGTCCCATGGACGATAGCGGAAAGAGATACTCGACGCGCCGGGCGGAACCTCGATCGCCAGCCATTGACCCGACGCCAGCGGCGCGGGCTGCCCATTGACCTCGCCGCGCCAGCCGGTCCAGTTGTACTCCTTGGTCGTCAGCACGCCACCATTGGGCGTATCGCACTGCACGTCGATGTCGCCACCCACAGCATGCGCCGTACAAACGCTTCGCGCGCCGCCCTTGTCGACCACCGTGGCGTATTCACGATTGGGGGCCGCGCTAATTTTGATGCCGGAAACAACGGACGTCAGTTGCATGCCGGGTGGTGGGTCTTGCCGCGTGGCCTCTCGCACCGGCTCCGGATCCTTGCGGTCGCGCCAGTGCCAGGTCCAGTACGCGCTCCGGCCGAGCTTCAGGCCGCTCTCCAGGGCGGGTAACGTCCAGGCTTGCTCGCCATAGGGTGTGTTGACCCACTGGGCATCGGGGGTCTTGAGAGCAGCAAGGACCGGCCCGATCTCCGTCAGCATGGGTTGAATCCCAATCCAGGTCTGGCTAAAGGTGCGCGCCTGGGCGATGGCGACTACCAATGGCACAACCATCAGCCAGCGCAAGTCCACCGCCAGCGACTTCCCGGTCGATGTGTCCCGATTCGTCATGCCGGCCGACAGGTTGAGGCGCGGCCAATCGAGCAGGAGAATGCGATGCAGCCCGATGCCGGCCAGCCCCAAAATGGCGGGCACGGCAATCCCCTGCATGAATGCCGTGTACCGCGCGCCCGCCAGCAGGCTGGCCAGTGGCGAGCCAGGCAGCCGCTCCGTAATCAAGGTCTGGGGCCCGGCGCTGGCTGCCCATAGGACGAGCAGGGCAAACGCCGCGAGGAAGGCTGTCACGCGGCGCGTCGACCTGTCGCGGAGACCACTCAGCCCCCACAGAGCCAGTAGGACCGGAATCCAGCCGATGAAATTCATATAATGGGCGGGGAAGGGTTTCTTTCCGAGCGCTTCGGACTGGTAGAACTTCAGGTCGTCAATCACGAGGTTCAGCGGGATGTAGGCGAAGGGCTGAGCCGCGTCGAACTTCACGTCGGCATCCTTGGCAAGCTGGGGCATGAAGTGGGCGAAGGGAACCAGGAACGGCGCTGCCAGCAAGAAGGCAATGACGGCGGCCACGACGTAGCGGGCGAGAACAGGCCCGATGGCCTGGCGGTCCCAGGGCAGCAGGAACACAACCGCCGGTAGGGCGAACATCAGGGCAATCTGAATATACAGATGGCCGCTCAGCAGGCTCAGGCCGCCCACCATGCCCAGAATAACGACCCAGATACGCTTGGGCGATTGACTGACCGCAATAAGTGGGGCGAGTAGGAGGGCGCAGGTAGCCGTGGACATGACTAGCGAGAAGTTGCCCAGTTCCATGCGCCCGACGATGTGCGCCCCGGACACGGCAATCAGCGCTGCCCACACCCGCGCCACTCGGCCCAACCGCAATACCCACCCCAGCCACCATTGAGCCAGTCCGGCGATGACAATCGCCGCGCTCAGCGCCACCTTAGCCCCGTTGAGAGGACCCCAGATCAATGTGGCGACAGCCACGATGGGATGGAGCTGACTGCCGGTTGGCTCGGCAAAGGCGGGGAAGCCTCCCATGACACCACCAAACCAGAAGGCGCACGCGCCGCACTGTGTCACGAGTCCCCAGAGCGTGTTAATCTGGATTGCCCCCAACACCTCCCGCCCGGCTGGTACGCGGAGCGGGTCCATGTCGCGCCAGGCCTGCGTGGAGATCCAGGCCCACAGGCAGACCGTCAGGATTTCGAGGAGGGTGAGGACGTGATCGCCTGACAACCTTTTCAAGCCTAGCCGGGTGGGGCTGGCTCCCGTCCTTGCAGAGGCGCTGATCTCAGCCGTGTTCATCGCGGCGTCCTTTTAGCTCGACAGCCACCTCGGCGTGCTCTGGATTCGGCTATCGTGGCGTCTCTCCCCTGGCCGGAACGAAGTACACGAGGAAGTCACGGCCCGGCGTGCGAGACTGGTAGGTCGAGAGTTGGCCCGTGGGGAAGGTGGCTTGCAAGGTGCGCAGGCCGCCCTGGTCCGACGGGTTGACGAGGAATATCTTGGCGGCCGGGTCGTCAATCTGGCTCCCTACCGCCTGCGGGAGATTCTCGCTGAGGATGTAGTTGTTGCGAGTGCCGGCCCCCATGGCGAGATACACGTTGCGTGTATCGACCCAGTTGGGCCAGGCTACGATGAAGGTATGGTTCACGTCGCCGACGCTCTCCGTGAACCCCTTCAGAACCGTCGCCATCTCCGATGCATTCCAGACCATGCTCCGTTCCTGGAAGTCGTAGACCTGGAAATACTGGCGGAAGTTCAGGACCGTCGCGCTTAGTAGCAGTGCGGCTACGAGAATCGCCGAGAGGGCCTTGCCCCACGCGCCCAGCGCGCCGCGCAGGTTGCGGGCGATGAGGACGATGGGCAACGCCGCGATGATCATGGCGATGGGCGGCGCGCCGCCACCTCGCACGACGCTCGGATTCTCGATGGGGAAGGCGAGCGCCAGGATGGACGGCAGCAGCAGCAGGATCAGGCTGACCAGCAGGGCCACGGCGGCGAAGCTGCGCTGCCTCAGCACGCCCAGGTTGAGGCGGCCCAGCGAGACGGTTCCCCAGATTGCCAGCAGGATGTAGATGAATCCCAGGGCGAACAGGGCCGCCGTGATGGGGTCCAGATGGTAGTCCCACATGACATTGTTGACCCACACTACGTCGCCCCGATAGTTGAACTGGAGCGCGGCATTCGCTACGTTCTGCACGAGACGGCCGATGGGGTTGAAGTTCCCCGCCTCGGTGGTCGCCGAGCGCGTCAGCGAGCGATACCAGAACTGGTCGGGCCGCTCCAGGCTGAAGCGCAACAGGGGCAGGAAGAAGAGGGCGACCGTCCCGACCATGACGGCTACATTCGTCCAGAAGGGGCGCGTCAGGCTGGGGGGCAGCGGGGCGTCGGCCGCCTCGGCCCCCGCCTGGCTCTCGCCGCGCCAGAGACTGGCGGCCAGGGCGCGCAGCCCCGTCGCGAAGCCACCCGGCCAGGCGACCAGGTCCCACACCAGCCGCAGTCCGACCAGCGCCGCCACCAGCACCGGCACGATGCGCATCGAGGTATAGGTGTGCAGGCCGATGCCCAGGAAGAGTCCGGCTAGCAACCAGTCGTTGCGGCGATTGAGGCGCATGCCCCGTAGGAGGAAGAATAGTGTCGGCGTGGCGAAGGCCGCCGTGAAGGGGAAGCGCAGCCCCACGCGGCTGATCTCGACGTGCCACTTGGAGATGGCCGTCAGGAACGCCGCCAGGAGGCCCACATTTCGCCCTCCCACCTCGCGCCCTAGCAGGAACACGAAGGGGATGGTGAGGAAGCTGATGAGGGCCGTGCCGAGCTTGAGGGCCAGGTGGTCGGTTGGCAGGTTGAACAGGGAGATGAGGCCGGCCGTCCAGTAGAACTGGAACAACTCGCGCCCGGTGTTGCGCGCCAGGAAGACGGGCCGCGTACCGTTCAGGATGTCGATAACGTCGTAGAGCTTCTCGGCGTGGTCGGAGGTCGGCTCGGCGGGCACGCTGGCGAGCTGGTAGAAGCGGAAGAAGGCCGCCACGGCCAGGATGCCCAGCAGCGCTACCGCCGTCCAGCCAAAGGGGACGCGCCAGGCGCGGATGCGCCGCCAGACCCCGGCCAGGTTCGTCGCGCCCCAATCCCAGACCGCTACGTAGAATGCCGCCAGCGCCGCCAGCCATAGCGCCGTGTTGACAGGGGTGAAACAGTAGGATTTGTTGGGCGATTCAGGGGCGATGCCCGGCACGGCGCACGTGTCGCAGCCGAAAAAGAGGAACGCCAGTACGAACAGGACGCCCGACGCGATGAGTAGCCGCTGCCGCCATGTCGCGCTCAAGATGCTGGCGATGCGTGGCACGATCAGGGCGCGCGGCCCATCGCGCAAGACCTGGGCCGGGTTGCGATTCAGCGCCCATACGAACAGCGCAGCGGCAACGATATAGCCGATGATGCCGTCCAGGGGGACACTGCGATCGGTGAGGTAGCGCTGCGCCCAAATGCCGATACCGAGGGCCAGGACAAGGAGGGCGGCCGTCACGATGGCGCGGCGGGCGGTATTCGTGGCTGCGGACTGCATCTGTCCCTCGTGCGGGGTCGAATGGGTGGACGGTGGCGGCTAGCCGCGCTTCACACAGCGCACGAATTGATATGCGCCGACCTCGGGGAGCGGCTCTTCGTAGTACTGGCGTAGCCAGACGTCGAAGGGGGCCATCTGGGCCGGGTGGATGACCCACTTACGGAACAGGCCCCGGGTCACGAGATTCGGGACGCCCAGATAGTGACTCATGTCGAAGGCGTGGTGGGCGGATTCCGAAAAGTAGTAGAAGTGCTCCACCACGTCCAGGCCGACGGCGTCAAAGCGCCGTGCCCACTCTTCGGGCGGATAAACGTGGTAATGGTGCGAGATGGTGTTGAAGAAATCGCCGTACCGCTCCGACAGCGAAGCGAGACCGGCCTCGCGAAACAGCGTGCTACCGAGGAGGAAGTCCGGGTAATGCTCACTGGGCAACGTCGTGGCAAATGTGCCGCCCGGTCTCAGGACGCGACTTATCTCTCTTAACGTAGATTCGTTGTCGGGGATATGCTCGATGACACAATTACTGACGACTGTGTTGAATGTGCCATCCGGGAACGGCATGCGAGTCGCGTCGCCCTGGGTCACCATTTTGTACACGTCGCGGCGCACCGCCGCCTCGATGAGGTCGCTCCAGAGGGGGTCTAGGCCCACGTCGATTCGCTCGTCATAGGCGATGGAGGCAAAGTGGCCGTCGCCACAACCGATGTCGAGCACAGGGTGGGCCAGGGGCACCCGCCCCATGAACTTCGCCTCCACGGAGCGCAGCACGGCACGGTGCGGGGCCATGCTATAGACGTGGGGCGTGAAGTAGTCCCGCTCGCCTGGTACGGCCGTGCCCGCTGGCGCGGGCTGCTTCGTGTCACTCGCCATCGGATCCTCCCGTCATGGCCACAGCTGAGGCGGCCTCGGCCACATGCCCCGACCGCCCTGCCCCGCGTGGCAAAACCAGGCGATTCGCCAGGCGCGCCGCCTCGGCCTCGAACAAATCCTCGTACATGTCCGCCGTGCGGTTCAGGTCGAAGATGTGGGCGATCTCGTCGCGCGGGCGGACGTAGTGGCTCTTGTTGGTCAGAATGCGCGTCACGGCGTCGGCCAGGGCCGCGCTGCCGCCAATGGGTGTGACCTCACCCATACCCGTCATCCGCACCGGCTGACGGACGCCGGGTAGATTGCTGGCGATGACGGGCGTCCCGCACAGCATGGCTTCGACCTGCACCAGCCCGAAGGACTCGGTGGAGTTGAGGCTTGGTACCAGCAGAGCATCCAGCGCGCCCAGGTAGGCCGGCATCTCGCGCGTCGGGTGCAGCGTCCCCAGGAATTCCCAGTGATCGCCGAGGGCGGCGATGCGAGGGGCCAGCCGCTCCCAATATAGCTCTTCGCCGACGATGCCCTGGTAAGGACCGGCGAAGAACGCCTTCAGGTTCGGGAAGCGTTGCAGCAGAGTGGGCATGGCGTCCAGCAGGACTTCGATGCCTTTCTCGGCGGCGAAACGCGCCGCGAAGCCGACACTGGGCCGACCATCGAGGTGATGGGCGGCGCGGAAGGCGGCGACATCGGCGGGTCTCGGCTGTGGCATGACCACAGGGGGCGGAATGACGACAATCTTCTGCTTGAACCGGCTCAGGAGGCGCGAGTGGTCGGCGTAATCCTGGGTATAGGCGACAATCTTGTCGGCCCAGTGGGCGGCCAGATAGTTAGCGCCGAAGGTCACCTCATCCACGACGCGGTTGAAACCGCCCGGCGGTAGCTGCAAGTCGCAGTGATAGGTCAGGACGGTTGGTTTCTTGAATAGCCGCCCGCGCAACGTCAGCCCCCAGGCGTCGAACTGGGGCAGATGCACGCTCAGTACGTCGTGTTCGCGCACGTAGCGCGTCGCGTACTGGCCATAGGTCGGCATGATGACACCTTTGCTGACGCGGAAGGCCACCGGCACCCGCACGACCCGCACGCCCTCGATCGTCTCTTGCTTGGGTAGCGAGGCATCGTAGTGGGAGGTCAGTACTGTGACCGCGTGGCCGCGCTCGGCCAGCACCCGCGCCAGCCGTTCGACGTAGATGGTCAGCCCGCTCACATGCGGGCGATAGTAGGTCAGGGCGAGTAGTACCTTCATGCATCCTCAAACAGCGTGCGATTCTGCCGCACCCAGTCGGCCAGGCGTGTAATACCTTCCTCGACCCCCACCTGGGGCTGCCAGCCAAAATCATGACGCGCCCGGCTGATGTCGCAGAAGAAGACCGGCTGGTCGCCCGGTCGCCACTCGGCGTGGGGCGCGTCGGCGATAGGCTGGCCCAGCGCGCGCCCCAGGATGGGCCGAAACTCTGCCCACACCGACATGGTCCGCTCCGCGCCGCCGCCTATGTTATACACCTGTCCGGCTGTGGTGTCTATTTTGTCAACGGCCATCTTGTAAGCAGCAATCAGGTCGTCGATGTACAGCAGGTCACGCACCTGTTTGCCGTCGCCATAGATGGTGATCGGGCGGCCGAGGGTGGTGGCGATGATGAACCAGGCCACCCAGCCCTGGTCCTCGACACCCATCTGGCGTGGGCCGTAGATGCAACTCTGACGAAAGACGACGGTGGGCAGCCCGTAGATACGGTGATAGTCGCGCACGTATTGGTCGGCAGATCCCTTGCTACACCCGTAGGGACTATGGAAATCCAGCGGCTGTTGCTCGGTCGCCCCACCGGGTAGGTCGCGGTAAGTGTAGCGTGTCGGCAGCTCGACGACCGCCACATCCTCCATCCCGCCGTAGACCTTGTTGGTGGACGAGAAAACGACTATCGGGTCATCGCCGTATAGCCGCGCCGCTTCCAGAACGTTGAATGTGCCCAGGGCGTTGGCCTCGAAATCCTCGCGCGGCTTCGTAACGGACGTGGTAACCGCCGTCTGCCCCGCCAGGTGATACACGACCTCGATGCTGGCCATCGCCTGGTTGATGGCCTCCGAACCGCGGATATCGCCCTCGATGAACTCGAACGCGCGTCCATGTCGCTCGCGCAGCCAGGCCAGGTTCTGCGGCGTCCCCCGCCGCGACAGGTTGTCGAAGACGGCGACATGGTGGCCGTGACCGACCAGGTCATCGACCAGGTTACAGCCAATGAAGCCCGCGCCACCTGTCACCAGAATTCGTCGCGGTGTATCTAGCGTCGTCATATCTGTCGCCCTTGTTCAAGATACCGAGGGCAGGCACGGGAGCCTGCCCCTACACCCATCGCCGTTGCTACCCCGCTGCTTGCTCGTAGTCGGCGGCGGCCGTTCCTGACCCGGTGATCTGGCTAAGGTTTAGTCCCTCGCGCCACAGGTAGAACGCGCCGATGAGAATGAGCAGGCCGAAATTAGCTGCGTGGGCTACCAGGGCGTAGGCCAGCGCCTCGGTCTGCGGGACGCCGAATGCCCCCAAGGCCAGGACGACACCGGCATGATAGACGCCGACGTAGCCCGGCGACGACGGCACTGTTGCCCCCAGCGCCACCACCACCTGGACGAAGGTGGCCGCCACCAGCGCGCCGCCCAGGGAACCGAACTGGTCCTGAAGCCCAAACGCGCGCATCACCAGATAGTTGTACAGGACGCCGCCCAGGCCCCAAATGACCAGCGACCACAGTCCCGCAACAGCCAGGTGACGGGGGGCATGCAGAATCTGCAAGCCGTCGATCAGACCCTCGACGCGGTTCGTCCACACGTCGCCGTTGATGCGGGGGATACGGCCCAACCCCCACGCGATGTAGGTCATGGCGCGCTGACGTTGCCAGACAATGGCCCACAGGGCGCCGATCAGGACCAGGAAGACGATCACCACCGTCGCGGCGGAACGCTGGAGCAGCGGGGTCAGGCTGACAAAGGGCAGCACCAGCACCAGCATCGCGACGATGGCGAACACATCCAGGGCCCGTTCAACCACGATGGTGGATAGAGCCTGTGCCACGCGCGGCCCCTGACCGTCGCCGATGAGGACAGCGCGCACGATATCGCCGACGCGAGCCGGTAGGATGGTGTTGACCAGGTAGCCGATGCTGAGCGAGGAAAACAGGCGGCTCAAAGGTGGCGCGGGAGATGGATAGAAGAGGAGGCCCCAACGATAGGCGCGCGCCACCTGGGCGAGGAGAATCACGGCCATAGCGGGTACGAGGGCCAGGTAGTTCGCCTGGGTCAGCGCCGACCAAAGTAGATTGAACTCGATGCCTCGAAAGGCGATGTACAGGGCAACCAGGCTGATGACCAGCCCCAACCAGAAACGACGATTGCGCATGATGTCCCGGAACAGTCGGTTTCGGGACGGGATTCGCCCCACGACAGGTTATTATACCACTACCACCCGACAAACGCCTAGCCCATTATTGCGGCGGCAGGGGCGTGGCGGCCGGCCGCGCCATGGACACGGCGGCCGGGGGCGTAGCCAGACTGATGGTCGGCGAGGGCGTTGCCGAGGGCAGCGCGGCGATGGCGGTGGCGGTCTGCGCCGCGACCTGGGCGTCATTGGCGCCGAAGGGGGCGCGCCCCAGCAGCCCCACCATGATCAGTAGCGCCGCCGCCACGGCCCACCCCGTCAGCGCCGGCGGCAGAGCCACGAAGCGCAGCGGCTCGCCGCGTCGTTTTGCCTGACGTCGGGGCGCGGGACGGGGCGCGAGTGCGGCGACCGCTGCTTCTGTCGCGGCGGCGATTGCCGCTGCACGCGGCGTGGCTCGCAGCGCGCGCGCCGCCAACGCCTTGCGCAAAGCTGCGTCCACGCTCGGCGGGGCGAGCGCCATCGCCTGACACATCGGGCATACTGCCAGGTGAGTCGCCGCCGCCGCGCTGAGTTCTATCTCACCGCAAGTCTCGGTCCGTTGCCACTCTTTCACAAACTCGTCGCACCGCATCAGGCGAGGCTCCCTTCATAGACTGGGTCAGTCAGCAGCGCGCGCAGGCGCTGGCGGGCGTTGAACAGGCGCGACCCGACCGTGCCGAGCGGAACCTGAAGCAGGTCCGCGATTTCTTCGCACGACAGGTCATGGTAGTAGCGCAGCACGATGACCAGACGATGACTGTCGCTGAGGCTGTCGACGGCGACCAACACGTCAGCCTCTGCCAGCCGGGTGAGCGCCTGATCTTCGGGACCAGGCCCCGCCTGGGGAGCCGCCTCCAGCGCCTCCCACTCGACACGGGGCAGCGCGACCCGCCGCGTCCGCGAGATGGCGGTGTTGAGGGCGATGCGGTGCAGCCAGGCGCGGAAACTCACCTCATCCTTGTGATCGTAATCGGGCAAGGCGCGCACCGCCTTCACCAGGCTTTCTTGCATAGCGTCCTCCGCGTCCTCCTCATGTTTCAGGACCATGAAGCCGACACGGTAGACGAAGGTGGCGTATTCACCGACCAGCTCGGTAACGGCCGCGGCGTCGCCCGACTGGCAGCGGGCGATAAGCTCGTCCAAGGGCATGGCCTCTCCCGCCGGAGTCGCGCTCATACGAGCGCGTTCCTACCTACACTAACGTAACAGGGCAACCAAATGTTCATCACTCGCACGATTTGTGCCGGGAAACCGACCACCGACTACTGACCACCACACTGCCCAACTTTCAACCTACAACCTGCGACCTACCCGCCCCGGTGGTCATCCCGTCCTGACTCGACTATACTAGCAGCACACGCTTCGTCGGCCACCGTGCAGGGAAGAGGCCATGACCAACGCCGAGATCGCGCAAATCTTCGCTGAGATGGGCGATATCCTCGAAATCCAGGGGCAGGATCGCTATCGTTTCCTGGCTTACCGACGCGCCGCCCAGGAGATCGCCCGCTACCCGACGGACGTGACCGACCTGTGGCGCGCGGGCAAGCTCGAAGATATCCCGTCCGTCGGCAAGACCCTGGCCGCCAAGATTGATGAGCTGCTGCGCACCGGCCAGATTCAGGCCCATCAGCGACTCATCCAGGAAGTGCCGCCCAGCATCATTGAGGTGTTGCGCATTCCGGGCGTCGGCCCCAAGCGCGCCCAGCAACTCTGGAAGGAGTTGGGCATCACGTCCATCGCCGAACTCGAAGCCGCCGCCAGGGATGGCCGACTGGCCGGTGTCAAGGGCATGGGCGAGCAGACGGTCCAGAACATCGTCAAAGGCATCGAGTCGGTACGCGCGATGGGCGACCGTATCCCCCTCGGTGTCGCGCTGCCCCTCGCCCAGGACCTGGTCGCCGCCTTGCTCAAAGCCCCTGGCGTCCACGCCGCCGACATGGCCGGGTCGCTGCGACGGCGTTGCGAGACGGTTGGCGACATCGACCTGCTGGTGGCCGCCGACGATACCGCCGCCGTGATCCACTATTTTACCCATCTTCCCCAGGTGAAAGAAACTCGCTCGGCCGGCGACAACAAGGCTACCATCGCCCTGCCCGGCGGCCTGACGGTTGACCTCATGGCGCTGCCGCCCCAGAACTGGGGGTCCCTGTTACAGCACTTCACCGGCTCCAAGCAGCACAATGTTCAGTTGCGCACCGAATCGGTAGCGCGTGGGCTGCACGTCAGCGAGTGGGGCATCACCGGCTCCGACGGCGTGCTGCGCACCTTCACCGACGAGGCCGAGGTGTACCATGCGCTGGGCATGGACTGGATTCCACCGGAGCTACGTGAGGCGTCGGGCGAGATCGAGGCGGCTCGCGCTCACAAGCTGCCTCACCTGGTCACGCTGGCTGACATTCGCGGCGACCTCCAGATGCATACCACCTACAGCGACGGCGCTACGACGGTCGAAGGCATGGCACGCGCCGCCCAGGTCCTCGGCTACGCCTGGATCGCCATCACTGATCACTCCCATAGCCTGGCGATGACCGGCGGTCTGGATGTCGAGCGCGCCCGCCAACAGGCGCGGGAGATCGCCGAGGTCAACGCGAAGCTCGCCCCCTTTCGTGTCTTGCGCAGCGTCGAGCTGGAGATTCTGGCCGACGGCTCACTGGACCTGCCCGACGAGGCGCTGGCGGAGTTTGATATTGTGGTGGCCTCGGCCCACACCGGCCAGCGCGGCGAGCGCGCGACGCTCATGCGACGCTATCTTGCCGCCATGCGCAGCCCCCACGTGGATATCATCGGCCACCCCTTCGGGCGCATCCTCGGCAAGCGCCCACCGATGGACCTGGACTTCGAGGCGCTGGTCGAAGCGGCGGCCGAGACGGGGACGGCGCTGGAAATCAACGGCCAGGTGGATCGCCTCGATCTGAACGGCGAGCAGGCTCGTTACGCCGCCGGGCGGGGCGTCATGATCACCCTGGCCTCCGATGCCCACGCTCCCGAGGGGTTAGGCGTCATGACCTTCGCCGTCGAGATGGCGCGGCGCGGCTGGCTGGAGCCGAAGCACATCCTCAATACGCGCAGCCTGGCGGAGCTAGAGCAATGGCTACGCCGATAAACGACACCGACGTTCTCATCGAGGGCGAGACGGAGGTGCGCCCGCCGCCCCTGTTCAAGGTGATGCTGCACAACGACGACTATACGACGATGGATTTTGTCGTCTACGTGCTGCGCTCTATCTTTCGCCGTTCCGAAGTTGACGCCTTTGACATCATGCTCCAGGTTCATCACGAGGGAGTGGGGGTGGCGGGCGTCTATCCCTTCGAGATTGCTGAGGCGAAGGCACACAAGGCCGTGAGTCTCGCGCGCGCCAATGAATACCCCCTGCTATGTACTGTCGAGCCGGAGTAGTATGTTCACCGATACCCTGAAGCTGACCCTCAACCGCGCTGTAACCGAGGCTGAGCGCCGTCGCCACGAGTACGTTACCCTGGAGCACCTCCTGTATGCCATCCTCCGCGATGCCACCGGGCGCGTGGTGCTTCGGGGCTGTGGCGTGGACATTGAAGCCCTCGGTGGCGCACTGGAAGACTACTTCGAGGAGCAGCTCGAGAGTCTGCCTGAGGGTGAGGCCGAGGCCCCTGAGCCGACGGTGGCCTTGCAGCGCGTTCTCCAGCGTACCCTCGTACACGCCCAGTCGGCGGCTCAGTCAGCGGTCGATAGCGGCGACATTCTCGCCGCCCTGATGCTCGAGGAGAATTCCTACGCCCGCTATCTGCTGGCGCACCAGGGCATCAGCCGCCTCGATATTGTGAGCTTCATCTCCCACGGCATGGAACAGGGAAGCGCGCCAGCCTTTGAGGCGTCACCGTCGCCAGACCTGGACGATAGCGGCGACGACATGCCACGCGCCGCCGACCCTCTGGCCGCCTACGCCACCAACCTGGTCGCCCGCGCTGCCGAGGGCAAAATTGATCCTCTCATCGGGCGCGAGGCCGAGATCGAGCGCACGATTCACGTCCTCAGCCGCCGCCGTAAAAACAACCCGGTGTTGGTCGGCGACCCGGGCGTGGGCAAGACGGCCATCGTTGAGGGCCTGGCTCTCAAGATTCATCAGGGCGATGTGCCCGACCTGCTCAAGCCCGCCCAGATTTACGCCCTTGACATGGGCGCGGTGCTGGCGGGGACCAAGTATCGCGGCCAGTTCGAGGAGCGGCTGAAGGCCGTCATTACCGCCCTGCAGAGCCGCCCGGACGCCATCCTGTTCATCGACGAGATTCACACCGTCGTGGGCGCGGGGTCTGTCCACGGTGGCACCATGGACGCCTCTAACATTCTCAAGCCGGTCCTGGCGTCCGGCGAGGTGCGCTGTATCGGCTCTACTACCTACACCGAGTTCAAGAATGCCTTCGAGTCTGATCGTGCCCTGGCGCGCCGCTTCCAGAGAATCGATGTCGGCGAGCCGAGCGTCGAAGACACGATCGGCATCTTGCAGGGCTTGCGCCCCCACTACGAGGCGTATCATGGCGTCCGCTACACCGATGCGGCCCTGCGCGCCGCCGCCGAGCTGGCCGACAAGCACCTCCATGACCGCTTTCTGCCCGATAAGGCCATCGACGTCATCGACGAGGCGGGCGCGGCGGTGCGGCTGCAACCGGCCAATCAACGGGGGGCGACCATCGACACGGGCGACATCGAGCTGATCATCGCCCGCATGGCGAAGATTCCCGCCAAGACCGTGAGCGTCTCCGACCGCGAAAGGCTGCAGAACCTGGAGGACGATCTCAAGGCTGTCATCTAC
>WBZS01001536.1_pt1 | contig 17906 bp, 30 predicted proteins | sample 5204201 | NCBI WGS metagenome assembly WBZS01 (sample SAMN12344357, study PRJNA552823) | activated sludge metagenome | biome: Activated sludge suspended growth; feature: Nitrification reactor; material: Wastewater; isolation source: activated sludge from nitrification reactor of wastewater...
ACCGCCTTTCGCGCTCCATGCTCGACCTCGCCTCACTCCTCGAACGCGCTCGCAAAAAGCGATGGCAGATCGTCCTCCTCGACTTCGGCCTGGACACGTCCACGCCAGTCGGGGAAATGGTTGCCCACATTCTCGGAGCAGTCGCCACCTTCGAGCGCCGCCGCATCGGAGAGCGCACCAAGGAAGCCCTCGCAGCCAAGAAGGCCCAAGGCGTCAGGCTCGGCCGGCCGTCCACGGTCGCTCCCACCGTCATCGCCAGCATCCTCCACCTGCGGTCTACCGGCTGGACGTGGCAGCAGATCGCCGATGAACTGAACGCACTCAACGTGCCCACCCCCCAGGGTGGCAAGCGATGGCGTGACACCAGCGTCCGCGCCGTCTACAAGGCGAACGCCCGGGTGATAGACGCCCAACTCGCCATCCTCACAGGCGAAGGGGAGTTCGAGGAAAGGGTGACAGGCTGACACCCTTTCCAGCCCGCCACCAAACACCGAGGCCCGAGGGTGTGAACCCCCGGGCCTCTCTGCGTGCGGCGTCGTACCCAACGAGGAGTCTACGACCGCCAGTCCCAAAGCCGCACCTTCGGCGGACCCTGGCGCGTGTCCCAATGCCGCCACCCTGCCCGCCAGATGACGATTAGGCTCCCGCCCGTGTTCGCCGACGGCTTCCCGTCCAGCCTCACGAACGGTACGCGACCCACGACTATCCGAACCTCGCTCGCCGTCGCATACGCGAACCGGAACCACTTGGTATCGACCGCCGACGGCAGCAACGCCACCACGGTCGCCCCCATCCCCGAAGCGTTCGCGCACTTCTTGACCCAATCCTCGAGCCCCTTCCCATACGGCGGGTTCAGGAACACCACGTTATCGAGCCAGTCCGACCGCAGCCCATCCTCGGCTTCCGTCAGGTACCGCTCGCAAAGGTGGTTGTGGTCGCTCGCAGCTGCATCGATCGTGAATCGAAACTCCTCGTTCAGCGCGTCGAACACTTCGCGCGGCGTCTGCCAGTCCGTCCGCGACATCTCGCCGGCCCGAAGCACCGGCCCCGGCGCGCTCATTCCAGCGCCTCCAGCCACGCCACGCACACCGCGGCGACCTGGATAAGCTCGACCGCCATCTTCTCGCGCCATTGGGGATCGTGGTTCTGTTCGTTGATGTCATTCGCGACTTCCCCTACCTCCTCCATCAGCACCGAGAGCCGCCGTTCGTCGGAGATTTCGGGCGAGGCACACGTCCACGAGAACTTCCCCGAGGCCAGTAGTTCCTCCTGGCGCTTGCGTTCGGCCGCGATGGCCCCGTAGATCCAAATATCCTTCACCGGTTCAGCCTCGCCCGGAAGGCCGCGATCGGGTCCGCCTTCTCCGCTGCCTGTTCCGCCCGTGCCGCCGCCGCGTCGATGTGGCCCCGCAGTTCCTTCACCGCCGTTACCAGCTGCTCAGCCGACACCCCCTCGGTCGCCTTCGCCATCGCCGCGTCCGCCTTCCGCCCCGCCGCCTGCACCAGCCCCCGCAGCTCCGCAAGCTCACCCTGCGTGTGCTTCCGGTACTGCGCGAACTGGTCCGCCAACTCCTCGACCATCTGGATCGACGCATCGAGCGCGTCCTGTATTCGCAACAAATCGTTGAGTTCCGCCACCGCTGCGGCTTTTCGTTCCGGCCCCGTGGCCGGCGTCTCGATCAACTTCTCTGTCATGTCATGGTCCTTCTTCTTGGGTGAGGCGAGCGGCACGTCCAGCCCTGCCCGCCGGAGCTTTGTTTTCACGTTCGTGAGCGTTCGCCCGTAGGTGTTCGAGCCGCACGTCACGATGATCGAGCCGTCCGTGGGAGACACGAACTTGATGTGTCCAGCCCCGTTCACGGCCACGCCGAAGCCCTGCGATTGGGCCAGCTTCACGAGCTCGTCAACGTCCTTCATACGAGCACGATCACCCTCTGGCGCTGAGGCATTCCCTCCCACGGCTCCGGGTCCCACCGAAGCAACGGATCGCGCTGCGTCACCGTGGTTTTGATCCCGTCGTTGCCTTTGAAGGTCAGCGGGTTCACAGGCTCCGCAACCGCCGTGGAGACGTGCTTGAGCCCCTTCGCGATGCTGTGGTTGTAGTCGTCATGCGGCCCGAGACACACACCGCGCGCCTCCCGCCCGCACCACCAGCACTTGTTCACAGCGGGTCACCCTCGAAGCAGTGAACGAGCCGCCCGTTGTAGAGCAGCCGCCACGCCTCGAACACGTACTGCAACTGCCACATCATCCCCGTCCCTCCGTAACCGCCCAGGAGCGCCCGCAGTGGGTCATGGCCGGGGCTCCGATTCGTCTACGGGGCGATGGAGGTCGGCGCGGTGCTGCAATCGCCAACGAAGGAACTCCCGACGCCAATCGGGCCTCATGCGACGCCAGAGCCATTCGGTCAGCAGCACGAGGATGGATGCGTAAATCGCCCACAAAGCAACGAGCCCAAGGGCAAACACTGCGCTGACGGCTGTCAAGATAATCCAGTCGCTCACGCCCCCACCTCCGGCGATGGCGGCGTGGCGGTGGCGAGGGCAGCGCAGAACTCCCGCATCTCGATGTAGCGAGCCGTCATGCACGGCCACTCTTCGTCATCAAAACCGCAGATAGTTCGCGTCGAAAGGTGCATCGGTCTGTGCTTGCCCTTCCAGCCCTTCAAGTCGCGTTCTTCTCGGGTGCTCAACTTCCCGTAGGGCGCCTCCCGCACCTGCGCTTCGAGGTCGCGGGTAGCAGAGCGAATCGCGCTCCCTATCACGCACAGCATCCACTCGCGGTAGAACATCGGCGGGGTTGAAAGGTGCGGGCCATGGGAGCAGCCGAGTTCCTTGAGGGTTCCTGCGATCTCATCGAGGATGGCGCCCCCCATGTCAGCGGTGATGGCCTGCGCTTCGAGGTCGCGAAGATGCGTAGCAACGCCGGTCAGTTCATCCGGTGAGAGTTCGTGGATGCAAGGTGAGCCGACGCCATCGCGGCCGCACCCTCGGGCGCATTTCGGCGGCGCTTCGAGGTCGCGGATGTGGGCGATGAGGTCGAGGATGGTGGCCTTTGGAGCGGCGAACCTCCATTCTGGATGTTTAGCTTTCGTCTCCAACTCAGCCAGTCGTTCGGGGGTCATCGCGCCACCTCGGGGAACTCGCGCACCCGCAGATCCTCGGGCCATTCGGCCATGTCGCCGCCCTTGCGGTCGCGGAGAATGACCCGCCACGGTTCGGAGGCAATCGGGTTGGTTCCTGTGATCTCACGGTTGCAATCGGCCTTCACAGTGCTCACCGCATGGCTTCCAACTTGCTTCACGAACACCGCCACGCCCGCCGCCTGGCACTGCCCCACGATGCCCCGAATCCAGCCGATGTCGCACGGCCGCGCGCCAGGGCCCGATTCGCCGCCTACGATCACCCAGCCGATGCGGGGGACCGTCCACGTTTGCCTCGTCGACACAGATGTGATCGTGTCCAGCGGGTGGAGAAACTTGGGCTTGAGGTTCACCGGCCCCAGCAACGGCTCGCACGACAGGAACCGCACCGCCGCCGGCGTCTCCAGCAGCTCACCGATGCGCGCCTCCGCCGCCGCCTGGTCCTCTACCGAGGTTCCCAGCCACACGTTCGGCAGCGGATTCGAGTAGATGCCCCCGATCCTGCGCGGGTCTGCGCGGTCAATCTCGGCTCCCCTCATCGGAGTGTTCAGGTACGCCCGCATCCGCTCCGGCCGCTTCGTCAGCACCTGGAACGTGTGCTGTGGAGACAGCGCCATCACCGCGAACACCCGGTCGATGTACTCGTCCGGGATGTCCTCGTGAAAGAGGTCGCTGACGCTGTTCACGAACACGCGCCGCGGCTTCCGCCAATGCAGCGGCGCCGTCAGCCGCTCCGGCATCAGCTGGACCGACTCGAACGGGAGCGCGTACTGGTCCGGCAGCTGCGCCCCTGAGAGATACGCCTTGTGGCGCTTGTCGTGAAGCTCCTTCGCGTAGCAGTTTTTGCAGCCCTGGGAAACCTTCGTGCAGCCCACGACGGGATTCCACGTGCTATCTGTCCATTCGATTCCTGTGCTGTCACTCACGCGTGATTTCCTCCACCGTGATCTCTGTCCATGCCTTGCGGCGGCCACGACCCTCGCCCCATTCCTTCCGGGCGCGGATGTCGACCACCTGCGAATCGTCTTTGTAGGCAACCCCGTTCAGCCCATCGAGGATGGCCTTCGCGAGGTTGTCGATGTCGCCGAGGCGCTGGTGGAACCACATGGTCACCCGCACCGGCCCCTCCAGCTTTGGCGTCCCGTGGGCTTCCACGAACGTCCACGCGACCACTTCCTCCCACGTCTTGGTGTTCGCTGGCGTGTAGGTGTTCCCGCCGCGTCCGAGCCGCGGCCGGCCCTTCACCCGCGCTATCCCGTCGATCTCGATCCGGTAGACGCGCGGGGTCCATTGCTTCGCCGCAGCTGGCCGGCTCACCGCGGCCCTAGCTTCCCGAGTTCGCGCATCGCCCGATCGACGTAGCTGGCGCACCATGGTTCCCCTCCACTCACCCAAATGCAGAACACGCGCTCGAGGCCCACGTCCGTGTACAGCGGCTCCGCCAGCGTGTCCGCGACCACCGCCGCGCCCTCCTCGAACGTCGCGATGTCCCGCAGCGCGCACGAACCCCAGCCCCACGCATTCCCGCCACACGCCGCCTTCCCGCCGGAGGATTCCAGCAAGCCGATTACCGGGATCAGCCGCCAGTCGATGCCAACGCGGTCCGCCTCGCGAACCATGACGTCGGCGATCGCCGCCAGGGGAAGGTCGCCATAGTTCGACTCGTAGTAGTCGCGAATCCGCTGCGGACGGTCGTCAGGGACCGGCGTCGGCGTCATCGTCGGCTTCTCCACCGCAGGTCCTCGACCGTCCGCGACAACCATCGGCGCCACCAAGCGCGTCGATTGAGTGGCGGCAGGTACCGGGGCAGCAGCACGAGCTCGTTGTTCGGCCCCCAGCGCATCACGTAGGCACTCACCAAGGGCGAGTGTCGCCGCGAGGCAGAGGAGGATGACCGGCGCCCAACGCGCGCGGCCACTCAGCGTTTCTCTCCGGCTGGCGGGAGCGTGATACTCCCATGGTCGGGGCACCACAGGCCGGTCGGATCGTCGGTGGCGACCGCCACCCCGCATTCCTTCCCGTCCTTGCCAGGGCATTTCACGAGGGCCATTCGTGCTTCCTCCGATGGTGATCGAGCAGCGCCACGATCGGCCCCGGACCCTTCGGCCAGTCGCCCGGGAAGTAGGCCCAATCGCAGCGCGAACAGGTCGCGACGGGGTTCACGGGTTTACCCGACGGTCGCGGCCCGTGAACTGGATCAGCCGCGCCATGCGCGTGTCCTGCAGCCGCGAAGCGATCCGCGGCTCCATCTGGTCGAACGCCACGTTGCTCGAGACGATCAGCGGCATCCGGCGCGCATAGCGGTGGTTGATGAGGTCGTACAGCTGCTCTTGGGACCACTCGGTCGACTTCTCGGCTCCGAGGTCGTCCAGCACCAGCAGCGGCGAATTGCGATACCCGCTCTCGATGCTCGCGACCGTCTCCGTCGCGTCCTTGTCGAACGTCGCCTTGTAGCGGTGAAGGAGGTCGATGACTTCCACGAAGCGGCCGACGAGCTTCCGCCGCTCCCACACTTCCCGCAGCACCGCGCATTCCATGTGGGTCTTGCCCGTTCCCCGGGTCCCCACGAGCACCAGGAAGGGCAGCGACGGCAGCCAGGTGTCGACGTACTCACCGATCGCCTTCCGCAGCCCGCCGCCATCGAGGTTCGACGTGCGGCAATGCAGGTACCCCGAGGGGATGCACGAGCGCGTCACGAACATCTCCTCGTTGTCGCCGGCGCCGACCACGCACACGGGGCATGGGATCCTCTTGCCGAACTTCTCATCGCCAAGAGGATACTCGCCGCGCACAAAGCGGCTGTCAGCGCAGGTGCAGCACTTGTGAGTCGTCATCGGGTACTCGGGGATCGACTTTACGCAGCGGGCGCAGTAGCCGCGCTCGAGGCGTTCAGTGACCGGCAGTTCCCACTCGGGGATCACCGGCTCCCGTTTCGGCTTCGGCTCCGTCGTCGTCGTCTCCGACTTCGAGGAAGTTGGGTCGCTTGCGGAGCTCGTCGAGGCTGTAGGGGTTCGGGGCTCCTCGTTCGGCTCCGGCCCATTGCTCTTTCCGAGCAGGTCCTTGAGTGATTGCATGTCTGTTCCTCGGGAACTTCGCCGCCACCTTCGGGCTTCTGAGTTGGTTCGTCAGCCCCAGCACCTTGTCCTTGTGCTCGGACGATCCGGACCAGTTCAGGTAATCCTCAGCTGCGGCCTTGACGTCGATGTGTGGGTTTTCAGCCTGGAGTTTCGCGATCGCATCCTCCGTGAGATTTCTGCGCCGGGGGGCGGCAACCGCCGCCGGTTTGGGGGAACTTGTTTCCCCCGGACCCCCTTCTACCCCGACAGGGGTAGAAGGAATCTCCTCTTGATCTCCTCTTATCTCCTCTCCTCTCCTCTCCTCTAGTTCGACACATGTATCCACGTGCGCGGCACGTGGTGGTTTCGTGCGCGGCACGTGCTGTGCACGTGAATCCCTCATGCGCTTGGCGTTCCGCTCACGTCGTTCGAACAGAGCGCCACCGTGCTCCATCCAGTCGTGCACGACGTACAGGTCGCCATCGAGGTCCACGAACCGCGCCACGACGAGCGCCGCGACAAAATCCTTCGCGTCACCCTCCCAGCCGGCCGCGTCCGCGATGTCCTGCGCCTCGAAGCGAGCGAGGTCGCCGTTCGGCGCGTAGGTCGCGGTCCAGTACCAGAACAGATGCAGGTGGCCGATGGCGGCGGGGATACCCACCCCAAGCGCCCGGGCGAGCCGTCGCGTCTTGGGGTGGGCCGGTAGCCCGATGTCGGACTTGATCCACGCCATCGCTTACCTGACCAGCTTCCGATCGCTGGCGCAGTCGTAGCAGAAGTGGTGATCGTCGGGTCGCTCACCATCGGGCGGCGCTGAGTCCACGCGACGCACGACAAACCACGACTTCGCCCCGGCGCGGATCACCAACTCCATTCCGCAACCGTCGCACCGGTAGATCGTTGCCTTCATCTCAGATGTCCATCCGCGTCGAGCGAAGCATCTCCACCAGCACGGCGATCTGTTCCTGCGACCAGCCGGTGATGTCTGCGGCCCCAGCTGCCGCCAGGACCTCGCCCCGCTTGAGCCCAAGGTCTTTGATCGCGGTCCAGAACACCGTCCAGTCATCCGGACCCATCGGCGTCCCATCCGATTTCGCCCCCGAGACCGCCTGAGCGGGCGCTGGCGCTTCGGAAGCCGCTTCCGCGGCCGACAACACTTCCCCTTCGAGGATTTCGCCCGTGGTGCGGTCTACGTCGTCTCTTGGCGTCGGAGTGGCAGTCACTTCCGATGCCTTCGAGCGCGACGACTTGCGCTTCGGGGCTTCGATGGGCGGCTGGGCCTCCACCGCAAGCTCCACCGGCGCCGACGCCCCGACTTCGACCTGGAACTCACCGCCCGCGATCGCGCGGATGCTGTTCTGCATCTGCGTGAGCACCTGCGGGAACGCCTTGCGGAGCGCCTGTGCCTCGGCACACTTCGCCAGCTGGTTCGCTGGCATCTTGCGCCACATCTCGTTCGGCCTCTCCCCGGTCTTTCGGCGGCTCTCACCGTAGCCCTCATAGACCGGCTCGATCTGGACGAACTCCTTGTACTTCGCCACGCCGTACACCGGTTCGCGCCAACCAGCGCGATAGATGCCCACGCGCGCAGCGAACGGCGGATCGTCCTCGGTCCAGATGTCCCGCCAGTTGCCATCCTTCCCGCACCACTCCGGCTCGGTCTGCCCCTCGTAGAGCTCCGACCGTTCGGCCATCATCCGGTAGCCGTCGATGCCGATCTGGATGGTCGCCGTCGGACCGTCCTTGCCCGTCCGCACGATGCAGTACGCCTGCTTCGTGAACGGGTTGAAGCCGTGGGCGCCGCAGAACTCCATGAAGTAGCCGAACTGGACCGGCGTCGCCTTCGGCGCGATCTGCGCCTTGAGCGTCGTCAGCTGCTCCGTCTGGTATCCCGAGAGCGCCCCGCCCTTCACGTCCGTCGATAGTGCCTGTGTCATTCGACCTCCTCCGTCACATCCATGAGTGGTTCCGCAATCGCGACCCTGGCGCGTTCGATGGCGTCGCGGACGTTCGTCACCGAAGCGTTGATCAGGGGCCAGTCGGAGAGCGGGATGCAGATCGATGCACCCTTCCCCCCGCGCTCGCCCCGTTGCTGCAGCGTCACGTAGTTCTCATCGATGTCCACGACGACGCCGTTTGTCGCCCGCAGCGACGCGCTGATGGAGACCCGAAGCAGCGGGTTCACGACCGACCCACCACCGACGTTTCGGGCCACACCCGAACGCCCGGGATCTTGGCGTCGCCCTTGAGCGACCGCACAACCCCGCCGATCTTCTTCTCGTCGGGCGACAGGTACTCGCGCGGGATCAAGTGCTCTTGGCCCTTGATCACCTCGAACTTCCACACGGTTCCCGTCGCGATCCCCGCCACCTTCGGGATGTCGGCGGCCACGACCGGCGCGGCGGTCATCTCCGACTGCCGGCGCAATTCGTCGGCCCGGTCGAAGTTGCCTTTCTCCTCGAAGCGTTCGGCCCGCTTCTCGAGCTTTTCCTGCTGCCGTCGCGCCTCCGCTTCGGCCGCGGCCTGCGCCTCAGCCTGCTTCCGGCGCTCGGCATCCTGGTACGCAGCCATCGCCTTACGGATCAGCTGCTTGGCCCGCGTCACCGCGTCCGTCGCCGGACGGTAGGCGTCCATGATGGACTTCTTTTGCTGGTCGATCGGCCGCGTCTGAGCGAACCGCGCATCTTCCAGCTGCTTTTCGATGCCGTTGATCGTCACCAGCACCGCCGCCGCGTTCTCGTACTCGTGCGGCTCCGTGATGGTGAGCGACGTTGCCCCTTCGAGCGCCGCGATCGCCTTCTTGGCGAGTTCCTGCGCTGTGTCCGAAAGGGCCGTGGTTGTCTCAGTCGTCATACTCTGTGGCTCTCTTTCCAGCGGTAGACATTGAGCAGCGAGAGGAAGCACGGCCAGTCGGCCCGGTCCTCGTACCGCTGCATTTCGTAGGTCCCATCGGCCCGGAGCATGACCCCGAGCCGGAGATTGATGCGCTCCCGGGGCGGCACGTACTCGTTGCGCGCCACCTGATACGCGGCCAGTTGCACGCCCACCTTCGGCGTCAGCCGCGCCCCCTCGCGCCCGGTCTTGTAGTCCAGGACCGCCCGCCAGCGCCCCAGCCGTCCGAACCGGTCGGCCGTTCCCGCGTAGCGGTACCGTGGGTGCCAGATGGTTTGCTCGATGTGCTCGGGGACGAACCCCGATTCGCGGCGGAAGCGGATGTGGGCCTCGAGGAACGGGACGAGCGCCGGGTCTAGCGACTCCTCATCCAGATCCTCGAGGTCCCACAACTCGGTCGCCAGATGGGCCTTTGACCCCCGGTCCGCCGCCCGTCGCAACACGTCCCTCGGCACCCCGCCGAAGTCCACGATCGGCGCCATGATGTCGGAGACCCCCGGCACAATGACGCCCTCGTAGCGGTAGACGTGAAGGTCAGGATCGAAATCGAGACCGGGGATCGAGGTCTGCATTACGACCAGTGCCCTTGAAAAACCGGGACCTTGGTCGCCTCAGCGATCTCGCCCAGCGCCGCCGCGAACTCCAGTTCGAGCGCCTGCCGAGCCTCGTCGCCGAAGCTGATCACGAACCCGACCTTGCCCTGTGCGTTCGGCTTGTTGATCTTGAGCTTGGCCGTGATCGTGACCGCCTTGGTCCCTTCGAGTGGCGCCATGACAAGCTGCAGTTGGCGAGGGACTTCCACCGTCCCGGTTTTCATCTCCTCCTTCCAAACGAGCTTCACGGTGTCGTCGTAAGGGTTGATGACGTTCTCCCACGTCGTATCGAGGCGGATGTGGAGATTGCGGACCATTTCGGCCAGCTTTGCGCCCTCGGGCTCCGCAATCTCCGTGATTCGCTCGTCGATGAAGTCGGCGAACTGTTCCTGCGAGAGCACGCGCTGGTTCAGCGACATCCAAGCGATCCACTGACGGGTCTTGGTCAGCTGCAGCGTCGCCGTGTGGTCACCCCAGCCGGCCGCGGAAACTACCGGGCTCTCCTGGTCGGCGGGCTCGTGGTGGTCGAGGATGGCGTGAAACGTCAGGCGGTCGATGTCTGCGAAGATCACCGACGCGTCGGTCGCGTGACGGATTACGTACGCCTTGAACGAGGCAGCTTCCCGAAGGACCGCCTCCCCCCGCTTTCGGCGCGGGTTCGGCTCGTACTTCTCCGTGTCAGGGATGGCGATCGTGTGGCCGGCCGGCAGCGTGACGTACGGAACCCCGTTGAGTTCCTGCGCCTTCATCGCCTGCTGTGCGTAATCGCCGATCGCCCGCGCTTCGGTGAGATCAACCATTGACGGCCTCCTCCTCCGGGATGCTCTTGTTGATGTCACGCATGACCGGGAGTTCCGGCTGGCGCGGGTCGCGGCGGCTGTAGCCACCGTTGGTCGCGAACAGGACCGTCTCATCGGCTTCCGGCTTCGGAGCCTTGAACGCGATCTTGTCCTTGATGGTGTGCATCGCCCGGTTGCCCTTGCTGGCCGGCGCCACGCTGATGGTGATCGTCAGCGTCCCGGCCTTACCCGTGGCGTTGACCCCCTCCTGGACCTCTTGGAGCGCCGTCGCCATCTCATCGATGGCCCGACCTTCCCGGAGGTTGGAGAGGAAGTTCAGAAATCCGTGCAATTCCTTCTCCTTGTGGTTGGTGGTTCAGGTTCAGAACGTCGTACAGGCCCGCGGATTCACCCGGTCATTACTCGGGCTATCCCTCGGCTCCATTCACTTCCTCCTTGGTCCGAAGGGCGCCCCAACGACACCAACCTCCGGTCCTTTCGTGATTGGTGAAGTCCCACGCCGGGAACGCGGCCCCCCAGCCTTGTTCCTTTCGGTAAACCGTCCCCGGCGGTGCTTCCGTCCGATCTCGCTCATGTGGCCGACGCCCAGCCGCTCAACGACCGTGCGCCCGCCTCGCTGCATGTCCTCGAAGGTCACGCCTCGTCCTCGAACTCCCCCCGGCACTCCTCACAGCGCAGCAGGACACGCCCACTGAGTTGCTTTGCCACCGGGTCCGGCTCGAGCTCGTCCTTTCGCACCTGCCGCCCGCATCCTTCGCAGAGGGCGGTGTCGCAGTCACAACCGTCCGCCGCCCCGCGACAAACGTCGTCATGCTCGCTCACGCCACGACCTCGAGTTGGTCCTTGAAGCGGTCCAGCACGCGGTACATCGTTTGGCGGCTCACCCCAAGATCCCGGGCCATCCCCGCGATCGTCGCGTTGCGGCTCACGATGTCCGCCAGGACGACCACCGGCTCCTTCCCCTGCTCGTCACTCTTGGTTTTGAGCGCCACCGGGATTCGCCGCGGACGCTGGACGGTGATTTTGTTCTTGGTTGCAACGGAAGCCATACAGTCGCTTGTCACCCCCTCATCTCTCAATCCTAGTGACTGAGGCGGACAGAACTCTAACGGAATCCATACAACCGCGTCAACTGCTTACCTGTGTACACGTATTGTCAAGTAACTGTCACTGTTTTATCGTGGCTGGACGACCTTGGCGGGGAGTTATCAATGCCCAAGACACCACCACGCGATGAAACCGAGTTGGCCTGGAGGCGGCTCTTTGGCGGGCGCGTCCGGCGCGTCCGTGAGGAGGAACTAAAGCTCAATCAGCAGGAAATGGCCGCGCGGCTCGGCCGGAACACCGGCGCATGGGTCTCCGACATCGAGCGCGGCATCAATGGGATGGACGTCTATCCCTTTTGGCGGCTCTGCGCCGTCTCGAACTACCCACCCGACTTCTTTCTGGACCCGCAGTTCAACAGCCGCAACGTCCGCACGCCGGCCACCCGCGTCGATTGGGAGCGCCTGTTTCCCGACGAGCCCGCCCGCGCCGCCGCTCACTTCGAAATGGATCAGGTCTTTCGCCGTCACCTATCGTGAAGATTCGCGCCAAAGACAGTCGCGGGTGTCACCTTCGTGTTGCGATGGTGTAACAAACCCTGTTAGGCTCCCTCGCATCATCGGAAGTAGGAAAGCGGGGTAAAGAAATGCCACTTTCGCCAAGCTGCGGGGCTGATGCTATTCGGGCCTGGGAAGCGGCCGTGAGCCGCGCCGTCGATCACGCAACCACGTTGATCTCCAACCATCCCCACCTTGTTCACCAGGGCGGCGTCGCGCGGCTCGCGATGGCCATGGCCGGCGCCGCCATACTCCGCGCCGCAATTCGTTTTCCCGATTGGGCCGTCGATGCTTCGTACGAGGCGCGTGAAGCGTGCCCCGTGTTCGCCAGCGTCGTCGACGCCCTCGTTGTCGACATCACCGAAGGCCCCAGCGAGGCGACCGGATGACCAGCGGGAGGCTGGTCGAGATTTGGGACTAGGGATTTTCTAATCGGGCCGAAGATCGGTAGTGACTGAATCTACGCAACGAAGAGTGTGTACGGCTTGGAGGCCACAGGTTCAAATCCTGTCACCCCGACCAAACACTCTCGTTATGGTGAAGTCCAGATTCAGATCGCGGCCCCCCAGCCGAAGAAGATGAGACGAAAACCAGCCGAGAAACCCGTTCCTTTTGAGCTTAGAGGGGTCGTTCGCGACTTCCTCGATGGCTACGCCCTTGGCCCAAGTCGCAAGACCGAAGCCTCCTACCGGCTCCACCTTGGGGCCTTCGAGAAGTGGGTGACCGAACAGGGTGTTCGCTCCCTGCTGGACGTCACGCCGGAGATCCTGCGTGACTGGTTGATCCACGAGACCCGCCACAGCGGGCTCGCGCCGAACACCCTTGTCCTGCGGCAAGGGAGCGTGACGACGTTCCTCAATTGGTGCGTCGATCAGCGGTACATCAAGTTCTCCCCCATGGCCCGCGTCAAGCGTGTGAAGGGGGTAGAACCCGACCGCGTGGGATTCAGCCAAGAGGAGGCGCGGAGGCTCATCAGCACGGCCAGAAACGCGCCAGGGTGGCTACGGGAGCGCGACCGGGCGATCGTCCTGTTCTTGCTCGACACAGGGGCTCGTGCGGCCGAATTGCTGTCCCTCACCCCGCAGTCCTTCGACTGGCCCCACCGTCAGGTCCGCCTCATCGGGAAGGGCAACCGCCGGCGCTCCGTGCCGCTCGGTCACGCTGCCTCTCAGGCGATGCGCGACTACCTCCGGGTCCGGCCCGAATCGCCGTACGAAAACGTGTTCCTGTCGGCGCGGCGGACCGTGATGAACTACGGCGCGCTGTCCATGATGCTCACCAACCTCGGGGGCTACTGCGACCCGCCCGTCGAGAACGTCACCGCCCACCGCTTCCGCCACACCTTCGCCGCCGAGTGGTACCGCAAGCACCGCGACATCGTGGCCCTGCAGCAACTCCTCGGACACTCGAAGATCGAGACCACCCAGCGATATCTCCGCTCGCTTGGCATCAGCTACGCCCTCGAACGCGGCTACACGTCCCCCGGCGACTGGTTGGACGAATGACAAGGGAAAGGCCGGCCCAGCGTTTGCTAGACCGGCCTCCGTTCTCACCCGTCGGCGAGAGCACTACCCAGCTGCGATTCTACTCTGCCTTGGTCGATTCGAGGTAGCCCGCGACGGCGGTCGCGACGAGCGCGACGCCGACCATGATCGGCTGGCTGCTTGTGAGGTAGCCGGCCAGCGCCGTTGCCGCGGCGCCGATGGCACCGCAGGCGATCGCCAGATTCTTCCGAGTGAGCTTCATGCCTTGACCCCTCCGATTTCGTGCGTGTGCTCGGGGATGCCCCCCGCCGGCCCGCCCGCTTCGAGCTTCCCGACCCGCTCCTGGTACTGCGTATAGCCCAGCAGCAGCGAGTTGCCCCCTTCGTTCCATGCCGCGATCCGCTTCGCCCCTTCGGCGTCACCACGCCCCACGAGCGCGTCGTAGACGGCATCCAGCTTGGCCCGGTCCTCCGGTGTCATGTCGTCCTCCATCACCTCGAACAGCCGCGCGTAGCGGTCGCTCGGGCAGCCTGTCGGCCCCGCGTTCGGGAACCAGCGTGTCGCAACCTCCCGGTGCATCCAGAGCGTCCGGTCGGCTTCCGATGTGCCGCGCGTGAGATTGAGCCCCCACGCTTCCAGGTCAGCGAACAGGCGAAGCGTCGTTCGCAGCTGGTCGTCGTTGATGGGCATGTCCGCCAGCCCCTCGAGCTCCATCGCCACGAACCGCGTGTTCGCCTCGAAGTTGCCGCTGGCCCAGCACGAGGCCGTCAGCGGGTAGTGCTGATAGAGCGTCCCGTCCAGCCCGTTCGTGAAGTGCCATGATGCCTGCCGCGACGGCTTGTCCAGTTCCCCGAACGCCCCGTTCAGCCAGCCCTCTACCGAGTGGCAGACGAAGCCCGCGATCTGGTTGGTCGCGTCGAACACCTTGTTCGCCGGCCCCGGGCGCCGCGTCGCCCAATCAACCCACCCGTTCGTGATCATGCGTTCCCCTTCATCGACGCCAGTTCGCGCTCCAATTCGTCTATCCGCTCTCCTTGTCGCCGATTGGTGCGCTCGAGTTGTTCGATCCGCTCGTCCTTCTGCACGAGCTGGATGCGGAGCGCGGCGATTTGGTCACCCATGTCCGCCCTCAGCCGCGCCGCCTCAGCCCACAGACGATCCGCGTCCGTGGTCGAGACCCTTCCGGAACGAATGCGGCGGCCGGCCATGAACCCGAGGCCAGCCGTGAGCAAGGCGCCAGCGGCGCTGAGTACCTGCGGGTCCATCCTTCCTCTCCTATTCCGCCGGAAGGGCGGCCAGCCGCGCCTCGAGCGACGTGAAGGCGCGGACGATCGTCTCCATCTCGAACTGCCGCGCCGCGAGCATGTCCTGGCGCTGCATTTCACGATTCAGCGAACCGGGGTCAGTCCCTTCGATTGGCGACGAGAGCGAATCGATGTCCGCCTGCTTGGCGATGGCTTCCCACCGCTTCGCTTTCAGCGACTCCTCGATGTTGCGCCGCACCTGCGGGATCGATGGGTCCCCCGGCGGGGGGTTCAGGATGCTTTCGAGAGTTGCCATGCGGGATCCTCTTGACTTCGTGAGCTACGATCTTGGCGATGATTCTAACTACAGTTCTTTCTCACCGCCGCATCTGGCGGTTCTACGTTCGGCTGGGAATCCTCCTTCTGGCCGCTGAGGCCGGCGCTATTCACCGCTTCTAGGCGTCCACATAGAACGGAACGCGGTAGAGCGTCCCGCCGAGCCTGATTTTGAAGTACCCGGCGTTCTTGTCTGGCACGTTCGCAACAGTGAAGGACGACCAGTTGTTCGCCGAACCACCGGTGCCCGGAGAGACGAGATTGAGCGTGAATCCGCTCGCGATGCCGAAGTCCCCGCCACCGACGCCCACGCCGTTCAGGATGGTCGTGCCCGCGTCGATGTAGTACGAGCTTTGGAAGCTGCTTGAGCTGTACCCAGGATAGAACTTGCCCTTGCTCATCACGGCGCCACTGATCACGAACCCCTCGCCCGTAGGCGCCGTCAGAGACGCCCCGAAGGCGTCGAGCGAGAGGAGACCGCCGCTGATGTACTGCGCTTTGAACGCCGACGAACTGGCGTAAATGCTGCCCTTCTGCGAGCCCCCGACCTTCCACTGGATCGCATCGCCGAATGAGTCGGCCGACGTAAGCACGATGCCCGTCTGGTCCCAATAGGAGCCGTCCGCGTCGATGATCTTCCCGCCGCTCCCGAGCGTCAGCGTCGAACTCACGGTCAGGTTCGCGATGATGCCCGAGCCCGCGGTGATCTTGTTCGCCGCGATGCTGGCGATGGCCGAATCCCCGACGCTGCCGCCCGAGAGCAAGCCGCCGTTCAGGGAGCCCGTGCTGATGCTCGTCGCGTTGATGGTCGACGACCCGCCCGTCGTCCACGAGACGGCGGCGGACGATGAGAGCCCCGACGTGCTGCCGATGAACCCCGACCCGTCGTTGAGCAGCTGCGCCCGAAGCGTCCCGCCCGAGTCGTAAATCTTGATGCCGCTCTGCTTGATCTCCACCCGCGCCGCCGACGTCGCGCTCTGGATCGTGAACGTGCCGGTGATCGTCAGGTCGCCCGAGCTCGCCGCGAGGTTGAAGGTGTTGGTCCCCGAGGAGTTGTAGGCCAGGATGCCGGACGTGCTCAGTTCCAGCCGCGCGGTGGCGTTCGAGGTCTTGTAGGTGCCCCCAAGGATGCCGGACCCGACCGAGGCGATGGTCAGGCTCGTGATAACGGCCGCCGGCACCGTCAGGACGCCCGTGGACGCCACATAGCTGATCTTGTTCGAGCCGTTCCCGATCTCGAACCCCGAGGGGGAGAAGTCAACGATCTTGGTGTTCGGCGTGCCGCTCACCGTCCCGTACCAGCGCAGCCCCGCGCTGTCCAACTCCATGCGGTCCGCCGTCGGTGTGACCGTCGTATCGACCGTGGTGAACGTGTTGGAGATAACCAGCGTGCTCTTGAGCTTCGCCCCTGAGATCACCCCGTCGCGGATGGCGACGCCATCGAGCCACTGAGGCCCGTTGAAGATACGACCGAACGAGCCGTCCGCCTCCATCTTCTTGCGCCAGCCCTGGAGCCGCTGCACGTCGTCGGCAGTCGTCATCGGCGCGAACCGGCCCTGCAGGTCGCGCATGAACTCTTGCTTCCAGGTGTCGAGATCCGCGGGGGTCAACGTGGCTTTGGTCACGACGTTTTCACCTTCCGCACCCGCACCGTCACCACGTACTCCGGCGACCCCGTGAGCCCCTTCCGCTGGCTCACGTCGGAGACGTACGTCACCTTCCCTGTGAACGTGGTTTCGCCGTACACCACGGCCACCTTGCGCCCCAGGTCGAGGAGCCCCCGAAGGGTCTCGTACTGCCCGAGGGCGGTCTTGGGGAGCCGCTTCCCGCTTGGCATCTTCGGCCCGTCCTTGAGCCGCAGCCGGAAGGTGTAGAGATCGGTCGTCTCCGGGCGCTCGGTCCCGCGGATGATGACTTGCTCGAGCTCGGCTGAACCGGTATTCCCGCTGTACTTGAGCCGCACGCGCGGGCGCCGGCCGCTCGTCTCGGTCGACCAGAAGCGTTCGGCGTACGTGCCCGACGTCACGTTCCCGCCATCGATGGCCGTGTAGCCGCTCCCGGTGTCCACTTCCACCGTCCACGCGTTCGTCGCTGCGAACGCCACGTCGGCCGGAGCGATGAACTCAGCCTTCCGCAGATCCTTGATGACCCCCGGGCCGCTCATGTCGAGGATGCCTTCGGGGAGGTAGATGTACCCCGTGGCTGCGTCAGGGGCCGGAGAAAGGTCGTCGTTGAGCGCGATGGTGCCCCAGCCCCCGGTATCGCCCGCCGCGTTCACGTAGCCGATCCACAGCTTCTTGCCCCAAACGGTGCTGATCTTGAGGTCTGTCACCTTCTGGCTGGCGATCTTCGCGATCGGCCCATGCCACGTGAACGGACCCGAGCCGGTATCGGTCTCCTTGCGAGGGGTCCGCATGAAGATGTACGAGTCCCCGCCGTAGTAGACCGACGAATACCCGTAGTTCCCCGCGTCCGAGGTCGCCGCGGTCTCGATGCCGCGAAGGTTGCGAGCCTCGGGGTTCGAGGACACGGGTCCGCACACGCCCCACTCGAGGCCGTCCAGCCACACCAGCCCCGCGAGCGTCGGGGCGATCGCCATCCCGTTCGCGTCCTTGAACCACTTGAAGTTCGCGGCGTCCATGGCCTGCTCCATCCCGCGCGTCAGGGGGATGGTGTTGAGCACGTTGTCGAAGGTCCACGCGCCGTCAGGCTTCCCGGCGACCATCGACTTGGATTGCTGAACGATGTCGTTTACCCGC
>WBZS01000805.1_pt1 | contig 17898 bp, 14 predicted proteins | sample 5204201 | NCBI WGS metagenome assembly WBZS01 (sample SAMN12344357, study PRJNA552823) | activated sludge metagenome | biome: Activated sludge suspended growth; feature: Nitrification reactor; material: Wastewater; isolation source: activated sludge from nitrification reactor of wastewater...
GATGGCTCGTCGACCTGCAGCAGCAACGTTGCGGACGGCAGCCGCCTGCGCATCTGGCTCAGGAACTCGCCCACGCCGTCGGCGAGCGACTGGGCCAGATCGCGGCGGGCGGCCCGGTCGCCCAGCACCCGGCCGCCCAACGGCAGGAACATGGACGCGGCCAGCGTCCACGGACCCACCACCTGCAGCTTGATCGTGCCGGCGTAGTCGTGGGCGTCCTCCTGGAACCGGTCCAGGTCGTCGCGCAGCGTCGCCCGGGCCCGCCGCTGGTCGACCCCCGGGTGGTCGCTCAACCGCCACTCCCCCGCGGCCAGCTCGGCCGGCAGCTCGGTGAGCACCGCGGTGCCGCGGCCGATCATCGAGGCCCACGGGCCGCGGGCCGGCAGCTCGGGCAGGTGCGGAATCCCTGCGTCGGTGCCCAGGACGTCCAGCACCAGCCGCACCGCGGCCGGAAAGTCCGTGCCCGGCAGCGAGCCGACACCGGTGAACCCGACCATCGCCTCAGCGTCCGGTGGAGGCGATGGTGGCCGAGCCGACCACCCGGTCGCCGTCGTAGCAGACCACGGCCTGGCCAGGGGCGATGCCGTGCGCCGGGGCGTCCAGGGCCACCGTCACGCCGTCCGGGCGGCCGTCGATCGTGGCGGGCAGCGGCTCACCGTGCGCCCGCAGCTGCACCAGTCCGCGCCACGGACCCAGCACCGGCTGCTCGGTCCAGGTCGGCCGGATGCCGTCGATCCAGCTGATCGCCAGCGCCTCGTGCGGGCCGACCACCACCCGGTTGCCGGCGGGCTCGATGCCCAGCACGTAGCGCGGGCGGCCGTCCGTGGCCGGCACGCCGAGGTGCAGCCCGCGGCGCTGCCCCACCGTGAACTGGTGGCTGCCGGCGTGCGCGCCGACCACCTCGCCGTCGAGGTCGACGAACTCGCCGGCGCTCGACCCGAGACGCCGGTTGAGGAAGCCGGCGGTGTCCCCGCTCGGGATGAAGCAGATGTCGTGGCTGTCGGGCTTCTTGGCCAGGTAGAGGCCGCGCGCGGCGGCCTCGGCCCGGACGTCGGCCTTCGCGGTGTCGTGGCCGAGCGGGAACAGGCAGCGGCTCAGCTGCCGCTGGTCGAGTACCCCGAGCACGTAGCTCTGGTCCTTGGCGGCCTCGGCCGACCGCCACAGCTGGGTCTGCCCGTCCGCCTCGCGCAGCACGGCGTAGTGGCCGGTGGCGATCGCGTCGAAGCCCAGGGCGATGCCGCGCTCCAGCACCGCGGCGAATTTGATCTTCTCGTTGCAGCGCAGGCAGGGGTTCGGCGTCCGGCCGGCGGCGTACTCGGCCAGGAAGTCGTCCACCACGTCGGCGGCGAAGCGCTCGGCGAAGTCCCAGACGTAGAACGGGATGCCCAGCACGTCGGCGGCGCGGCGGGCGTCGTGGGAATCCTCCAGCGAACAACAGCCGCGCGCCCCGGAGCGATACGTCTGCGGATTCTTCGACAAGGCCAGATGGACGCCGGTGACGTCGTGCCCGGCGTCGACCATCCGCGCGGCCGCCACCGCGGAGTCGACACCGCCGGACATGGCCGCCAGAACACGCACCGGACGAGTTTACGGCACCCTCACCCCGGGGACGCGATCGACCGCCGGCGCTGGTCGAGCCTGCCGAAACCTCTCGTCGGGATGCCACCCCGGGGTCTCGACGAGCTCGACCAGCGAGCATGGGCGCTACCGCGGGGGCCGGAGTTGCATCCGCTGGGCCTCCTCGAAGGTCAGCTCGTGGCGGAGGGCGTCCGGGATCGGCTGATTGCTGCTGGTGATCCGGGCACGCTGCCCGGCCCGGTCGCCCAGGCCGAGCGGCGACACGATGTCACCGACGTCGCCGCCGCCGTAGACGATGCTGCCCCAGTTGTTGAAGCCCTTCAGGGTGGTCTTCTGCCCGTCGCCGTTGATGTCGCTCGACACCGAACTGCTCATCTTGTTGTTGCAGTTCCAGTCGAGGTTCCGGTCCGAGCGGCCCGGGGCGATCACCAGGCCGATGCCCGCGCAGTACCAGATGTCCCGGTAGGTCTTGGCGTAACTGCTGCGCAGGCCCTTCTTCTCGTTCAGCGCGGTCTCCTTCAGCGACGGCAGCGTCTTCGACGAGTAGCCGAAGTACGGCGCCGTGGTCCCCGTGCGCTGCACGCCGATGGTCTGGAAGGCGTAGTTCATCACGCTGAGGTAGTTGGGCTTGTAATTGCTGTGGTCGTTGCCGCCATGCTTCTGACCCAGCGCATGGCCGAACTCGTGGACGAAGGTGCCGACCTTGGCGTCGGAGGAACCGCCGCCCGGCCATCTGCCGAGGGTCACCACGAAGCTGTCGGTCGGAATGTCCATGGCGATGCCGCTGCTGCTGCCGCCGTCGTACCCGTGCGCCCAGATCATGTAGTAGAAGATCGGTGCCCGCTTGATGTCGAAGTTCGCACTCTTGATCGCGTAGAACTGGCTGACCACCGGGTTGAGGTCCGCGTCGTAGGGCACGAGGTTGCCGCCACCCAGGTTGTATTTCGAGCCCCGGGCCGTCCCGGCGTCCAGATGCAGGTTGATGCCGGTCTTGCCGTCGGGATTGTTGGCCTGGGGAGCGCCCGCGTACACGGCGACGATCCGGTCGAGGTCACTCGCCAACGGCAGGTGGCAGGGGCAGGTGGTCTCCGCGCCCATGTAGTCCATCTCGACGAAGAGGTCCTTGTGCAGCGGGTTCGCCCCCATGGCGGGCAGGTTGATGTCGGCGCGGAAGTCACCGGTGGCGTCGTAGCCGTTGGCCTCCCAGCCGTCGAGCAGCTTGTCGCCGTCGGTGTCCAGCGCGCCGTTCTTGCCGATCGAGAGCACCTGGGCGACCCAGGCGATGCAGTCGGGGCCGCCCTGGACGGTGACCGTCGCGCTGGTGTTGCCGGGCTTGACCAGGTCGATCACCGGCACGGTCTGGGTGTCCCACAGGTTGCCGTAGCTGTAGTTGCCGGTGGCACGGTCCTTGCCGTTCCACTGGACCGCCGCCATCGGGACGCCGTTGAACAGGCTGGCGGGCTTGTCGAAGTTGCTTTGGCCGTCGGCGCCGATGTAGGTGGTGGTGACCTGTCCCACCGGGTTGCTCGCGGTGAACCCGAACGGGATCGTCACCGTTGCGCCCGGGCTGCCCTGGACCTCGGCGTAGCCGTCGGCGAGGACGACCCTGGTCTCCGGGTAGCGCGATTTGGTGTACACCACGACGAGGGAGGCGCCTTCGGCCATCGGCGACACCCGGGTGGAGGCGTCCACGAACGGGTCACGTCCGTTGCGGACGGCGGAGGCGAAGCCGGACAGCGCGAACTTGCCGTTCCGCTTCACCCACTTGGTGACGTCCTTGCGGTAGCTGTAGCCCTTGGTCGATCCGTCCCAGCAGGGGGCCGGCCCCGAGCCGATCAGGCTGCCGCTGAAGGAGTGGCCGTTGATCTTGCCCTTCTTGAAGCTGCTGCCGGCGGTGTCGCCCCCGAGGATCGCCCAGTACAGGTAGGCGGCCTTCACCTTGGCGCCGGACGGCAGTCCGTTCAGTTCGATGGTTCCCGAGCCGCGGTTTCGCAGGCCGACACCCGCGGCGGTGTAGCCGCCCTTGACCGTGAACGACTTGTACGTCGCCGGGGCGCCACCGGTGTCGGCCCCGGCCGCGCCGCCGCCGGAGCCGACGCCGCCGGCCCCCGTGGAGCCGCCCGTCTCGGGGAGTGCCGACGGGCCGTTGGCACCCGCCATTCCTGCGCCGGCAGCGGCCACCATCAGGGCGGCGGCGAGCGTGGCGGCGATTCTTGTTCGCAACGTGAGCATGGGCCTCATTCGGGCTAGATCTGGACATCGAATCCGGGCACCTGCCCGACGCGTGATGGAAACTAAAGGGAAATCGCCGCGCGCCGCTCTAGCTTTCTGGCCAAGTTGTTAACAAACTCTCACCCGAATTCAGGTGAGGGTGCGGCCGGTCGGTTGACGTTCCTTCGTCGACCTCTCCGCCGGCGCCGGCCGGCCTCACGCCAGCCGGTACGCCACGCGGGCCCGCTCGACCGCGTCCGGCAGCACCGCCAGGAGGCGCGCGATCCCCGCGGCGTCGCTGGTCCGGCCCAGCGAGAACCGCAACGACGCGGACGCCTCGTCGGCGCTCCGCCCCATCGCCAGCAGCACCTCGCTCGGCTGATGGACGCCGGCGGTGCAGGCCGAACCGGTCGAGCAGTCGATGCCGGCGGCGTCCAGCATCAGCAGCAGGTCGTCGGCCCGGCAGCCGGTGAAGGTGACGTTCAGGATGGCGGGACTGACCGGTTCGGTGCCGTTGACCCGGACGTCGGCGACGCCGGCCTGAACGCCGCGGACGAGCGTCTCCCGCAGCTCGCCGAGCCGGCCGGACTCCGCCGCCAATTCCTCGACGGCGACCCGTGCGGCCGCGGCGAAACCCGCGGACAGCGCCGTCATCGCGGTGCCGGAACGGATCCGCCGCTCCTGCCCGCCGCCGAAGCCGGGCGCCGCCAGGGCCACCTCCCGCCGGATCACCAGCGCGCCGATGCCGACCGGTCCGCCCAGCTTGTGCGCGGTGACCGTCATGGCGTCCACCCCGAGGGCGGCGAAGTCCAGCGGCAGATGCCCGAACGCCTGGACGGCGTCGGTGTGCACCCAGGCACCGGCCTCGCGGGCCCGGTCGCGCACGGCGTCCAGGGGCTGCACGACGCCGGTCTCGTTGTTCACCAGCATCGTCGAGACCAGCGCCGTGGCCGGGCCGATCGCCGCCTCCGAGCCGGCCACGAGGCGTCCGTCGGCATCCAGCGGCAGCACGTCGACGCGTCCGGGCAGCCGGTCCAGGACGCCGGCGACGGAGGGATGCTCACCCCCGCCGATCGCCAGCCGGGGCCGCTCCGGTCGCGCCCCGGTCGCGCCCAGCAGCGCCAGGTTGTTCGCCTCAGTGCCGCCCGAGGTGAAGACGATCTCGGTGGGCCGGGCGCCCAGGGACGCCGCCAGCGACTCGCGGCTCTCCTCCAGCAGCCGCCGGGCCGTGCGGCCGGCCGTGTGCAGCGACGACGGGTTGCCGGGCCGCGCCCAGGCCGCCTCCATCGCCCGCTGGGCGGCCGGCAGCAGCGGGGCGCCCGCGGCATGGTCCAGATAGACCCGCTCGGTCACTCGCCCTCCCTGCCTCGGTCCCGCCCGGCGCTTCGGTTCTTGCTTCGTCAGCTACTTGCGGCACTATATGAGCCGATGCTCTGCGTGCCGGCTGTGCAGCCGGCGGACGTGGTGCGTCCCATCCATCCGACCGAAGGCAGCCTATGTCCGAGCCCGAGCCCGTGCCCAGCGCACCGGCCACCACCGTGCCCCTCGGGGCCCACCCGCGCGACGGGGGCACCGAGTTCGCGCTGTGGGCGCCGCGCGCCGAGCGCGTCGAGCTGGCCATGGTCGATGCCGACGAGCATCAGACCAACGTCGACCTGACGCTGAACGCCGACGAGGGCATCTGGAGCGGCTTCGTTCCGGACGTCGGGGCCGGCCAGCGCTACGGCTACCGGGTGCACGGCGAGTGGAACCCCGAGGACGGCCGCCGGTTCAACCCGGCCAAGCTGCTGCTCGACCCGTACGCCCGCGCGATCACCGGGTACGTCGACTACCGCGGCCCGATCAGCGACCACACCACCGAATCCAACTTCGAGAGCGACACCACCGACTCGTTCGGGGCGGTGCCGCTCAGCGTGGTGGTGGCCGACAGCCCGCCGCCGACGCCGCTGGCCAATCCGCTTCCGCTGGACCAGATGGTGATCTACGAGACCCACCTGAAGGGCTACACGCAGCGCCACCCCGAGGTGCCCGAAGGCCTGCGCGGCACCTACGCCGGCTTCGCCGACGACGCGGTGATCCGGCATCTGGTCGAGACTGGGATCAACGCGGTCGAGTTCCTGCCGCTGCAGCACTTCGTCTCCGAGCCGTTCATCGTCGGCCGCGGCCTGGTCAACTACTGGGGCTACAACACGCTGGGCTTCTTCGCGCCGCACGCGCCGTACGCGAGTGCCAACGCCGGCACCCTCGGCGGCCAGGTGGCCGAGTTCAAGCACATGGTCAGCAAGCTGCACGAGGCCGGCATCGCCGTCATCCTCGACGTGGTCTACAACCACACCGGCGAGGGCGGCCACGACGGCCCCACCCTGTCGTTCCGGGGCATCGACCACGGCGGCTACTACCGGCTGACCAGCGACAACCGCAACGACTACGACGTCACCGGCTGCGGCAACGCCGTCGACACCTCGAACCCGCGGGTGCTGCAGCTGGTGCTGGATTCGCTGCGCTACTGGGCCACCGACATGGGCGTGGACGGCTTCCGTTTCGACCTGTGTACGACGCTGATCCGGGACGCCGAGCACCACGTCCGCCAGGATCATCCGTTCAAGCAGCTGGTCGCCGCCGACGAGTTGCTGGCCGGCACGGTGATGATCGCCGAGCCCTGGGATCTCGGCCCCTACGGCTACCAGGTGGGCCGCTGGGGCCCGGGCTGGTCGGAGTGGAACGACCATTTCCGCGGCTACACCCGTGACTTCTGGCGCGGCGCCACCCACGGCGTCCAGGAGCTGGCCACGCGGCTGTCCGGATCGTCGGACACCTTCGACCACGGCGGCCGGCCCGCGACCAGCTCGATCAACTTCGTCACCGCGCACGACGGCTTCACCCTGCGCGACGTGGTCACCTACGACCTCAAGCACAACGAGGCGAACGCCGAGCGCAACCGCGACGGCACCGACGACAACCGCTCCTGGAACCACGGCTACGAGGGTGAGACCGACGATCCCGAGATCGACGCCGCCCGGCAGCGCACGGCCCGCAACATGATGGCGATGCTGCTGCTGTCGGCCGGCGTCCCGATGATCACCGCCGGCGACGAGATGGGCCGCACCCAGCAGGGCAACAACAACGCCTACTGCCAGGACTCCCCGGTGTCCTGGGTCGATTGGCACACCGCGGACGAGTGGGGCGCGCAGACCGAGTTGACCCGGACCCTGCTGCGGCTGCGCGCCGACCATCCGGTGCTGCGGAACCCGTGCTTCCGCACCCACGGCGAGATCCACGACTGCGACGGCGTCGGGCTGGGGCGTTCCGAGGTGGCCTGGTTCTCCGAGCACGGCACCGAGATGACCATCGACAATTGGCACGATCACGGACGCCGGACGCTCGGCCAGTACGTCTCCGACACCGACGAGGCCTTCCTGATCTTCGTGCACGGCGGGGACGCCCCGATCGAGCTCACCCTGCCGGGGCAGCCCTGGTCGGTGGGCTGGACGATCGCCGCCCACACCGGGCTGGACACCGAGCTGCCGCACCGCCCGCTGGGCGTGGGCTCCACCATCACGGTGCCGGCCCAGACGGTGGTGGTGCTGCACGGCCAGGTGCTCAACCACCCGCAGTCGGTGGCGGCCTCCCCGTTGAGCCCGGTCGCCACGCACCTGCTCGCCGCCGAGGATTCCGAGGCCGGCGAGGTGCCGGCGGAGGTCGAGCCCGGGGCTTCCGCGGACGAGGCTGCCGCGGAGCAGCCGCCCGCCGGCCAGGCGTCCCCGGACGCGGCGTCCGCGGCGGAGGCCCCCGCCGACCCGTCCTGAGCCGTTCCGTCGGCCCAGCCCGTCCCTGCCGGCCTGGACCCGGGATCTCCGATCCGCGCTGTCGGGCGCGCGAGGAGGTCGCGGCGTCCGCCGGGACGACGTGGGGTCGCCGGGCTCGACCCGTCGTTCCGGGCTCGACCGGGGATCTCGGGCGTGGGCGGGACGCTGCCCGGGCACGGAACGACCGGTTTCCGGAGTACGGATTTTTCCGGTCCGGGGTCCTCCACGAGCGGGGCGCCAGCCGGTAGGTTGACCCGCGTGAGCGAACTGACGAACGCGGGCGACGCCGCCCCCCTCGAGGTTGATCTGTCCCCCAGCATGACCGGCCCGTTCGGCTTCGGCCGCATCCCGGTGGCCAAGGTATGGCCGGTGATCGAGGCCGGGGCCTACCCCGCCAAGGCCACCGTCGGCGAACTGATCCCGGTCCGGGCCAAGGTGTTCCGCGAAGGCCACGACGCGGTGAACGCCTCGGTGATCCTGACCAGCCCGGACGGGGTCGAGACCCGCGTCGACATGACGCCGACCGAGCCGCTGGGCCTGGACGGCTGGGAGGCCTGGGTGCGTCCGGATTCCGAGGGTGCCTGGACCTTCCGGGTCGAGGGCTGGTCGGACCCCTGGGGTACCTGGCACCACAACGCCGAGGCCAAGCTCGAGGCGGGCATCGACCTGGAACTGGTCTGCCTGGAGGGTCGGGACCTGCTCGAGCGCACCGCCGTCCTGGCCGACGAGGCCGGCGATCCGGTCGAGGCGTCCATTCTGCGCGCCACCGCCCAGTTGCTGATTCCGCAGCGCAAGGCGGCCGACCTGCTCGAGGTGGCCAACGGCGCCGGCCTGGCCGCCGCGATGAAGACCTACGGCCCGCGCGAACTGGTCTCCCCGACCGCCGACTTCCCGCTCTGGGTCGACCGCAAGCGGGCGCTGTTCTCGTCCTGGTACGAGTTCTTCCCGCGCTCGCAGGGTGCCACCTACGACGAGGCCACCGACACCTGGACGTCGGGCACCTTCGACTCCTCGCACGCGCGCCTCGAGGCGGCCGCGGCGATGGGCTTCGACGTCATCTACCTGCCGCCGATCCACCCGATCGGCAACGCGTTCAAGAAGGGCAAGAACAACACCCTGGACGCCACCGACAAGGACCCCGGCTCGCCGTGGGCGATCGGCAGCGCCGCGGGCGGCCACGACTCGATCCACCCCGACCTGGGCGACTGGGACTCCTTCGACCGCTTCGTCGCCAAGGCGAAGGAGCTGGGTGTCGAGGTGGCGCTCGACTTCGCGCTGCAGGCCAGCCCCGACCACCCGTGGGTGACCACGCATCCGGAGTGGTTCACCACCCGGCTCGACGGCACCATCGCCTACGCCGAGAACCCGCCGAAGAAGTATCAGGACATCTACCCGATCAACTTCGACAACGATCCGGTCGGCATCTACAACGAGGTGCTGCGGCTGTTCAAGCTGTGGATGAGCCACGGCATCCGGATCTTCCGGATCGACAACCCGCACACCAAGCCGGTCGAGTTCTGGGGCTGGATCCTCGACCGGCTGCGCGAGACCGACCCGGACGTGCTGTTCCTGGCCGAGGCGTTCACCAAGCCCGAGATGATGCACGCGCTGGGCAAGGTCGGCTACCACCAGTCGTACACCTACTTCACCTGGCGGACGACGAAGTACGAGCTCGAGGAGTACCTGACCGAGCTGGCCGGTGAGATGTCGCCGTTCTACCGGCCGAACTTCTTCGTCAACACCCCCGACATCAACCCGTTCCACCTGCAGTCCGGCAACCCGGCGATCTTCGCGATCCGCGCGATCCTGGCCGCGACGCTGTCGCCCACCTGGGGGGTCTACTCGGGCTTCGAGCTGTTCGAGCATGCGGCCGTGGCGCCGGGACGCGAGGAGTACCTGGACTCGGAGAAGTACGAGTACCGGCCGCGCGACTACGACGCCCAGCCCAACCTGAACCTGCTGATGGGCACGCTGAACTCGATCCGGCACGCCCATCCGGCGTTGCAGCAGCTCCGGCAATTGCACTTCCACCAGGCCACCCATGACGCCGTGATGGCCTACTCCAAGCGCGACGGCGACGACGTGGTGATCGTCATCTGCAGCCTCGACCCCGACAACACGGTCGAGTCCGACGTCTACCTCGACATGGCGGCGCTGGGCCTGGGCGACGCCGAATCGGTCGACCTTCGGGACGAGCTGACCGGGGCCACGTTCACCTGGGGGACGCGCAACTACGTGCGGCTCAGCCCGGGTGCTCCGGCGCACGTGCTGCATGTCCGGAGCTCCTTCTGAGTCATGCCGACCCGGGCTGAAAGCTGTTGTCCGGGGCACTTTCATGACAGGATGACCAGGTGACCGAACAGCCGCTCGCAGCCTGGTGGGAGGTGATCTCGGGTGCCCGCTGGTTCGCCGGCAAAGGCCTGTCGGCGGCGCTCGTCGACCTGGCGCCGTTGCCCTGGCTGACGCCGCCGGGGCAGCTTCCGGCGGTGCGGCCCGAGATCGCCACCATCCGCTACGCCGAGCGCGCCGACGAGCGGTACCTGCTGCTCGTCGGTTACACGGTCAGCCCCGAGAGCCCCGTGGTGCACACCGTGCCGGACGCCGCCCGCGGCACCCTGCAGGTCGTCGAGGCGCCCGCCGACCCGGGCTGCATGCGGGCCCTGCTGGCGGCGCTCACGGCGTCCGGTCACCCGGCGATGGAATGGCTGGACGCCGCCGCGATCGACCCCGGCGCACCCACCCGGGTGTGGCCCGGCGAGCAGAGCAACACCACCATCTGCCTCGGCGACGACCGGCTGTTCAAGGTGTTCCGCAAGCTCGAGGCGGGCCGGAACCTGGACGTCGAGGTGCTCGCCGCGTTGAACGGCTCGGGTGTCACGCCCGCGCTCTACGGCACCCTGGTCGGGGACCTGCCCGGGGCCGGGCGGGCCGATCTGGGCATGTTCGTGGAGCGCGTCCAGGGCGTCCGGGACGGCTGGGAGTGGGCCTGTGAGGCCTGCGCGGACGACCGGGACATCGCGGCCGAGGCGGCCGGCCTGGGCCGCGCGCTGGCCGGCGTCCATGCCCGGCTGGCGGACGCCTTCGGCACCTCGGCGACCTCGGGCGCGGCCGTCGCCGAGACGATGCTGGCCCGGCTGGACGCCGCTGCGGCCCAGGTCGGCGAGCTGGCCGTCGTCCGGGCCGCGGCCGAGCGGACGTTCCACGCCCTGGACGGCACCGAGCTGGCCACCCAGCGGGTGCACGGCGACTTCCACCTCGGCCAGACCCTGCACTCCGCCGACGGCTGGACGATCATCGACTTCGAGGGCGAGCCCCTCAAGGCGCTGGCCGAGCGCCGCCGGTCCGACAGCGTGTGGCGCGACGTCGCCGGCATGCTGCGCTCCTTCGACTACGTGCGGGGAGCCCACCCAGATCCCACCTCGGAACAGGCCGTCGCCTGGTGCCGATCAGCCCGTCGGGGCTTTCTCGACGGGTACTGCGCCGGCGCGGTGCCGGAGCCGTCCGTGCTCCACGCCTACGAGCTTGACAAGGCGATTTACGAGGTGGTCTACGAAACACGCAATAGGCCCGAATGGGTTCACATCCCGCTCCGTGCGGTCCATGATGTCGCAGGACGGACGGCGCAGTCCCCTACGCACAACCAGGAGGAGAACTGATGGCACACGATCCAAACGGTGGCTTGACCGGCTGGGATCTCGAAGGGTTCCACAGCGGTGGCGACACCGAGGTCTGGCGCCGGCTCGGGGCTCACCCGGTCACCCTGCACGACGACGAGCGGGGCGAGATCCACGGCACCCGATTCGCGGTCTGGGCGCCCAACGCCCAGGCAGTCCGGCTGAACGCCGATTTCAACTGGTGGACCGGTGATGCGATGCACCTGGTCCCCGGCTCCGGGGTGTGGTCGATCTTCGTCGAGGGCGTCGGCGACGGCGTCCTGTACAAGTACAACATCCTCGGCGCCGACGGCGTCTGGCGCGAGAAGGTCGACCCGATGGCGTTCTTCGCCGAGCAGGCGCCGGCCAACTCCTCCATCGTCTACACCAGCCAGTACGGCTGGGCCGACGACGACTGGATGAAGAACCGGGCGCAGACCCGCCCGCACGAGGCTCCGATGTCCATCTACGAGGTGCACCTGGGCTCGTGGCGCAAGGGCAAGAGCTACCTCGACCTGGCCGAAGAACTGGTCGAGTACGTCACCTGGCAGGGCTTCACCCACGTCGAACTGATGCCGGTCACCGAGCACCCGTTCGAGCCGTCCTGGGGTTACCAGGTGACCAACTACTTCGCACCCCAGTCCCGGCTGGGCAAGCCCGACGAGTTCCGCTACCTGGTCGACCGGCTGCACCAGGCCGGCATCGGCGTGATCCTGGACTGGGTGCCGGGCCACTTCCCCAAGGACGAGTGGGCCCTCGGGCGCTTCGACGGCACCGCGCTCTACGAGCACGCCGACCCCCGCCAGGGCGAGCACATGGACTGGGGCACCTACATCTTCAACTACGGCCGCAACGAGGTGAAGAGCTTCCTGGTCTCCAACGCCCTGTACTGGGTGACCGAGTTCCACATCGACGCGCTGCGGGTCGACGCGGTGGCGTCCATGCTCTACCTCGACTACTCGCGCAAGGACGGCGAGTGGGTGCCGAACCAGTTCGGCGGCAACGAGAACCTCGAGGCGATCGACTTCCTGCGCTACGTCAACAAGCACCTCTACGAGCGGGTGCCGGGCGTGTGCATGATCGCCGAGGAATCCACCTCGTTCGGCGGCGTCACCAAGCCGGTCGACCAGGGCGGCCTGGGCTTCGGCTTCAAGTGGAACATGGGCTGGATGAACGACTCGCTGCGCTATCTGGCGCTCGAGCCGGTGTACCGCCAGTACCACCACCACGAGATGACCTTCGCGATGGTCTACCAGTACTCGGAGAACTTCGTGCTGCCGATCAGCCACGACGAGGTCGTGCACGGCAAGGGTTCGATGATCAACAAGATCCCGCAGGATTCCTGGCGGCAGTTCGCCACCCTGCGCGCGTTCTATTCGTTCATGTGGGCCTTCCCCGGCAAGCAGTTGCTGTTCATGGGCTGCGAGTTCGGCCAGCGCACCGAATTCAACGAGGCCACGTCGCTGGAATGGTGGGTCTCCGACCTGTGGGGGCACCACGGCCTGCAGCGGCTGATCAAGGACCTCAACGAGCTGTACACGACGCATCCCGCCTTGTGGAGACTGGATTCCGACCCGGCCGGCTTCCGCTGGATCAACGCCGACGACGCCAGCGGCAACACCTTCAGCTGGGTGCGCTCCGACGGCGAGGGCGAGCAGGTGGCGGTGGTGGTCAACTTCTCGTCCGAGCCGTGGCACGACTACAAGATCGGGCTGCCGAAGGCCGGCGTCTGGAAGGAGATCCTGAATTCGGACGCCGGCATCTACGACGGTTCCGATTCGCACGGGAACCTCGGCCAGATCGAGGCCCACGAGGAGGAATTCAACGGCTGGGAGGCGGCCGCGACGATCACGGTGCCGCCGCTGGGCGCGGTGTTCTTCAGCCACGAGGATTGAGCACGGACGCCGACGAATTCCAGGTCCAGCTCCGGGTCGCCGACGACGTCGGCGTCCTGGAGTGGTCCGGACGGGGCTCGCAGGAGACCGTCGACCGCGCGGTCAGCCTCGCCGCCGATGACGGCCTGATCGCCCGCGGGCTGCGCCGAGTCGAGGTGTCGCTGCCGGCCGGCGACCGGGTCGGACGCCGCGCGGTGCAGCGCGCCGGGTTCCGGTTGGAGGGCACTCGGCGCGAGGCGCTGGTGCTGCCGGACGGCGCCCTCAGCGACGTGGTGCTCTACGCCCGGCTGGCCAGCGACCTGGTCTACGGCCCGGGCGGCTTCACCGGGGTGATGAACTCGGTGCTGCCCCGCAAGCGGCTCATCGCGCACGCCCTGATCACCGATCCCTGGGACCGGGTCTGCCTGTTGGAGACCACCTTCAAACCGGACTGGGAGCTGCCCGGCGGCATCGTGAACACGCTGGAATCGCCGTGGGACGGCGCCGTCCGAGAGATCGCCGAGGAGATGTCGCTGGACGTCGGCGTGGGGCGGATTCTGGTCGTCGACTGGCTGGGTCCCTATCTCGGCTGGGAGGACGCCATCGAGTTGATCTTCGACGGCGGCACGCTGACCGCCGAGCAGATGGACATGATCGTGCCCGACCTGGGCGAGATCCGGGCCGTGCACTGGCTCACCCCCGAGAAGGCCGCCGACAAGATGGCGCCCTTCGCCCGCGGCCGGATGCTCGCCGCGGTCGCCTGCCGGCTCGGTGGCGGCACCCAGTACCTCGAACGCGGGCTCCCCCGCCGCGAGTAGGCGCCGGTCAAGCCTGTAGAGACCCTGGTCGGCTGGTCGAGACCCCGGTCCGCTGGTCCAACCCCGTCGGGACCACGGTTCGTCGGTCGGAGCTTGTCGAGACCCCGGTCCGCTGGTCCAACCCCGTCGAGACCACTGTTCGTCGGTCGAGCTTGTCGAGACCCTCGCCCGGTTTCGGCACGCTCAACCAGCAAACCCACTTCGTCATCCCGGCGAACGCCGGGATCTCCCCCGCTCTCCGCGGGCTCAGTACTTGCCGAATCCGCGACGCTCCTCAAGGATCCGCCGCGTGCGCTCAGCACGCTCGGCCTCCAAGCGCATGATCTCGGCGTGTTCACGGCTTCCCGGCTCGATCCGGCCGTACTTCAGCCAGTGAATGAACCGCCGCAACCGGGCGCGGATGGCTCCCAATTCGGATACCTCCGCCTCGCGAGGCATCCAGGCTACTTCCCACCTCGGCACCGACCGAGTGTCACGGGGGACGGTCGATCAGAACAGGGCGCTCATCAGGTCCCGGCGGGCCTTGAGGACGGCCGGATCGGCCGGGCCGACGATCTCGAACAGCTCCAGCAGTCGCACCCGGACGGACTCACGCTCGGCGCCGACCGTCTCCCGGACCAGGGTGATCAGGCGGGCGAAGGCCTGGTCGGGCCGTCCGGAGAGCAGTTCCAGGTCGGCGGCCGCGAACTGGGCCTCGACCGAGGTCGGCTCGGACGCCGCCCGCGCCAGCACCGCGGACGGCTCAAGGCCGCCGGCCCGGGCCAGCAGGGCGACCTGTGCGCGTCCGGCCTTCGCCTCGGGATCGTTGGGGGTCTGGGCCAGGATCTTGTCGTACTCGACCAGGGCCGCGGCGAAGTCGCCGCGGTCGAGGGCGGCGTCCGCCTCGGCGAACCGCGGGTCGGCCTCGTCGGTCTCCCCCGCCCCGCCGGCGACCGGCTCGGCGCGTCCGACCAGGCCGTTGGACGCCGCGACCTGCAGCAGCTGGGCGATCACGGTCTCCGCCTCGGCCTTCGACCGGGTGCCCTGGAAGAGCGGCGCCAGCTGGCCGGCGATCACGCCGATCACGGTGGGCACGGCCTGGATGCCGAGCGCTTGCGCGATCGTCCCCGAGGTGTCGACGTCGACCCGGGCCAGCAGGTAGGCGCCGGCGGCGGCATTCGCCAGCGCGATCAGGTCATCGGACAGTGCTTGGGCGTTGGCCCGCGGCGAGTAGAGCTCGACCACCACCGGATGCCGGGTGGACAGCTGCATCACCGACTCGAAGTTGCTCTCGTCGACATCGATGACGAACGAGGCGCCCGGAGGGACCGGCGGCGCCTTCGCGGCGGCGGCGATGCCGGACAGGTCCATGGCACGGGAGGTGAACTTCGGCAGGCTCATGGACTCATTGTGTCAAAGTTGGCGGGTGACCCCGGCACCGCTCATCGCGATCATCCAGCATCAGGACGAGTGTCCGCCGGCACGGCTGTCGGGGTGGCTCACCGAGGCCGGGGCCGAGTTGACGATCGTCCGCGTCGATCTGGGCGCCCGGCTGCCGCAGCCCGGCGAGTTCGCCGGGCTGATCGTGTTGGGTGGCGTGATGGGCGCCACCGACGACGGGGTGGCGCCTTGGCTGCCCGACGTGCGTGCGCTGATCGTCGCGGCATCGGACGCCGGCGTGCCGACGCTCGGCATCTGCCTGGGCCATCAGCTCGCGGCTGTGGCGCTGGGCGGACGGGTGACGCGCAACCCCAACGGCAAGCAGCGCGGACTCACCCCGATCGGGTTCACCCCCGAGGTGGCCGGCGATCCGCTGTTCGGCCCGAGCCCGGACGCCGCGCGCGGCGTCCACTCCAACAACGACGTCGTGATCGCCTTGCCACACGGCGCGGCGGTGATCGCCCAGGCACCCGGCGGCGCGGTGCAGGCGGCCCGGCTGGCGTCCGCCACGTGGGGCGTGCAGTGGCATCCGGAGGTCGACGAGGAGGTCTTCGCCACCTGGTGCGCGCTCGATCCGCCCGGCGACGAGACCGACGCCCAGCGGATGATCGCCGAGGTCGCCGCGGCCCGCGACGAGCTCAGGGATGCCTGGCAGCCGCTGGCCGCGCGCTTCGTCGCGCTCTGCGTGACAACCTCCGCACGCTGACATCCCAGGAAACGCCCCCTCGTCCGGTACGCGGGGACGGTTCTTTCCGGTCCGCTTTCGGTACGCGGGGACGGTTCTTTCCGGTCCGCGTCCGGTACGAAGAGAACCGTCCCCCCGTACCACTTGGTCCACGCTGCTCCCCGGCGCGCGCCTCGAACTTGCACCGGACGCGTCCGGTACGCGGGGACGGTTCTCTCCGGTCCACGTCCGGTACGAAGAGAACCGTCCCCCCGTACCGGTGGGCGTCGGATTCACCGGGCCGAGAGGGACGCCGACGGGCGACGTCCAGCCGTCCTGCGAAAGAACCGCCGCGCGGGGGTCGCCGCGCCGGGCCCACGTTGGCATGATGTCGCCTATGGTTCATGAACGCGCTGGGCAGGTCGCACTGCCCGAAGACCTCGTCGACGTCGACGCAATGATCGCCGCCTACTACGACCTGGTGCCCGACCCCACCAACATCGACCAGAGGGTGGTCTTCGGCACCTCGGGGCATCGCGGCTCCAGCCTGAAGACCTCCTTCAACGACCTGCACATCGCCGCCACGACCCAAGCGATCGTGGAGTACCGCGCCGGGCAGGGCGTTGACGGGCCGCTGTTCATCGGCAAGGACACCCACGGGCTGTCGCTGCCGGCGTGGAAGACCGCGCTCGAGGTGCTGGTCGCCAACGGTGTCGACGTCCGCGCCGAGAAGGAGGACGAGTACACCCCCACCCCCGCGGTCTCCCGGGCGATCATCGTCTACAACCGCGACAACGACGGCCCCCGCGCCGACGGCATCGTGGTCACCCCCTCGCACAACCCGCCCACCGACGGCGGCTTCAAGTACAACCCGCCGCACGGCGGTCCGGCCGACACCGACGCCACCTCGGCGATCGCCGCCCGGGCCAACGAGTTGATGGCCGACCCGTCCGGCATCAAGCGGGACCGGCCCTACGACGAGATCGCCGACGGCATCGTCCGGCACGACTACCGGACCGCCTACTGCGAGGACCTCAAGAACGCCATCGACCTGGACGCCATCCGGGCCGCCGGCCTGAAGATCGGCGCGCATCCGATGGGCGGGGCCTCGGTGCAGTACTGGGAGTACATCGCCGACAACTTCGACATCGGCCTCGAGGTGATCGATCCGACCGTCGACCCGGCGTGGCCGTTCATGACGCTGGACTGGGACGGCAAGATCCGGATGGACTGCTCGAGCCCGTACGCGATGGCCTCCCTGATCGAGAACAAGGACAAGTACGACATCTCGACCGGCAACGATGCCGACTCCGACCGGCACGGAATCGTCACCCCGGACGCCGGGCTGATGAACCCCAACCACTACCTGGCCGTGGCGATCTCGTACCTGTACACGCACCGTCCCGGGTGGAAGCCGGACGCCGGCGTGGGCAAGACGCTGGTCAGCTCGTCCTTCATCGACAAGGTGGCCGCCGACCTGGGCCGCACCCTGATCGAGGTGCCGGTGGGCTTCAAGTGGTTCGTCCCCGGCCTGATGACCGGCGACATCGGCTTCGGCGGCGAGGAGTCGGCGGGGGCGTCCTTCCTGACCCTGGACGGCCAGACCTGGACGACCGACAAGGACGGCATCCTGCTCTGCCTGCTGGCCTCCGAGATCCGCGCGGTGACCGGCAAGTCACCGTCCCAGATCTACGCCGAGATGGAGGCCAAGTACGGTCACAGCGCGTACGCCCGGGTGGACGCCCCGGCGAACCGTGAGCAGAAGGCCAAGCTGGGCAAGCTGTCGCCCGAGGACGTCACGGCCACCGAGCTGGCCGGCGAGCCGATCCTCGACAAGCTGACCCGCGCCCCCGGCAACGACGCCCCGATCGGCGG
>WBZS01001261.1_pt1 | contig 17857 bp, 16 predicted proteins | sample 5204201 | NCBI WGS metagenome assembly WBZS01 (sample SAMN12344357, study PRJNA552823) | activated sludge metagenome | biome: Activated sludge suspended growth; feature: Nitrification reactor; material: Wastewater; isolation source: activated sludge from nitrification reactor of wastewater...
GAGGAACATGAACAGCATGACCGTGAACCCGGCGCACCTGTCGCATGATGACTGGGCGCGCGTGCGCGCGTTCCTGGATTCAGCGAAGAAGCGCGGCGAGGTGGTCGACTTCTCCACCCGGGTGGAGTTGCTGACTCCTGCCGAGGTTGCCAAGCGGTTGGGGATGTCTCGGTCCACGGTGCTGCGCCGGATCGCCGACGGAGACATCCGGGCCACCAAGGTCGGCACCCACCACCGCATCCCGCTGAACGAGTACGAGCGATACAGCCGCGAGCTCATGCGCCGCATGGCCGAAGCCTCCGCCCCCGACATCGAGGCCGAGTTGTTCGGTGAGTGACGCGCCACTGCTCTTTCTCGACGCCAACGCGCTCGCCTCTCCAGTCACCCGCACGCTGCTGATCGCCGGGGCACGTGCGGACGGCCTGCGGTGGACGTGGTCAAGGCACGTCGAGACCGAAGCCGATCGGCACGCTCGCGGACAGGCATCGCGGACCTCGGTTGTGCGCGCAGAGATCCTCGGTACCGAGTTGTCGCCGACCGCGCAACGCACGGAAGATCTGGTGACAGACACCCTTGAAGATCGGCAGGTGATGGCTGACGCGATCCACGCGGGTGCCCGATACCTAATCACGACCGACGTGGACGACTTCGCGTTCGACGATCTCGCGGCGCATGGGATGAGCGCGGTGAACCCTGATTACTTCATGGCGTCACGCTTCACCGAGCAGGCATACACGGAGGGCGTCGATCTGCTCGCAGCCGTGCAGAAGAACCCGTCGCGCACTGCGGCCGAGATTCATCGGATGCTCGGTCGCAGGCATCCCCGTCTGGTCACACAGTTCGCTGGCGTCTACGACACGACACCGGTCCAGGCCGACCCGGACCAGCCGAGCACGATCTTCCGAGGCGTAGCCTGCATCCGCTGCGAGGCGCGTCTCGATGACGCGGTGGGTTTACAGCACGGACTGTGTCTGGAGCACCTGGGTCTCTGACTGATCCAAGCAAACCGGCCCCAGTATCGAGATGCTGGGGCCGGATATGGGGTGAGTAACGGGACTCGAACCCGCGACATCCTGGACCACAACCAGGTGCTCTACCAGCTGAGCTATACCCACCATGTCGCGACGGCAGGCCGCCACGGCTAGGACAGTCTAGGCCACCGGCATCCGGGCGCGCCAATCGACGCGGTCGAGGCCAGGAGCGGCCGAGTGGCGCCTCAGTCGCGCTGACGGCGGAGGATCTTGCCGTTCTGGGCGTCGACGTAGAACTCCCAGCTGCGGGCCGCGCTCTCCCGCACCAGGACCTCCCAGACGAGGCGTCCGCGCTCGGTGCCGAGGTCGAGCTCCATCAGTTCGCCGGGGGTGTCGGCCTGGGCCGTCCGGATCGCCTGCTCGGCGGTGACGGTGGCGTCCTGACGCTGCTCGCGGGAGAGCACCAGCGGCCGTTGCCGAAGCACCGCGCCGGTCTCCCGGTTGACGTAGACCTCGGTCCCGGTGCTGCCGTTGCGGACGCCGATCTCCCAAACGGCGACGGTGCCCTCGCGATCGCGTCCCACCTCGACCACGGTGCCCGGCACGGCCGTGGTCGCCGCGGTCATCGCGGCGAAGACGTCCGGCGCGCTCGGGCTCGGCGAGGCGGACGCCGGCGACTCGGCCGGCGTCGGGGTCGCGGTCGACGGCGTCGCGGAGTTCGTCGGGGAGGATGCGGGCGACGAGCAGGCGGCCGCACTGATCAGAAATGCTGCGCCGAGAATGAGAGAAAGGGCCGGACGAATCATTGGTGATGCCTCACGTCATTGTGACAGGAACTTGGAATTTACCGCGCTCGGCGTGGCCGCATGGGGAATTCGATCGCCCAGAACCAGGGGTATTCCGGCTGCCGCGAGAGTGATATCCATCAGTTCTGGGGGTCGGGGCGTCGCCCGATGGTTCCCCCGCGGGCACGCGTGTCTTTCGACCTCCTGCTTCCGGGCCGTCGAACAGGCCTCGTCTCGCGGTCGATCCACACCGGAGGGCAAGGCACCCGACGACGCTCCAGTTGCCGCGAGATGTCTCCCGGATGGACGTCGGGTGTCGCGCAGATGTCGAGGCGGTGTGCCACTGGACGGGGGACGCGAAACCAATAGGCTTGCCTCAGCCGACCTGGGAGGGACCCCGATGACGATGGACCTGGACGAGCTCCAGCCAGATGCCGACGACAATCTTCGTGAGTTCATCGACAAGCTGGTCGCCGCCGGGTACACGGTGGCCGACAGCCAGAGCCCCGATCCTGAGCTGATCGATCCGGGCGGCCGGGCGGTCGAGACCTGGCGCGAGGACTACCCCTACGACGAGTTGATGACCCGCGAGGAGTACGAGCAGGAGAAGTACCTGCTGCAGGTCGAGCTGCTGAAGTTCCAGTACCACGGCCAGGACAACGGCCTGAAGCACCTGATCCTGTTCGAGGGCCGGGACGCCGCGGGTAAGGGCGGCACCATCAAGCGCTTCATCGAGCACCTGAATCCGCGGGCCGCGCGGGTGGTCGCGCTCAACAAGCCTTCCAGCGACGAACTCGGGCAGTGGTATTTCCAGCGCTACATCCGGCACTTCCCGACCAGTGGCGAGGTCGTCCTGTTCGACCGTTCCTGGTACAACCGGGCCGGCGTCGAGCGGGTGATGGGTTTCTGCAGCAACGAGCAGTACGAGACATTCATGCAGCACGCGCCGAAGTTCGAGCGAATGCTGCAGGAGTCAGGCATTCACATCACCAAATTCTGGTTCTCGGTCACCCGGCGCGAACAGCGCACCCGTTTCGCCATCCGGCAGATCGATCCGGTCCGGCGCTGGAAGTTGTCACCGATGGATCTGGAGTCGCTGGACAAGTGGGACGCCTACTCGGCGGCCAAGGAGGCGATGTTCGCCCGCACCGACACCAAGCACGCACCATGGATCACGATCCGCAGCAATGACAAGAAGCGGGCCAGGGTCAACGCCATGCGGGCCTTCCTGAACCAGTTCGACTACGAGGGCAAGGATCCGTCGGTGGTCTACGACCCCGATCCGCTGATCGTGCGGCGCGGACGCGAGTCGTCCGACGACTGAGTCGCAGGGACCGCTGGTCAACGGATCCACCGCTGGTTGAGCTTGGTGGAACCCGTGAGAGTGCCTCCTTCCGACGGTTTCGACGAGCTCGACCAGCCGGGACCTACTTCACCGAGCCGCTCATCAGGCCGCTGATGAAGTACCGGCCGAGCGCGATGTAGACCAGCAGCGTCGGCAGCGAGGCCACCAGGACGCCGGCCATGATCGACGGGTAGTCGGGGTTCTGCCCGCCGGCCAGTTCCTGCAGCGCGTAGGTCACCGGACCGTTGCGCGGCGAGGTGAGGAACAGGGCGAACAGGAAGTCGTTCCAGGCCGAAGTGAACTGCCAGATCAGGGTGACCACGAAACCGGGAATCGAGACCGGCAGCACGATCGACCAGTAGATGCGCAGCATTCCGGCACCGTCGACACGGGCCGCCTCGAGAATCTCGGTGGGCACGGCGGTCGCGTAGTAGTTGCGGAAGATCAGGGTGCAGATCGGGATGCCGTAGATGGTGTGCACCAGGATCAGCTTCGGAATGCCGTCGATCCAGGCGAACCCGTGGGTCTGAATGTCGAGAAGCATCTTCTGCAGCGGAATCATCACCGCCTGGTAGGGGATGAACATGCCGAACAGGAAGGCGGTGAAGACGATGTCGGCGCCCGGAAACTTCCACTTGGCGAAGACGTAGCCGTTCAACGATCCGAGAATGGACGACAGCACCGCGGCCGACAGGGCCAGCACCAGGGAACGGCCCAGTGCCGGCGCCAGCCGGGTGATCGCCGACGTCCAGCCCTCGGTGGAGAAGATCCGCGGCAGGTCCCAGGCGCTGGCCGCCGAGACGTCCGCGCCGCCCTTGAAGCTGGTCACCAGCACGACGTACAGCGGGGTCAGCACGGCGCAGGCGAAGATCAGCAGCAGCACGAACTGCACCGTCTTCATCGGGGTGATCCGCCGGCGTCCGGACCGGGGCGCCTCGACGGGCGGTGCCGTGAGGGTGTCGAGCGCGGCGGTCATGCCCGTCCGTCCTTTTCGGTGTGGTTGGTGTAGATCAGGTAGGGAATGACCACGACCGCGACGATCGCCAAGATGATGGTGGCGTTGGCGGCCGCGCCGGTCGGGTTCGACTGCGGGAACAGCTGGATCCACATGAACGTCGCCGGCACCTCGGCGGTGTACGAGTTGGCGCCGGCGATCGAATAGATCAGGTCGAACATCTTCATCGACATGTGGCCGAGAATGATCAGCGCCGACAGGGCGACCGGCGAGACCTGCGGGAACAACACGTGCCGGTACAGCTGCCATTCGGAGGCGCCGTCCACGCGGGCGGCCTCGCGCTGATCATCGGAGATGCCGCGGAAACCCGCCAGGAACAACGCCATGATGTAACCCGACAGCTGCCAGATCGCGGGAATGGCCATCGCCGCCATGTTGAAATCGCTGTCACTGGACCACCAACTGCTCTGCAGCCACGGCATGCCCAGCTTCAGGAACAACTGGTTGAGGCCGATCGCTTGATCGGGACCCTGGGCGGGGGAGAGCAGCCAGCGCCAGGCGACGCCGGCCGCCACGAACGAGATCGCCATCGGGAACAGGTAGATCGACCGGAACGCGCCCTCACCGGTCACGCCGCGCTCGAGCAGGACCGCCCAGAGCAGGCCGAACAGCATGGTCCCGGTCATGAACACCACGGTGAGGACGAGCAGGTTCCACAGCGCGTGCTGGTAGCGGTCGTCCCCGAGCAGGTTCAGGTAGTTGGCGACACCGCCGGGGTTGGTGATCCGATTCGTGATCCGGTCGCGGGTCTCGGCCAGCGAGGTCTGCACGTTCACCCCGATGAGCCCGTAGACGAAGATGCCGACCAGGATGATCGAGGGGCTGACCAGTAGCAGGCCAGGGCCCCAGGTGCGCAGCCGTCGCATTCGACCTCCTTACATCGCCGTGGGGTGCGTCCGGCCGGAACCGGACGCACCCCTTGTCACAGTGGGATCAGGCGAGGTTCTTCTTGGCGGCCGCGACCAGGTCGCTGACCAGGGTGGCCTGATTCTTGCCGCGGTAGAACTTCGAGATCGCCGTGCTGATGTCGGAGTTCCAGGCCTGGCTGACGGCCGCGCCGTGCGCGATCGACGGGGCGATCTTGTCCGCCTTGAAGGACGCCATCGCGGTCTGCTGGTACGGCGGGAAGTCGGACGACGGAATGTCGGTCCGCGCCGGGATGGAGCCCTTGGCCAGGTTGAACGCCTTCTGGCCCTCGGGCGACCCGATCAGGTTCAGCCAGTCCTTCGCGCCGCCCGGGTTCTTGGCGCCCTTCGGCAGGGTGAACGAGTCGGCCAGGAAGTCGAAGACGCCCTTGGTGCCGGGCACCGGGAAGTAGGTGTAGTCGACGCTGTCCTTCTTGTTCTTCAGGGTGAACTCGGCCACCGCCCAGTCGCCCATCACGTTGTAGGCGGCCTTGCCATTGATCACCATGTCGGTGGCTCCGGGCCAGTCGTCGCCGTCCGAGGCGGTGTTGGCGTAGCTGAGCAGCTTCGCGTAGTGCGCGACGGCCTTCTTGACGCCGTCGGAGCCCCAGTCGGCGCCGGAGGCGAACAGTTGGGTGTAGCCGTCGACGCCGAGATCGGAGATCAGCACGGTCTCGAACAGCTGCACCTGGGTCCAGGTGCCGCCGATGCTCAGCGGGGTGGCGACGCCGGCGTCCTTCAGCTTCTGCATGTCGGCCAGCCACGAGTCGATGTCGGCCGGCTCGGCGGCCGCGTTGGCCTTCTTCAGCACGGTCGGGTTCGCCCACACCACGTTCGCGCGGTGAATGTTGGACGGCACCGAGTAGATGTTGCCCTGCACGGTCAGCAGGTCGAGCAGGTTCTGCGGGAAGACGCTCGCCCCGCCCAGGGCGGTGATCACGTCGTTGACCGGCTCGATCTGGTCGGCCCGGATGTAGTCCTGCAGCTCGGCGCCGGCGTGACCCTGGAAGGAGCCCGGCGGATTGCCGTTCTGCAGGTCGGCCGCCAGCTTCGCCTTCGCGTTGCTGCCCGCGCCGCCCGCGACTGCCAGGTTCACGAAGTTGTTGTTGGGGTATTTCTCCTTGAACAGCTTCACCAGGGCGTCGAGGCCCACCTTCTCGGAGCCGTCCGCCCACCAGGTGAAGACGCCGACGTCGCCGCCCGCGCCGCCGGCCGGTGCCGACGATGCCGGGGCCGCGGGTTGACTTGCGGTGGGCGCGCCGGAGCTGCAGCCGACCAGCGAGAGTGCGGCCGCAAACGCCACGGCCACAAGTGCTTTAGCACGCATGGAGATCCTCCGTTGGATCGCTCGAGGGAGTCCCGCTTTCCGGGCCCCGATCACGCCAAGCTAGGCTCGTCCACCGACGAGCGTCAAGGCGATCCCCCTTGTCGTTGCAGGGTCGTTATGCAAGCCGACCCTGCGACACAGTGGACGCCGTCAGCGCGGCTGGGTGACCGGCTCGCGGACCCAGCGCCACAGCCAGCCGGCGCCGCCGACCCCGATGGCGCCGATCGCCAGGGCGGCCACGCCGAGCGGTGCGACGGCGGAGATTCCGGTGATCAGCAGCGGCCCGGCCGCCTGGCCGATGCCGGAGGTCAGCCGCCAGCCGGCCAGGAACTGCGGACGCCCGACCGCGGGCGAGGCGTCCGAGCCGATGGTCATCACGACGCCCGCCGAGATGCCGTTGCCCATGCCGAGCGCGGCGGCGAACAGGGCCACCGACTGCGTCGAGTGGGCCAGCGGCAGCAGGGCGAAACAGACGCCCATGATCACCATGGCCGGCACCGACACCCAGCGCCGGCCGAACCGGTCCATCACCGACCCGCCCACGTAGAACAGGGTCATGTCGATGCCGGAGGACAGCGCGAAGATCAGGCTGGTGGCGGCGGCGTCCAGGCCGATCTGCTCACACCACAGCGGGAGCAGGGCGTCCCGGGCCGTGCGGACCAGCATCAGCGCCGCCGCGCCCACGCCCGAGGTGGCATAGGTGCGGGCGTGCCGGCGCAGCACCTGCAGCATGCGCACCGGCTCGTCCGGCTCATGGTCGGGCATGGGCAGATCGGGCAGCGCCAGGGTGACCACCGCCGCCATCAGGCTGGTGCCGGCGGCGACCAGGTAGGCGGCCTGGAGCCCCCACAAGGTGACCACGGCCGCGCCCATCAGCGGCCCGAGCAGCGAGCCGATCCGGAAGACGCCGCCCAGCGTCGACAAGGCCCTGGCCCGGTACTCCAGGCTGACGGCGACGGTGAGGTACGACTGGCGCGCCAGGCTGAGCATCGAGCCGGTCAATCCGGTGACGAAGACGGCGCCGGCCAGCACCCAGGTGTTCGGGGCGAAGGCACAGACCAGCAGACAGGTGACGTCGATGAACATCGCGCCGACCAGGGACTTCTTCTCGCCGAACCGGTCGGCGATAACGCCCGCGGGCAGCGCGCCGATCAGCGTTCCGATGCCCATCAGGGCGACCACCAGCGCGGCCTCGGCCACCAAGGCGCCCAGCGCGCGGGCGGTCAGCGGTACCAGCGGGACGATGGCCCCGAAGCCGATGAACGACACCGCGGTCGGCAGGTAGATGGCGGTGGCCAGCCGGCCCCAGGGCGCGCCGCTTCCACCGTTCAGACTCACCCCAGCAACTTAGCTGGAGGGGACTCCGCGATCGCACGGAGGTCGCTCTGCGACCGTGGTCGAGGTACGCGGCGACGGCACCCGGAGCAGCCCACCCCGTCATCCCGGCGAAGGCCGGGATCTCTGCGCGGAGGGGGCGTTCGGGGCGTGGGTGGTGAGCGCGGCAACGAGATACGCTCAGGACTGTCCTTGCCTCGGTAGCTCAGTTGGATAGAGCAGCCGCCTTCTAAGCGGCTGGCCGCGAGTTCGAGTCTCGCCCGAGGCGCTGTCCCGCCGATCATCGATGGTCGAGCTTGTCGAGACCTCGCCGACTGACAGGGGTTTCGACAAGCTCAACCAGCGGTGGGCGCGTTGATCAGTAGTCCTCAGTTGCTCTTCCGGATCGCCCGGACGCCGACGACCAGTCCGACGGCGGCCAACGCGAGGGCGGCGACCCAGCCCCAGAGCACGGCCATCGCGCCGATGTCACCGGCCAGCAGGGCGCGTTCGGCCTGCACCACCCAGTTGATCGGGTTGACCGCGGCGACCGCGCGCATCCAGCCCGGTGCGGTGTCGAGCGGCAACAGCATGCCGGAGAGGATCAGCAGCGGGAAGATCAGGGTCTGCTGGACGCCCCAGAACAGCCACTCGCGGTCCCTCGTCTTCAGTGCCAGCGTGTACGACAGGGCACCCAGCCCGACGCCGAACACGGCGAGCAGCACCAGCCCCACCAGCAGCCCGAGCGGGTGGAGGGTGAAGCCGAACGGCCAGGCGATCAGCACGATGATGACGGCCTGCACCACGATCGGCGCGATCTCCTTCAGCGCGCGGCCGATCAGCAGCGACGAGCGGGCCAGCGGCGCCACCAGGGTGCGTTCGTGCGAGCCGGTCATCATCTCGTACTGCAGATTCGACCCGGTCGCGCCGGTGCCGAACAGCACGATCATCACCAGCACCCCGGGGACGAACCATTGCAGCGTCTCACCCACCGGCTGCCCGGACGAGCCGATCAGCAGCGGCGCGAACAACCCCAGGAAGACCAGTGGCTGCACCAGGCTGAAGATCAGCGTGAACGGGTCGCGCACCACCGGCTTCAGTTCGCGAACCAGCACGGTCCAGGTGTCCCGCGCCGGGTTGGCGCGCACGATCGTGTCGGGGTGGCGGTCAGGCAGCACGGTGGTCATCGGTTCGCTCCCGTCTTCTCGGCCGCCGGGTGGGCGGCGGCGGGCGCCTCGGCCGAGGCGTCCGTGGTGTCGTGGTCGTCGGTGCCGGCGCCCTCGCCGGCTTCGCGCAGCGTGCGGCCGGTGAGGGCCAGGAACACGTCGTCGAGCGTCGGTGGGACGCCGGTGGCGGTGCGCACGGCGATGCCGGCCGCGTCGAGCGCGCGCACCATGGCGGGCAGCAGCGCGTCCCCGTCCGGGGCCGTCACGGTGACGGACGCCGCCTCCGGTTCGCGCCGCACCTGGCGATCGGTGAGCCGCTGGACGACGGCGACGGCCGCCGCGGCGTCCGCCTCGTTCGCGAAGCCGAGGGTGATGACGTCGCCCGCCAGATTCGCCTTGAGCCGGGCGGCGGTGTCGTCGGCGATCACCCGGCCCCTGTCCATCACCATCACCCGCTCGGCGTAGCGGTCGGCCTCCTCCAGGTAGTGCGTGGTGAGGAAGATGGTCGTGCCGTGGCTCGCCCGGAGTTCCAGGATGTGCTGCCACAGGTTCGCCCGGCTCTGTGGGTCGAGGCCGGTCGACGGCTCGTCGAGGAACAACAACGGCGGCGCGTGCATCAGGCCCAGGGCGACGTCGAGCCGGCGCTTCTGCCCGCCGGAGAGCTGCTGCACCGTCCGGTGCGCGAAGCCGGCGAGATCGAGCGATTCGATCAGCTCGTCGGCGCGAACCCTGGCCGCCGCCTTCGACATGCCGTAGAAGGCGCCCTGGCTGAGCAACTCGTCGCGAGCCCGCTGCGCGAAGCTGCCGCTGGTCAGCTGCCCGACGTAGCCGATCCGCGCGCGCACCTCGGCGGGCTGCCGCAGGATGTCGAAGCCGACCACCCGTGCGGTGCCCGAGGTGGGCGGGATCAGGGTGGTGAGCATGCGCAGGCTGGTGGATTTGCCGGCACCGTTGGGGCCCAGGAAGGCCACGAGTTCCCCGCGCGCGACCGTGAAGGTGAGGTCGGTGACCGCCTCGACGGTCCTCTTCCGGACGGTGAAGTGCTTGGTCAGCCGGTGCGCTTCGATGATCGGTTCAGTCGCCATGGCCTCACGCTAGATTCCAATGCGGACAGATCCGGTCCGCGTTGTCGGGCAATCTTGGACCATGTCCGATACGACGTCCCGGGCGCTGGCGCTGCTGAACCTGCTGCAAACCCATCGGCACTGGCCCGGCGCCGAACTCGCGGGTCGCCTCGGCGTGACCGAGCGGACAGTGCGGCGCGACGTCGAGCGGCTCCGCGAGCTGGGCTACCGGATCGAGTCGACGCCGGGGGTCGCGGGCGGATACCGGCTGGAAGCCGGCAGCGCCGTGCCGCCGCTGCTGCTCACCGACGAGGAGGCGGTGGCGATGGCGATCGGGTTGCGGGTGGCGGCGTCCCAGCGCCTGGTGAGCGGGCCCGAAACCACCGTTACCGCGCTCGCGAAGCTCGAACAGGTGTTGCCGGCGCCGCTGCGGCGACGGGTCAAGGCACTCGCCGAGACGGTGCAGCCGGCGGGGATCAACGCCGGGGCGGCGGTGTCCAGCGACGTGCTGGGCGAGCTGGCGCTGGCCATCCGCGATCACGAGCGGGTGCGCTTCGGCTACACCGCGGCGTCCGGTCAGCAGACCCGCCGGCGAGTCGAGCCGCACGCGCTGGCACCCGCGGAGCGGCACTGGTACCTGCTCTGCTGGGACCTCGACAAGGACGACTGGCGCACCTTCCGGGTCGATCGGCTCTCCGGCGTGGAGCACACCAGGGTGCTCTTCACCCCGAAGCCGCTCACGCCCGAGGAGATCGCCGAGTTCATCTTCGTGGCCCGCTCCTGGGTACGCCAGGCCGTCGAGGCGGACGCCGTGATGGCCCTGCCGCTGGCCGAGATGAAGGGCTACTTCGGCCAGTGGGCTCAGGGCGCCCAGGCCGAGGACGACACCCACACCCGCTGGCCCGTCGGCGGCAGCGACTTCCGGGAGACCATGTACGGCCTGTCCTGGATCCCGGCCGGCGTCGAGTACACCACCGATCTCGCCGAACCGGCGCGCGGTGAACTGCGCGAGACGCTGGAGCGGATGCTGCGAGCCCTGGACGCCCCGCCACCGGGGCGTCCCCCGGGCGCGGGGGCGAGGCGGCAGCAGAGCTGACCGGTCACGGGACAACGTGCCGGGCACCATCCCAGTGGAGACGACCTGGCGTCACGCCGACGCACCCGGTCCGACCCCAGCTCACCGTTGCGTGTTCGCACCGCGGCGTTCACCCGGACCGAGAGGTAGCGGGTCAGGGAGAGCTCAGGTCGCGGCGGCGTTGCCGTCGCCCGCGCGCAGCACCACGACGTCCCCTCAGGTCGTCCGTGTCGGGGCGGGGCCTGCCTGCCTGACGTCTGCTAGTCCGACCAGAGTGATGAGCTCTCACGCAGTGTGCGCAGCGGCGAGTCCCGTGAGACCGGCGTGGTCGTAGGGCGGGCACACCTCGACGACATCAGATCCGACGATGTTCAGACCCCGCAGACCTCGAAGCACCTCGAAGAGTTGGCTCGTGCTGATCCCGGCGACTTCTGGTGTGCCCGTGCCCGGCGCGTGCGCCGGGTCGAGCACATCGATGTCGATCGATATGTAGACCGGCAGGTTCGCCAACCGTCGCCTGATCTGACCGGTGATGTCGGCAATCGGGCGGTGCAGGAACTCCTCGCTGCGGATGATCTCGAAACCTGCTCGGCCGTCGTCGATGAGCTCGCTCGGCTCGTAGATGCCGCCGCGAATACCGACGTGTTGACAGTGGTCGAGGTCGAGCAGTCCTTCCTCCGCGGCGCGGCGAAACGGCGATCCGTGCCAGAGCTTTGCCCCGTGCAGAACATCCCAGGTGTCCAGGTGCGCGTCGAAATGCAGGACGGCGAGTGGGCCGTGCTTGCTCGCCGCAGCGCGCAGCAGAGGCAGGGCGACCGTGTGATCGCCTCCCAGTGCCACGATGGTTGCGCCGGACTGGACCAGCCGCTTCGCCCGCGCCTCGATGGTCTCCACTGCAGACGGCACGTCGTACGGGCCCACGCCGATATCGCCGGCGTCGATGACTTGAAGGTCATTGCGGGCCTCGTGCGCACGGCCGGTTACGACTTTCTGAATCCGCGCGTTCGCAATCTGCTACTCGTCGCCGGACTGCCGGATGGCCGAAATTCTGTTCCAGCTGGTGTTGAAGGTCGCTACCGTCGGCGTCCCTCGGCAGCGCAAGGCCTAGGATCCGGTCGGAGGCACTTGACTGGCATCCCAATCGAGGCTTGATACTCATGGTGCGCGGACTCAGCTTCAGGGCGCTTCCGTGCGACCGCAGGTCACCGTGGCGTGGTCGTACAGCGGTGCTTACGCGGGTAGAGAGGTAGTGAATCGGTGAAGGTCCAGATCGCAGAGGCGTTGTCGTCGCCCGCGCGCAGAGTCAGGACATCCCCTCGGGTTGTCCGTGTGGGGGCGGTTCAGGTGCCGTGGTTGGCTGATCCGGACGATCATCGAGCCGGCTTGCGTGAGGGGGTGCGCTTGGCGGCTGGTTCTGGTGCCGAGTTGGTCTGTCTTCAGGAACTGACCCTGACGGGGTATTTCGCGGCGGACAGGCCTACGGCTGAGGCGGCGTTGTTGGCCGAGCCGCTGCCGGATGGCCCGACTCATCGGTTCGCTGCCGCTGTGGCGGCCGAGTTCAAGGTTCACGTGCACGCGTCTCTTTATGAGCGGGCACCTGGCCCGGACGGGCTTGGATATAACACGGCCATCGCTGTCTCACCCACCGGCGACCTGATTGCGAGAACGCGCAAGCTGCATATCCCGAGAACCACCGGTTACCATGAGGATCTCTACTTCCGGCCGGGTCCGGCCGAGGGTGACCCCTTTCCCGTCCTGCAACTGAATCAGGCGAAGTTCGGATTCCCGACCTGCTACGACCAATGGTTCCCCGAGTTGGCTCGCGCCTACTCATTGGCGGGTGCCGAGGTGCTGGTCTATCCGACGGCGATCGGATCTGAACCCGACTTCCCTGGCTTCGATACGCAACCAATCTGGCAACATGTCATCGTCGGAAACGGAATCACAAACGGCACATTCATGGTTGCGGTCAACAGGATCGGGACCGAAGAGCGGCAGACCTTCTTCGGCAGCTCGTTCATATCCGATCCTTATGGTCGGGTATTGGTGCAAGCACCTGCCGACGAGCCAGCAGTCATAGTGGCTGACCTGGATCTTGATCAGTGCAATGACTGGCTTGGTGCTTTCCCATTCCTGCGGGCGCGCCGGCCGGACGCCTACACCTCTCTTGTCAGGGCAGTCGAATGACGGTCATTTAGTCGGGCGGTCTTTGTCTGCTGCTCGTCTCACTGTGCGGGAAGGTCGTCGTTGCCGCGGATCCCGACGGTCGACTCGATGACCGGTTTCAGCTTCTTGTCCAGGGTCTCGAAGAACATCGACATTGGGAACTCGTCGTCCAGCACGGCGTCGGTGTAGCCTTTGGGTGCGCCGGTGAGGATCTCGTCGCTCAGGCCGCGGGCCCACTGTGAGGCCGGGTGCGGGGTGAGGGTGCCGCGGACCAGTTCGTAGGCGGCGAGCCAGTGCGAGACCTTGGGGCGGTCGATCGAGTGCCAGTACAGGTCGTCGATCGCGTCGCCGAGCGCCACCACCGCGTCGGGGACGTGCTCCCAGTCGAAGCTGAGCGCGGTGTCGGTCCAGTGCAGCACGCCGCGCTGGTGCAGCCAGGCAAACAGCAGCTGTCCGCCGACGGCGTCGTAGTTGCGGGTGCGGTCGCCGGTGATCGCGAACCGGAAGATCCGGTCGAAGATCACCGCGTACTGGACGAGACCGGCATAGTCGTGCATCTCCTGCTCGCTCGTGGTCAGCTCGTCGCCGGCGGCGATCCGGGCGGCGAGGGCGCGCTGGATCGTGACCGACTCACGGAAGGCGGTCATGTCGCAGCGCATCTCCTCGAGGGAGTAGAGGAAGTACGGCATGCGCTGCTTGATCATGAACGGGTCGAAGGGCAGGTCGCCGCGCATGTGGGTGCGGTCGTGGATGATGTCCCACATCACGTACGTCTTCTCGGTGAGCTTCTGGTCGTCGAGCATCGCGGCGGCGTGCTCGGGCAGGTCGAGGTTGGTGATGCTGGTCGCGGCTCGGACGACGCGGCGGTAGCGGGCGGCCTCGCGGTCCTGGAAGATCGCGCCCCAGGTGAACGTGGGGATCTCGCGCATGGCGACGGTCTCGGGGAAGAGCACGGCGGAGTTGGTGTCGTAGCCGGGTGTGAAGTCGATCAGGCGCAGCGAGACGAACAGCTTGTTGCTGTAGTCGCCGGCCTCGAGGTCGGCGATGAACTCCGGCCAAATGGTCTCGACGATGAGCGCTTCGACGAGGCGGTCCCTCGAACCGTTCTGCGTGAACATCGGAAACACGACGAGGTGACGGATGCCGTCGACGCGATGCCGCTGCGGCTGGAAAGCGATGAGGGAGTCGAGGAAGTCCGGGACGCCGAAGCCCGAGGCCTCCCAGCGCTCGAAGTCCACGATGGACGCGGCCAGGTACTCGGCATCGTGGGGGAAGGCGGGTGCCAGGGCGCGAATACCGGCGACGATCGCGGCCACGTGGGTGCGTGCGGCGTCGTGGTCGGCGGCGTTCGGGATCGAACCGTCCTTGATCTGCAGCGCGCGAATCGCGATCGCCGCGTCCTTGAGAGTGCGCCAGGCGTCGGAGTTCTCGACGTCCGCGGCCAGCCGCCGTTCGTCGCTGTGGGTGAGGAGGGTCATGATGCTCCTTTCGTTGCATTGGTCGGAGATTCCGGTGCGGTCCGGAACCTGATTCGGATGGGTTGATCGAATGGCCGGTTACTTGCCCGTGGTCGCTTCCTCGGATGGCAGTCCCATGAGAGTGAGAAGCTCCCATGCCGTGTGGGCGGCGGCGAGGCCGGTGACGCCGGCGTGGTCGTATGCCGGCGCGACTTCGACGACATCGCTGCCGACGATGTTCAGGCCTTTCAGGCGCCGGAGGACGGCGAAGAACTCTCTTGTGTTGATGCCGCCGACTTCCGGCGTTCCCGTGGCGGGGGCGTGGGCGGGGTCGAGGACGTCGATATCGACGGAGATGTACACAGGCCCCGCGCCGAGACGCTCCCGGACCTGATCGGCGATGTCCTGCACCGTGCGCTCCTGGAATTCCTCGGTGCGGATGATCTGGAACCCGGCACGCCGGTCGTCGTCGAGTTCCGACGGGTCGTAGATTCCGCCGCGAATGCCGACGTGCTGGCAGTGGTCGAGGTCGAGCAGGCCCTCTTCGGCGGCGCGGCGGAACGGCGACCCGTGCCAGATGGAGGCGCCATGGAGCACGTCCCAGGTGTCCAGGTGGGCGTCGAAATGCAGCACCGCGAGCGGGCCGTGTACATCGGCGGCAGCGCGAAGCAGGGGAAGCGCGATCGTGTGGTCTCCACCGAGCGCCAGGACCCGGGTGCCCCCGGTCGTCAGCGTCTTCGCCTTGGCGTAGATCGTCTGCACCGCAGCCGGTATGTCATAGGGTCCGACGCCGAAGTCGCCCGCGTCGACGATCTGCTGATTCCGGAACGGGAACGTGTCGTGGACGGCGTGGTAGGGGTGGAGCTGGCGAGAATGCTCGCGAATGTAGGACGGTCCGAAGCGAGCGCCGGGACGGAAACTCGTGCCCGAGTCGAACGGGATCCCCACCACTGCGACGTCGGCGTGCTCCACTTGGTCCATCGTCGGGAGCAGCGCAAAGGTCGCGATGCCCGCGTAGCGGGGAAGATCGTCTTCGTCTCGCTGGCCAAGGGTCTGTCGATCGGTCATGAAATCCTCATTTCGGCGAGTGGCCCGACAGCCTCACTGCCGCGCGTGTGACGCGTCGGGTGTTGTGTGACGACCCCGGGTGAGGGCGTCCTTGGATCCATGAAACCCTCCCGATAGGATCGGTAGCACCACCAGCTTCCGACACCCCATAACGGATTTTCCGATGCTCAATCTTCATCGCCTTTCCCTTCTGGTCGGTGTGGCGCAGCTGGGATCGATCTCGGCGGCGGCCACCGTCGCAGGCTGTACGGCATCCTCGGCGTCCGAACAGCTCTCGAAGCTCGAGGGTGAACTCGGGACGGCCCTGCTTGAGCGCAGCGCCCGCAGCGTGCGTCTGACAGTGGCGGGTCAGGAGCTCGCTGAGCATGGCCGGGCCCTGCTGGCGCAAGCTGAGGCGGCAGAACGCGTCGTCAAGGAAATCGCGGGGATGGCTGACGGACGAGTACGGATTGCGGCGTATCAGACGGGTGGTGCGCGTTTCGTGGTGCCGGCGATTGCCGCATTCGCCCGTGCGCACCCGCGCATCCGCGTCACGTTCGACGAGCTGGAACCCGAGGCCGGCCTGGCCGCAGTCACCGACGGAACCGCCGACATCGCCCTGGTCAACAGCTACCTCGGCCTGAAAGTGCCCGACGTCACCGGGCTTGAGGTTATCGAGCTGGGGAGAGACCCCTTCGTGCTCGTCGTGCCCGCTCGGCTCGCCACATCGTCAGCAACGGCATCGCTCGCCGACTTCGCGGAGGCGCCCTGGATCAGTGGCCGGCCCGAACGCGGTTTCCAGGCGGTCACGGAGTTGGCCGCGTCCCGTGCCGGGTTTTCCCCCGACGTGATCGCTCGCGTCGACAACTACGACCTGATGCTCGACCTTGTTGCGGCAGGTCTTGGCGTCGCGCTCATTCCCAGCACAGCGGCACGCGCCAAGGCCGCAGTCCACACGTACCAAGTCGAAGAGCCCTTCGGCCTGGCCCGCCTCGAGTCCGTGGTGAAGCGAGCTGCTGATCGCTCAGCGGCAACCGAGGAACTCTGTGCCCTGATCATTCAGAAATTCAACAAGAGCATCGGGGGATCGGGTGCCAGACATACGTAGGGTTCCGCCCCGCAATACGCATCGACCAGCGCGGCCAAGACCGTCGGATAAGCTCCGGATCTCCCCGATAGCGTCGGAACCTGATCAAGAGGGCGAGCCTTGGCCAACGCGCCTGCAGCCCTCGCCGTGACCCGGCGCGGACCGGCAACGGCCCCCATCGGCGCCGAGATCGACCAGTTCCTGCGAGGGTCCGACAGACGTCCACGCAGCTAGCCGTCGAGCTCACCACACCGGACGCTGCCCAAGTCGGACTCGGTCTTCGGGCGGTTTGGGGACGCCGATCGGGGCGCCACTACGGCGTCGACCGGGACGACGACACTCGGCCCGACGGGCGGGCGCGAATCAGTTCGCGGGGCGGTCGACGCGGAACAGCCGGCAGGTTGTGTCGTAGTAGGCGTCCGTCAGGCCCGCGTCGCGCATGCCGATCCGCCGGGCAACCGCCTGCGAGGCGAGGTTGTCCGGGTGCGTCACCGCCAGCACGCGAGGCAGCCCGGACTCGAAGGCATGGCGAAGCACCCGCCGGGCCGCTTCGGTGGCGATGCCGCGGCCCCAGGCGTCCGGGTGCAGATGCCAGCCGATCTCGGTCGCGGTCGACGGCATGCCTCCGGACGCCGGCAGCGTCTTGAGCAGCAAGGCACCGTACCGCTCGCCGGTGTGCGCGGCGATCAGCCAGATGCCGTGCGGGTCGTCGTCGAACGCCGCGTTGCGGGCGACGCGCTCGACGGCCTCGACGCGGTCCGCGATCACCCGCGGGACGCGTCCGATGAACCGCTGGACCTCCCAGCGCGAGTAGAGGTCGAAGACGAAGTCGACGTCCGACTCGTCGAACCGCCGCAGCACGAGCCGGTCGGTGGCCAGGTTCCGCACCGTGCGAGCCTACGCGTCCCCTGTCAGCGAACGCCCCTGTCATCGGACGCCGGCGCGTGCTGGGCTTGGGACATGCAGCTACTCGTGTTCGGCGGCACCGCCTTCCTGGGGCGTGAGGTCGCCGTCCAGGCGGTGGCCCGTGGGTGGTCGGTGACCTGCGCCGCCCGCGGCCGGTCCGGACCGTTCCCGGACGGCGTCCGCGCGGTCGTCGTCGATCGGAACGACGAGGACGCCCTGGCGCCGCT
>WBZS01001539.1_pt1 | contig 17852 bp, 16 predicted proteins | sample 5204201 | NCBI WGS metagenome assembly WBZS01 (sample SAMN12344357, study PRJNA552823) | activated sludge metagenome | biome: Activated sludge suspended growth; feature: Nitrification reactor; material: Wastewater; isolation source: activated sludge from nitrification reactor of wastewater...
CTCCCGATACATCCTCACCGCCCGCTGCTTCAGCTCCAGCGGGTACCTCTTCGACGTGTTCCCTGGCATGAGCTCCATCCCATCCTTCCCAAGGTCTGGAGCCTCCGGACACGCCGGGGGGACTCAGCGACTGACGCTGCTTTCGCTCTGCAGGTCACCGACAGTGCGGCCCGGGTATTGAAGCTGAAAGCGTCCGCAGGGGGCACGTTCTGCAGCTGAGGGCGGCTACAGAACCGCTACTTGATCGCGTCGATGCGCTTCTTGAGTTCGGTCGTGTATCCGGTCGCATCCCGCGCGCCGACGGTCTGCGTCAGTGTGACGGTATTGCCGTACTGGCTGACGAAGATGTTTCCGAACGGCGAGGTGGGCGAGATCCTGCCGGCATACGTCGCGTAGGCAGGCTTGGCGTTCTTGTCGGTCGGAGTCGATGACGTGATCTGGCCACCGCAACTGGTCAGCGCGGTGTCGAGCTGGATCAGCGCTGCCTTCGCTGCAGCGGGCGTCGCGTAGGTGACGAAGAATCCAGCCTCGACGCCAACTGCGCTGGATTGCACCGGCACCGCTTGATCGCCGCTGGCGAGCACTGCTCCGACGAGTTGCACGCAATTGTCGGCACTGCGCGACTTGAAGTAGTCCTCCGCCTTGACCGGGCTCTTGCCCGACGGAACGGTCAAACCAGCGAGAGCGGGTGAGAACAATCCAGACACCTTGTCGCTGGCGACAGTCGGTTCCTTGGTGAGCATGGGTACGACGAGGAACCCCGCGATCAGTGCCAGCACGACCACGGCTGCTGCGATACCGCCGATCAACAGACCCTTCGACTTCTTCTTGGGCGGCGTGGGCGGCGTCGTCTGCTGCCAGCCCTGCGGCGGCTGGCCGGGCTGGTACGGCACCTGGGGCCCGGGTCCGGGTCCTGGGGGGGCAGCGGGGTTCGGGCCGTGGGCCTGGACACCGCCCTGCATCTGATCGGGGTAGTGCGGTTGAACGGGGGAGTGCGGTTGATCGGGGTAGTGCGGTTGATCGGGGTAGTGCGATTCGGGGGCGTCGGGTCGCTGCTGGCCCGGGATCGTCGCCGGGCCGTACGGCTGCTGTCCCGGCCCGTACTGCTTGGGCTGAACGACCGTGGCCCCGGCGGTCCAGGTCTCGTCGTATCCGCGCGGCTGAGGTCCGTACCCGCCGGGAGCCTGGCCTTGCGGGGAAGCGCCGGGGTACGGCTGCTGGCCGTACGTCTGGGGTGGGTACTGGCCTTGCGGCGGGTTGGGCGTCGGCTGTGACTGGGGTGGGTACTGGCCCTGGGGCGAGTTGGGCGTCGGCTGTGACTGGGGTGGGTACTGGCCCTGGGGCGAGTTGGGCGTCGGCTGTGACTGGGGTGGGTACTGGCCCTGCCCGCCTTGCGGCAGTGGCGGCGGCGGGTAGGAACCTTGCTGTGAGCCGTACGTCAACGGGGGTGGCTGCTGAGGGCTCTGCGGAGGCGTGTACGGACCTTGCGGGCCCGGCGGGCCGTACGGGGGCTGGTTCGCGGTCACGCGGGCAGGCTATCGCCGAATGAGGCCGTGGTCACGGCACATGCAGTGACGGTCAGGTCAATGCGTCCACTCGTTTCTTGTACTCCCCGGCGACGGCCGACGTGACGATCTCTGGGCTGTTGCTCAACCGCAGGATACGGAGGCCATCCTGTTGGGGAGACGAAGGGTCATCGGCTCAGGAACGTGGTGAAGAAGCCTAGGACGATGATCGTGTAGACAACTGAGAAGGCGATGCCACTGAACACAAAGACGATGCCTTCGAACACCAGGTAGTTGGTGCGTCCGGGCCCGGGAGTCGCCGAAGTGGGCTGAACAGCCTTGAGAATGTGCTCGGGCACGGCATGAGGTCCGGGCAGAGCGCGGGGCGCGGGCAGTGCCGGTACCGCATGGGGAGTGGGTTGGTAGCCGACGCCGTAGCCGTACGGCACCCGGTAATCGCCTGCACTGGGCTGCCTCGCACCTTCGTAGGGGTAGGCGTTGGGATGCGGGGTCCTCGGGTCCGCGGCCCCGTGTGGAATCTGGGGGTTGCCTGGGTACGGCCGGCTGTTCGGGAGGCTCGGCTGGCGCGGGGCTTGCGGCCTGGCGTACGGGGTCTGGCTGACGGCGTACGGGGTCTGGCCGTTGGCGTACGGGGTCTGGCCGTTGGCGTACGGGGTCTGGCCGTTGGCGTACGGGGTCTGGTTCGAGCTCATGAACTCAGGCTAGGGCCGGACGCCGAGTTCGAACATGGGGAGGACTCCCCACGGCTTCAGGCGCCGACCTTCAGCGCGGCCATGGCATCGCGGGAGGGCTGGAGGTATTGGGTCGCATTGTCGGGTACGGAGGCGTAGAACAGGCTCGACGACTCCGCGGAGGTCGCGACGATCAGCACGATGGCGGTCTCGCCCTTGGCCTTGAGGCCGGGAATGTTGAACGAGAGGTGAGTCTCGGTGAGCCAGGCGTCCTTGCCGTCGAGCGTTCGGGCCTCGGACACCTTGTCGTCCCGCGTCACCTCGGCGCCGCCGTAGAACGCACCCAGAAGGCACTTCACGACGATCTCCGAGCCCTCGCGCGGGGAGTAGAACCCGTCGCCGGCCGTCAACTCGCCGACCAACACCGAGGCGACCCAGTTGCTGCCGGCTTTGTCGTAGTTCGGTTCGATCGTGACGGTCTGGGTACGGACGTCACGCCCGAACGGCACGCGGATGTCGGTGCTGGGCGCGCTCCAGGGGGAACCGAGGCGCGGGTACGACAATGCCCCGCCGTAGACGCGGCCGTCGTTGGGATGGGGCGGAGGCGTGCCGCCGACCTTCTGGGTCGGGCAGGGATTCGTCGAGGAGTTCGCGCCCGGCGTGCTACCGAGAGTGGGGATACCGCTGCCGCCCAGGAACCGGATCACGAGCCAGGCCACCAGCCCGAGCACGACCACACCGACGCCGATCCCGATCCAGAGCCCTGGACCACGCTTGGCGGGCTGTTGCTGAGGAGCATGTTGCTGGCCCGGTTGGTAGCCGGCCTGCCCGAAGTGCGGGGCCTGGGTGCCGGACCCGGATTGCGATCCGTACGAACCCGGCTGTCCGAGGCCACCCGACGGTGACGGGGCAGTGGGGGAGGGCGACAACTGGGCCGACCAGGTGGCGCCATTCCAGTAGCGGAACATGCCGCGCTGACCGCCCGGATCTGGGTACCAACCTGCTGGGGAACTCACCCGGACAGTGTAGGAGGGCGTTCAGCCACTCCGGTGGTAGGTGCAACAGCCAAAGCGGGACAAAACGCGACCTCAACGCAACGACACGCCGGGCTCGCCGGCGTGTCGTTGCGTTGAGGTCGCGTTTTGTCCCGCGAACGTGCACCAAGGTCACCCGAATCGACCGGTGATGTAGTCCTCGGTGGCCTTCTCGTCGGGATTGGAGAAGATCTTGTCGGTGTCGTTGATCTCGACGAGTTGGCCAGGACGACCTTGCGCTTCGAGGTTGAAGAACGCCGTACGGTCGGACACCCGCGACGCCTGCTGCATGTTGTGCGTGACGATGACGACGGTGTAGTCCTCTTTCAGTTCGCCGATCAGGTCCTCGATCGCCAACGTCGAGATTGGGTCGAGCGCGGAGCACGGTTCGTCCATGAGTAGCACCTCGGGCTTCACGGCGATAGCGCGAGCGATGCACAGACGCTGTTGTTGTCCGCCCGACAGCGAGGTGCCGGCCCGGCCGAGCCGATCCTTCACCTCGTTCCAGAGGTTCGCGCCGCGCAGGGATGTCTCCACCGCCTCGTCGAGGACGGCTTTCGAGCGTACGCCGTTCAGTTTCAGACCCGAGGCCACGTTGTCGTAGATCGTCATCGACGGGAACGGGTTGGGCCGCTGGAACACCATGCCGACCAGGCGTCGGACCGCGACCGGATCGACCCCTTGGCCGTACAGGTCGACGCCGTCGAGGGCGACCTTGCCGGTCGCGTACGCCCCTGGAATCACCTCGTGCATCCGGTTGAGGGTGCGCAACACGGTCGACTTGCCGCACCCGGACGGGCCGATGAAGGCCGTTACCGTACGCGGTTCGACCGTGAGCGACACGTCGGCGACGGCCTTGAAGGCGCCGTAGTAGACGTCGAGGTTGTCGACTTCGATCCGTTTGGCCATGTCAGGAATCCTTCAGACGGCTGGCGCGGGCGATGGCACGCGCCAGGAGGTTGAGTCCCATGACGAGCAGGATCAGCGTGAGGGCCGCGCCCCACACCCGCTCGTACCCCGGCAGTGTCTCTGCCACGTCGCGGCCGGTGTTGATCATCGTCGGCAGCGTGCCCATCGTTGGGCTGGTGGGCGACCAGTAGAGATTGCGCGCGTACGCCACGAGGATCAGCAAGGGGGCGGTTTCGCCCATGACCCGGGCCAGGCCGAGCACGATCCCGGTCGCGATGCCCGAGAACGCGGTCGGGATGACGACCTGGGCGATCGTCTTCCACTTGGGTACTCCGAGGGCGTACGACGCCTCGCGCAGCGAGTCGGGCACGAGTTTGAGCATCTCTTCGGTGGACCTCAGCACCGTCGGCAACATCAGCAGCACCAGGGAGAACGCCGCCGCGATGGCACTGCGACCCATGCCCAGCAGCGTGATCATCAGCGTGTAGACGAACAGCGCGGCGACGATCGACGGCACCCCGGACAGGATGTCGACCGTGAACGAGACGGCCCGCGCGAGCTTGGTGCCTCGGGCGTACTCGATGAGGAAGATCGCCCCGAGCACGGCGATCGGTACGGCGATCAGCGCCGTGATCAGGCCGATCTCAACTGTGCCGACGATCGCCGCGAGCGCGCCGCCGCCGGCGCGACGGTCCGTCGTACCCGCCAGGTCGTGGGTCCACCACTGCGCGGTCAGGATGACCGGCAACCCTTTGGCGACGATGCTGACGAGAATCCAGACCAGGGGGACCAGGGCGATTACGGCCGTGAGGTAGACCATGCTCATCATCACCAGGTCGGTCAGCTTCCGGCGTCCGGCGGTGGCGGTCAGTTGGGGCGCGCTCACTTCGCTCTCCCTCGGTCGGCGACCAGACGGGCGATCGCATTGACGGCGAATGTCACGACGAACAGCACCAGGCCGGCCGCGATGTAGGCCCCCGTCTTGGCAGGGGTGTCGAACTCGGCGGCGTTGTTCGCGATCTTCGAGGCGAACGTCTCACCACCGGCGAACAGGCTGGGGTTAATGCCCAGGTCGTTGGTCTGGGACAGGATGATCATGACGGCCACGGTCTCGCCGAGGGCCCGACCGAGGCCGAGCATCGAGGCTGCGACCACCCCGGACCGGCCGTACGGGATCACCGCAGTACGGATCATCTCCCACCGAGTGGCCCCGAGCGCCCAGGCGGCTTCCATGTGGTCGCGGGGGGTCTGCGAGAAGACGTCACGCGACATGGCGCTGACGATCGGCAGGATCATGATTGCCAGCACGAGCGAGGCAGTCATGACGTTGCCGGTCGACTGCACGCCGGGCCCGAACAGCGGGATCCACCCGAGGTTGGCCTGGAGCCAGCCGTACACACCGGCGAGGGACGGTCCCAGAACCTTCAGGCCCCACAAGCCGTACACGATCGACGGAACCGCCGCGAGCAGGTCGATCAGGAACCCGAGCGTCGAGCCGACTTTGGGTTTCAGGTATTGGGTGATGAGCAGGGCGGTCCCGACAGCGATCGGTACGGCCAACGCCATCGCCACGATCGAGCTCAGGACGGTCGTCCAGAGCATCCCCGCGATGCCGAACGCAAGTTCGGACCCTCCGACATTCCAGACCGTGGAGGTGAAGAAGCTCGCTTGGTTCCGAGACAGGCTCGGGGCTGCGACCGCGGTCAGGAAGACGCCGACGAACAACACCAGCATCACGATGAGGAAGGCCGACGCGTAGGCCGACGCACGGAACGTGGTGTCTCCGGCATGCCCGATCGAGCCGAGCGTGACGCCGTGTGCTTCGGCGTCTCGCTCAGCGGCCTGTTGATCGCTCAGGCTCGGCTCGTCGTGGGTGGGCAGGGCCGCCACGGCTGGATCGTCAGGCGTCGCCCGCAGGGGCGAGGCGCCGGTGTCGATCGACTGTGTCACATCGGGACCTTCCGGCTCGGACAGATCGGACATCTTCCTCCAGGTGCTGACTCGCGCGTGTCGGGGTGTGAATCACGTCACACCCCGACACGATCCCGCACAGGTCAGCTGATTGCCGAAACGGCGGTGACGACCTTGGTGCGCAGCGAGTCGGGCAGGGGGGCGTAGCCCAGATGCTCGAGGTCGGCCTGACCGTCCTTGCTCGCGAAGTAGCCGAGGAAGTCCTTGACCAGGGCCGTCTTGTCGGCGCTCAGGCCCTTCGAGCAGACGATCTCGTACGTGACGAGGATGGCCGGGTAAGCGCCGGCCGTCTTGGTCGCGTAGTCGATGTCGAGCTTGAGGTCGTTGCCCTGGCCGCTCACCTTGGCGGTGTCCACGGCCTTGCCCACGCTGGCGGAGGTGAGTTCCACCGCGCCGGCGCCCATGTCGAGCTGGGCGATGCCGAGCTTGTTGTCGGTGGCGTAGCTCCACTCGAGGTAGCCGATCGAGTTCGGCGTGGCCTTGACCGCCTCGGCGACACCGGACGACTTGTTCTTACCCTCACCGCCGACGCCCTTCCAGGCCTTCGACGCGTCCGCGGTCCAGGCAGCCGGCGCCGCCGCGTGCAGGAAGCGCGACACGTTCTCGGTGGTGCCGGACTCGTCGGAGCGGTAGAAGACCACGATCTTGTCGCCGGGCAGGGTGACACCGGAGTTGAGCTTGGCGATCGCCGGGTCGTTCCAGGTCGTGATCTTGCCCTGGAAGATGTTCGCCAGGACCTCGGGCGTCAGCACGAGCTTGGTGACGCCGTTCAGGTTGTACGAGAACGCCACCGGTCCGATCACCATCGGGATGTTCCAGGCGGCGTTGTTCTGGCAGCGAGCCTGCGCCGCGGTGGCCTCGTCGGCCTTGAGCGCCGAGTCGCTACCGGCGAAGTCGACCAGGCCGGCGTTGAAGTTCTTGATGCCCGCACCGGAGCCGGTCGGGTTGTATTCGATCTTCGCCTTGTCCTTGCAGGCGGCGTTGTAGCCGGCCACGATCTCGTCGATCGCGTTCTTCTGGGCAGACGAGCCCTCGGCGGTCAGCTGGCCGCTGGGGCAGACGAGGGAAGCCGAGGATCCCGACGCTGAACCTGACGGTGCAGCGCCGGTCGTGGTCGTGCTGCTGCAGGCTGCGAGGGAAAGTGCGCCGATCGCGGCGAGGGCCGCGACCTTGGCTACGCGAGTGTTGCTCACAAAGTGTCCTAACGCCGTACGAACGACAGGGCCAGTCCTGGCCCGTCCGCAGGCGACGTTAGGGATGGCGATTGACGCGCTGACTGTTCGCGGGTGAACGGGACGTGAACGACGCGTCCTGCTGGAAAGCGCTTGCCAAACTGCCTCACGGTGTCCGATCATGGACCAGACCCGAAGGAGCGTTGATGAACCCAGTGGCCATGGTGACGGGCGGCAGCCGAGGGATCGGGCGGGGGATCACGGAACGCCTGCTCGGCGACGGATTCAAGGTATCGATCCTGGCGACGCGACCCGCCCCCGCGGAACTCCTCGCGGAGTTGGGTGATCTGGGTGATGTGTCGTACACCGCAGGCAGCATCGCCGACGCCGACGACCATCGGCGCTACCTGGACGACACGCTCTCCGCGTTCGGCCGGGTCGACGTCCTCGTCAACAACGCGGGCGTGGCGCCACAGGCGCGCAACGACCTGCTCGAGGCGACCTCGACCGAGTTCGATCGGGTGCTGTCGATCAATCTGCGGGGGCCGTACTTCCTCACTCAACTCGTCGCGAACCAGATGATCGCCCAGCGCGGCGCGACTGTACGGACCGACCGACCCGCTGGCACGATCGTCAACGTGAGTTCGGTGTCGGCGACGACGGTATCGCTGAACCGCGGCGAATACTGCATCTCCAAGGCCGGGGTCGCTATGGCCACCCAATTGTGGGCGGCCAGGCTCGCGCCCGAAGGGATCGTGGTCTACGAGGTACGGCCGGGCGTCATCGCGACTGACATGACCGCCGGGGTGCAGGAGAAGTACGACACCCTGTTCGCCCGTGGGCTCGCACCGATGCCGCGATGGGGAACGCCGGCGGATGTGGCCGGAGCCGTCGCGGTCCTGGTGAGTGGTCAGATGCCGTACTCGACCGGCGACGTGATCACCGTCGGCGGCGGCATGCAGATTCCACGCCTGTGAGACGTCCGATCGGCACGAGGGAGCGAAGATGGAACAGGTGACGGTCGACGGGTACGAGGTGCCCGTGCTGAGCGCCAACACAGTCGTCGTCGGCACCGGTGCGGCTGGTTTCTGCGCGGCGGACCGGTTGTGGATGTTCGGCTCCAGAGACGTCGTCATGGTCTCCGACAAGATCCGCGCCGGAGCGTCGCGCAATGCCGGGTCCGACAAGCAGACCTACTACAAACTCACTCTGTCCGGCAGTGAGCCCGACTCGGTGAGGGCCATGGCCGAGACGCTGTTCAGCGGCGGTGCGATGGACGGCGACCTCGCGCTCGCCGAGGCCGCCTGGTCGGCGCGCTGCTTCTTCCACCTCGTCGAATCCGGCGTGCCGTTCCCGCATGCGCGATCAGGGGAGTTCGTCGGCTACAAGACCGACCACGATCCGCGCCAACGCGCGACGTCGGTCGGGCCGTACACCAGCAAGACGATGGTCGAGCGCCTCGAAGCCCGAGTCCACGACCACGGGATTCCGGTGATCGACGGCTGCCGGGTGGTCGACCTGGTCGTGCGCGACGGCGTGCTCCTGGGCCTGTTGTGCCTCAGGACCGACGTGTCCGACGAGGCTCCGTCTCGGTTTCTGCTCCTGCGGTGCACGAACCTCGTGTACGCCACGGGTGGGCCGGCCGGGATGTACGCGGATTCGGTCTATCCGCACGGCCAATGGGGAGCGAACGGGGCGCCGCTGCGAGCCGGTGTGCGCGGCAAGAACCTCACCGAATGGCAGTTCGGCCTCGCGTCGACCAAGCCGCGCTGGAACGTCTCCGGTACGTACATGCAGGTCGTGCCGCGATTCGTCTCCACCGATGCCTTCGGCGGTGACGAACGTGAGTTCCTGTCCGACGTGATCGACGACTACGGGCGCTTGATGTCGATGATCTTCCTCAAGGGTTATCAATGGCCGTTCGACATTCGCAAGGCCCGCTCGGGTTCCTCGTTGATCGACCTGCTCGTGTATCGAGAGACCGTGCTGCGAGGCAGGCGGGTGTTCCTCGACTTCCGGTCGAACCCGGTTCGTCCCGAGTGGGACCCCGGAGCGCTCAGCGAGGAGGCGTACGGCTACCTCGCCCGAGCGGGCGTGCTCGACCTCGGCTCCTCGACGCCCATCCAGCGGCTGCAGCATATGAACCGGCCTGCGTACGAGTTCTACTTGAACCGGAACCCGGGTGTGGATCTGGAAAGGGACCTGCTCGAGATCGCGGTGTGTGCCCAGCACAACAACGGAGGCTTGGTCGTCGACCAGTGGTGGCAGTCGAACATCGCCGGCTTCTTCCCCGTCGGTGAAGCGGCAGGGGCCCATGGGGTCTACCGGCCGGGCGGCGCGGCGCTGAACTCCGGGCAGGTCGGCGCGACTCGGGCAGCCACGTACGTCTCTGCCCGGCGCACCGGCCACCCCGTCGACCCGTCGGAATTCGCTCGGGCGGCCGAGCCTGTGGTGGGCGATGCCGTACGCCTCTTGCGGGCTGCGACGGCCCGGGCCGAGACCGCACCCGACACAACCGACGCCCTGCTCAGGGCGTGCACCGAGCTGATGAGTCGGAACGCCGGGGTGGTCCGGTCGCGGGGGTCGATCGCGGCGGCTGTCGAGCTCGTGTCGGGGTGGCTCGACGCTTACCCCTTCATCGCTGCGGCCGACGCGGCGAGCCGGCGATCGGTGAACCGTCTGTTCCTGATCCGCGACATCTTGACCAGCCAGTACGTCTATCTCTCGGCGATGGCGGACTATCTGGACCACGGAGGTCGCTCCCGTGGGTCGGTGCTGTACACCGACGAGGCCGGGTCCTTGCCTTGGTCAGCCGACGACGGGACCGAACTCGACCTGCCCGGCGAGTTCAGGTTCGACCTGGAAGAAGGACTGACCGACGTCATCCAGGAGGTGGCGTGGGCGGGTACGGGGAAGCCAGTCTTCGACTGGCGAGCGGTACGGCAAATCCCCACCGACGACGAGTTCTTCGAGAACGTCTGGCGCCACTTCCGCGAGGACGGCAACGTCTACTGACGAAGCCCGCGGGTAGACTGGCAGAGAATCGGATGGCAAGGAGGCCCACGGTGTTCATCTCACTAGCCCCCACGCTCACCGCAGTGCTGGCAGGATTGCTGCTCGTCGTCGCCCTGGTCGCCACGATCCTGCTGGGAATGATCCTGCACCGTCGGTGATCCACGCCTGGCCAGGCAGATGCCGGCCACTCGTGAGCGCCGATCTGCCGCTGATCTCACCAACCGCGCGATGGTCCCTTCGTTCGCGCGTCGATCACCCTGCGTCTCAGAGGGAGATCGACGCGCTAAGGAGGCGCTGATCAATGCTGTTCCGGGCGAGGACGTGCCGGGCGGGATGAGCCGCTACCACCACATCTCGTGGTCGTACCGGGCGTACGGGTAGAGATGTGGGGGTAGCGGATCGCCCGATCTGGTGCGCCGCAGCCGGGACATGATTGATCAGCGCTTCCCTAAGACTGGGGTAGCGCTCCCTCACCCCTGAGCGGGATCCCAGAGACGGTGATAGGCGTTGATCGCCGGCTGGCCGCCGAGGTGTGCGTAGAGCACGTTCGACTTGGTGCCGATCTCGCCGGCCTTGACGAGGTCGATCAGACCGGCCATCGACTTCCCCTCGTAGACCGGATCGGTGATCATCGCCTCCAGCCGAGCGCACAGGCTCATGGCCTCCATGGTCGAATCCACCGGGACGCCGTACAGGTCACCCGCCCATCCCTCCAACACCGTGACCTCGTCGTCGCGGATATCGCGACCGAGTTCGATCAACTCGGCGGTGTTGCGGGCGATCCTCGCGACCTGGTCGCGGGTTTGCTCCAGCGTGGCCGAGGCATCGATCCCGAGGACGCGTCGCCGTACGCCCGACATCTCTTCCAGGGCAGCGAAACCGGCGATCATTCCGGCGTGAGTCGAGCCGGTCACCGTGCACACGATGATCGTGTCGAAGACGATTCCGAGCGCCCTTTCTTGCTCGGCTACCTCGAACGCCCAGTTCGCGAAGCCGAGCCCGCCGAGGGGGTGTTCCGACGCACCCGCCGGGATCGGGTACGGCTTCCCGCCCGAGGCCTCCACTTCGGCCAACGCTTCGCGCCACGAATCGCGAATTCCGATGTCGAAGCCGTGCGGGTCGAGCCGGGCGTCGGCGCCCATCATGCGCGACATGAGGATGTTGCCGACCTTGTCGTTCATCGGATCGTCCCACGGCACCCAGTGCTCCTGAACGAGCCGGCATTTGAGTCCCAGGTGGGCGGCCACCGCGGCGACCTGCCGGGTGTGGTTCGACTGATACCCGCCGATCGACACCAGGGTGTCGGCCCCCGAGGCGAGCACGTCAGGCACGATGTACTCCATCTTGCGGATCTTGTTGCCCCCGAACGCGAGCCCGCTGCTCACGTCTTCTCCCTTCGCCCAGATCTGAGCGCCCCCGAGATGAGCCGTCAGCCGCTTGAGGTGTTGGACCGGGCTCGGGCCGAACGTCATCGAATAGCGCGGGAACTCGTGCAGCTTCACCAGGACTTCCTCTCGTCGCTGCTGAGCCTAGGGGACGACGACCGGTGATTCCTTGGGGAGTGCCTCAGGCGTACGGCTGCACCAGTTCGCCGTACCGCTCGCCCATCCGCCGGATGATCTCGGCCACCCCGAGGTTCCAGATGTCGGCGTTGAAGATCTCGACCTCGATGTCGCCGTTGTAGCCGGCATCCCGCACCCACCGGGTGATGGTGGCGAAGTCGACGTACCCGTCGCCCATGAACCCGCGGGAGTTCAGCGTGTCGGCCGACAGCGGGAGACTCCAGTCGCAGACCTGGTAGGAGGAGATCCGGCCCTCGCGACCGGCGCGATCGATGGCAGCCTGCAGGTCGGGATCCCACCAGACGTGATAGGTGTCGACGACGACGCCGACGGCCTCGGCGGGATGGTCAGCAGCCATGGCGAGGGACTGCCCGATCGTCGTCAGCACCCCGCGGTCCGCGGTGAAGAGGGGGTTCATCGGCTCGAGAGCGAGCCGTACCCCCCGGTCCAGGGCGTACGGCACCAACTCGCCGATCCGGTCCGCCACCCTCTGCCGAGCGGCGACGAGGTCCTTGTCGCCCACGTCGTCGAGGTGGAATGACAGGCCCATCAGGGGAAACGCCGCGGGGAGGCCCCCCACGACCATCACGAGTTCGCGGGTGCCGAGGGTCGCGGCCTGGTCGATCGCGAGGCGGTTGCTGGCCAACCCGATCGCGATCGACTCGTCGTCTCGGCCGGTGAGGAAGCCGCCGCGGCACAAGGTTGACACCCGCAGTCCGGCGTCGGCGATCAAACGGGCGGCGTTCTGGGCGCCGACTTCCTCGACCCGATCGCGCCACGGCCCGATCGCGCCCAGCCCCGCCTCACGAGCAGCGGTCACGCACTCGGCGAGGCTCTGGTGTTTGGCAGTCGCGGTATTGAGAGAGAGCCGCGACCAGTCGTGAGCGACCTCGATCACAGGACGATCTCCGGTACCTCCAGGCGTCGGCCTTCCGCTGACGAGCGGAGACCGAGCTCGGCCAACTGCACCCCCCGCGCGCCCGACAGCAAGTCGTACCGATGCTTGCGTCCGCTCGCGACGTCGCCCAAGAACTCCTCCCACTGCAACCGGAATCCGTTCTCCAACTGCTGATCTGGGGCGGATTGCCACTGCGAGAGGTAGTCGTTGGGGTCTGGTAGGTCGGGGTTCCAGGTGGGCGTGGGGGTGTCGCCGCGGGATTGCACGACGCAGCCCCGCAATCCGGCCACGGCGGAGCCCTGCGTGCCGTCGACCTGAAACTCGACGAGTTCGCTGCGGTGCACACGCACGTCCCAGCTGGAGTTCAGTTGCACGACGATCTTCTCGCCCGCGTCGGACTCGACCGAGAAGATCCCGTATGCGGCGTCGTCGGCCGTCGCGGCGTAGCCGTGACCCTGCTCGTCGATCCGCTCGCCGATGTGGGTGGCGGTCTGGGTGTAGACCGTGGTGATCCGGCCCAGCAGGCCTTCGATCACGTAGTTCCAGTGGGGGTACATATCGGTGGTCATGCCGCCCCCGTCCTCGGCCCGGTAGTTCCAGCTGGGCCGCTGGGCCGGCCGGTCGGTGCCCTCCCAGACCCAGTAGCCGAATTCGCCTCTCATCGACAGGATCCGCCCGAAGAAGCCTTCGTCGATCAGCGTGCGGAGTTTGACCAAACCGGGCAGGTACAGCTTGTCGTGCACCACCCCGTCGGTGATCCCCGCGGCCCGTGCCTGCCGAGCCAGGTCGATCGCGTCGGCCAAGGTCTCGGCCGTGGGCTTCTCGGTGAAGATGTGCTTGCCGGCGGCGATCGCGCGGCTGAGGGCCGGGTAGCGCCGGCTCGTCAGTTGCGCGTCGAAGTACACGTCGATGTCGTCGCGTTCCATGCAGTGGTCTGTGTCGGTGGAGATCTCGGAGATTCCGTGTTCTGCGGCGATCTCCTCCAGTCGCGCGGCGTTGCGGCCGACGAGGACGGGTTCCACCTGCACGGTCGTACCGTCGGAGGTGGTGATTCCGCCGGCGTCGCGGATCGGGAGGATTGACCGTACGAGGTGCTGTCGATACCCCATCCGCCCGGTGATGCCGTTCATCGCGATGCGCAGGGTGGTCGTCACGGATAACTCCTCGTCGGTGAAGATCGGACAAGCCGGGGAAGTATTGGAATGCGCTTTCCAGCGTACGGCTGCACACCGCTCTGCGTCAACGCTAGATGCCCCCGAGCCGAAGCCTCAGCGGCGGGTGGAATCGCGCAACACCACGGTGACGGGCAGTTCTTCGGGGCCGTGGTCGTCGTCGGCGAGGACGAGCCCGACGGCGATCTCGCCGAGTCGTTCCAGGGGGACCCGGACGGTCGTCAAGGCGGGCACGATGTCGCGTAGCGTCGGGATGTCGTCGAAGCCGGCGATGCCCACGTCGTCGGGCACGACCAGCCCGGACTCTCGCGCCGCGACCAGGGCGCCGACCGCCATGACGTCGTTTACGGCGAACACCACGTCGGGCAGGGTGCCGGCGGCGATCACTTCACGCATGGCTCCGTAGCCACCGTCGCGATCGAACGACGACGGCACGAGCTGACTGACGGCAGCTGCCGTACCCAAGCCACGCCGGAAACCGGCAGTTCTTTCCTGGCCGGTCACGTGCCGCTCGGGGCCGGTGAGGATGGCAAACGACGAGTGCCCGAGGGCGACCAGCGATCGGGCGAGGTCGGCAGCGCCGGATTCGTTGGCGGGGGCGACGGAGCGTACGGCCAACCGCGGCTGTCCGACCAGGGCGACGGCCGAACCGGTCGCCTCGACGAACTCGTCGATCGCCGACTGGAGTCGGGCCAGCTCGGTCTTGTCGTCGGTCAAGCCTCCGACCAAGACCAGGGCCTGCGATCGGTGGCTCCTGGCCGAGTCGATCAGGGCGATCGCTTCCTGAGGATCGTGGTCGGTGACGCCGAGGATGACGCTGGCGCCCGCGGCTCGGGCCGCTTTGGTCACGCCGGCTGCGATCGACGAGAAGTAGGGGTCGGTGATGTCGTGCACGATCAAGGAGAGTTCGGTCGACCGACCGCGGGCGATCGCCTGTGCGGCGGCGTTCGGTGCGTAGCGCAGGGTCTCGGCCGCGGACAGCACTCGTTGCCGAAGCTCGGGGCTGACAGTGCGGTCTCGGCTGCCGTTGATCGCCCTCGACGCGGTCGACAGCGACACACCTGCGGCGCGTGCGACATCGCTCAACGTGACCACGGTGGCGAGCGTACCGGCGCGTGTGCTTACACTGTCCTCACCAGCTCGGGAAAACGCTTGCCATCAGGGGCCGCCATGACCAACGAGATCTTCAGGTACGGGGTCGTGCCCGTCGTCGTGCTCGACGAGGTGGCCAGCGCGGCACCTCTCGCCAAGGCGATGATCGCCGGTGGCCTGCCGGTCGCGGAAGTGACGTTCCGTACGGCCGCGGCCGCCGACTCGATCCGTGCGATGCGCGACATCGGGGCCATGACCGTCGGGGCGGGCACCGTGGTGACTCCGGCCCAGGTAGACGAGGCTTACGACGCGGGGGCGACGTTCATCGTGAGTCCCGGTGTGCGGGTCGACGTGGTGCGCCGCGCGCAGGAGCTCGGCCTGCCGGTGCTGCCCGGGGCGGTGACCCCGACGGAGATCATGGCGTGTCAGGAGTTGGGCCTCGACACGGTCAAGTTCTTCCCGGCCACCGTGTACGGCGGAGTCGCCGGCATCAGGGCGCTGGCCGCCCCCTTCGGCGGGATGCGTTTCGTGCCGACCGGGGGTGTCACCCCCGAGACGATCGGTCATTACCTGTCTTTGTCGTGCGTGCCAGCCGTGGGGGCATCGGGCATGGTGCCGGCGGCGGTCATCCGGGCGGGCAACTTTGCCGAGATCACCCGACTGTGCGCCGAGGCGGTCGACGTGGCGTCGAAGTACGTCTGAGAGCGCTCAGGTGTGGCCCCCGACGGCGCATGCGGCCCGAGTTCGTGTACGCAAACTGCCCCTCAGTTCGACCCCAACCAAATTCGAACGCGCAAACTGGGCGTCTGCAGGCAGATTCGGCGCGCCGAATCACAGTCGAGTCACCGTCCTGGGTTCCCATCAGCCTTAAGAATCCCCTGATCACCGATCCCCGAGGAGGTCTGTCATGACTGCCGAGTTGTCGATCCGCCCGGCGAGCGAATGCCGGTACGACGCCGTCGCCCTGGGCGAGGTGATGCTCCGTCTGGATCCAGGCGAAGGCCGCATCCGTACGGCCAGACGTTTCGCCGCCTGGGAAGGAGGAGGGGAATACAACGTCGTCCGGGGTCTCCGGCGTGTGTTCGGACAACGGGTCGGCGTGCTGACCGCCCTCGTCGACAACGAGGTCGGCCGGCTGGTGGAGGACTTCATGCTGACCGGTGGCGTCGACGTGTCGCACGTGAGGTGGGTCGACTCCGACGGAGTCGGCCGGGACGTGCGCAACGGACTCAACTTCACCGAGCGCGGCTTCGGAGTGCGCGGGGCCGTCGGAGTGTCGGATCGCGGCCACACCGCCGTGTCACAACTCCAACCTGGCGACATCGACTTCGACGATCTCTTCGGCCGACAAGGGGTGAGGTGGCTCCACACGGGAGGGATCTTCGCGGCGCTGTCGGAGTCCACCGCCGCCGTGGCTCTCGAGGCCGTCGAGGCGGCGCGCCGGCACGGCACGGTCGTCTCGTACGACCTGAACTACCGTCCGAGCCTGTGGAAGTCGATCGGCGGCCAGGACAAGGCACAGCAGGTGAACCGGCAGATCGCATCGTCGGTCGACGTGATGATCGGCAACGAGGAGGACTTCACCGCCGCACTCGGATTCGAGGTCGAAGGTGTCGACCACGCGCTCGCCGAACTGCCGGTCGACGCGTTCGCTCGGATGATCGAGACGGTCAGTGAGTCGTACCCGAATTTCAAGGTCATCGCCACCACCATGCGGGCGGTGCACACGGCGACGGTCAACGACTGGGGAGCGATCGCCTGGTCGCGGCCCGATGGGCTCGTTCAGGCGCGGCAGCGGGACCGGCTCGAAATCCTCGACCGGGTTGGCGGCGGGGACTCGTTCGCGTCAGGGCTGGTGTACGGCCTCCTGACCGGCGAGCCGCTCCAGGTCTGCGTGGATCTCGGTGCCGCCCACGGAGCGCTGGCGATGACCACACCGGGTGACACGTCGATGGTGACCGAGAAGGACGTGCGCAAGCTCGCCGGTGGTGGTTCGGCGCGCGTCGATCGCTAGGCCGGCAACACTGTGGATGCCCGCTCGTTGACTGAAATTGCTCTGAGAGGACCGATTTCGTCATCGAGTGTGCATTGACAGTGTTGCGATGCGGGCAGACCAGTTGACGGAGCCTCACCGTCGCGATCAAAGCCCTCGCGATCCGAAACCGCGGTCGCCTAGCATGCCGAGCATGGCTCTTCGTTGGTACACCGTGGTGATCGACTGTCTGGACGTGGCCGCGCAGGCGCGGTGGTGGGCGGAGACGCTCGATTACGTGCTCGTGTACGAGGCCGACGACGAGGCGGTGATCATCCCGCGTCACATGTCCGAGGACCCCATCGAGGCGCTCGACGAGTGGATGAGTTCGGGCCAGGCCCTGGTGTTCGTTCCGGTCCCGGAGGCCAAGATCGTGAAGAACCGGCTGCATCTCGATCTGGCTCCCCACAGCAGCCAGGACCGAGACGCCGAGGTCGCGACCCTGCTGAATCGAGGCGCGACCAGGGTCGACGTCGGTCAGACCGACCAGGTCAGCTGGACCGTCCTCGCCGATCCCGAGGGCAACGAGTTCTGCGTCCTGAGCTCCCGCAACCGCTAGAGTTCCTTGGTTGTTGGAACTGATGCGTTTGTCTTGAGTTTCAGGTGGGGCCTCGGAAACCCCACCTGAAACTCAAGACAAACGCATCAGTTCCAACTGAATTGAATCCCCCTGAATCCCCCCGGCGTGTCCGGAGACTTGGTTGTTTGGTTCTAGGCGGCCTCGGTTGGGGCCTGGTTGTGACTGTAGTGGGCTTGTTCGAGTTGGACGGGTGGGATGTCGCCGCAGTACTCGTAGAG
>WBZS01001540.1_pt1 | contig 17850 bp, 13 predicted proteins | sample 5204201 | NCBI WGS metagenome assembly WBZS01 (sample SAMN12344357, study PRJNA552823) | activated sludge metagenome | biome: Activated sludge suspended growth; feature: Nitrification reactor; material: Wastewater; isolation source: activated sludge from nitrification reactor of wastewater...
CGCTGGCGAAGCCACGAAGGAATCGTTCCTTGAAATTTAGCAGCCAACTCTTTCGACGATTCGGAATGAAGTCGGCGAAAGCCCTTTCACGCTGGTTGACGATTGCCGCTCGAGCCAAAAAGTAAAAGACGGCGCCTAAACAGATGAGTAAGAACCCTCCCGCATTGTTGCGATTCACAAACGGGCCAAACGGCAAACCGCCTTGAAGCAACTCGTAAAACCAATACACCCGTCCATTCCAAGCCAGCCGTTGTGAGGTGCCAAAAAAACTCACCGCCATTCCCAAGCCCAGAACCATCGTGAAAAAGCCATCAACACGGCGTGGGTGGTTAAACAGGGCCAGTCCTAAAATAAAGGTTAGAAATGGGATCAGAAGTTCGGTTGCTCGGGCTTCCGACTCCCACCAACAAACCGTATGGGGGCCAATTCCCAAATTCACGAATCCCAAGTTTCCTAGTGCAGCGAGTTGGAGTCCCGCAAAACCGAAAAAAATCAAACCGACGGCGGTCAAAGCGTTTGTTAATTGCGGCCGTACCCCCCCAAAACCGCTCAAAACAAGCAAAACTCCCCAGAATCCCAGTATTATCGAACGAACAAATGGGTAATTTCCGCCAATCACCCAGGGGACTAAAAATAGAACACCCAAAAAACCAACAAAAATCGCGTTGTTAACTCCGCCCTCTTTGGCCTTCGAGGGCAAAGCTCTTCGTACACGGGATGGGTTCATGGAGAAATTTGGTAAATTGAGTTGACTGGGTTGTTTTTAATGATTATGATCTGGTCTCTTAGGAATGTTAAGTTTCGAAAACCCAAAAAATCAACTGAATCGAAAGATTCCCTACCTTTGTAATGAGGATTCCGATGTTAAGAATTTTTGCAATCGCGGTCTCGGTAATTGGTTTGGCAGCTGGTCAAGCGGTGGCTCAAGAACCGAACCCAATCAAATTGAATGGTAATGGCGACTTCTATGGGAAGACCGTTACGAAAAATGGTGAAGAGACACAAGGAATTAAGGCCCAAGTCACACTAACTTTGGATGGCAAGACAATTCACTCGGTTGTTTCCGATGAGGCAGGATTGTTTTCGTTCTCTGACGTAGCGCCAGGGGTTTACACAATTACAGCAACGGCAGACACTTACGTTTCAACAGAAACGATCAACGTGGAAGCCCCTGTAGAGCCTGCGACGACTGCCGAACCTTCGACTGAGCCTGCAATCACATTGCCGCTTGAGCCAATTGCAGACGATATGTCTTCAATGTATTCAATGCCTATGAGCTCGATGGCTGCTGCTCCTTCGTTCTCGTCAGGATCAGGTTGTTCATCATGCGGTGGCGGTACCGGCGGTGGAAGCTGTGGTCGCGGCGGTTTTGGCCGTTTGCTTCCTTTAATTGGTTTGGTGGGATTGGCTGGATTGGGAAACAATGCCAGCCCAGCTAACTAGGCTACCTAGCTTGAAATCAAAATTCGGAAAGCCTTGTCGTGAATCGACAAGGCTTTTTTTGTTATTTTCCCCAAATTGCCTAACAGGAACTTCAATTGACTTACTAATCGTCAATATTGAAGTTTACCGAATAGAAGGAAAAGCCGTTACGTCTCCTACCCTAGGCGTAATGTATGCAATCGTTTTTTCTCGGAGAATTGCAATGACTTGCAAAAATGGTTTCTTGATGGTTTTGCTCTTGGGCCTAGCGTTTTCCGGTGGATGTCGACGATGCCGCGTGGAAACCATTTCCCCTAATTGCGTTGAAAATGCTTCGCAAAATTGCTGCAACGACGACTCTGGGGCGAAGATCAATTTCTTATCGCTGCGCCGAACCCCACCGGATGCCTACATTTTGGATTCAGGCGACACGTTAGGTATTTACATTCAAGGGATCACGGGAGACGCCACGGTTCCGCCTCCAGTGCATTTTTCTGAAGTAGCTGGTGAACCTCCAGCACTTGGTTATCCAGTACCAATTCGGGATGACGGTTACATCGCTTTGCCATTGATTCAACCGATTCAATTAGCCGGCTTGACTCTTGGCCAAGCTGAAGCTCGCATCCGCGACGCTTATACTAAAGACCGCCAAATCTTGAAGAAAGAGAACGCCGCGATCATCGTCACGTTGATGCAACGACGCACTTACAATGTCCTCGTTGTCCGTGAGGACTTGGTCGATACCCGTACATTTGCTCTGCGCAAAAACGATTTGTACGTCGACGAATCTCGCCAAGGCCAAACGTTTTCGATCGAATTGGCCGCCTACGAGAACGACGTACTTCACGCTTTGAGCGAGACAGGCGGCATGCCCGGGGAAAACGCCAAGAACGAAATCGTCATCATGCGCGGAGCCTTGAACTCTACACAGAGTCCAGAAGCAATCATTGAGGCAATCAACATCGGTGATCAATCCAAGATTCCTGTGAACCAAGTCACCCGCATTCCAATTCGTCCGCAGGATGGTTTGATGCCCACGCTGAGCGAATCCGAAATTACCTTGGAAGATGGCGACATTATTTATATCGAAGGCCGCCAACGAGAAGTTTTCTACACGGGTGGTTTGTTGGATGGTGGCCGCTTCCCCTTGCCACGCGACTATAAAATCGACGTGCTAGAAGCGATCTCCATGGCGGGTGGCAGTGTTTCCTCGGCAGCCGGTTCGAGTGCGGGTGGTGGGTTCCGAGGGATTGGGACGATTATGCCAGCGACCAAGGTCACCGTGGTGCGAAATGAAAACTGTCAGCAAAAGGCGATCGAAATCGACTTGCGATGCAGTATTGCTGATCCGTCGCAACGCGTGATCATCAAGCCGGGAGATTTAATTTTGCTCGAGTATCGACCTCGTGAGTTGTTTATCAACTCCACGATCTCGATTCTCCAATTCGGCGGCGTCTTCCGCCTCTTCAGCAACAACAACTAAAACGTCCTGACGACGTTTCAAAACCAGGGTAACAAAAGGCCGACAGATTGTCGGCCTTTTGTCTGTTTAATGGGGCAAAAAAAGGACCCGTTAAGGGCGCTTGCATGGAACCGAATCAGCCCTTCCTCTTGCAACCGTCATAAACCTCTCGACAGCTCGACGCTCCACGGATAGCCGGCTCAATTAACACGCCGACGTCAGAATAAAAAACTCGCACTTTCTGCGGTTCTAACTAGACTGAGATTGTCTCGCTTTCTCCGTCATTCGTTCGGCATCTCCAGTCCGAGTTCTGGCCAAGTCCAAAACATGAGTCGTGAAATTTCGTCTGAAACGCCCACTCCAGCCAACGCGCCGAAGCCTTCAGGCAGTCTGCACCAGATCTTTCGCTGGATCAAAGAATACAGGATCTACGTGCTGATTCTAGTACACGCATTCCTCTTTGCCTGTACCTATTACCTTTCCTATCTATTGCGATTCGAGTTCGTACTCCCCACCTCTCCAACTGATCAGGTCAGCGGTTTTCGGAATTCAGTTTCGGTAGTTGTCGCGATACAACTGGTTGTTTTTTACTTCTTGAAAAACTTCCATGGTTGGTGGCGACACGTAACCTTTACCGACTTCGTCAAACTTGTTCGCGCGGCATCGTTCAGCACTGTGTTAATTCTGGTTGTTGACTATTTGCTGCTTCCTTTGCAGATTCCACGCGCAGTGATTTTGATCAATTGGTTGCTAACGATCATTGTCATTGGCTCATTGCGATCTGCATTTCGATTTTGGGACGAGAATATTTCGATTGAGCGCCACAACAAAAATGCTCAGAGGGTGCTTTTGGTGGGAACGGACTTCGACATCATCCGCACGGCCCATCAAATTAACGGGAATACTCAAATGGGTGTCCAAATCGTGGGGCTGGTTTCGGAGAGTCCTGTTCGAAAGATCCAATGGATCGGCCAGCTCAAGGTCGTGGGCGATTTGAATAACCTGAAAGAGCTCGTCCACCACTATCGGGTCAAGACGGTTCTGGCGGTCTCTGGATCTAGCAATCCCAAGCTTGTTCGACGACTGATGGAATCGTCCCGGACCCAATCGTTTCAGTTGCGGGTGATTCCAAAGTTAGACGAGCACCTCAATGGTCGAACCACCATTTCGCTCCGCGAGGTGAGTTTCGAGGACTTGTTACGGCGATCGCCGGTCAAACTAGCCACGCAAGACATTGAAGGTGCAGTTTCGGGCACGGTTGTCATGGTCACCGGGGCGGGCGGAAGCATTGGCTCCGAATTGTGCCGACAACTTTTGCGATTTAACCCGCGGACGCTTGTCTTGCTAGGGCGGGGGGAAAATCGCCTTTTCGAGATCGAGCGGGAACTTTCCCGGATCTACCCCAACACGCATATTGTCTCCGCATTGGCTAATGTTGTTGATGACGGGCGGATGAACGAAGTTTTCGGGACGTGGAAACCAGATGTCGTCTTTCATGCCGCTGCGCACAAGCATGTGCCGCTCACGGAACTTAATATCGGTGAGGCAGTGATCAACAATGTCTTGGGAACCAAAATCACGGCGGATGTGGCAGTAGCAAACGGAGTAAAACGTTTTGTGTTGGTTTCGACGGACAAGGCCGTGAATCCCACGAGCGTCATGGGTTGCACCAAGCAACTGGCCGAACGTTATTGCCTGGCATTGGGAAGCCATCAAGCCACGACCAAATTCGTCGTCACACGATTTGGGAATGTATTGGGCTCGGCTGGCAGCGTGATTCCAGTATTCAAAGACCAGATCCAACGCGGAGGCCCCGTTACGGTTACTGATCCGCGGATGACTCGCTTCTTCATGACGATTCCGGAAGCGGCGCAACTCGTGATCCAAGCTGGCTCAATGGGGCGGGGGGGTGAAGTCTACGTTCTCGACATGGGGGAACCTGTAAAGATTCTGGACCTTGCAAAAGACTTGATCCAACTCGCCGGATTGCCCTTGGATTCCATTGAAATCAAGTTCACAGGAATTCGTCGAGGTGAAAAATTGTACGAGGAACTTTACTACGACGACGAAAAGTCGATGCCGACCCAACATGAAAAAATCCTCTCCGCCTACCATCGCCCCTATGGATATCAAGAAACTCTTGCCTCGCTTAATCATTTGATCACGAAAGCCTATTCGTCACCGACTGAAATTCTCAAATCATTGAAAGATCTGGTAGCTGAATTTCATCACTTTGACTTGAAACAGGTTGAACCGACGTCCGCCCTCGACGTTACTCCCAAATCGAATTCCTAAACGTTTCCCCATCTATGAAACCACTTTCCCAAAAACCTACCTTTATTAACGTCGGACCCGGTCGTTGCGCGACAACCTGGATGTATGAAATTCTCAAGGCACATCCGGATATTTCGATGGCCCTGGTAAAGGAAACGGAGTTTTTCAATACCAATTTCGAGGAGGGTCGGGCTTGGTACGAAGACCATTTTCCACCCTCGACTTGCATGGCCACTGGTGAGATCTCCAATGCTTATTACGTCGACAACCGAGTGGCGCAACGGATTCGCGAATACAACCCGGAAATGAAGATTATCTTCAACTTGAGAAAACCTCAGGAATTGCTGCAATCGTTTTACGGTTTCGGCCTCCGACGCGGCCTGCAGTTTGCTTCTCATGCCGACGCGTTGGCGACACCGATCGGGCGAATCATGGGATCGGGTTATGAATTTCGCTACAAGAAAAATTGTCTGAATCCGGGTGACCAAATCACGCTGCTCGACAGCGTTTTGCTTTCGCAATATGTAAAATCGTTTTGCGAGGTGTTTCCACCGGAGCAGATTTATTTCTTCACCTACGAACGTCTCAAGCACGAGAATCAACAACTTCTGCAGGAAATCTATCGCTTTCTCGGTGTCGACCAAAATTTTGTTCCCGACTTGGCCGGTAAAGTCATCAATGCTGCAATCGTGCCAAATTCAAAAGTCGTAGCTCGGCTCGCAACGAAGATCTCGTTTGGGCTGCGACGAATCGGCGCTTATCAACTCCTTAATCGCCTACACCGTTCCGAATTGATCAAGCGGTTGTTTTATTCCAAGGCTGCCGAGTTGCCGACCGATGGCGATCAACGCCTATTGCTTGATCCGTCGACAATCGACTTGCTAAAGCAGGAAGAGGAAACGCTATGCAATTGGATACCGGACTTGGAGAAGTATTGGACCCCTAACAAGAGCATGACACGTATTGAGGCAGCTACTGCCAGATAGGTAACACATGTCGTCTTTTTCAAGTGCCCAATTCGAAACCACTCCCATCCAAGTTGACCGACAAGACAGCACAGCGGGTAAACGGCTATTGGCGGTTACGGGTGCCACGGGTTTTCTCGGTAGCGAAATTCTCAAAGTAGGCAGCTATGAATTGCAAGTTGTTGGACTCGCACGTTCGGCGTCCCCCACTGATTTTCCCGTGCAACGCGTAGATTTTGAATCGATTTCGTCCACTACATTCCACGGCGTCGAACAAGTCATCCACACCATTGGCCTTGCTCATCAGTTTGGACGTCGCGCCGACAACCGCCAGGGTTTTGAACAAACCAATGTCGACTTAACTCGACGCACAGCAGTCGCGGCGGCCGAAGCTGGCGTTCGCCATTTTATCTTGATCAGTTCGGTGGCAGTTTATGGAAGCGGAGAGGTTTCTCGCACGGAATTGGACGATTGCCGGCCGCAAGGAAACTACGGTGAAACCAAATTGGCTGGCGAGCAAGCCGCCATTGCCGCTCTGCAAAATACCACCACCAAACTGACGATTTTGAGATTGGCAACTTTGTATGGGCCCGGAGATCGCGGAAACGTCCATCGCCTCATCCAAGGATTGCGGCGGGGGACTTTCCCGTCGATTGGAAAGGGTGACAACTTCAAGACCCTTTTGCATGTTCGCGATGCCGCGCTCGCCTGCCTCAAAGTTGCTGAAACCTTTTCTGTTTCGGACGCCGACAATCCGAACTCATCAGCGGTAGAGATTTTTAACGTTGCGGCTTCACCCGTCCTTATGCGGGAAATCGTTCAGGAAATTTGTGGTGCGCTAAAGATATCGGCCCCACGCTTCAAGGTGAAGGAAGAACTTGCGCGGGAAGTAGTCAACATTGCCGACCTCGTGTTTCGGCATCGCGGCGCTGGAGCAAAACTCAAAACGCTGGTGCACAAATGGTTGCGCGACGATCTCTATGACGGTCAAAAATTTAACTTACGATTTTCGTTTGCTCCATCGACTTCATTGACGGATGGAATTCGTTCACAAGTCAAAGCCTACTTGCTCCAAATTCAAACGCGCCCCGCAATCACTTTCCAACGGGTGTTCGACATTGTCTTGGCAACGGTTTTGTTGCTGATCTTTGCGATACCGATGTTGATTCTGACCTTGGCTGTTCGATTGACATCGCCGGGTCCTGCTGTTTATTGGTCGCAACGGGTTGGCCGAAACAACCGAATTTTCCTGATGGCCAAGTTTCGATCGATGCGAATCGACACTCCTCAACTGGCCACACACTTGTTGAGCGATTCAAAGCGCTGGATTACACCGATTGGGCAATTCCTTCGCAAAAGCAGCCTCGACGAGTTGCCACAACTTTGGAACATTCTGGTGGGCCACATGTCGTTCGTCGGTCCGCGTCCTGCCCTCTTTAATCAACACGATTTGATTGCCTTGCGAAATGCAAGGGCCGTCACTGGACTTCGCCCGGGCATCACTGGTTGGGCACAAATCAATGGTCGCGATGAGCTTTCTCTTCCTGAAAAAGTAGAATTTGACCGGCAATATCTGCGCCAGCGTTCGTTGTGGTTCGACCTGAAGATCATGGCCCATACGGCATTCAAAGTCATTCGCCGCGAGGGAATTCGTCAGGCCGATCAACCCAGCGACGACAGCCGTTTCACTTTGATGCAACGCGGGACGACTGCCTTGATTCTCACAACCGACTCGACACTGTCGGCAACTGCCCAGGCGCTCGAATCCATCGCCCGGCAACAAGCGTCTAGGGCGACGTTGATTAACTTGCGCGACTTGAAATGCATTCCAGAAGTTTTGTTGGCATGTGCTCGAGGTTATCGGCTGTGTTTGATTGTAGTTCGCAAGCAAATGTTCGCCGGTGAATTGTTGGCTCGCTGCGAGGCTGCTGCTCTGGCCGTAAAGGTCGTTGAACTCGACGAATTGGCGCCGGATCAAACTGCTGCTTCGGTTCAGCGATTGCGGGACGACAGCCTGATTGTCGGCGATTGGTTGCTGCATTTGGGGGAGCCCGAAAGCCAGTTCAACATTAGATCTTGGCCGGAATCGTCGGGAGGCGGCCGATGACGAGTACTCGTGGAGGTTCTGGGGTTCGACGATTTTTGAAAGTCTCGGCGATTTATGCCTTGGGGGATGCCCTCACCAAGAGTGCCCGAATCATTCTTGTTCCTTATTATTTGGCGGCCATGACGCCAGGCGAGGTCGGCCAAGTTGCGATTTTGCAGGCTATCATCATGGCAACCTGGGCCTTGCTTTCCCTAGGAACCGGTTTTGGGGTTCGTCGTTTTTATGTCGACGAGCAAACTAATCCGGATGCGATGGTCACTGCTATTTGGTGGGTTCGCTGGTTATTGGCAATGCCCTTCTTCGCCGCCGTAATGTTCTGCGGATGGCTGCTGGCTCAACGATTTCAGGATTTGAGTTGGACGCTGGTGGCACTCGCAATAATTGCGGGCACATTAAAGGCGGGTACGAACGTCCTTGAGGCTTGGTTCGTCATCCGTGAGGAACCGATGCGCTATCGAACTTTTACGTTCGTGCAATTTCTGACTTCGACATTGCTGATAATCGTCTGCGTATCTGGATTGAAGCTGGGAGTGCTGGGGGCAGTCCTTGGCGAATTGGTCAGTTACATTATTTTCACCGGCGTCTCCGGATGGATGCTGCACCGCACCTCGCGACCGGATTTTGGAATCGTGCCTTGGCGCAGGTTCCTCGCTTACTGCCTGCCGATGGTGCCGCATTTTTTCTTCATGTGGGGTTTGACCGCGGCTGATCGAATCGTCCTTAAGTTTTTCGTTTCCTTGCCCGAAGTTGGCGTGTACGACGTGGGATACCTTCTCGCTTCGTTTTTGACCATCTTTTTGTTGGCGATGCGCTCAGCTTGGACGCCTCAATATTTTCGAGATGCCCGGGAATCTGCAGAGCACGCCGGATTCGCTCGCACAACGGATTTGTTTCTCTTTGTGGTTTTTGGAGCGGCGCTGGCAGGTGGGCTATTCGCCCCCGAGGGAATCCGCTTGCTGGTCCAGCCAAGCTATGAAGATGCAATTTCTGTATTTCGAATTGCCGTATTTGGGATTGCGATTTCAGGAATCTTTGTCGCTCTAAATCAACCGCTGTTGTTCAGCGGTCAGACTGGTTTGATTTCGCTGATTTCTGGGACCGGATTACTGATCAATCTCGTTGCCAACCTTCTGCTTATTCCTCAGTTGGGGATCATCGGTGCGGCCTGGGCGACCGTCATTTCCTATTGCTGCATCAGTCTTGCACTGGGAGTGATCATCCCGACCCAGTTTGGAATCCGATGGAACTGGGGTTACGGCTTGTGGCTGACCAGCGTGTCCGGGGCCTTGCTCGTGACTGGCAGTCAGTTACTCGCCAATGGAACCATGGTGGGTGCGTTGTTGAAACTGTTTTTGTTATTTGCGTTTTGTGTTTTGTCGTTGATTCGTTTTCATCGTCAGCCCTCTGGGGGTTGGAAGGTAGTCGTTCATGAATTCTGGCGTAACTCAATGGGAAAAGCCCATACGATCAGCGTCTAGTGCGATTCCTGTTGCGGCGGACGATGCCAGTTCGCCGGCGGGATCTCGTTATCTGGTGCTGGTGTTCAAGGTCTTTATCCTAGTCTCCATGTTTTTCGTGTGCGTGACGGGGTTGATGTATGTACGCAATGAATCAGAGTTCTTGATTCTGCTGCTTACCGTCGTTTCGACACTAACGTTGAGTATTCCGGTCTTCACCCGGCGAGACTACTCGTTGTTTGAGCCGCTGACGTTCGTGATTATGGTGTTCATGTTTGGTGCACCATTTAAGGTCTGCTATGTATTGGCAAACAGCGATGCCATGTACGTCGTTGAACGACTACTGAACTTCGAGTCGACGGCGGCGCTGCTGTATGGATTGGTGATTGTGTTGCTGTCGTTGGTTTGTCTGGTTGCCGGCTATATGGTGCGGTATAGAGTTGGCAATCTGTCCGCCTTATATCTGCCCCAGATCACGAGCTGGAATCCGGTGCGGCTGCAGGTCGTGCTGATTTTACTCTTGCTCATCTCACTGGCAAGTTTGGCCGGGTTTGTGGCGACTGCGGGCGTGCAGTTCAGCAGTTTCGATGATTTTTCTGCGAAGCGATTTAGCGAAGAGGAAGGCTCCGGTGCAGCGCGCGTCTTCGAGTTGAAGTACTACCTCTACCGCATCGCGGCCTTCTCCAAGTTCGTGGCCTATTTAGGTCTGGTCTGGCTATATGTCAGCGGCCGCAAATGGTTGTCGTTGACTGGGCTGTTTGTCATTTGGTCGATTTTGCAGACCATGTTTTTAGCCACCGCGATGAGCAATCGAGCGGGCGTTGTGTTGTTGCTCATTGACTGCATGGTATTGACCTATTTTTTGAAAAAGCAAATTCGCCTGAGCTCAATCTTGATCGGATTCGGAGTGTGCGTAGCACTTTTGATTCCGATGTTGGCCAGCCGAGACAAGAGCGATCACAGGATCTTCGATATCGTTGAGAAAAGCATGCTCGGTCGAGACATGATGGATGTGACCAAGACCTGTCATATCATCAACGCCGTTCCGCAAAAGATGGAATATCGGGGCGGTGAAATGTTCTACGGATGGGCCTGTTCCATTATCCCCAAATCGATATGGCCCAACCGCCCGCTTTGGGTAGAGCGGGGACCGATGATTCACCAACAAGTTTATGGGTTGAAAGGCGGGATTGCTGGTTGTCCGCCCGGGCTGATTGCCGAGTTCTATTGGAATTTTGGCGCAGTGGGAACGTTCGTCGGAATGTTCTTCGTCGGGATGATTTTCCGGGCGATCTTTGTGGCCTTTCGGCCGGTCGCGGCGAATCCGACCAGCGTCTTGATCTACACCATTCTGGTGACTCGGTTTGTCATGTTCTCGCTGGGAAATGACTGGGGAACAGGAATTGTGAAGGCCGGACTTGACCTTATTCCGCTCATGCTGATTTTGGCGGTTGTGGGAGTTTGGCAGCAAAAAACTCCGCCCAAACGAACCTCAAAAGTATGAAATTGTCGTCCGGAGACTTGTTTTTATTGCACGAAACACGCTCTCAATCAGAATGAAATCAACGCAAATTTTTTAATCGAAAAGAACTATGAAACATAAAGTCGTTTTAGTTACAGGCGGAACCGGTTCCTTTGGCCGAACGATGGTCAATGAACTTTTACGTCAAGGCTTCGAAGAAATTCGCATCTTCAGTCGTGATGAATGGAAGCAGGAAGACATGCGCATTCGGATGGCGAACCCCGCAGTTCGCTTCTATATCGGCGATGTCCGGAACCCAGCAAGCGTGGATCAAGTCATGGAGGGTGTCAATCTTGTTTTTCATGCTGCTGCTCTGAAACAGGTTCCTTCCTGTGAATTCTTTCCGATGCAGGCCGTCGAAACCAACATCATCGGCAGCTCCAATGTCATTACCGCAGCAATCCGTCACCGGGTCGAATGCCTCGTGGCGTTAGGTACCGACAAAGCTGTTTACCCGGTGAATTCCATGGGGATGACCAAAGCCATTATGGAGAAAGTCGTTCAGTCGGCTGCGCGTCAAGTTTCGCACAACCGAACCCGAATTTGTTCGGTTCGCTATGGCAACGTGATGTATTCGCGAGGCTCCGTGATCCCGCTCTTTATTCGGCAGATAAAAGAGGGCAAGCCGATCACGATCACCGAACCGAAAATGACCCGCTTCATGATGCCGCTGCGGGATTCGGTCAAGCTTGTAAGCTTCGCTTTCAACCACGCCTCGCAAGGCGACCTGTTCATCAAAAAGGCGGTATCGGCAACCATTGAAACACTGGTAAACACGCTCCAACGAATGTTCTCCAGTAACGTCCCCGTCGTGAAAATTGGTATGCGTCATGGAGAGAAGATGCATGAAACTCTGGCGAGTGCGGAGGAACTGAAACGAGCGGTGGATATGGGCGATTACTTTCGCATTCAAATGGACGACCGCGACCTCAACTACTCCAAGTATTTCACAGAAGGTGACCCGGAGTTACAGGAGTTCAAAGACTACTCGTCAGAGAGTGTTGACTTGCTCGATATCGAGGAGCTGGAAGAACTGTTGCTGACGTTACCCGAAATTCGCGAGGAGCTTGGGATGATTGCTTTGGACGAGCCGTCGGCTGAACCCCTCGCGGCTACGCCGGCTCCGCAACACAACCCATCCGCACAAGTGAAATAGCCAAACAGGATCCAACCAGAATATGCGAATCGCGATTATAGGTGCCTCCGGACTGATCGGGCACAAACTATTGGAAAAACTAACCGAACGTTTTGAAGACGTTTTCGGTTTGGTGCGCAAGTCCCGCACGACGTTTCCCTTCTTTCGGAATTTTTCTGGGGATCGCATTTTCGATAATGTGGACGTGAGAAATTTTGACCAAATGACCGGGATGTTGAGGGTCATCGACATGGACGTCATTCTCAATTGCGTGGGGATCACCAAACGCCGCCCAGAAATCAAGGACTGGCCGACCGCAATCGACGTGAATTCGCTGTTTCCGCATCGTTTGGCGAACTGGGCCGCTGAACATGGAAAACGAGTCATTCACTTCAGTACTGACTGTGTTTTTGATGGCGAGTCGGGGAATTATGACGAGGACAGCGTTACTACAGGGCGCGATGCCTATGGACGAACCAAGGCCCTCGGAGAAATCCGCTATGACCATTCCTTGACAATTCGCTCGTCTTTCATTGGCCGTGAACTGACTGAGTTCTCTGAATTGCTGGAATGGTTTCTCGCACAGCGGGGCCCGAGAATTCGTGGATTCCGGCAGGCTTGGTATTCAGGAATCTCAACGATCGAAATGACCCGCATTGTAGGCGACATCATCGAGTCGCAACCCGGCTTGAACGGACTGTACCAACTTTCAATGGTCGAACCGATCAACAAATTCGATTTGTTGTGCCTGGCCCGCGATGCGTTTGGCCGTGATATCGAAATTGAGCCCGACGATTCATTTGTCACCTACCCGACCCTCGACAGCAATCGATTGCGTAAAAAAATGCCAATCGAATTACCAAGCTGGCCGGAAATGATGGCAGCACTCGCCGCAGAAAAAGTATACGACTCGATTCATCAACCTGCCTCCGCGATGGCTTGAGGATTTGAAAAAGAAAGTTAGACATGGCCGAAACCACAACACAAACCGCCGCCCCCATCAAGGTTCCACAATTCCGCAGCTTCGTTGACAAAGATGACTTCCGAGCATTGGAAGCCGTCTTTGAAAACAACTACATCGCCGAGGGACCTTTTGCTAAACAGTTTCAACAACAACTGCTGCAGATCATCGGGGCGCAGCACGGCGTCTTTGCGTGTAATGGAACGCTCGCGATATACCTGGCCCTCAAAGCTTTGGCTGTTAAGCCGGGCGACGAATTTATTGTTCAGAACGTGACGTTCATTGCTTCAGCCAATGGAGTCGAAATGGCAGGTTGCAGACCGGTTTTTGCGGACATTGTTTCGTTTGATGACATGTCGATCGATCTCGATCGGATTCAGTTGACGCCCAAGACTCGCGGGATTGTCGTCGCCCATCTCTACGGAACGGCCTGCAGCAACATCGAAGAGGTCCGCCAGTTCTGTCTGGACAATGACCTATGGCTTGTCGAAGACGCCGCGCAGGCCCTCGCGATCACCGATGGTTACACGCACTGCGGAATGTTTGGGGACATTGGTACGTTTTCGTTTTATGCCGACAAAACCATCACGACAGCCGAAGGTGGCTTTATTGTGACGCGACATGCGGAGGTTTATGAGCGTCTGGTTTATTTGCGAAATCAAGGACGCAAACAAAGCGGAACATTTGTGCATCCCGAAATAGGCTACAACTTTCGCATCACTGATCTACAGGCCGCACTCGGCTTGTCACAACTCAAGAAGCTGGACTACATCAAAGCGAAAAAAGCCGAGCTCTATCAATGGTATCGAGAGTTTTTGGGCGATCGCGTGCAGTTCCTGAAAATCAATACTGACTTCAACCATATTCCGTTTCGCGTTGTGGCATTTGTACCGGACGCCGAGGCGAGCATGAAGTTCATGCGCGAGCAAGGCATCGAATCGCGCTCCATGTTCTACCCGTTGCATCGACAACCCTGTTACGAACACCTTGGCTGTCGTGACTCCGAATTCCCCAAGTCGAACGAATGTTTCCGCCGTGGCATGAATTTGCCCACCTGGGTAGGCCTGACCCGCGAACAGGTGGAATATACGGCAAATGCCTTGCTCGCCTCGCTCGACGCCTAACTGCTCGATGCCTTGGCTAACCTGGAACTATCCTCATCATGTTCCTGGCCTGCCGACTCAGGATTTAAATCGTCAACTCATCAACACCTTTAACCGCCAAGATTGGCAATTTGTACAACCTATGAAAATCATGACTATTGTCGGCACGCGCCCCGAAATTATCAAACTCAGCCGCGTGATGGCCGAAGTCGAACAGCATTTATCCCATGTTTTGGTTCACACCGGTCAAAATTATGACTTTGAATTGAACGAAGTCTTCTTCGAAAATCTCGGGGTTCGCAAGCCAGATTATTTTCTGGATGTAGCACAAGGCTCCGTCGCCCAAACGATTGGCAACGTCATTGCGAAAACCGACGAAGTGATGGAGAAGGAAAAACCCGACGCAGTACTGCTCTACGGCGACACAAACAGCTGTCTGGCGGTGATTGCCGCAAAGCGCCGAAAAGTTCCGGTATTTCATTTCGAAGCGGGAAATCGCTGCTTCGATCAACGAGTCCCCGAAGAACTAAATCGCAAGATCGTCGATCACCTGAGCGATATCAACATGCCGTTGACGGAGCACGCTCGGCGATATCTGATCGCCGAGGGGCTACGGCCGGAAACCGTAATTAAAACCGGTTCCCCGATGAAAGAAATCCTGATGCATCACAAGGCCGAAATTGATGCTTCCGACGTCTTGCAACGATTGCAATTGTCTCGCGGAAAATTCTTCGTCGTTAGCGCGCACCGCGAGGAAAATGTCGACTCCGAACAGAACTTCACCGACCTGCTCGATTCGCTCAATGCGATTGCTGAAAAATATTGTTTTCCGGTGATTGTCTCGACGCACCCGCGAACACGGAAACGACTGGAGGCGTTGGGCGCAACGGATATCAATCCGTTGATAACATTCTTGAAACCTTTGGGCTTTTTCGACTACGTCAAACTGCAACTCGACGCGCATTGCGTGATTTCCGACAGCGGAACGATCACAGAAGAGTCTTCGATCTTGAATTTCCCTGCCATCACCATCCGCCAAGCTCACGAACGACCCGAAGGAATGGACGAGGGCGTTCTGATCATGACCGGACTGAAGCGCGAATTGGTTCTAAAGAGCGTCGAAGTCGTCACCGCACAGTTTTCGGCCGGTCGAAGAAATTTCAAACTGGTTGCCGACTATGACGTCGACAACTTCTCCAAGAAGGTGCTGCGGATCATCATGAGTTACACCGATTACATCAATCGAACTGTCTGGAAGAAATCGCTTTAAAAATGGCTCAGTCGACGATCTCGATTTCCGAAAAGGCCACCCAACCGACGAAAAATCCGCGCGTGGCGAAACCGCTGCGGGTGCTGGTCGTGCACCGTTACTTTTGGCCGGACGTGGCACCGGTCGCGGCGATTCTGCGAGCGGTTTGCGATCGATTCACCGAACTAGGGCACGATGTGACGGTCTTCACCAGCCAGCCCTGTTACAAACCCGAACTGAAACAGGAGCAACAACCGTGGCGTGAGGAACTCGGCCGGGTTCATGTTCGACGTTGCCCCCTGGTACCCGAGCGCAGCCGCAATCCGATCATTCGTTTGCTAAACTTCGTATTGTTTCTGTTGCAGGCCATGTGGCATGTTTTCTTTCGTGTGCGAAAGTACGACCTTGTGGTTTCGCTTTCGTTTCCACCGATTGTTTCCGGCGCTCTGATCGGTCGCGCGGCGAAATGGCGGGGGAGCCGCTACCTTTACCACATCATGGATCTCCATCCGGAGTCGGCTCGATTCGCCGGCAAATTGCCGAATGGTTTGGTGTATCGCTTCGCACGCTGGCTTGACGGTCGCACTTGTCGTTTTGCGGATGACGTTGTGGTCTTGTCCGCCGACATGGAGCGAACACTCCGAAGTCGTCCGGGACTGGGGGGACTGCGAAATGTTACGATCATCGCGAACTTCAACATTCCAGATTACGGCGTGACTGAAACCCTGGCGGTCCCGCCTGAGTTTATCAAAGCTCCTGGCAAGTTTCGTTTGATCTTCGCGGGCAATCTTGGGCATTTTCAAGCGCTAGACAATGTTGTGGCTGCGGCAGGAATGTTGGCGAATCATCCAGACATCGAATTTGTTTTTTTAGGAGAGGGTGCAGCGAAGCAGAGTCTCATTCATCAAGCAGGGGACATCCTTGATCGAACGATACGATTCTTTCCACATCAACCCATTGCCGTTTGCGATCAAATTATGGCCGGCGCTGATTTGGGCGTCGTCAGCTTGACTCAGGGGATCATTCAGGTTGCCAATCCTTGCAAGACCAGCAGTTATTTGTCACTGGGCCTTCCGACATTGGTGATTGTCGAGGAAGACAGCGACCTGTTCCGCGTCACGGAGTCTGCTGGAATTGGTTATTCCTGTCCGCCGAAAAATCCGGAAAGACTTCGCGACACGGTACTGCGGGCTTTTTCTGAACGGGAATCAGCGACTGCGCAACGAATCAAGGCCAAACGTTTTGCCGACGGGAATCTGACACAGGATGTGTTATTGGAAAAGTGGGAATCGTTGATCTCGAAAATCGCTGGCCAATGGGAGGCGATTTGAAATGGACATTGCCAAGTCAGAAGCAAGAAGTGCCTTTGCCTACGAAAAGCCCTCGAAATGGGTGATGCGGGTACGGGCTGCACAGCGTGTGGCGCTGTGGCATTTCTTCTCGAAGCGAATTCCGTTGTACCTGGTAACCGAGTATCCCAAATCGGGTGGCACTTGGTATGCCAAGATGTTGTCGGAATGTCTACAAGTTCCCTTTCCTGATCCGCAGGCCCCCCCCCGACTGCAGACTATGATCCTCCGCGATACAAAACTCTACAACCGGCACTACCACAACATTACGGTGATCATGCGCGACGGACGCGACATTATGGTCTCGGCTTATTACCATTTCCTGTTTCACAATGAATCCAATTTGCCCTATGGTGTTGAGAAACGGCGACGACATCTGAATTTCAAAGACTTTGACGACATTCAGACAAATCTACCGCGGTTCATCGAATACTTGTTCCGAGAATTTCCAAAATCGGGTTGGTCGACGCGATTTAACTGGGCACAATTTGTAGATTCCTGGTACGGAAAACCCGTGGCACTTGTTCGTTATGAAGATCTTCTCACTGATCCTGCCAAGACACTCGGGAAAGTCCTTTTTCAGTTGACTCGCAAAGAGTTTGCGGCCGAACGATTAACCGAAGTAGCCGACAAATTCAGCTTTGCAAAAATGACCGGGCGAAATCCGGGCGAAGAAAAGAAGAACACGTTTGCACGCAAGGGCATCGCAGGCGATTGGCGAAATCACTTTTCGCAAGCAGCTAAGCAGACGTTCGTGCACTTTGGCGGTGAGCAACTGATCAAACTGGGATACGAAATTGACAACCAATGGGTCCAGGGTGAATAAAATGGGAATCGTCGTATC
>WBZS01001541.1_pt1 | contig 17835 bp, 13 predicted proteins | sample 5204201 | NCBI WGS metagenome assembly WBZS01 (sample SAMN12344357, study PRJNA552823) | activated sludge metagenome | biome: Activated sludge suspended growth; feature: Nitrification reactor; material: Wastewater; isolation source: activated sludge from nitrification reactor of wastewater...
AGAATAACGTAGTCCGCCGCCAGCTCATGCTTGGAATGTCCGAGAAGAACGCCGAAACCATTGCCGCCACCGAGAAATTTGAGATGGAATCGATGACGGCCTACATCGCACTGCGCGGATCGCACAACGTGATGGAGCTTGCTGATGTCCCTGGCGACATCATGAGCATGTGGAGCCGGGTCTACTCGACTCCGGTTGTATTCGAAACGAGGGTTCCGAAGACCAAGTGGGCCGCCCTTCGGTGGCCAACCGCGGCAATGGCTCAGCAAGCTGGAGTAAGCACAGCGGCGTTTGAGAAGTTCTATTTCGACGTTTGCACGCTGGATTACAAGAAAATGGAGCGCGCCGTCCAGCCTCTCAAGGACCTAATGGACCGAACCGACCGCGTGCGGCTCATTGCCCCGGGGACCGACATGGCATTTAGCATCAAAGGAATTGGCTCCGTGCCCTGCACCGGGCATCGCAACATCCCCGACGGCGAGTGCTTCAGCGCGCCCGTACGAGAGTCTTGCAACGGTGTAATTCAGTTCAATACTGTGTCGTTGTACCAAGGCACAGAATTTTCCAACATCCGATATGAACTCAAAGATGGCAAGATCATAAGCGCTGAAGCAGGGGCAAACACGGCAAAGCTGAACGAGATTCTGGATACCGACGAAGGCGCGCGATACATCGGCGAATGGTCGCTTGGATTCAATCCCTATGTTCTGCACCCGATGAAGGACACGCTGTTTGATGAAAAGATCGCTGGCTCATTCCACTTCACGCCGGGCAACGCTTACGACCCACCGGGAGGAAACGGGAACAAGTCTGCTGTCCACTGGGACACCGTGCTCATTCAACGACCCGAGTACGGTGGCGGGGAAGTTTGGTTTGATGATGTCTTGGTTCGCAAAGATGGACTTTTCGTTCTGCCAGACTTGCTCGATTTGAATCCTGATCGCTTAGGTTAAATCATAAGGCGGTCGAAAGACCCCGCGCTCAGTGATGATCGCAGTAATGAGATTTCCCGGCGTTATGTCAAACGCTGGGTTCCACACCGGGCAGTTCGGTGGCGCGATTTCGATGCCTTCGCAATGAGTGATCTCGCTCGAGTCCCGCTCCTCAATTGGTATTTCGTTGCCCGTCTTGATGGCTGCATCTATGGTGGAACTTGGTGCCGCGATATAGAAAGGAATATCATGAAAACTTGCAAGAATCGCAAGCATGCAAGTGCCGATCTTGTTAGCCGTGTCGCCATTTGCTGCAATCCGGTCCGCTCCTGCGATCACCAAGTCAACCTCGCTCCGTTGCATCAAGAACGCGGCTGCCGAATCAGCGATCATTCGAAAAGGAATCCCGTCGCTCATCAGCTCATAGGCGGTGAGCCTAAGGCCCTGTTGTCGAGGCCGAGTTTCGCACGCGGTTACGAGTTCTACTTTGCCTTGTTGAAACGCTGTCCGAATAACGCCGAGTGCCGTTCCATGCCCCGAAGTTGCAAGACTCCCTGTGTTGCAGATGGTCAGGATTTTGGCGTTATCTGAGATTAATCCGGCCCCGTGCGCACCGATAGCCTGGTTCATCTCAAGGTCTTCGCTCTCGATCAACTGTGCTTCGACCAAGAGCCGGTCCGCATCAAATGACCCGAGCGAGCGCATGCGATTAAGCGCCCAAAATAAGTTCACCGCCGTAGGGCGAGAGGCCGCAAGCCCGGCAAAAGCGAGATCAGACTCCCCTGAGCGGGCAGCCAAGGCAACTCCATAAGCGGCCGCCACTCCAATGGCGGGCGCGCCTCGGACGGACATGTTCCGAATTGCCTCGGCGACCGCCTCCCAAGTTGACAATGAAAGCCAAACTTCCCGCTGAGGCAGCGCCCTTTGATCAAGGAGTTTCAGATGATCGCCATCCCAATACAAAGCGCGAAGTGGCATGGCAAAAGCGTACCTGCCTCTCCGTTGGTACACTTCTCCCGTGGCATTGAACTTGGATGGGCAGCGGCTGAGCCTCGAACAGCTTGGAGAAGTAGCGCAGGGCGGGCAGGTCGTCGCGCTTTCTGAATCGGCAAAGGATCGGATGGTGGCTTCGCGCCGAACTGTCGAAGGGATTCTTGAGCGTGGCGATGTTGTCTATGGCGTCAACACCGGTTTTGGCAAACTAAGCGAAGTCACCATTCGCCCCGACCAGGTCCGATCCTTGCAGATCAACCTTGTGAGAAGCCACTGCGTCGGGCTTGGCGAGCCGCTGCCGGTTGAAGAAGTCCGCGTGATCATGCTCCTCAGGGCGAATGTATTGGCCGCAGGGTTTTCCGGAATAAGGGTGCCGGTTGTCGAGACGCTTATAGCCATGCTGAACGAAGACCTCATTCCCATGGTCCCGCGGCGCGGGTCCGTCGGCGCCAGCGGCGACCTCGCTCCTCTTGCTCACGTTGCTCTCGCCTTGGTCGGCGAGGGGCAAGTCTATGTTGATGGCGAACTCCAAAATTCAGCAACTGCTATGCGCTCCCGCGGACTTGAGCCTGTTGTTCTGGAAGCCAAAGAGGGCCTAGCGCTCCTCAACGGCACCCAAGCAATGGCCGCGGCAGGAGGACTGGCTGTCTTTGATGCGGAGCGATTGACGCGCACGGCGGACGTCGCCGGGGCGATGAGCCTTGAGGCCCTTCTTGGAACGGACGCTGCCTTTGATTCTCGCATCCATCAAGCTCGACCGCACCCAGGACAAATCGCGGTGGCAGAACACTTGCGCACCTTGATAAGCGGGAGTGAGATAAGAGAGTCGCATCGCGTCGGCGATAAGAGAGTTCAAGACGCATATGCGCTTAGGTGTATGCCACAGGTTCACGGAGCCGTGCGCGGGGTTCTTGCCCACGCACGCGAAGTGATCGAGATTGAATCGGGAAGCGCCACAGACAATCCCTTGGTTTTTGGCGACGAAGTCCTCTCCGGTGGAAACTTCCACGGCGCTCCCCTTGCGTACGCCCTGGATTACGCGGCTATCGCCATGGTGGACCTGATGAGCATCAGCGAGCGAAGGATTGAGAGACTAGTGAATCCAGACTACAACGAGGGGCTCCCTGCATTCTTGACGCAGCATCCCGGCATCAGCTCGGGATTCATGATTGCGCAGGTCACAGCGGCGGCCTTGCTTAACGAAGCCAAGGTCTTGGCTCATCCGGCAAGTACCGACAATGTTCCCACGTCGGCAGGCAAGGAAGATCACGTTTCGATGGGGATGACAAGCGCGAATAAGCTGCGCCAAATCGTGAGACTTGCGGAAGACTTGCTTGCAATAGAGTTCTTGTGCGCCGCAGAAGGAATAGAATTCCGCCGCCCACTACGAAGTTCGGAATCGATCGAGAACGCCCATCAGGTTGTGCGGAGCTACGTCGCCCGCCTCGACGAAGATCGTCCACTAAGCTCAGACATCGAAGCTATTTCCGATGCGGTCTACGTGGGCGAGTTAGACCTATAAAAACAAAAGTGCTCGAAGACCGAAGCCTTCGAGCACTAAAGTATTGCGATTTGAAGTTAGCTCTTCTTAGTCTTTCGTCGAGCGAGTAGTGCGGCGAGACCAGCACCAAGCGCAATCATCGAACCTGGCTCAGGAACAGCTCGTCCTACTTCACCCGAGAAGTTAGCCCATCGTTGAAGAGGAGGAACTCCACCTCCACCAACTGGATTGTACATTGGCGGAATCCAAGCGCTCAGCACTGATGCTGGCTCCCAGAAGTCAATCGATCCGCGGAAGCCGCCTTGATGTCCGATTGCATTGCCAGCAAGTGCGCCGCCGACAACCGTTCCAAGACCTTCCATAGTGAAGGAAGCACCTGAAGAGTAGCCATAGAGCGAGGCAACGTACACGTTCTGCGCCCAGAGCAATTGCATTGGCGCAGTTGGAGCACCGAGTCGGCCCCAAATTTCGAGAGCAGGTGCTCCAGGAATCCCGGCACCGTTGAGGCTCACGTCAATTGTTGAAGGTCCGCCAACGTAAGGTGCATCTTGACCAAACCAAGCTAGGTCAAGGAAGAAGTCGCCGCCAAAGCCTCCGTCCGATCCAAAAACTGGGATTGGAGTTGTGTTCCACCAGTCGCCCCAAAAGGCTGTTACTTCGTGATCGCCAGGGCCACCTTGAGGACCAACTTGCTCATGGGAGAATTGAAGTCTATCTGGGTTAGGGCCAAAAGTGTCCCACTCTTTGCCATTGATATCCCATGGCGTTGGACCGGTTTGATTCCAAGCCCCAACGTTAAAGTGCGGACCTGAACCCAACTGAACAAAAAGTGGAGCTGCCGAAGCAACGCCTGCTGTAACAACAGCTAAAGAAATTAAGACTAACTTTCGCATTGTAATCAATCCCCTCAAATGCAATCAGCTAAACCTCAAAAGGACTCTGATCACACAAAGATAACTCATAATATCACAGACCCCGTAAATAAACAACAGGGTCCCATCGAAATGAAATTAATTTGTCTTAATCTTCATATTGCCGAACTGAAATCCAGCAATTTTGCTCGGATACGGACATAACAAGTGGCCGCGAACTTGAGGGCTGTGGTGATGGCAGGGGGGGAAGGTTCCCGCTTGCGGCCCATTACGGCGAACCGGCCCAAGCCGCTTGTGCCGATTGGCAATCGGCCAATCATGGAACACATTGTTGAGCTGCTTAAGCGGCATGGGATTACTAATGTCGTCTCGACGATCCATTATCTCGCTGACGAGATCCAGAGCTACTTTGACGACGGCGCAGACTTTGGAATCTCGATGCAATACAGCGTCGAAGACACCCCACTCGGCACCGCAGGCAGCGTCAAAAAAGCAGAACCTCTGCTCGGACGCGAGCCATTTATTATCGTATCTGGTGATGCACTTACTGATTGCGATCTAACTTCTGCCTTAGAGTTTCATCGTGCCAAAAAGAGCATGGCAACTCTAATCCTTTCGCGAGTTCCCAATCCCTTGGAGTTCGGCGTTGTCATTACGGATGAAGAAGGCAAGGTTCAGCGCTTCCTCGAAAAGCCCTCCTGGTCTGAAGTGTTTAGCGATACGGTCAACACGGGAATGTATATCCTTGAGCCAGAAATCTTGGACATGATGGAGCCGGGAAAGATCTACGATTGGAGCCAAGACATCTTTCCCGAACTGCTTCGTCAAGAAAAGCCGATGTATGGCTATGTGATGGATGGGTACTGGTGCGACGTTGGCAATCTTGGACAATACCGCGAGGCCCAAGAGCATTTGCTCAGCGGAGTGACCCACTTACCGGTGCAAGGGAACGAAGACACCGAGGGCATATGGATTGGGCAAAATGCCGTGATTGAAGAAGGGGCAACGCTGGTGCCGCCTTGCCTTATTGGTCGAAATTCCAAGGTCAAATCGGGTGCGAGGGTTGGCCCATATACCGTGATTGGGGATAACACCCTTATCGAAAATGGAGCCTTGGTCGAGCGCAGCGTAATCTGGGATTCTTGCTACATCGGGGCCGGCTCGGTGGTCCGCTCCGCCACTCTTTGCAGCCGCGTAACGGTCAAGCGCGATTGCTTGATACAGGAGGATGCGGTGATTGGCGACCGTTGCCTCCTCGATGCAGGTGCCCAGGTACGACCGAGGATTAAGCTCTGGCCCGACAAATTTATCGAGCGTGGCTCGATCGTCACGATGTCGCTGGTTTGGGGCAACAAGTGGCGTGGCTCCCTATTCCGCGAGCTCGGTGTTGCAGGACTTAGCAACATCGAAATCACTCCCGACTTCGCTACTCGATTTGGCTCTGCGTTCGGCTCGGTCCTGCCGAACAAAGCGCGGGTCGTCACGAGCCGGGACTCGACCCGAAGCTCGCGAATGATCAAGCGCGCGATTATTGCCAGTTTGCTTAGCGTAGGGTGTGACGTAATCGATCTTCGCAGCACGGCCGTACCGATTGTTCGCTACTTCACTAAGCTAAGCGGAGCTGCTGGTGCCGTTCATACACGCAAGCTTCCTGGAAATAGCCGCGTCACCTTAATGGAACTGTTCGACTCTAATGGCGCCTATCTCTCGCGAGGCATGGAACGCAAAGTCGAGACGGCGTTTTTCCGAGAAGACTTCCTTCGAACCGACCCCGATGACTTAGGGGTTATTGAGTATGCGGGTCGCGCGGTTGAGGAATATCAGGAAGGTTTCTTCCATTTGATTCAGCCAGATCCTCAAGGACGAAAGCTCAAGATTGTTTGCGATTACGGATATAGCGCGCTTGGTGCAATTTTCCCAGCAATGCTTGCACGAATCGGTGTTGACTCGATTAGTCTCAACGGTTATTCAGATGCAAAGCTTGCGCCGCGTGCTCCCGAAGAAGTGCAAGCCCACTTGGATAATCTTAAACAAATCGTTGGAATGCTCGGACACGACTTAGGTGTCTTGTTTACCGACGAGGGCGAACGACTTACCGTTGTGGATAAGCGCGGCGAAATCCTTTCTGGTAACGAGTTGTTTGCAACTTTGAGCATTCTTTATAGTCAAACCACGACTAATCCACAGATTGCCTTACGAGTATCGGCACCTGAGAAATTAGAGAACCTCCTAACCCAAAACGGGGCCGAGGTTATCCGAACCAAGGAAGACTTGAGAAGCTTGATGCAGACCAGCGTCGATTCCCAAGTCGCGTTTGGCGGAGACGATCACGGTGGATTCCTTTTTCCGGGGTTCCACCCTGGCTTTGATGCTATGTTCAGCCTCGCCCAGCTAGTAACACTCCTCCAAAAAACCGGACTCAGTCTCACCGATGTAGCCGAATCAATTCCTAAAATGGAAATGGCGTATCAGGTCGTTCGGTGTCCGTGGGAAAACAAAGGTGCCGTCATGCGCCGAATCACGGAAATGCATGCGAGCGATCAAAGGGTTGAACTCATTGATGGCATCAAAGCGTACAGTGATGACGGTTGGGTTCTTGTTTTGCCGGATGCGCTGGAGCCCGTTTTCCACATCTATGCTGAGGGAAATGATCCCGAAGCAGGGCAGGCAATGGTCAGCGACATGGTGACCCAGATCGAATCCCTCGTGGTTCAGGAAGCCTGAACCACGAGAGACGACTGATTACTTACGTTGGTCGACAGGAATCCAGTCGGCAGACTGTGGACCTTCATAGATACACGCTGGTCGGATCAAGCGATTGTTCGCGAGCTGCTCCAGAACGTGAGCGCTCCAACCACTAACCCGCGCGATCACGAAGATTGGGGTGTAAAGGTCGATTGGAATGCCAAGGACATAGTAGGCATAGGCCGCAGGGAAATCGACGTTCGGGTAGATGCCCTTCTCGGTCTCCATGACGTTCTCAAGAATGTCCGCGATCTCGCTCCACTTGGTCTGGCCCTTTTCGACCGCGAGTTCCTTTGCAATCTTCGTTAGATAGATTGCCCGTGGGTCGCGCTTCTTGTACTCGCGGTGACCGAAGCCCATGATCTTCTTCTTAGTCGCGAGCGCATCTCGAATCCAGGCGTCTGCCTTGCTCGGCTCGCCAATCTCCATAATCATTTTCATGGCTTCTTCGTTGGCACCGCCGTGAAGCGGGCCCTTGAGAGTGCCGATGCCTGTGACGATTCCGCTGTAGATGTCGCTTAGCGTTGCAACCGTGACGCGGCAAGCGAAGGTTGAAGCGTTGTATCCGTGCTCGGCATAGAGCGTCAGCGAGCTATCGAGAACGTGGGCCGTCTTTGCATCAGGCTCATTGCCGCTCATTAGATAGAGGAAGTTCTGGGCAATCGTATGCTCTGGCTTCGGCTTTAGAGGCTCTTGACCTTGGCGGATGCGGTGTCCGTTTCCAACGATCGTGCTTGCCTTGGCAAGGATTCGAACGGCCTTGCGGCGATTCGCTTCTTGGTCAGTAGCGACTTTTGCGTAGTCGGGATCGTATGGGCCGTAGACGGCAAAGCCAACTTTGGCAATGTCCATCGGATGGCAATTCTTGGGAAGCTGCTTGAGCGCTGTGTAAACCTGCTCAGGAACTTCGCGCTCGTCGGAAAGGGTTTTGATGAAAGCGTCGAGCTCGGATCGGTTGGGCAGCTTTCCGTAAAGCAAGAGGTAAGCCGTCTCTTCAAAAGTTCCGTGCGATGCCAATTCGTCGACGTCGTATCCACGATAGATCAGCGTGCTGGTTTCGCTCACAATCTCGCTGATGGTGGTGACGCCGCCGATCACGCCTTCAAGGCCGGGGCTGTAGTTAGGGTGTGTCGTCGTTGCGCTCATAGGTGTGTTCTCTGGGAAGTTCTACGTAGTCCAAATCCTGAATCGCCCTATCCGGGCAAAGCATTTTGATTTTACCCGGACGACCCTTTGGAGTGGCTTGGAGCAGAGTCAGCAAAATGCCTCCAGCGAATTGTACTGGTAATGCCGCCGAACCTTGCTAGGTTCGTCACGGCATGGCACTTTAAACGTCTGGATACGATGTACCTTAGGTGGTGAACCACCAGACATTCTTTAGGAAAGGACTATGCAAAAACTAACTTTAATCGCCGTCATTGCGGCATTCGGATCAATCGCGATGGCGCAATATGTGCCCGCAATTCCTGAGACCACCGGTCTCAACACAGCGTTCCGAACCGCCCCACGCGGATACGCTGAGTACTTCAACCCAAGCGTTATGTCCGGAGTAACCCAGCCACTGTTAATCACGGGAATTCAGTTCCGGCTCGCGGCTGGATCAACTACAGGAATCGTTGGAAACGCTTGGCCTCCTTCAGCGCTCAACTTTGCCACCTTCGATCTTAAGATTGGTAAGGCAGCTCCTGCGATTGTGACGGCGGGCGAGATTCCGACGTTGACGTCGTTCAACGCAATGTTTGATGCTGGCGCAGTTGTAGCTCGATCTGGCCCGATGACAATCGGGGCGAACGCCTTCACGTACCTGCCAACATCAAACCTGACAAATCCTAATCCATGGGGATTCACCGTGAACTTCACGACCCCGTTCACATACATGCCGGGCGACCACCTGGTTTACGCCTTGGTTCACTCGGGTTATGGCGCAACACCTGTCAACGCGTTCTTCGCAGCGGGCGACTACGTTCCAAACTCGCGAGATGCAGTTTCGCTAGTTCCAGCAGCCGGTGTTCCGACATTTGATTCGGTAGCCGGTGGATTCTCGAATCCATACGTCGTCCAATTCACGACTGCTCCTGTGCCAGAGCCAGCTACGATTGCTGTCCTCGGTCTTGGTGTAGTCGCCCTTCTCCGAACCCGCAAAGCAAAGAAAGCCTAAGCGACGTTTGGTTCAAACATAACGAGACCCCTGCAAGGCGAGCGCCGAGCAGGGGCTTTTTCTTTTAGTTAACTGACTTTGTCTGCGCGTAACTTGCCGAAAGCTGGACCCAGTGAGTGAACTGCTCGAAGTTATCGAGGATGTCTTTGGGCATGCGCACATATTCGCGCATTGGCTCGGCCTCCGGATCGGTTCGGAGTAGCTCGGCACCTGGCAATCCAAGGGCCTGAGCGAGGTGTGCGGGAGATAATTTGAGCCCGATCGCATCGTCCACGAGAAATGCAAACATGCGCTCGCCGGTATAGACTCCCATCCCGTTAAACATCCGGCGGGCCCGGACGTCGAATCCTTCGGCCGCTTTCATCATCTGCTCATAGCGCAAAGGCCGGTATACCAACGTCTGAAAATCCTCTCTTAAGAAGCCGGTCTGTCTGTCCTCTGCCCGATTGAATTGGACGACTCCGGTAATGCGTCTCTGGCGAAAACCAGACACGCAGTTTACCATATTGGAACCAGGGGTTTTTCAGGGGTATCGTCCGTGAATGAGTGACAAGCGGCTCGTTATCATTGACGGCTACAGCCTTTTATTCCGAGCCTTCTTTGCCACTCGATTCCTGAGCACGAGCGACGGGCGGCCCACCAACGCGTTGTTTGGGTTTGTCGGAATGCTCCTGACTTTGTTCGAGCGGCAGAAGCCCGACGCCGTGGTAGTTGCACTTGACGCTCCCGCTAAGACCTTCCGCGAGATTGAGTTCGCGGAGTACAAAGGCACCCGGAAAGAGACCCCAATGGAACTGACCCAGCAGTTTCCTGTGGCCCGGCACCTTATTGAAGCGCTTGGCATTCCGTTTTACGAGGTCGACGGCTTTGAGGCGGACGATGTCCTTGGGACGCTTTCGCGGCTGGCTGAAGAGGCAGGTTATGACACGACCATCGTGACGGGCGACCTCGATGCTCTTCAGCTCGTTGACCATTGCGTCAGCGTGATGACTTCGAAGCAGGGGGTTACGGATGTTTTTGTTTATGGGCCCGATGAGGTTCGGGCTCGGTACGGTTTCGGTCCCGAGTTCATCACCGACTACAAAGCCCTTGTGGGCGACACGAGCGACAACATTCCTGGCGTGCCGGGAATTGGCGAGAAAAGCGCGACGAAGCTGATTCTGGAGTTTGGGTCGATTGAGTCGATGCTCGAGAAACTCGATCAGGTCGAGGAGAAATTCAGGAAAAAGATTGAACCCAACATCGAGCAACTCAAGAAATCCAAGTGGCTCGCCACCATCGTGCGTGACGTACCTCTGACCTACGATTTCGCCCCGTTCAAGCTCACCGAGGAGCAGTTGACTACTGCCGTCGCGATGATGGAATCGCTGGAATTCAAAAACTTCATGCGCCGCGTGCCCCTGATCCTCGGGCCTTATGTTGAAGGAGGAGCCGGGCGAGCAGCCGTGATGCTCGCGACGGTCGAAGCCCAGCCCATTGAAGGAAAGATCGTCGGCAAAGGTGACCTTGCTGCGGTTCAAAAGTGGCTGGACGGAAAGCCTTATGCCATGGTTTTTCCGGCAAGCGTTGGCCAGCTTTCCATGTTCGACGAGGCCGTGCCTCAGCAAGCGTTTGTTGCCTTTGAGAACAGCGTGTTTGAGGTGTCTTCCCAGACAGCGCTTGAGCTATTCGCCAGCGATCCTGGGCGAGCCACCTTGCACGATGCGAAGCCTCTCTACAAGATGATCGATGCCGGTCTCGTTCCACCTAGGTTTGATACTATGCTTGCGGGATATGTCTTGCAGTCGGGCCGGTCGAGTTATGCTCTGCGAGATTTGTGCCAAGGTTATTTGGACACGCCACTCCCTGCCGATCCGCAGAACCAGGCGGCGGCGCTGTTTGCTTTGGCTGGGGTTTTGCATGAGAGATTGGTAAAAGAAGATCAACTGAAAGTTTGCGAATCTATGGAGTTTCCGTTAGTGCCAATTCTTGCTGAAATGGAACAGACGGGTGTCGCTGTCAACAAACTATTCTTGACTGATTTTAGCGAGTTGCTTCAGAAGGATATCGTGGTCTTGACGCAAAAGATACACGAACAAGCGGGGCAAGAGTTCTTGATTGCAAGTCCGAAGCAGTTGGGCGAAATCCTCTTTGAAAAACTAGGAATTCCTGCCGGGAAGAAGACAAAGACCGGATGGGCCACCGGGGCTGAGGTCCTGCAAGAATTGGTGGTCGACCACCCTATTTGCGGCGATGTGTTGAACTGGCGTGAACTCACCAAGCTCAAGTCCACCTATGCCGATGCCCTCCCCAAAATGATTGGTCCCGATGGCCGAATTCACACCTCATATAATCAAACTGTCGCTGCCACCGGACGGCTAAGTAGCAACGATCCAAACCTGCAAAATATCCCCATTCGCACAGAATTAGGGAGGACAATCCGTAAAGCGTTTGTGGCAGCCGAGGGATACGCACTTGGCTCGTTTGACTACTCCCAAATCGAACTGAGAATCCTTGCACACATGTGCAAAGATGATGTGCTGATTGATGCCTTTCAGAAACGGATTGATGTCCACACCGTAACCGCAAGCATGATGTTCCATATCGAAACGGACAGTGTGAGCAAAGAACAAAGACGCCTAGCAAAGATGCTCAACTATGCTGTTCTTTATGGCGTAACAGATTTCGGGCTTGCCCAACAGCTCGGCGAAGGCTTTGGGGTGAAAGAATCCAAAGCATTAATCCTGCAATACTTTGAGAGATTCCCGAAAGTTAAAGCATTTACCGACAGCGTTATCGCCGAAGCAAAACAAAAAGGATTCACCGCAACACTCTGCGGTCGCCGCAGGTATTTCCCCGAGATTCATGCCGCAAACCGTGCCGAGCGGCTTTATGCTGAGCGCCAAGCGGTGAACGCGCCGATCCAGGGAGCAGCCTCCGATCTGGTCAAACTCGCGATGATCAAGGTGAGAAAGGAACTTGGTGCCAGCCCATCCAGAATGCTACTGCAAGTTCACGATGAACTGGTCTTTGAACTTGGAACGGACAGCAAAGACCTAATCAGCCCCCTCACAAAGAGCATGGAAAATGCAATGCCGATCGACGTGCCGATTGAGGTCGATGCAAAGGTCGGCCCGAACTGGAACGACATGACGCCGCAGCCGCATTAGTGCTCAAGCTTGCGGTGCAAGGTTTCGGCCTCATAAGGCTCGTAATGGATGCTCACGCGCGCGCCGCCAATCGCACGGCTGAGTTCGGATTCTAGTTGCTCCGTGACTTCATGGGCGGCGACAAACGACAACCCGTCATCAAGCATCACGTGAAGCTCTACATGCCGAAGCGCACCTACCCATCGCGTTCGAAGGTCGTGGTACCCACGAACCTCGGGGTGCGTATCTAGTGCCGCTTCTAAAGCGCTGATTTCGCCACGAGGCAGCGCGCCGTCCATCAGGGCATGGATGACTGATTGCAATTGGCGGAACGCCATACCGATTGCGACCACGGTGAAAAGGGCCGCCACAATTGGATCCAAAATCAACCAGCCGGTGAGTCCAACGAGCAAGAGTCCGACCAAGACTCCGAGCGAAGCGAACGTGTCCCCGCGTAGGTGCAAAGCCTCCGACCGCAGCGTGGCAGAGTTGCTTTCGCGGGATACGCGCAGCACGTAGCGACTAACGAGAGTATTCGCCACAACGGTGTAAGCCATCGCCGCCACGCCCCAATCCCAAGCGACCGGCTGGGGTGACGATAAGCGCTGATAGGCAAGTACCAGAATAAATCCCGCCGAGCCCAGGACGACAATCATCTGGGCAAGGCTGGCCAGGAATTCGACCTTGCCGTGGCCATAAGGATGGTTTTCATCCGGAGGAATCGCAGCAACACGCAACGCGAAAATTGCAAGGCCCGACATCACGATGTCAAGAATCGATTGCAAAGCCTCGGCAAGGACGCTGATGCTTCCGCTTTGGCGAGCCGCAAACAGCTTTACCCCGACCACGATGATGGTCGAGGTAAGCGAGATCAGGGCAACCCTTTGGGCTTTCGCGCTCATCAGGTTCCATTGTGGCGCGTGCTAAGGATTGACGACGGTAACGTGGTTAACCTGAGCGGGCCGAATCAAGATCGTGCGATTCGGAGTGAGAACGTATTCCAGGCTCGTCGCTTTCGTGATCACATCAAGCGCGTACTTGAGCGACGTATCAACCAAGAACGCATCGAGCTTGTACTCAGGCGTCGCCGGGTCAATCTCGATGGTGAATCCGGTTTGCTGCGAAAGCGCCGCCATCACGTCCTTCAGCGGAGTCTTAGGCAAGCGGGTTGTAATGCGCTTTTGCAAGTCAGCCTCGGTTAACTTTGCGACCTTTGGCGGGGTTGGGGTTGGTTTAGTCGGGACCACGGGAGCCGCTTTCGTTTGCTTGACCGGCGCAACTGGTGCCTTTCGTGAAAGGAAATAGATACCGTTTTGCACCGTGAAAGTCAGCCCGGTCTGGGCGCAGATCAACTCAAGCGCTTCCTCAAATTCCAAATTCGTCAGCGACAAGAACAGGTCGATTCGCGGAGTCTTTTGGTCGAGCACATAGTTCTTCTTGACCTGAACAAACAGGTCGTGAACCACAGCGCGAACATCAAGCCCTCGCGAAGCGATGGTCACCGTCGGCGTTTCCGAAGGAACGCTTGGTTCGACATCTTGGGCGACGCTCATCAACGGGGCGACGGCGAGAATAAAGAGCAACAGATATTTCTTCATGAGCTTTCCTAGATCAGGGCCGGATTGCCGCTCCGGTGCGGGGGTCATAAACTTTGATCGAGCCAGTGTCTCGCTTTGCCTTTAATGGCGTTCGAACTGCCTTCTTCTTGGGGTGAGCCTTGCGAGTTACCTTCGCAACTGGCTTGAGAGCGGGTTTTGTCGGTGGGGGTTCAACGACGGGAGTCGCGACTTCTTCGGCGACCGGCTCTTGAACATTAAGCGGATCGACGCCAAAGAACCATTGGGCTCCGAAACTGACTGCCATTGGGTACGCGCTCGCCACAAACTCCGCGTACTCAGCCTCCGTCGGTGGAGTCACTACGTCGCTCGACGCAACCGGAATCGCCGCAGCAATCGGAGCGGCGGCGTCTGCCCTTCCGCCAAACAGCTTGGTCGGATCGTTAAGGTAAGTCATTCCGACAAGGAGCAAAGCCAGCGCACCGGAATAGTAGAGCGGCTTAAGGTTGCGCCGTGCACCAGCCTCGGCCGGGCGTGGATCGGGGAGGGCCGATGCCGTCTTGAGGTTGAGCGTTTGCATCAACTGGGCCGCCTTACTTGGCGCAACGGGCATGTGAACCGCGGCAACGGTCGAAGTCTTCGACCGCTCCTTGATCCGCTCGCGCACGGCCTTTGCATCGGCTCGGCATGGCTCGCAGCTTGAAATATGCTGCTCAAGACTCGACAGGACTTCCTTGGTGAGCTGGTCCCCCGCCATGTATCGCTGAAGCTGAGCTTGCGCTAATTGACACTCGACATTTTTTACCGGCATAGCTAATCATCCACTTGAGGTTTCGAGCAACTTTTGAAGAAGCTCTAAGTGGATTTTCGGGGCAATGCGGCAAAACTTTAGAGGAGTTTGTTAGGTTTTTGTCAAAAGAAATCCCCGCGTCCTCTGAGAGGAAACGCGGGGATTTTCTGAGGAGCGCTTAGCTTTCTTGAATCTTCAGATCGACGCCGCGCTTTTGAATCTCGCTGACAAACGTGGTGCCGGTAACTGCTTCTTCGTACTTGATCGCGCCTGGCTTGCAATTGCCTTTGGCAATCTCAATTGCATAGATGGCAGCGGAGAAACCGGTTAGCCTCTCCATGCTCGTGAAGCCGGTGGTCTCGCATTCCTTGTCGTGGATGTCGATCTGGATGCGCTTGGGCGCGCCGTTCTTGGTGCCGACGCCAACGGCGCGAACGAAGCACTGATCCTTATCCACAAACTGGGAAAGCGCGGGGCCGAAGACGGCGTTGAAGAGGTCCTTCGGGACGATCTTGGTGCCCTTAACGTCGATAGGGTTCTCGTTCCAAAATCCAAAGTCCTTGAAAATCTTGATCCGCTCACAGTGACCGGGGAATCGAATGGTCTTGTATTCGTAATTCGTTACTCGATCCTTTAGAGTGTAGGGTGCAGTGCTCGTTCCGCCTGAGGTGACGAATGCTTCCATCTTCCCAGTCGCCTCGGTCTCGATCTCTTCAAGCTCGGTGAGCGTGTCCACCAATACAATCTCGTTGTTGCGCAGAACAACGGCTTGATAGTCGTATTCGGTGGTGAGGCCCTCCATGTTGAAGGTCAGCTTGTAGTTGAACGGCGGCTTCGGATTCTGGGGGAGGACTCCACAGTACATCTTCACAGTCTCGGCCTTGTCTAGGTGCTCAATCGTGTAGAGGCCAAGGCTGTTGACGAGCCCTGGGGCGAGTCCTGTATCGGGTACCAAAGTGACTCCGGCGGCCTTCGCTTCGGGGTCAAGCTTTAGAGTCTCAAGAGTGACCTCAGTATTTCCACCCAGGTCAACCATGCTCGTCTTGGTTGCCACGGCAACCTTCGCGATCTTTGGGTGCATCCAGTAAGGGACGCAGCTGATGAGGACATCAACTGGCTTGAGGAACTCGGCCAGGACGGCGGAGTCGAGCGCGTCCACCATGGCGGGTTCGCAGACTTCGCGGCCCACGAGGACATTGACTCGGTGGCAAGCCTGTTTGGCCTGCTCCAAGCTAACATCGCCCATCCAGATTGTCTTGGTATCGGTGAATTTTGCCAGGTCATAAGCAGCGGCTGTGCCCTGCATACCGGCCCCTAGCACGGCATAAATCTTGTCCATCAGTGAGGTCCTCCATCCATTGCGAGCATAAAAAAACGCCAATGGCGTTAGGCCCGAGCGTTCGTGTAGGATACCTTTTGGCGGTCCTTTCCTGCTTGACTGAGTTCCGGCGACGTGTATAGATTTTGCCGTTTTGTATACACGTTCTTGAAGACCTGTATACGAAATGCCAGTTTTCTATACACGTTGAGGGTGGCGGGAGCGTGTAGGAATCGAACCCACCCGACGCCTTGTGGGCGACACAACGGTTTTGAAGACCGCGGGATACACCAGCACCCATTCGCTCCCGCCCCAGATGCTACCCGGCCTAGGATTCTTGGACGGACGAACCGACACTTTCCGTATGGGAATGGTTGGCAAGTGGTTTGGCTTTGGTCGCAATGACCGATACGATCAAGGGATTAGGGCTTATGAATCCGGCATGTACGAGATGGCGATCGATGCCCTCAATCAGGTTCAAAAGAACACGAATGACCCTGCCGTCGTGCGTCTGGCCAAATTCTATATTGCCGAGTCGTTTGCGCAGTTGGGTCAAACTGCCCTTCGGGCGGGACAATTTGCATCAGCGGCAAGCAATTTGGCCGCCGCCCTCGAGGTTAACCCAACTTTTCCGGACCTGCATTTCAGCCTCGCGATGGCTTGCCGTGGTCTCGGCGATGTCCGCGGAGCTGAGTACGCGATTGAACGGGCACTCGACTTCAATCCAAAGTACGCCGCCGCCGTCCTCTTTCAAGGCATCATTCTTTATGAGAACGGCAAACCCGAAGAAGGGCTGGCAAGGGTTGCCGTTGCCATTGAACTCGAACCGGCGCTTGCCGGCGAGCGGTACCAATTCGCTATCGAGTGCCACAAGAGCGGCGATTCGAAGCGATGCCTTGCCAACCTCGAAGCTCTGTCGAGTAACGACAGCGAAGACGCCAACGCCCACGCTCGTATCGCTGACACTTTTGGTCGCCAAGGGCTCTGGCTTGAAGCGGCTCAGGAGTACGGGAGGGCTCTCGAAATTGCGCCAAGGTTTGCCGACATTCGGTTTAAGTACGGGCAGGCTCTTCTTGAACTTGACCATATCGAACCCGCAATCGAGCAGTTCGGGCTAGCTCTGCAAATCAATCCTAAATACGCAGATGCGTGGGTCGGGCAAGGAATTGCACTTCGCCGCGCAGGTCGAGAAGATGAGTCCCAAGCCTCATTTAGTCAAGCACTTCTGTTCGATCCCCAGCACATCGTGGCACTGCAAGAAAAGCGAGCGAGCTAGAAGTCGAGGACGATTTTGCCTGCTTCGCCTTTTTTTAGCGTCTCAAAAGCCGCGTTGAAATCTTGATAGGCAAAGGTATGTGTGATCACGGGCAGCACGTTGAGGCCTCTATTTGTAAGCAAGTCGGTCATCTGGTCCCAGGTCTCGTAGAGCTTGCGTCCTGCAATCCCTTGGAGATTCAGTCCCTTGAAAATCGCGGTGTTCAGATCGAAATCGGCGACCGCTCCGGGAAAGATTCCAAGCAAGCTCACGCGTCCGCCGGGCCTGGTGTGATTCAGTGCGAGCGGCAAGGAGCTCGGGTGCCCCGACATCTCCAAAGTCACGTCAAAACCGTGCGGCTCAATGCGGGCTAGCTCCTGGGCGACTTGATCTTTCATCGGGTTCAACACAACGTCAATTCCCAATTCCTCAGCAATCTTGATCCGCCTCTCGCTGATCTCGGTGCCGACTACTTTGCTCGCCCCCATCGCTTTACAAATCGCGATGGCGAACAGACCAATCGGGCCCAGCCCTGTGATCAGAACGGTTTGATTTGCGAGTGGTCCCTCCATCGCCGGCGATGGAGG
>WBZS01001543.1_pt1 | contig 17822 bp, 17 predicted proteins | sample 5204201 | NCBI WGS metagenome assembly WBZS01 (sample SAMN12344357, study PRJNA552823) | activated sludge metagenome | biome: Activated sludge suspended growth; feature: Nitrification reactor; material: Wastewater; isolation source: activated sludge from nitrification reactor of wastewater...
CCTCGGCTGCGTCGATCGCGCCGAGCCGGGGGACCTGCAGGCTGCCTTCGCTCATCACCGAGATGAGCACGTTGAGCGTCTCCTCGGGGATGCGGTTGATCTCCTCCACGTAGAGCAGTGCGCCGTCCTTCAGGGCGGTCACGAGCGGACCGTCGAGGAAGACGTCGGGGGAGTAGCCGGCCTCGAGCACCGCCGCCGGATCGAACGTGCCGATCAAGCGGGCCGGCGTCAGCTCGGCGTTGCCCTCGACGAAGCAGAACCCACGGTCGAGCTCCCCGGCCACGCGCCGCAACAGCGTCGACTTGCCCGTCCCGGGGGGACCTTCGAGGAGCAGGTGCCGTCCCGCCGCGAGCCCGGCAACCACCTGTTCGATCTCGGATCGTCGACCGACGACCGATCCGTCGAGGCGGTCGACGAGCTCGCGGGAGTACGAAACCATCAGGCCGCCATCAGTCGAAGACGATCACGCCGCGAATGTTCTTGCCATCGCGCATGTCCTGGTATCCCTCGTTGATCTGGTCGAGCGTGTAGGTCTTGGTGACCAGCTCGTCGAGCTTGAGCTGGCCCTCGCGGTAGAGCGACAGCAGCATCGGGATGTCGGCGCGCGGGTTGCCCGAGCCGAACAGGCAGCCCTTCAGCTCCTTGTTCATCATGGCGAACATGAACGAGTTGAGCTTGGCGTCGTTCTCCATCATGTTGGCGACGGCCGTGACGACACAGGTGCCGCCCTTCGACGTGAGGCCGAGCGCCGGCTCGATGAGGTCGCCGGTCATGACGCCGACGGTCAGGATCGTCTTGTCGCACATCTCGCCCCACGTGAGGGCGCTGATCTCGGCCTGCGCCTCCTCGATCGACGAGTAGGTGTGGGTCGCCCCGAACTCCATGGCCTTCTCGCGCTTGAACTCGACGGGGTCGATGGCGATGACGCGCTTGGCGCCGGCGATCTTCGCGCCCTGGATGGCGTTCATGCCGATGCCGCCACACCCGATGACGGCGACGTTGTCGCCCGGCTTCACCTCGGCGCGGTGCACCGACGAACCGAAGCCGGTGGCGACGCCGCAGGACACGAGGGCCACGGCGTGCCAGGGGATGTCGGGTTCCACCTTCACGACCGCCGATTCGGCGACGAGGAGGTGCTCGGCGAACGACCCGACCTGGCACATGCGAGCCAACGTCGTGTCGCCGACCTTGTGGGCGATGCGCCCGTCGGTGATCATGCCGATGTCGAACAACTGGGCGCCGAGGTCGCACAGGTTCTGGCGGCCCGACACACACCACTTGCAACGGCCGCACGACGGGATGAACGACATCGAGACGTGGTCGCCGGGAGCGACGCTCGTGACCCCGGGCCCGACGGCGAGCACCTCGCCGGCGCCTTCGTGGCCACCGATGCACGGGTAGTGCGGCATCAACATGTCGCCGGTCACGACGTGCTCGTCGGAGTGGCACATGCCGGCGGCCTTGGTCTTCAGCAGGACCTCGCCGGGGCCGGGTTCGTCGATGGTGATGTCCTCGACCTTCCACGGCTCGCCGATTCCCCACAGCACTGCAGCGCGACTCTCCACATGTCCCCCTTTTGGACGTTCGATACCGGGACAAGTTCTACACCCGCTCGAGTGGCCCCACACGCTCGTGGCCACCCCCGGGGACTGCAAGCATGGGGCCATGGACCTCCACCGATCGGTCGGACTCGAGCCGTCGACGCTGCGCCGGGCCGACATCGCGGCAGCAACCGGGGCGGACCCCGAACGCACGATCCGCTGGTGGCGTGCGATGGGGTTCCCCGAGGTGGCCGACGACACGGTCGCGTTCAACGAGCTCGACCTCGACCTCGTCATGCGGGTCGCCGAACTCGAGGACGCGGGGCTCGTCGACGACGACGACATCGCCCGGCTCGCCCGCCTGCTCGGTGCGTCGTTCCAACGGATCGCCGAGGCCCAGCTCGCTTTGGTGGACGAGATGCTGGCGAAGGCGCCTGACGCCGATCCGGAGCTGCTGCACCGCGAGCGGCTCCGCAAGCTGCTCGACGAGGACGATCCGGCGCTCATGAAACTGCTCGAGCGGTCGGTGACCTATGTCTGGAAGCGGCACATGCTGGCCGCGCTCGGCCGTCGCCTCGATCCGCGGCTCGACCCGGCCCTCGACGGCCACGACGACACCGACGTGCTGGCGGTCGGGTTCGCCGACCTCTCCGGGTTCACCAAGTTCTCGAAAGGCCTGACGCCGGCTGAGCTGACCGAGGTCATCGACGCGTTCGAGGCCGCTGCCTTCGAGGTCGTCGCACCGACGCACGGCCGGGTGGTGAAGCTCATCGGTGACGAGGTGATGTTCGTGGCCCCGACGCTGTCGGAGGCCGTGCACATCGGTCTCGACCTTCGTGATCGCCTGGCCGAGTTCGACGGGATGCCGACGATCCACTGCGGGATCGCCGTCGGTCCCACCGTCGGTGTGGGCGGCGACGTCTTCGGTTCGACGGTCAACCTGGCCAGCCGGCTCACGTCGATCGCCCGTCGCGGCACGGTCGTCATTCCGCGAGAGTGCTCGACCGAGCTCACCGCCGAACTCGACCTCGTCGTGAAGCCGTCGCGTCGGAACTACTCGTTGAAGGGCATCGGCGACACCCGCATCTCGGTCGTCGGTCGGGCAGTTCCGGCCCCGGCGTCATCGTGAACCGCTGACGGCCCGGTCACGGCACGCCGTCGCCGGACCGCGTCGTCGTCACCGAGGCACGAGCGCGGTGACCGACGCCGGCGCGCCGGACCCGCCGACGAGCTTGGTGGGGCCGATCACCAGTGTCGCCCCGGTCGCCGGCAGCGAGTCGATGTTGTTGAGGCACTCCAACGCGATCTTCGAGCGCTCCGCCGTCAGGACGTTGGTCGCGAACGACTCGTCGAGGCCCGGGTCGACCCCGTGGGTGTCGATGCCGACCCCGCCGATGCGGCGTTGGTCGTAGAGCCACCGGGTGGTGTCGCCGGCGAAACCGGGGAAGTGCAGGGCACCGTCGGCGTCCTCGTTGAAGAACGCCGCCGGATCGGACCAGCGGTCCTCCCAGCCGGTACGCAGCAGCACGACCGATCCGGGCCGGATCTGCCCGTTGCGGCGCTCCCACTGACGGACCTTGTCGATCGTCAGCGCGTAGTCGGCGTTCCGCGACACCTCGCCTCGGACATCGATCACCACTGCGGGCGCCACCAGTTCGCGGCCGGTGTACTGGTCGATCGATCGCCCGCCCTCGACGAAGCTGTTCGCTGCATTGAGGTGGGTGCCGCTGTGCTCGCCCATGCCGAACCCTCGCAGGAAGTAGCCGTCGGTGGGGATCTGTGCGAGGTCGTCGAACTCGACGGCCGGGTCTCCGGGCCAGATCGGCATGTCGGGGCTGATGGGCTGGGTCATGTCGACGACCCGCACGGACGCCCGGCCGACCGAGGGGTCGTTGGGCCCGGCGCTGACGCCGTCGATGCCGAATGCCGAGCCGAGGAGGAACGAGCCTCCGACCGCCGCTGCCACCAGCACTCGCTTCATCGGTACGTACTTCATGAGGCCCCCTGGAGGTCGTGGTGCGGGCACGCTAGGTCCACCAGAACGACCGACCGATGGGCGAATCGACCCAATTGGTCACGCCGGTGCGGTCAACGGCCACGGACGTTCGCGCTCGACGACCCACGCCGCGTCGAGGAGCCACGACTCGTGGTGGTGGGGCGCCATGATCTGCATGCCGACCGGGAGACCGTCGACCTGGCCGACGGGAACCGAGATGCCGGGGTTGCCGTAGAGGTTCGCCGGGATCGTGAACCGGCCGTTGTTGGCGGGGGTGTCCTGCACACCGCCGAACGTGTCGGGGAGCGGGCCCTCGGCCCCGAAGGCGACGTCGGGGTTGGCCGACGTGATCACGAGGTCGGTCTGCTCGAACAGCGTCGCCATGGCTTCGAACAGGGCGGTGCGCCGGTGCTCCAACTTGATGCGGGCGTCCATCCCGTACCCGGCGCCGGCGGCCCATTCGCACGCGAAGCGCATCTCGGGGGTGAGGTCGTCGGCGCACGCGGGCCAGGCGTCGCCCAGCGCCGCGAACGTCCCGGCCATGTTCGCGAGCGACCAGGCGGTACCGACGTTGGGGATCGTCACGTCCACGTCGACGACGGTCAGCTCGAGGTCGCGGGCGAGTTGTTCGCCGGCCTCGCGAACTACTGCGGCGGTAGTAGGGCTGACGACGGCGCCGGCGAACCGGTCGATGATCGCGACGCGAAGGCCCTTCATGTGGTGGAGGTGGCCACCGAGCCCGGCCTCCCACCCGTCGACGCGGGGGAGTGAGTGTGGATCGTGGCGGTCGGCGCCGTTGGCGACGTCGAGCCAGCGTGCCGTGTCGCGGACCGAGCGGGTGAGGCCGCCGATGGTGACAGTGAGCGCTCCCACCTCGAAGTGCGGGCCGCGTGGAATGCGCCCGTACGTGGTCTTGAGCCCCACGAGGCCGCAGAACCCGGCCGGGATGCGGATGGATCCGCCTCCGTCGCCGCCCGTCGCCAGGGTGACGAGGCCACCGGCGACAGCGGCTGCGGATCCACCCGACGAGCCGCCCGGGGTCCGGCCGTGCTGCCATGGATTGTGCGTCGCGCCGTTGAGGACCGTGCGGGTGAGGTTGACGCCGCCGAATTCGCTGGCGGTCGTGAGACCGAACGGGACGGCGCCGCCGGCGTCGCGCAGGCGCTCGATGTGGGTGAGCGTGAAGCCGGCGATCTGGTCGCGGAGCGGGAAGCTCGCCTCGGTGAACGGCCAGCCGGCGACGGCGTCGAGCTCTTTCACAGCGAGTGGCACGCCGCCGAACGGCTTCGAGACGTCGGCGTCGGCTGCTGCTTCGCGGGCCCGCTCGGTGTCGAGGAACGAGAACGCGTTGAGATCGCTGGCCTCGATGGCGGCGAGTGTGGCGTCCAACTCCTCGAGGGGACTGCGTTCGCCGGATCGGAAGGCGTCGACGAGGGAGACGGCATCGCCGCCCCACGGCTGGGGTTGGCTGTGATCGCTCATAGCTCCGGCCCGTAGCCAGGGAGAAAGGGGGTTGCCGAACGTTCGATCAAGATATATCTTGATCGAACACGAGCGATCTACAAGGAGATCCAACATGCGTTACCAACACCCCCACCAACTTCCCCACCAGCACCTCGACGACCGGTTCCTCGGCGACGACGACCGACGTGGCCCCCACTTCGGCGGTCCGAGATTCGGCCGGGGTCCACGAGGCGACGGGCCGCCGTTCGGGCCGCCGTTCGGCCCGGGCTTCGGTCCTCCGTTCGCCGGGCGCCGCGGCGGGCGCGGCCGCGTTGGCCGCGGTCAGATCCGCACCGCGCTGCTTGCGCTCCTCGACGAGGCGCCGATGCACGGCTACGAGATGATCCGCCAGATCGACGAGCGCAGCGGCGCCCGCTGGAAGCCCAGTCCCGGTGCTGTCTACCCGACCCTCCAGCAGATGGCCGACGAAGGTCTCGTCACGGTCGTCGAGGAAGGTGGCAAGCGAGTGTTCTCGCTCACCGACGATGGCCGGGAGGTCGTCGCCGACCTGAGCGCCGAGGACCGTGAGCCCTGGACGGCCGACGCCGACGGCAACCCCATGTGGGAACTCAAGCCCCTCATGAAGGGCCTCGCCATGGCAGCAGCTGCTGCGATGGCGGGCACGCCCGACCAGGTCGAGCGGGCCAAGGCGATCCTCAACGAGGCTCGGCGTTCCCTCTACGCCATCCTCGCCGAGGACCCCGCCGGCGCCACCGACGACGCCAACGTCGACGAGAGCTGAACCTCCCCCCGGGAGTCCCCCACGGTCGAACCGTGGGGGACTCCGAGTTCGGGTGAGCTGCCGGCCGTCGACGCCGTCAGGCCGGCAACGCCGCCGCGATCGCGTCGGCGAGCGTTGTCGTGGGCCGTCCGATCAGGTTCGTGAGGTCGCCGCTGTCGACGAACAGGTCGCCGGCGGCGACACCACGGTCGGAGTTCGCGAGCAGGTCGGCGAACTCCTGCGGTACACCGTTCGACGCCAGCGCCGCGGCGTAGTCCGAGGAGGTCAGGTCCTGGTAGACGACCTCCCGGCCCGAGGCCGCCGCGAGGGCGGCGGCGTAGTCGGCCAAGGTGAACGCGGCGTCGCCGCCGAGCTCGTAGATCTTGCCCGCCTGGTCGTCGGCGACGAGGACCGCGGCCGCAGCGGCCGCGTAATCGGCACGCGACGCCCCGCTTATTTTGCCGTCGCCGGCCGCGCCGAGCACCACGCCGTGTTCGAGCTGGACGGGGATCTGGGCCGTGTAGTTCTCGAAGTACCAGCCATTGCGGAGCAGCGCGTACGGGACCCCGGAGGTGGCAAGCACCTGCTCGGTCGCCCGGTGCTCCACGGCGAGCCCGAGCGAACTCGTGTCGGCCTTCGGGATGCTCGTGTAGGCGAGGAGTTCGACGTCAGCGCGTTTCGCCGCGTCGATCACGTTGGAGTGCTGGGCGACGCGTTGGCCGATCTCGTTGCCCGACACCAGCAGGATGCGGTCGACGCCCTCGAATGCGGCGTCGAGGGATGCCGGGTCGGCGAAGTCGGCGGTGCGGGTCGTGACGCCGCGATCGGCCAGGTCGGCGATGGCGGAGATGTCGCGGGCGGTGGCGACGATGTCGCCCGGTGAGGTGCCGTTCTCGAGGAGCGACTCGACAACGAGTCGGCCGAGGTGGCCACTCGTTCCGGTGACGAGGATCGTGGTCATGGGGGGTTCCTTCGTGTGGGTGGTTGACGCTGGTCTCAACGGGGCCAGGCGACACCGCATTCCAAACCATAGGTACCCACTTGTGGGTAAGGTACCCACCCGGAGGTAACCATGACGCTCAAACTCTCCGAGGCGTATCCCGATCACGTGTTCGCGTCCGACTGTCCGAGTCGGATCGTGCTCGACCACGTGACGAGCAAATGGGGTGTCCTGGTGCTGGTGGGTCTGGCCGAGGAATCGCCATTGCGATGGGGAGAGCTTCGCCGGAGGGTTCAGGGCGTCAGCGAGAAGATGCTGGCGCAGACGCTCCGCACGCTCGAGGCCGACGGGTTCGTGTCCCGCCACGCCTTCGCCGTGGTGCCGCCCCACGTCGAGTACGCGCTCACGCCGCTCGGCGAGGAGCTCGCCGAGCGGCTCGTCGATCTCATGTCGTGGATCGTCGAGCACGCCGACGGCATCGTCGGAGCGGCGGCATCGGCGTGATCCACTTCCGTATCGTCTGCCCGCCCGATCGGACCGATGAGCTGCTGTCGTCCCTCCTGGTCGATGAGGCCGTGATCAACATCGTCAGCATGGTGGGTGCGGCCCGTCGGCCCGACGGTGATCTCGTCCAGTTCGATGCGGCGCCCGAGTCGGGCAACCGAGTCGTCGATCTCCTGCGAAGCCTCGCCATCGACGACCTCGGGTCGATCTCGATCGAACGGATCGACACCTCCCTGTCGGACGCGGCGCGTCGGGCCGAGCTGCACGCCCCCGGCCACTCCGCCGAGGCCGTGATCTGGGAGGACGTCGAGGCGCGGAGCCGCGATGACAGTGGCACATCGCCGAGCTTCCTCGCCCTGATGATGATCTCGGCGCTCATCGCCGCCATCGGAATCCTCACCGACTCGCCCATCCTCATCGTCGGAGCGATGGTCGTCGGGCCGGAGTACGGCCCGATCGCGAGCATCGCCGTCGGCATCTACCGACGTCGACCGGCGAGGGTCCGTCGTGGGCTCCGCAGCTTGGCGTGGGGCCTCGCCGCAGCGCTCGCAGCGGTCACCGTCCTCGCCCTGATCGTCGACGGCTTCGGTTGGACGACCGATGCCTACCTGTCCGGTGAGCGGCCGCTCACGTCGTTCATCTCGGCCCCCGACGGGTACGCGGTGGTCGTCGCCGTCCTCGCTGGAGTCGCCGGTGCGTTGTCGCTGACCCAGCTCAGGTCGGGCACCCTGGTCGGTGTGCTCGTGTCGGTCACGACCATCCCCGCGGCGGCCAACATCCCCGTCGCGCTGGTCCACGACCGGCCCGGGGAGGCCGGCGGTGCCGCCCTCCAACTCGCGCTCAACATCGGACTCCTGTGCCTGGTCGGCGCCGGCACCCTCGCGCTCGAGCGGGCGTTGCTCGATCGGCGACACCGCAGCCTCGCGAGCGAGTAGGACTGGACCCATGGCCGATCCCGATTTCTCGTCGCTCTCACCACGCCCGCTCGGATCCCTCGGCCTGTCGGCCGCGGCGCAGGGCCTGGGCTGCATGGGCATGTCCGAGTTCTACGGCACCACCGACGACGCCACCTCGATCGCGACGCTCGACCGGGCCCGCGACATCGGCGTGACGTTCTGGGACACCGCCGACGTCTACGGCCCTCACGCCAACGAGCTGCTGCTCGGCGGCTATTTCCGCACCAACCCCGGATCGCGTGACGAGATCACCCTCGCCACGAAGTTCGGCATCGTCCGAAACGTGGACGACCCCACCTACCGCGGGTTGAACGGCCGACCGGAGTACGTCCGGTCGTCGTGCGACGCGTCGCTCACGCGCCTGGGTGTCGACCACATCGACCTCTACTACCTGCATCGGCCGGACCCCACCATCGAGATCGAGGAGACGTTCGGGGCGATGGCGGAGCTGGTCGAGGCCGGCAAGGTCCGGTACCTCGGTATCTCCGAGGCGGCGCCGAACACCATCCGTCGCGCACACGCCACCGCTCCGATCTCCGCCATCCAGAGTGAGTGGTCGCTGTGGAGCCGCGAGATCGAGGACGAGGTGGTCCCGCTCGCCCGCGAGCTGGGTATCGGCCTGGTGCCTTACAGCCCGCTCGGACGCGGGTTCCTCACCGGTCAGATCACGAGCGAGGCCGACTTCGACGACGACGACTTCCGCAAGGGCATGCCCCGCTTCACCGGCGAGAACTTCGCGAAGAACCTCGACTTGGTCGCCGCGGTCAAGGAGATGGCCGACGAGCGCGACTGCACGCCGGGGCAGCTCGCGCTGGCGTGGTTGCACGCCCAGGGCGATGACGTTCATCCCATTCCGGGCACGAAGCGGCCGGCGTACCTCGGCCAGAACGCCGCGGCCGTGGCCATCACGCTCTCGCCGCAGGATCTCGCGCGCCTCGACGAGATCTCGCCGAAGGAACGTGTCGCCGGGGCCCGCTACGCCGACATGCGGTTCGTCAACATCGAGAGCCGCTAGTCCGTCCCCCGAACTACTGGCAGGGCGGGGTGAACGCCACGTCGGCGAGCGCCCAGTCCACCGCGGAGCGGGCGTCGAACGGCGACAGGTGCAGCGGGGCGACGATGGCCGCGGCCCAGTCGGAGCGGCCCTGCTCGGTGAGGGGGCCGACGCCCTCACCGGCCGAGTCGTCCGATTCCCAGTCGTTGCAGAACGATGCGAACAACGCCGCAAGCATCTCCGGGCTCCATGCCTGCGTCGGCGTGGCGATCTGGATGCGGACGAGGGCGGCGGTCGTCCCCTCGGTGCCGAGGACGGAATCGAGCCCGTCGAGCGCTGGCTGGTACGACGCGAGGATCGGATCGGACACGTCGGGCAGTGTCGCCGGCGCCAGTGCCGCCGGATCGGCGTCTCCGCCGAGCGACGTCGTCTCGGCGATGACCGGGATCGTCGTGGGAAGGGTCGGTGCCGTTGCGGTCGTGGGATCGGGCGTGATGTCTCGCACCGGGGTGCCGTCACCGCAACCGACCGTGCCGGCGGCGGTGATGACGAGTGCGATGGCGAGGGTCCGGCGCATAGGTCGGCCACGTTAGGGGACCGGTGGTGACGATCGGCGGGACGATCACCGGATCGGCACTGATATCGACCCGACCTTCGCCCTGACACAGCGGGATTCGTACCGGTAGGCTCGCCCCACAACGAATACAGGAGCTGATAGCCGTGATGACCCACTGGATCGGTGGCGAGTCCACCCCCGGGACCTCCACTCGCACGAGTCCCGTCTTCAACCCGGCAACCGGTGAGATCACCCGGAGGCTGCCCCTGGCCAACGCCGCCGACCTCGACGCCGCCGTCAAGGTCGCCAAGGACGCCTTCGGCGACTGGCGCCGCACGTCGCTCGGTCGTCGCGCCGAGATCCTGTTCAAGGCTCGCGCCATCTTCGACGACCGTCGCGCCGAGCTGGCCGACATCGTCAGCTCCGAGCACGGCAAGGTGCCGTCTGACGCGATGGGCGAGATCGCCCGCGGCCTCGAGAACGTCGAGTTCGCCTGCGGCATCCCGAATCTGCTCAAGGGCGGGTTCAGCGAGCAGGTCGCGAGCGGGGTCGACGTGTTCTCGATCCGCCAGCCGCTCGGCGTCGTGGCCGGCATCACGCCGTTCAACTTCCCGGCGATGGTTCCCATGTGGATGTTCGCCAACGCCATCGCGTGCGGCAACACCTTCATCCTGAAGCCGTCCGAGAAGGACCCGTCCGCGTCGATGTTCATCGCCGAGGTGCTCGCCGAGGCAGGCCTGCCGGCGGGGGTGTTCAACGTCGTGCACGGCGACAAGGAGGCGGTCGACGCCATCCTCACGCACCCCGACATCGCGGCGGTCAGCTTCGTGGGGTCGACCCCGATCGCCCGCTACATCTACGAAACCGGCACGGCCAACGGCAAGCGGGTCCAGGCGCTCGGCGGCGCCAAGAACCACATGATCGTGCTGCCCGACGCCGATATCGACTCCGCCGCCGACGCTGCCATCAGCGCCGCGTACGGCTCGGCCGGTGAGCGGTGCATGGCGATCTCGGTCGTTGTGGCCGTCGGCTCGGCCGGCGACCCGATCGTCGACGCCATCGAGGCCCGCCTCGACAAGGTCAAGATCGGCCCCGGCACCGATCCCGACAACGAGATGGGCCCGCTCATCACCCGCGAGCACCGCGACAAGGTGGCGTCGTACCTCGACGTTGCCGCCGACGAGGGTGCCACCGTCATCCGTGACGGCCGCGAGCAGGAGTTCGACGGCGACGGGTTCTTCATCGGCGTCTCCCTCGTCGACAACGTGACGCCGTGGACCCGCATGCACACCGAGGAGATCTTCGGCCCGGTGCTCTCGGTCATCCGCGTCGACACCTACGAAGAGGCCGTGCAGCTCATCAACGACCACGAGTTCGGCAACGGGTGTGCCATCTACACCCGTGACGGCGGTGCTGCACGCCAGTTCACGTTCGACGTCGAGTGCGGCATGGTCGGCATCAACGTGCCGATCCCCGTGCCGGTCAGCTACTACAGCTTCGGTGGATGGAAGTCGTCGCTGTTCGGCGACAGCCACATGTACGGTCCTGACGGCATCCACTTCTACACCCGCACCAAGGTGGTCACCGAGCGCTGGCCCGACCCGTCGACCAGCCAGATCGACCTCGGTTTCCCCACGAACAGGTAGGCATCGTCACATGGCTGAAGTTCTCGACTCGTTCGACCACCACAACAAGACGTCGACCCACGTCCACGACCGGGCCCACGTCTTCCATTCGTGGTCGGCGCAGGCGCTCATCAACCCGCTCCCCATCGCCCGCACCGAGGGCAGCTGGATGTGGGACTTCGACGACAACAAGTACCTCGACTTCAGCAGCCAGCTGATGAACGTGAACCTCGGCCACCAGCACCCCAAGCTGATCGCCGCGATCCAGGAGGCGGCCGGCCGGCTGTGCACCATCGCGCCGTTCCACGCCAACGCCGACCGGTCCGAGGCCGCCCGCCTCATCATCGACGTCGCCCCCGACAACATGGACAAGGTGTTCTTCACCAACGGCGGCGCCGAGGCGACGGAGAACGCGATCCGCATGGCCCGCCTGCACACCGGCCGCCACAAGGTGTTCGCCGCCCACCGCAGCTACCACGGCGCCACCCACGGCTCGATCACGATGACCGGCGACCCCCGTCGCTGGCCGTCGGAGCCGTCGATCCCCGGTGTCGTCCGGTACTTCGGCCCCTACCCCTACCGCTCGTCGTTCCACTCCGAGTCGCCGGCGCAGGAGTGCGAGCGGGCGTTGGCCCACCTCGAGGAACTCATCATGTTCGAGGGTGCCGCCAACGTCGCGGCCATCATCCTCGAGCCGGTCGTCGGCACCAACGGCATCCTCGTGCCGCCCGACGGCTACCTCGCCGGCGTTCGCGCCATCTGCGACCGGTACGGCATCGTGATGATCGCGGACGAGGTCATGGCCGGCTTCGGTCGTTGCGGTGAGTGGTTCGCCAGCCAGCACTGGGATGTCGCCCCCGACCTCATCTGCTTCGCGAAGGGCGTCAACTCGGGCTATGTCCCGCTCGGCGGTGTGATCATCTCCGAGCAGATCGCGGCCACGTTCGACGAGCGGGTCTACCCCGGCGGCCTCACCTACAGCGGTCACCCGCTGGCGTGTGCGGCCGCTGTCGCCTCGATCAACATCTTCCAGGAGGAGGGCACGCTGGCCCACGCCACGATGCTCGGCACCGATGTGATCGGTCCCGAGTTGGCGGCGATGGCCGAGCGGCACCCGTCGATCGGCGACACCCGCGGGCTCGGCGTGTTCTGGGCGATCGAGCTGGTGCGCAACCGTGAGACCCGCGAGATGTTGGTGCCCTACAACGCGTCGGGTGCCGACGCGAAGCCCATGGCCGACATCGTCGCCGCGTGCCGGGAGCAGGGAGTTTGGGTGTTCACCCACTTCAACCGGGTGCACGTCGTGCCGCCGTGCAACGCATCGCCCGACGACGTCCGGCTGGGGCTCGCCGCCATCGACAAGGCGCTCGAGCTCGCCGACGCCCACGTCATCGGTTGACCCCGAGGGTCAGGGTTTCGGCGCCGAGCGGCGGAGCTTCAACAGGACGTCGCCCTCGACGCCGCCGGCGATGAACGTCTCGTCGTCGAGTGTGATCTCTGTGCTCAGGCGCGGGCGCTGCACGGTCGCGAGCACACTCGTCGGGTAGCGGCGGAGCACGCGGCCCTTCCGACCGACGAGCACCTCGTCGCCCGAGATCATCAGGGCGAGGGGGCGGTCGGGGAGGGGCTTCACCGGCCTCTGCCGCTCCCGATGGGAGCGGCGTGCCGCCAGGGCGACGGAGACGGCGATGCTCGCAGCGAAGGTGATCGTGTCGCCGAACAGAACGAGTCCACTCGGGCCGGTCGGCGATCCTGGCCGCTGGATCCAACAGCCGTCGCCGATCGGGCCGGTGGTACCCAGGTGCTTGCGGAGCTTGGCCTCGCGTCGCGCGTCCATCGCCAACCGAGGGTACCGGTCACACTCCGGGAATCGCCCACCCCGTGCCTTGCTGCGCCGCTCGGCGCGTGGGTACGTTAAGGATACCTAAGACCGGTGGTGCGCTCTGGCACGTCCGGCCTGATCCCCGGAGAGAACAGCATGTCGAAGCCCCCGCATCGAGCCCTCGGACGCCTGGCGATCGTGGCCATGTTGGTCGGGCCGACCTTCCTCGGCGCGTGCACCTCCGACGACTCGTCGAACAGCGACGGCGGCCCGACGACGACCGCGCCCGAGGAACGGGTCGCGACCGACGCCGAGGTCGCCGACGGTCTGGCGAAGATGCAGGCATCGGTCGACGAACTGGTCGCCGCCGGACCCGACACGGCCCGCGCCGCCAAGGCCGACGACGAGCTCGAGCCCGTGTGGCAGGAGATCGAGGGCACCATCAAGCGCAACGAGCCCGACGTCTACGTCGACATCGAGGACAGCATGTCGCTGCTGTCCTCGGGCGTCGAGGGCGACGAGGAGAAGGGTGCGTTGGGGGCAAAGGACATCACGGCCGCCATCGCCGAGTACCTGGCGAAGCACCCCGGATGACCGCCTTCGCCGCCTCGGATCGTGCCCGACGCTTCGGCGTCGCGGCGCTGCTGGCCGGCGCGCTCCTGACCCTGTTGACGCTGCTCGGCGGCGGCTCGGCCGGTGCGTCCTCGACCACCGCCGCCTCCCCGGCGGCCGTGACCCAGGGCGACGCGACCCGCGAGACGGCGCTCGACGAGCTCCACAAGGTTCGCGACTCGATCGACGAGACCTTGGCCCTTCTCAAGGCGGGCAAGCGCGACGAAGCCCTCGCCGTCGCCCGCAGTGGCTACCTCGACCACTTCGAGCTGGTCGAGATCCCGCTCCGCGCCGCCGCTCCGGAGCTGACGCTCACCGCTGAGGAGAAGTTCGCCGAGATCCGTTCGAGCATCAAGGTCGAGGCGTCGACCGACGAGATCCGAACCCAGATCATCGAGCTGCGGGGCCTCGTCGACGACGCCGAACGCCAGCTCACCGCCAAGGGCCTCGGTGCACCGAGCCTGGCATTCGGCCAGGCGTTCCTGATCATGTTCCGTGAAGGGCTCGAGGCCGTGCTGCTGTTGTCGGCGCTGCTCGGGTACCTCGAGGCCACCAAGAACACGCAGTACCGCAAGCACATCATCGGTGGTGTGGGCCTCGCCGTCGTCGCCACGGTCGCCACCTTCTTCGCCGTCGACGCCGTGTTCGCCGTGCTGCCCTTCGGTCGTGAAGTGCTCGAAGCGGTGGTGGCGCTCGTCGCCGTCGCGATGCTGTTCTACGTGTCGTTCTGGCTCATCGCCCGGCTCGAACAGCGGCGGTGGATGGAATTCCTCCGTGCCAAGGTGTGGACCGCGGTGTCGGTCGGGTCGGCCACGTCGCTGACACTCATCGGCTTCACCTCGGTCTACCGCGAGGGGTTCGAGACGGCGCTCTTCTTCCAGGCGCTCAACTCGTTCGGCACGGGGCTCGGCGGGTACATCGCCGCCGGCGCGGTCGCCGGTGTCGTCGCCCTGGCCGTCGTTGCGTTCCTCATCTTCAAACTCGGACGCAAGCTCCCGATCCGCGTCTTCATGTCGGTTGCGGTGGTCCTGATCATGGCCACCTCGGTCGCCTTCCTGGGTAACGCCATCCGGGCATTGCAGGAGGCCGACAAGATCGGTTTCACCGCGTTGTCGGGGTGGCCCCGCCTCCAGATCTTCCTGGCCCAGGCGACCGGCTACTACCCGACGGCCCAGGGTGTCATCGCCCAGGGTGCGTTGACCGCGGTGTACCTGCTCGGGGCGTTGTACATGTTCGTGATCCGCCCTCGCCGCAGCCAGGCACGTCCGGCGGCCACCGACTCCGGCGACCACACGGTCGTCGAGCTTCCCGACGTCACCGGCTCCGAGCCGGCGCTCGCCAACTAGTCGGTGACCGCATCACCGGCAGTCCGCGTCGGCGTCGACGTGGGCGGCACCTTCACGAAGGCGGTGGCCGTCGACGCCACCGGCATCGTCGCCCAGTCGGTGATCGCCACCACGCACGAACACCCGAACGGAGTTGCCGAGGGGGTGGTGCGGGCCGTCGCCGACGTCGCAGCGTCGCTCGACGGGCGCCCGATCGCCCTCGTGACCCACTCGACCACGCAGGCCGTCAACGCGCTGCTCGAGGGTGACGTCGGCACGGTCGGGGTCATCGGCATGGGGCGCCGGCCCGATCTGCGGAAGTCCCGCAAGCGCACGACGCTCGACGACGTCGAGCTGGCGCCGGGCAAGCAGCTCCGTACGCTCTGCGAGTTCGTCGACGTGAGCGACGGGCTCGACCGTGGCGAGATCAAGCGCATCGTCGAGGGCTTCGTTGCTGCCGGAGCAAGTGCCGCGTGCGTCGCCGAGGCGTTCGCGACCGAGGACTCGTCGAACGAAGCGGTGGTCGCCGAGATCGCCGCCGCTGCCGGCCTCCCGGTGTGCACCTCGACGGAGATGTCGGGCCTGTACGGCCTGGAACTCCGCGCTGTCACCGCGGCGCTCAACGCCTCCATTCTCCCGATCGCGGTGCGGACCGCCGACGTCGTGGCCGCCGGTGTCGCCGCTGCGGGGATCGACGCCCCCGTGATGGTCATGCGGGGGGACGGCGGTGCCACCGATCTCGAAGGCTTCCGGAAGGGTCCGGCTCGAACGCTGTACTCCGGCCCGGCCGCGTCGGTCGCCGGTGTGCTCCGGCATTCGCGCGTCGACGACGGGATCGTCATCGAGGTCGGCGGGACGTCGACCAACGTCGCGGCCATCAACTCCGGCCGTCCGGCGCTCTCCTACGTCCGCGTCGCCAGCCACTCGACCGCGCTGCGCGCCGTCGACGTGCGGGTCATCGGCGTCGCCGGTGGGTCGATGCTCCGTGCCCGGCGGAGCCGCTTCTCGGGGATGGGGGTGTACGGCGTCGGCCCACGCAGCGCCCACATCGCCGGCCTCCGCTATGCCTGCTTCCTGGACGCCACGGAGATCATCGGGGCAGCGCCCGAGTTGTTCGCCCCGAAGCCGGGCGATCCCGCCGACTACCTCGGGATCCGTCTCGTGTCCGGCGAGCTGGTGGCCCTCACCAACACCTGCGCGGCGAACGCCGCCGGCATCATCGACGCCGGCGACTACGCGCAGGGCTCGACCGCAGCCGCGTCTGCCGCCTTCGCTGTCGTCGGACCCATGCTCGAGCTCGACGGCGCCGAGGTCGCCCGGCGGATGCTCGAGGCATCCGGCAACGCCGTTGCCGAGCTCGTGGCCGCCGTCGCCGACGAGCACGACCTCGTGAACCCCCGCATCGTCGCGGTCGGCGGCGGGGCCGGGGGTCTCGGCCGCTACACCGCGAAACTCCTCGGTCTCGAGTGTTCGGTGCCGGAGCACGCCGAGGTCATCTCGTCGGTCGGTGACGCGTTGTCGCTCATCCGTACCGAACGGGAACAGACGGTCCGCAACCCGACGGCTGCCGAGATCGCCGAACTCATCGCCGCCGCCCGCGAGGATGCGCTCGCCGCCGGCGCTGCGGTCGAGTCGCTCGACGTCCGCTTCGAGGCCGACCCCGAACGCTCGCGGGTCCGAGCCATCGCCACCGGCGCCGTCGCTCTGCACAGCGGCGCCGTGCCCGGGCGCCAGCCCATCGACGAGCAGGAGGCCACACGCATCCTGACCGCTGCCGGAGCCGGGGGTACGGCCCGTGCCGAGGGGGCGTTCTGGTGGGCCCAGACCGCCGGTCGCAACGATCTGGTGCGCCTGGTCGTGCTCGACCGCTTCGGCGATGTCGCGCTGGACGAGTCCGGCGCACTGGTCGTCATCAACGCAGCTGCGTCGGGCGGGCGCAGTGCCGAACTCGCCGGGCTCGCCGCCGCGGTCGAGCAGCACACCCGGCACCTCGGTCCCGTCGCGCTTGCGCCGACGGTCTGGGTGCTCACGGCCAACCAACTGCTGGAACTCGGCTCCGGCAATCACGTCGAGACCGTCACGGCGCTGGTCGGCGACGGCACCGCACTCGCACTCGTCACGCGCGAACACTGAGAAGACAGGAGCACCGAGGCATGGCCCTCTACATCAGCGCCGGCCGTCGCCGCCGGACCACGATCATGGTCGGGGTCGCCGCAGCGATCGTCGGCTTGCTCCTCGGGTTCCTTCTCGGTCGGGGAACGACAACCACCATCGACGACCGGATCTCGGCGTCTCGCGATGCGGGCCGGAAGTTCGCGGCCGCGCTGCGGGTGTTGCCGCTCGAGTACGAGCAGGCCGTCACCGACGACGGCGAATCCGGGGGTGCCGCACCGATCGTGGAACGTTCTCTCGATGGCGAGCAGGCGGCGCTCGACGCGGCGCCGTGGCTGAGCGACGCCCAGATCGCCGCCCTTCGCTCCAACCTCGACGTGGTCCGTTCGGCACCGGCGAACGACCTGCCACCCGACGAGTTCGCGGCTGCGGTCGACGAAGCCGTGACCGCGGTCGAGGCGACGTTCGGCCTGGCGGCCGGCGACGCCTCCGGTTGACGGAGCGCCCACCAGAATCGGGACCGGTCGCCGTGGTGGTTGGCCCCATCCCCGACCCAGTACCGTGGGAGCGATTTCCCGCCCCCCTCGAGAGGACGATCCATGAGCCCCGTGACCT
>WBZS01001544.1_pt1 | contig 17821 bp, 14 predicted proteins | sample 5204201 | NCBI WGS metagenome assembly WBZS01 (sample SAMN12344357, study PRJNA552823) | activated sludge metagenome | biome: Activated sludge suspended growth; feature: Nitrification reactor; material: Wastewater; isolation source: activated sludge from nitrification reactor of wastewater...
GGGCATACAGGCGTCGCCCCATGCGATACACGAACCAGCCGGCCACAAGGGTCATGGCGATGGCGAGCAGACGCGGGGCGAACAGGCTCGGCCCGGCCAGCCGCAGCACGAGACCGCCGAGGCCGAGGAAGCCCGGTAGTTGGGGAGTGAGGAAATCGCGGTAGGGGAGTTCGCCCAGGCTGACACGCCACGCCTGATAGAGGTAGCTCTCCTCGTCATCCGTGTAGAGGCGGCCGGTGAGGTTCAGCGAGTACAGCAGGCCAGCCAGGACGAGCAGGCCCAGGACGGCCCACGTCGCCAGGTCGAGACCGGCGAAGGTGCGGCGGGTCAAGGAGGGCGCGGCGCGGGGGGGGGCGGCCGGCGAGAGGCTGGTCATGGGCGACGGCCCCAACCATTCGCGCGCCGCCGGGCGGTTTCGTTAGCCTGGCGGTGCTTGATAATGGTGTCAGGCGGGATGATGCCGCTCAACACGCTGTGGTCGTAGGTCCACACGCGGGGGCCGACGAGCGTGCCCGGGTTGGTGGTCGTCACGCAGCCGGTGCGTACACCGTCGCCGATGATCGCGCCGAACTTGCGCAGCCCGCTGTCGATGAGATCGTCGCCCACGCGAAGCCGGGGCGCTTGCCCGTCGTGGCGCAGGTTGGACAGGGTGGTCTTGTCGGCCAGATTGACGCGACGCCCGACAAGGCTGTCGCCGGCGTAGACGAAGTGGGCGGCGGCGGCGTAGGGCAGGAAGACGGCGTTCTTGATGTCGGCGGCGAAGCCCGCCTCCGCCCCCTCGCTGAGGATGACGTTGTCGCGCAGGCGCGTGTTGACCAGCACCTTTGCGCCTCGGTCAACGAGGATGCGCCGCCCCTTGAGCCAGGCCCGCTCCACAAGCGCGCCGGGGCCGATGTAGATGCGCTCGCCCTTGAGATATGCCCCCGCCTCGATGACCGCGCCCTCGGCGATGTAGATGTCGCGGCCGCGAATCTGCGCGCCGGCCTCGATGACCGCGCCCGATGCGACGGTGATTCGCTCGCCGAGAATGAGCGCGCCCGGCTCTACATCGCCGGCTACGCCAGCGTCGAAATCCAGGCTCGCGCAGAAAGCGTCGATGTAGTCGGGGATTGCGTTCAGGGCCTCCCACACGTAGGTCTTGCCGTCGAACAAGGCGCGATGGGCGAAATCAGACAGGTCGAAGAAAGCTTCGGGGCGCAGGTCTGTCGCGTCGTGGGTCACGCTGCCCTCCTCCGCTAGCCGTATCCTGGGCCGTCCAGGCCGCTAACACCCGACACGCCCGAGGGTTTCCCTCTCAGGACGCGCCGCCAACGATCCGTGTGGTCGAAGTCTAGTCAAAGGCGGGCATTCGGCCAAGAAAGAGGCCTGTGATTCATTCCACACCCAATCTGTGACATATGTCATAGCCTGCGAGCCGCGAGTTGCCTATACTATACTCAAGGCGCGTGGGTCTTAGGTGCATCGCCCTGCTGGTGGTCGTTGCCTGTTTGCGCGCTCAATGACGACGGACGCGGCTGTGCCTGGCAGCTCCGTCTCCCCATATGACCCGCCCCATGCCCCATCGGCGTGGGGCGGGTTTCTTTCGGTGTATAATCAGCCTAATCGATGGCGCTACGGAGGGTGAGCATGCGCGACGAATGGGGCGAGGACTACGTTCGACTGGGGCTAAGGCTAGAGAAGGCTATCCCCGGTTTCGTGGATGGCTATTTCGGGCCAGCGGCGTTGAAGACGGAGGTGGACCGGGAGGGGCCGCCCGCGCCCGCTAACCTGGTGCGGGCGGCGATGCGCCTGGCCGACGCGCTGCCGGCCCAGAGCTACGACGCGATGCGCGCGGCCTACCTGGCGCGGCAGGTGCGGGCGATGGAGACCATCGGTCGCCAGCTGGCCGGGGAGCGCTTCGACCTGGCCGATGAGGTTGAGCGCTGCTTTGACATCCACGTCGAGCGCACGCCGGAGGCCGTCTTTGAGGAGGCCCTGGCCATCTATGACGCTACCGTGCCCGGCTCCGGCTCCCTGGCTGAGCGCGTGGAGGCCCGCCGCCGTAGCCAGGAGCTGCCCCGCGACAGGACGCCTCTGGTACTGGGCCTGCTCACGGATGCGATGGCCGAGGTGCGGCGGCGCACGGCGGCCTTTGTCGAGATGCCGGTCGGTGAGAACGTCGAACTTGCGACGGTGACGAACCAACCGTGGGGGGCGTACAACTGGTATCTGGGCGAGGCCCGCTCGCGGATCGAGCTGAATACGGACCTGCCGACAAACCTGGCCGCGCTGCTCGACACGGCGGCGCATGAGGGCTACCCCGGCCACCATACCGAGCACGCCCTGAAAGAGGCGCGCCTGTACCGCGAGCAGGGTCATCTAGAGAACAGCATCTTGCTCATCAACACCCCAGAATGTGTCATCGCCGAGGGCATCGCGACGATGGCGGCGGAGATGATCTTCGCGCCCGGCGAGGCGCGCGCCTGGACCGAGGCGCATATCTTCCCGGCGGCTGGCCTGGCTTCCGATACGGTCGATGCCGAGGCGTTACGGCAAGCGGGCGAGATGCTAGCCGGGGTGCGCGGCAACGCCGTCTTCATGCTCCACGTCGATGGCCGCTCCGACGACGATGTGGCGGCCTACCTGATGCGGTACAGCCTCCTGAACGAGGCGCGCGCCCGCAAGGCGCTCGAGTTTCTCAAGTCGCCCCTATGGCGCGCCTATACCTTCACCTACGCTTACGGCAAGCGCCTGATGCAGCCCTTGCTGCAAGGCCCCGACCGGCTGGCCGTGTTCAGTCGGCTGTTGACCGAGCCAGTCTATCCCGGACTATTGGTCGAATGGGGTGAGGCGCTCACTCCATCTTGAGGCGCGGCAGCCAGATAGTGAAGGTCGTGCCGCGCCCCACCTCGCTGGCGACCGTTAACCGGCCGCCGTGGCTCTCGATAATCCACTGGGCGATGGGCAGCCCCAGGCCGGTGCCGGCCGGGCGGCCTGCCCGCGCCTTCACCCCTGGCACGCGGTAGAACCGTTCGAAGATGTGCTGTAGATGCTCCGGAGGAATCCCCTGCCCGGTGTCTGCAATCTCTACCTGTACCCAATCCCCATCCTCGTAGACGGATAGGGTGACCTGTCCTCCCACCGGCGTGTACTTGATGGCGTTGTCCGTCAGGTTGAGCACCACTTCCTTGAGGCGGTCGGGGTCCCCTGCCACCAGGCCGATGTCTTCGTGGCCGAGGCTCACCGTGACGCCATCGGCCAGGGTACGGGCCTGGGGGTACACGTCGAGGACGATGGTCATCATTTCCACCGGCACGTGCTGGAAGCTCTGCCCGGCGTCGGCCTGTGCCAGCAGCAGCAGGTCGCTGACAACCCGTGACAGGCGGCCCGTCTCCTGGCGAATGGCTTGCAGCGAGATGCGCTGCTCGGTAGGGTCGTGGATGCCGTTGAGGAGGAGTTCCACGTTGCCCTGGATGGCTGTCAGGGGCGTGCGCAGAGCGTGGGAGGCATCGGCGACGAAACGCTGTTGGGCCGCGAAGGCGCGCTCCAGGCGCTCGAGCATCCCGTTGAAGGTGGCGGCCAGACGCCCGACCTCGTCCATCGGCCCCTCATACACGACGCGCTGGCTGACGTCCTCGGCGCGCTCGATGCGCTCGACGACCGCCGTGATTTCGGCAATGGGGCGCAGGCCGCGGCTGATGATACCGGCGCTGAGCAGCGTCGCGACCAATAGGGTCAGGGCGGTGCCCAGGGCGTAGATGAGCCGCAGGTTGGCGAGGGTGCGGTCGAGTTCCGTCAGCAATCGCCCCACCTGGACGATGATCAGGGGCCGACCGCCGACCAACAACGATGACGGCGCGCTGTAGATGCGCATGCGCCCGCCATCGACCTGGGTGATGATGTAGCCGGTACGGCCGGCCATGTTGTCGGCGACCAGCGTCGGGTCGATGGGTAGGGAACGTGCGCCCAGGTTGTCAGAGCGGCTGACGACGGAGCCAGAGGGGCCGAGCACCTGGACATAGGTGTCGGGCGTGGCGAATTGCTCGGCGGGCGCGATCACCACGCCGGCTTCAGGGCGGACGCGCAGGCTATCGAGGACGCTTTCGGCGCGCTGTTGTAGCGTATCGTCCACCTCGCGCAAGCCGAGGCGGTCCAGGGCCAGGTAGGATAGGAGGGCGAACAGGATCAGGCTAACGGCGACCAGGGCAACGTTGGCGAGGGTCAGCCGCAGGCGCAGAGACACGGCCTACTCTTCTCGCATGATGTAGCCCACCTCGCGCACAGTCTGGATGAGGTTAGGCTCAGCGAGCTTCTTGCGCAGGTAGCGAACGTAGACCTCGATGACGTTAGACTCGCCGCCGAAGTCGTAGCCCCACACTCGGTCGAAGATGGTCTCGCGGGTCAGCACCTGGCGCGGGTGCAGCATGAACAACTCCAGCAATTCGTACTCTTTGGGCGTCAGGTGGATAGCTCGCTTGCCGCGGTGGGCCTCGCGGGTGGAGGTGTCCAGGGTCAGGTCTGAGAATTGGAGCAGCGGTTGGGGCTGGGAGTGTGAGCGACGCAGTAGCGCCTTGACCCGCGCCAGCAGCTCGTCGAAGGCGAAGGGCTTGACGACGTAGTCGTCGGCCCCTGCCTCCAGACCGGCTACGCGGTCGGGGATGGCGTCCTTAGCCGTCAGCATCAGCACCGGCAGATCCGGCGAGGCGGCGCGCAATCGGCGGCACACCTCCAGGCCATCGAGGTCGGGCAACATGCGGTCGAGGACCACCAGGTCCGGCGGTCGGTCGCGGGCCGTCACCAGACCGCTCTCCGCATCGTAGGCGGTGTCGACCTCGTAGCCTGCGTAGACCAGGCCGCGCTGGACGAGGCTCATGACTTCCGGCTCGTCGTCAATAACCAGGATCCGCATGCGCGTCTCCTTAGAAGGATGGCTTATGTAGGGGCGGCTCCCCGTGGCCGCCCTGGTGATGGGATGCGACGTCACCTGTGGCCGATACCCAAGAGCGAAGGGCGGGGGCCGGCACGGGAGCCGGTCCCTACTGCAGGGCCAGGGGTGGCGCGGCTAGGGGCACGGCTGGCCGCACGCCACGCCGCTGTGTCACCAGTTGCAGGTTCACGGCTTGCAGGCCGCCCTCGCGCGCCTCGGACTTCGCCAGCTCGAACTCAAAGACGTGGGTTCGGCTGGGCAGGCTTGTATAGTGAACATCTTCGGGTAGCTGCGAGTCGTGGAAGAAGACGCTGCCGTAGGGCGACTCTGCCTGGCGCGAGTCGAGCTTCCACAGTTCGGGCGCGACGTGCTTCATGAAGCGTAGGAAGCCGTAGCCCTTGCCGGTATGGTGGTAGCACACCCCTCGCACCCGCGAGCCGATTTCCCCCCAGGCCATGCCCCCGTTGCGACCCGATTGGGTCGGCAGCAGGTTGGGAATCAGGTAGCCCGACATAAACAGGTCCACCTCGCGACGCAGGTCGGTCGAGACGTTGTCGAAGGCGACCGTCTCGACGCGGCAGCCGCGATTCTGAAGCGCGCGCACGACCTGGACGAAATCACCGTCGCCGGTCGCCAGCAGCACGCGGCCGATATTCTCCGATTGCAGCAGGGCGTCGACGGCCAGGTCCAGGTCGGCGTTGGCCTTGCCGAAGCGGTTGCCGTTCTCGTCGGTATACCACTTGACGTTCTTCTGGATGACCTTGTAGCCGAAGTCGCGCAGGACATCGTAGAAGCCATACTGGTTGTCGCGATAGAGAGGATCGGTCTCGGCGCGGTCGGCGTCGTAGCTGACGTAGGCGTTGAGGCGCACCGGCTCCGCGCCACCGCGACAGGCAAACTCGCGCAGTACGTCGTAGCGCAGGCCGTAGCCGCCGTTACGGGCCAGGTTGGCAACGTCGACGTATACACCTACTTTGGTATTGAGCACGTTCATGGCCATTCGACTTTCAGTATTGCAGGCGCGGTGAATTAGCCTAGATGATAGTCCGAACCCGGTCGGAGGGCAACTGAGGATGACCACCGACGACCGACCACCGACCACGGAAGGGTTCAACGTTGAAGGGAGAGCCAGCCATCAGTTCACTTTTGACCTTCCACCTGCAACCGTCGGTGGTCGTCCTGTCCAACCTGAACGTTCGCCCGGCGTAATTTATGTGAGCAAGAATACCTCTATATGAGTAGATTGCTTATACTGCGGAGGATTCTGTGTTTGGACGCCTGTTTAGTCGTAACAAGCCTACGAACAACGGCAATGGCCGCTATCAGCACGGCAACGAGCATCTCATCGAGGTACGCGACGTCGTCAAGGTCTACGAGAGCGCGGCCGGTCAGTTTACGGCCCTCAAGGGCGTGTCCCTCAACGTAAACCCCCACGAGTTCGTCGCCGTTGTGGGCAAGTCGGGCTGTGGCAAGTCCACCCTGGTGAACATGGTCACGGGCATCGACCACCCCACCCAGGGGCAGGTTCTGATTGGCGACACGGCGGTGCATACCCTCAACGAGGGCCAGCTTGCCCAATGGCGCGGCCGTAACGTTGGCGTCATCTTCCAGTTTTTCCAGCTATTGCCGACGCTGACTGTGGTCGAGAACGTCATGCTGCCGATGGACTTCTGCAACATGTACACGCCGCGCGAACGTTACGACCGCGCCATGCACCTGTTGGAGCAGATGGAGATGGCCGAGCATGCCGACAAGCTGCCCTCGGCTACGTCCGGCGGCCAGCAGCAGCGCGTGGCTATTGCCCGCGCCCTCGCCAACGACCCGCCTATCCTGCTGGCCGACGAGCCGACCGGTAACCTGGACTCGCGCACGGCCGAGGCCATCTTCCACCTGTTTCAGGACCTGGTGGATGGCGGCAAGACCATCGTGATGGTTACCCACGACAAGGACCTGGAGCGCAAGGTGACCCGCGCAGTGGTCATGGCCGATGGGCTGATCGTGGATGAGGTGGTCAACCGCCGCCCGCCCGCGCCGTCGCCAGAGCCGGGGCCTGTCGAGGCTACCTATGCTTAGCCCACGCTGGCGCAAGGTTGCCCGCGACCTGCTCAGCAACAAGATGCGCACCCTGCTGGTGGTCATGTCTATCGCCGTGGGCGTGTTTGCCATCGGCGTCATCGTCAGCACCCAGTTACTGCTGGGGCAGGACCTGTCGTCGACTTACACGGCGACGAACCCCGCTGATGCCGTGCTGATGATGTCTAGCTTCGACGACGATGTGGTGGACACGGTGGCGCGCATGGACGGCGTGCGCACCGCCGAGGGGCGGCGCAGCGTGACGGTGCGCGCCAAGGTTGGCCCCAACGAGTGGCGCACCCTGGCCCTGGAGGCTATTGACGACTTCAACAAGCAGAAGTTGAGCCGCGTCGATCCGGTCAGTGGCGCGTGGCCGCCGCCGGACAAGAGCATGCTGGTCGAGCGGGCGTCTCTGGGTCTGCTGAATGCGCAGGTCGGCGATAAGGTGACGGTGGAGCTGGCCGACGGCAAGACACGCGAGATCAAGGTGTCGGGCATTGCGCACGACATGAACGTAGCGCCCGCCGCCTTCACCGGCTCGCCCTCTGGCTACATCAACCTCAACACCGTGGAGTGGCTGGGCTTTCCCAAGACCTACGACCAGCTGCGTGTAACCTTCAAGGGGCCGCTGACGGACCGCAAGCAGGTGGAAGCGGCGGCCGAGGAGATTCGGAAGAAGGTTGAGAAGGGCGATCAGAAGGTCCACTTCGTCTGGGTGCCCACGCCCGGCAAGCACCCCGCCGACGATGCCGTGCAGCCACTGCTGCTCATCCTGGGCGTATTGGGCGGCCTGTCGCTGTTCCTGAGTGGCTTCCTGGTGATCAATACCATGTCGGCGCTACTCATGCAGCAGCAGCGACAGATCGGCATCATGAAGGCCGTCGGGGCGCAGGCCAACCAGATCACCATCCTATACCTGGGTATGGTGCTCATCTTCGGTGCGGCGGCGCTGTTGGTCGCTGTCCCCCTCGGCGCGGTGGGGGCGTGGGCGCTGACAGCCTACGTAGCCAGTCTGATCAACTTTGACATGCAAGGGTTACGCATCCCCGTGCCCTCGCTTCTGTTGCAGATTGCTGTGGGCCTGCTGGTGCCCCTGGTTGCCTCGTTGATTCCTATCTGGAGTGGTGTGCGGGTGTCGGTACGCGAGGCGCTCAGCTCCTACGGCCTGGGCAGCGGCCGGTTCGGGACGCACCTGGTCGACCGCATCATGGAGCGGGTGCGGGGCTTCTCGCGGCCGACGCTCATCTCGCTACGCAACACCTTTCGGCGCAAGGCGCGCCTGGCGCTGACGATGTTCACCCTGGTGCTGGGCGGCGCGGTGTTCATCGGCGTCCTGACCGTCCACGCCTCGCTGCTCAATACGCTGGATACCTTCTTCAACTACTGGCGTTACGACGCCGAGATTACTTTCAGCCGCCCCTACCGCTCTGACCAGGTGACGACCGAGGCGCTGAGTGTGCCCGGTGTTGTCGCCGCCGAGACGTGGGCCGCCGTGCAGGGCGGGCGCGTGCGTAGCGACGGCAAGGAAGGCCGCGCCCTGACGCTCCTGGGTGTGCCGCCTGATACAACGATGATCCAGCCTAAGCTGCTCGAAGGCCGCTGGCTGTTGCCAGAGGACGAGAACGCCATCGTCATCAACACGGCGGTGCGCGAGCCGGATGTGGAGCCGGACATCAAGCTCGGCGACGACGTGACTTTCAAGGTTGACGGCCGCGATGAGACTTTCAAGGTCATCGGGGTGGCGCGGGCCATGCTCACTGGCCCGCTCATCTACGCCGACCGCGACTATATCGAGCGAGTCACCAATAGTATCGGGCGGGCGGGCAGCATCCAGGTCATCACCGAGCGCAGCGACCTCGCCTTTCAGACGGCAACCGCCGAGGCGTTGAAGGACCACTTCAAGGACAAGGGGGTCAATGTCAGCAGCACGCAGGCCATCGGTGATCTGCGTCAGCAGATCGAGTACCAGTTTAGTCTCCTGGTGGTCTTTCTGACCATCATGGCGGCGCTGATCGCGGTTGTCGGCGGCTTGGGGTTGATGGGCACGATGAGCATCAACGTCATCGAGCGCACGCGCGAGATTGGCGTGATGCGCGCCATCGGGGCCAGCGATGGCTCCGTGATGCGCATCTTCCTGACCGAGGGCATCTTCGTCGGGCTGCTGAGCTGGGTACAGGCGGCCATCGTCGCCATCCCCATCAGCCACCTGCTGAGCACGGCGGTAGGTCAGGCGTTCTTGCGCTCGCCGCTGGAGTATATCTTCTCGTGGCAGGGCGCGATTCTGTGGCTGTTCATCGTCGTCGTGCTGGCGTCGCTGGCGAGCCTGCTGCCGTCGTGGCACGCCGCCCGCCTCACCGTCCGCGATGTGCTGGCCTACGAATAACGACCACCGACGCCAGACCACCGACCACCATTGGATGCCGTGGTCGGTGGTCTGGCGTCCGTAGTCAGCCTCAAACCTCTTCCTCCCACTCGGTACGGGGGCGGGATTGACGCTCGGCTTTGGCGCGGGCGGCCATGCCCACGGTGATGACCTCGGAGCGGGCGCGCTCCAACGCCTTGACCACGTCCATGTCCGCGCCGCCCTCCCGCGACAGGCGCGGGTTGATGCGCACCATGACCGGCACGCGCACCAGTGGCCCCAGGATGACGGCCTCGCCGACGTTGAGGCCCGGCAGGTCGGCCAGTAGACCCTCGGAGATGCCCTCGGCGGCCTGCTTGACGGCCTGCTGATCCTGGGGGTTGGTCAGGCGCATGATGATCTGGGAGTTGCACTGGCTCAGCACGTCGGAGTGGACTTTGTAGGGCCGCTGAGTCACGAGCACCAGGAAGATGCCGAACTTGCGGCCCTCGGCCGAGATGCGGCGGATGATGCTGGCGGCCTGGCCCGCCTCGCCCTTCGCCGCGCCGCCGGGGATGAAGTTGTGGGCCTCTTCCAGGACGAAGAACACCGGGCGCGGCAGGCCCTCGGTGACGGCCCTACGCCAGGTGTCGTTGAGCACCTTCCACACCACGTAGTCGGACACCGTAGAATCCATGCCCGCCAGGTCGATGGCCGATAGGGTCATCGGTCGCAGCATGTCGGGCAGCGGGATGTCACCGAAGCCCCAGATGTCCATGCGCTCCAACGCCTGAATGTACTTGACAGCCTTCTGCGCGCCACTTACCACATCCGGTGAGTACTGCCCGCCGCTGGCCCCGCCGTCGCCGCCGACCGGTACACTGCGCGGGGTCGCGACGGGCGGCTCGGCGTCCCGGTCCTGGCCCATGCTGTCCCACAGGTCGCCCTCGGCGATGTCGCCGGCTTCAGTCTCGTCGTCGCTACCGAGGCCCGCCTTGTCGGCCCAGCGGCGACGCGCGAAGCGGCTGAACTCGTCGCCGTCGCCGACCGAGGGGTTGAGGGGGGCGCGGCGTGGGGCGTCGAGGCCGTCGTCGTCCACGCCCTCGATGCGGTTGGCGATGCGTTCCAGGGCCTTACGAAAGTGCTCGGGGCCGTAGTCGCGGCCGCGCAACTGGTTGTAGACCACCTGGATGGCCTGGCGGATGTTGGCGAAGGCGGGCGGCAGGCCGCACAGGGTACAGATCTCCTCGAAGTCGAGCTTGGCGAAGTTGACCTCGAACTTGCGCGACGGGCCAGTATCGGCGTCGGTGAAGCGGCCCTTCTTCTGGCTCGGCAGGCGGTAGATTTCGACGCGGTCGGCGAAGGGTGTGGGGTGGTTGGCGTCGTCGCGGCGCATGAGGACGTAGTCGGAGTTGGGGTCGAAGACGACCACCGTGCCGCCCAGGGTGAGCAACTGCTCCAACAGGACGCCGACGGTGTAGCTCTTGCCCGCGCCTGTCTGGGCGATGACGGCCAGATGACGACGCAGGCCGTTGGGGTCGCAGTCGACGCCGACCTGGGGGCGGTTGATGAGCGAGCCGATCTTCATACCCGACTCGACCTTAGAGAAGAAGCGCTCCAATAGAGCGTCTTCGGCCTTGTGGACCTCGGCGCCGGGGGCGGCCGCGCCGCGCGGGTAGCGCACGATGTTGTGGGGGTCCAGGTAGCCCAGGACCGTGGCGGTACCGATGATGATGGGCGGGGCGGATCGCAGGCGGGCCAGGATGGCCTCGACCTCGCTGTAGCTCATGCCGGTGTTGAGGAGGCGCGACGAGACGCTCAGCCCCGTCACCTGGGCCAGCACGTCCATGCGGCGCACGTCATCGCCGACACGCTCCTGGACGTCGCGCAGGACGACATACTCCAGACGGGGCGGCGTAATCTCACTGTTGGTGACGAAGGTGAACTCGTCGGTGCGCACCTCACCGACCACGTAGCCGACGGCCGACATAACCCCTCCCACGCGCGATGGACCTGCTGGTCACAGTATACCGCAATGGTCAAGATCGAACAAGTGTACCAGGCTGCGGTGCAGGGTTCTTTCAAAGTCGGGTAGGGAACGGAGAACGAGGGCGTAAGGGGGACAGGGGTCGCCAACAGAAGGTCCATGAGATACAATGCCGCCACCTACCACAGCGGAGGCTGCATCTCATGGACGACCCTCAGTATAGCACACTCTACGCGGCGTTGCAGGCCGTGCCCGACCCGCGCCATCGACGGGGTCAGCGCTACCCCTGGCCCGTGTTGCTCGCTCTGATCGCGGCGGCCTTAGCCAGCGGCCAGCCGAGCGTGTGGGCCATCGCGCACTGGGCCGCGCTGCACGCCCAGGCGATCATCGACCTACTGGGGCTGGAGGTGAAGCGCGTACCGAGTGCCTCGACGCTGTATCGAGCGATCCAGCAGGTCGATGGGGACGCCCTGGACCGCTGCCTCAGCGCCTACAATGCAACCTTAGCCCATCTCGACCCGACGGTGGGGCGGCTGACGCTGGGAACGGGGCAGGTCGTGCAGGGCCAGGCCGTGGATGGCAAGGTGGTGCGAGGGGCCAGCGCCCATGGTCAGACCGTGCGGCTGGTCAGCCTGGTCCGTCACGGCGATGGGATTACCCTCAGCCAAGTGCGTGTGGCATCGCGACGGGGCGAACAGACGGCGGCCCCGACCTTGCTGGCCCAGCGTGACTTACCGGGTACCGTCACGACCTTCGACGCGGGGCTGAGCCATCGCGCCTTGGCCCAGCAGATCATCGACCAGCAGGGCCACTATCTGATGCTCATCAAGCGCAACCATCGCGACCTCTACGAGCATCTGCGGGTGTGGTTCGACCCGCCCTCGTCGCTGGCCTGGCTCCCCTGCGACGGTCCCATCCCGATCCGCCAGGCGCAGACCGTCGACAAAGGTCATGGTCGGGTGGAGGTCCGCACCCTCCTCAGTCGAGCCGATATCGCCTCGACCTTGCCTTGGCCCCACGCCGCCCAGGCCTTGCGCCGCACTTGTCACCGCCGCGACCTCAAGACAGGCAAGGTCAGTGTCGAGACCACCTATGGTGTGACCAGTTTGACCGCCGCCGAAGCCACTCCTCAGCAGGTGGAGCACCTGTGGCGCGCGCATTGGACCATTGAGAACCGCTCCCACTATGTGCGCGATGTGACCCTGGCCGAGGACAAAGGTCAAGTCCATGTCGGTCATGCCCCCGAAGTCCTGGCCTCCCTGCGCAACGCTCTCCTGGCCCTCTTGCGTGCCGAGGGCTGGTCTTCCATCGCTGCTGCCCTACGCTACTATGGCTCCTCGGTCGTCAAGGCCTTCCGTCTCATCGGCGCCTGTCCTGCCACCTGACTTTGAAAGAACCCTGCGAACAATCCATCACCCCTTGACAGCACGCATGTTCTAGGTTATACTAGACTCAGTAAGGTGCGCAGGGTTCTTGCCTGGCGCGCCTCCTTGGGGCATACAACCGCATACCATCGCCACCGACGCTACCCATCACCTTATTGCAGCGGAGGGACACCATGCTCAAGCCATTGGCTCGCATTGCCGAGGCCGACCTGGCCGCGTATCGCGCTCGCTTTGTCAACCGCGACGACGTCTTCGGTCGTCAGTGGGACGACGGCGGCGGGTGGGTGCGCATACCGGCTCCCCTGATCGACGACATCCTGCGCGCCCACCTGCGCGGCTTCGTGACCATTGGCTACTACGGCCCAGATCACGATGGCCGCACTCGCTGGGCCTGCGTCGACTTCGACACCGACGACGGCGAGGACCGCGGCCGCCGCCTCCAGCGCTGGCTCGCCGAGCGCGACGTGCCCGCCCTGGTGGAGCGTAGCGCGGGTGGCCGCTGCCACCTGTGGCTGTTCTTTGCCGCCCCGACAGCCGCCGCGCCCATTCGCCGCGCCCTGCACGGTATTGTCACCGAGATGGGCTGGCCGCCGGAGCCGGGCGTCGTCGAGATTTTCCCCAAGCACGACAGCATCGACGCCGACGGGTTCGGCTCCCTGATTCGGGGGCCGCTAGGGCGGCATCGACGCGCAGGGGGAGCAATCTTCCCTGTAGTCCGCTACGACGCCGCGACGGGCCGCTACCACAGCGGCGGCCTGCCCGTCCTGCTAGCGACGCCGACCGTTGACCTGGCGCAGTTGCTCGCGGCGGCCCCGCGTTCCGTCACCGTTGCCCTGGCGTCCGAGACTCCGCGCCCGGCTCCCACCCGCCGCGACGACCCGCTGCCCGTCTCGCCGGTTACCCGCGCCATCTACGAGCGCCTCAGCGTGCGGCAACTGCTGGCCGAGAAGGGCATCGCCGTCAACGCGGCCGGTAAGGCGCGCTGCCCGTTCCACGACGACCATCACCCCTCGTTGCAGGATTACGGGACGCGCTTCCACTGCTTCGGGTGTGGCGCGCACGGCGACGTCATCACCCTGTACCAGCTGCTCCACCGCCTGCCCGAACGCTGGCGCGCCCGCCATGCCCTGTGTGACCAGTTGGGCATCGACCCCGACGACCCCGGCCGCCCCGGTCGCCGTGACGACGCCCTCGTCCGTCGTGGCCCGCGCGTCGTGCAACTCTCGTTCTGGCGTGAGTTGAAGGGGGCGTGAAGCGGACGAAGGGCGAAAGACGAAGGACCAACGGGATTTACCCATTGGTCCTTCGTCTTTTGTCGTCGGTCGTGCCCTTACAGCCCCGGTCGTTCGCCCTCGCCCGGCGGGGCGGCGCGGTGGCGGGCCGCCAACTCGACGCGGCGGTCCTGCCACAGCTGCTCCAACTCGCGGGTGATCTCCTCGACTCGGCGGCGCTCAATCGCGCCCAGGTTGCCCTTGCGGAAAATGGCCTGCCGCTCGTTGGCGAGGCGGTTGATCTTCTCCATGAGGAGCGCGTCGGCGCTGTTGTCGCTCTTCCTGCTATCGCCAGCCATGACTGCCTCCACTTGCTATAACTTGCAGCCTAAGTATACACCTGACTGGCTCTCGCTGCCAAAAGCGACTTGCACGCCGATCGGCTACAGTCGCTCGAAACGGGCCTGGAAGAAGCGCAGATACTTTGGTTCGTACACCATGCGCAGGCCGCGCGTCGTCTCCCGCGCATCGTAGACGGCCTTGACCGACTCAGCAACCACGTCCATATGGGCCTGAGTGTAGACACGGCGCGGGATGGTCAGCCGCGTCAGTTCCAGCTTCGGGCGGTAGTGATCGCCCGTCTTGGGGTCGCGGCCCGCGCTGACGATGCCGCGCTCCATAGAGCGGATGCCCGAGTCCAGGTACAGCTCGGCGGCCAGGGTCTGCGATGGGAACTCATCCTGCGGGAGGTGGGGGTAAATGCGCCTGGCGTCCAGGAAGATGGCGTGGCCACCGACGGGTTGCACGATAGGGATGCCCCAGTCGGTGAGCAGCTCGCCCAGGTAACGCACCTGGCCGATGCGGGCGCGCACGTGCTCGTCCTGCACCGACTCGGCGATGCCGATTGCCATCGCCTCCATGTCGCGCCCGGCCAGGCCGCCATAGGTGTGCAGCCCCTCGTAGATAACTACCAGGTTGCGCAATTCCTCGAACAGGTCGAAGTCGCGCACGGCCAGCCAGCCGCCGATGTTGACCAGCGAGTCTTTCTTGGCGCTGATCCACGCCCCGTCGGTGTAGTCGCAAAATTCGCGCAGAATCGCCGCGATGGACTTGTCGGCGTAGCCCGGCTCACGCTCCTGGATAAAGAAGGCGTTCTCCACCATGCGTGTCGCGTCCAGGTAAATCTTGACGCCGTAGCGGTCGGTCAGGGCGCGCAGTTCGCGCACGTTCTGCATGCTCACCGGCTGCCCGCCCGCCATGTTGACCGTGCCCGCCAGGGACACGTAGGGGACCTTATCCGCGCCGACGCGCTGAATGACCGCCTCGACCTTACCCAGGTCCACGTTGCCCTTGAAGGGGTGCAGGCTGGTCGGGTCGTGGGCCTCGTCGATGATGACATCGACGAAGCTGCCGCCCGCCAGTTCCTGGTGCAGGCGCGTCGTGGTGAAGTACATGTTGCCGGGGATGACGTCACCCTGTTTGATGACCGCCTGGCTCAGCAGATGCTCCGCACCGCGTCCCTGGTGGGTGGGCACGAGGTACTGGTAGCCGTAGGTGGTCTGGACCGCCTCCTCCAGGTGATAGAAGTTGCGGCTACCCGCGTAGGCCTCATCGCCGAGCATCATGCCCGCCCACTGACGGTCGCTCATGGCGTTGGTGCCACTATCGGTAAGCAGGTCGATGTACACGTCGTCGGAGGGCAGCAGGAACGTGTTGTAGCCCGCCGCGGCCAGGGCGCGGGCGCGGTCCTCGCGGGTGATGACCCGCAGCGGCTCGACCATCTTGATCTTCCACGGCTCCGCCCACGAGCGGCGGCCGAACTGCTGGCCCATCGTTTGGGGCGCGGGAATTGTCATCGTCGGTGTCCTTTCCGTCGGCAGTGGCGGTCTATTCTTCGGGGGGCGACAGGGGAACGGCGGTGGTGGCCTTGACCTCGTTGAGCACGACGCTGGTGCGGATGCGGGCGATACCCTTGAGGGGTGTCAGCCGATGCACCACGAAGCGCTCCAGGTCGCGGCGATTGCGCAGCACGACCTTGAGCAGGTAGTCATGCTCGCCCGTCAGGTGGTGGCACTCCAGCACCTCGGGCATGGCCTGGATGGCGAGGCGAAAGCGCTCAACGTTTTCCGGCTGGTGCAGCTCCAGGTTGACCTCGATGAAGCACAGCAGGTCGAAGCCGAGGCGGTCGCGGTCGAGGAGGGCCGCGTAGCCGCGGATGTACCCCTCCTCCTCCAGACGGCGCAGGCGAGCGTGGGTCGCGGGCGGCGACAGGCTCACCCGCCGCGCCAGGTCCACGTTGCTCATGCGCCCGTCCGCCTGCAAGGCGGCCAGCAGCTCGCGGTCGATGTCGTCCAATGGCATATGCGACTCTTATATCACAACTTTAGCATATTGTCAACGTATATTCGGCAATACATCGTATATACCGAATATACTTATTACATGGGCTATTTCAGCAGTATGAGATTCGCAGACAGAGGGTGGGGGCTGCGCGGGCAGTGAATTTCGTTCGGGAGGGTCACGATACTTTTGACGCGCCTACTGGGTGGCCTGCTCGTTGAGAAACCGCGCCACATCCGCCGCCATCGCCGCCAGCAGCGCCTCGCCCTTGGCGGCCGTGGCGCGCGTCGGGTCGCCGATGACACCCGACGGAGCCAGTCGCCCGATGCCGCCCGCCTGGCGCAACAATGGCCCCGCCTCGCGCACGATGCTGCTCGCCGCCATCCACGGCTCCACCTCGGCGGCCAGACGGTCGACACGCACGAACGATGGGTCAATCGCCAGAACCATCGACGTCTCATGCTCGTTGGCATGCGATCCGGCGCTGCTTTCGAGAACATGGTCCGCGCTGTGGCCCAGGTCGAGGATATTCGCCAGAGCCACCGGGATACCGCGCTCGACCAGGTTGTTGGCGGCGATGGTCAGCGGCGCAGTGGTGCTGACACCCGTGTTGAGAATGAGGAAGCGCTGCGCGCCGTTACGCGCCAGAGACTCGACCACCTGCTCGACCGTCTCGCGAAAGGTGTCGGCACGCAACGTCGTGCTGCCAGGGAAATGAACAAAGGCAGGGTAGTAGCCAAATGTCAGCGTCGGCAAGACGATGACGTCCGCCTGCTCGGCGATGCGGCGCGCCAGGTCTGCGGCCAGCAGGCTGTCGGTGTTGAGGGGCAGATGGGGGCCATGCTCTTTCAGAGCGGCGCCGATGGGCAGCAGTAGCCACGGTATGCGGCGGAATGCAGCCTCCGCTTCGGGCCACGTCAACCGTTCTAGAACCAGCGATGCCATCAGGCCGTCTCGACGCGCTCGGTGGCGGCGAGGGCCGCGCCGATGATGCCCGCGTCGTTGTAGAGTTGGGCCGGAACGATGCGGGTGCGGGTCTTGAGGTAGGGGAAGAACCTGGCATGGTCCTTGCTGATGCCGCCGCCGAGGATCATCAAGTCGGGGGAGAACAGCATCTCTAGATGCTCCAGCACGCGGTTGACCCGCCGCGCCCACTGCTTCCACGACAGGTCTTGCTCGGTGCGCACCGACGACGCCGCGCGATCCTCCGCGTCGCGCCCCCCCATCTCCAGGTGACCGAGCTCGGTGTTGGGCACGAGGTCGCCGTGGTAGAGCAGGGCGCTGCCGATGCCCGTGCCGAGGGTGATCAGCAGCACGACGCCGTCGACCTTGCGGGCCGCCCCGAAGGCCTGCTCGGCGACACCGGCCGCGTCGGCGTCGTTGAGGACGGTGACGGTGGAGCCGGTGATCTTGCCGAAGTGCTTGCTGGCGTTCGTGCCGATCCAGGCCTTGTCGAGGTTGGCCGCCGTGAGGACGTGTCCGTGCATCACCACTCCGGGGAAGGTGCAGCCGATCTGACCGTCCCAGTCGAAGTGGCGGGCGATGCGCCCCACGACCTCGCCGACCGCGTCGGGGGTG
>WBZS01001546.1_pt1 | contig 17810 bp, 17 predicted proteins | sample 5204201 | NCBI WGS metagenome assembly WBZS01 (sample SAMN12344357, study PRJNA552823) | activated sludge metagenome | biome: Activated sludge suspended growth; feature: Nitrification reactor; material: Wastewater; isolation source: activated sludge from nitrification reactor of wastewater...
CGAGCGGGTCGAGCCGATCTGTGCGATCATCCCGTCGCGGACCAGGATGTCAGCAGCGTTGTCTCCCAGGACTTTCGCGCCCTTGATCAGCACGTCGGTCATGCCGCCGCCTCCGTCTCGCCGGCGAGCAGGTGATAGAGGACCGCCATCCGCACCGCGACCCCGGCCGAGACCTGGTCGAGGATCGCCGAGCTTGTCGCGTCGGCCGCTTCGGCCGAGATCTCCAGGCCCCGGTTCATCGGGCCCGGGTGCAGGATCGGCAGGTCGGGGGTGGCGGCATACAGGCGAGTCAGGCGCTCGCGGGTGAGACCGTAGCCCGCGGTGTATTCGCGTTCGGTCGGGAAGAACCCGCCGCTCATCCGTTCACGCTGGACCCGAAGCATCATGACGGCGTCGGGACGGTCGCCCGGCGATGCGGCATACAGGGTCTGGTCGAGGTCCCAACTCGTTGCGAAGCCGTCGCGCGCGGACCAGTCCCCGATGCCGCTGGGCATGAGGGTCGGGGGCGCGACAACGGTGACTCGGGCGCCGAGGCGACCCAGGGTGATGACGTTGGAGCGGAACACCCGCGAGTGGGCTAGATCGCCCACGATGACGATGTGGCGACCGTCGAGGGAACCCAGCCGCTGGCGCAGGGTATAGGCGTCCAGGAGGGCCTGGGTCGGGTGCTCGTGGGTGCCGTCGCCGGCGTTGATGACGGAGGCATCGACCCACTGCGCGACCTGGTGGCAGGCGCCGGACGCGCTGTGCCGGATGACCAGCGCGTCGACGGCCATGGCGCAGATCGTCTTGACGGTGTCACGCAACGACTCGCCCTTGGACGTCGAGGACCCCTTGCCGGTGATGTTGATCGTGTCGGCCGACATCCACTTGCCCGCGATCTCGAACGAGGAGCGAGTGCGGGTGGAGTCCTCGAAGAAGAGGTTGATGACGGTGCGACCACGCAGCGTCGGGATCTTCTTGACCTCCCGGCGCTGGACGTCATGCATCGAAGCGGCCGTGTCGAGGATCGCCTCGACCTCGTCTCGGGACAGATCGGCCGAAGACAGCAGGTGCTTGCGGGTCATCGTTCGCCTCCGCTGATGCGCACTTCGTCGAGGCCGCCGTCGCTTTCAGCGAGCACGACCTGGACGCGTTCGGCCGAGCTGGTCGGCAGGTTCTTGCCGACGTGGTCGGCGCGGATCGGCAGCTCGCGATGCCCCCGGTCGACCAGGACCGCCAGCCGGACGGCGCGCGGTCGGCCCAGCTCGGTGAGGGCCTCCAGCGCCGCCCGGATGGTCCGACCGGAGTAGAGGACGTCGTCGACGAGGACGACGACCTTGCCGTCGACTCCCGAGGCGGGGATCTTCGTCGGCGTGACGGTGCGGGTGGGTTGGCGGCGCAGGTCGTCGCGGTGCATCGTGACATCGAGGGAGCCGACGGGGACGCTGACCCCTTCGACCTCGGCAATGACCGCGGCGAGCCGATGGGCCAGGGGAACCCCGCGGGACGGGATGCCGAGCAGGACCAGGTCGGCCGGTCCCTTGTTACGTTCGAGGATCTCGTGGGCGACTCGGCGCAAGGCCCGGGAAACGTCACCGGAGCTCATGACGGCACGTGCGCCTGAGGGTGTCGGCGAGGGGGTCTGGTCGGACGCCACCTTGCGGACCTCCTTCCCCGCCTCACAGGACGGTGGTTAAAGGACGTCGGGTTCTCGCGGGTAACCCTACCCCCGGCCGGTGGTCGGCTCTCGCCGGGTCCGTATGCCGGTCGCCACAGTCATGGCGGCACCGCGACCGGGGTCAGAGCCGACGCGGGACAGGACCCATAGCCCGGGACAACACGCTGACGACAAACTAGGGTCGCACTCGGGAAGGAGGCAGCAACGATGCAGGCCCGGCAGGTCGGACCGCTGGACGCGGCATACCTCGCGCTCGACGGACCCCGCACGGTCGGCCACGTCTGCCTCATCTTGCCGCTGGACGGACCGATCACGCTCGCGCAGCTGCGCGAGCAGGTCGGCGCTCGGGTAGGCCGCCTGCCCGAGTTGCGCCAGAAGCTCCATCAAGGCGCCAACGCGCTGGACCGCCCGTGGTGGATCGACGATCCGTCCTTCGATGTCGACCAGCACGTCGATGAGTTCCACGTCGGACGGCGCGAGCTGACCGAGGTCGTCTCGGAACTGGCGATGGAGACCCTGCCGCGCTCGCGGCCGCTCTGGCAGGCCCACCTCATCCGTGAGGGTCGGCGCGCTTACGTCATGACCAAGGTGCACCACAGCATTGCCGACGGATCGCGCTATCGCGACATCCTGCACGCGCTGTTCGGCACCGCAGAGGACGACACTCCCGGCTGGTCACCGCATCGGCCGCCCGGCGCCTTCGACCTGGCCACCCGCGGGATCGTCGGAGCGTCGCGTTGGGCTGCCTCGTCGGTGTATGCCGCAGCTCGGGCCATCGCGGACAACCCTCGGTCGCTGGGTGGTGTCCTCAACTCCATCGGGGTCCACGCGGCGCCGCCGACGCCGTTCAACCGGTCGGTGGGGCCCAGGCGGGTCTGGGCGTTCCGAACCTGGGGCCTGGCCGCCAGCAAGCCCACCCGGGCTCACTTCGGGGTCACGGTCAACGATGTTGTCCATGCCGTGGCGGCGGCCGGGTTGCGGCAATGGCTCATCGAACAGGACGCCCTGCCGAGCAGCCCGCTGGTGGCGCTCGTGCCGATGTCGGTCCGTCACCTGACGCCTGACCCGTCCGGGGCGAACCGGCTGTCGTTGGGGCTGTGCCGGATCCCCACGGACATCGAGGATCCGGTGGAGCGGATCTTCTCGGCCCGCGAGGACATGGCCGAGGCCAAAGCGCGTCCGGTCTTGGGCGAGGGCGCCCTGGGGGTGCTGACGCGAGTGCTGGGGCCGACCTTGGAGCCGGCAAGCTGGGTCGCGTCGACGGTGAAGCTGCTCGACACGGTCCGGCTGCCGTTCAACACCATCATCTCGAACGTGCCGATGGGCCAGGACCTGTTCGTCGTGGCCGGGCGCCGGGTGACTGCCGTCTATCCGTTTGCGCCGCTAGGCGACGGGATGGGGTTGAGCATCACCATCCAGGGCTATCAGGGCCGACTCGACGTCGGGATCAGTGCCTGCGCCGACCTGGTGCCCGACGTCGAACATCTCATGGACCTGATGACGGCGGAATACGCCCAGGTCTGCACCCTGGCCAACCACACCAACGAGGATTGACCGACCGCTCACCAACGAGGATTGACCGACCGCTCCGACCGCTCCTCCCCCACCCCGACCGCCGAGATTGACGTTGCGAGCGCTCAGCCCGGCGTGTCCTGCAGCCAACGTCAATCTCGGCGGGTGAATCAGGCTCCGGGGGCAGGTGGAGGTGGGGGCGGGGATTGGGGCGGCGGAGGCGGGGGCGCCGCGCCCCAGTTCGGGGGCGGGGGCGGCGGAGGCGCTGCCGTGCCCCAGTTCGGCGGCGGTGGCGGCGGGGCGGCCGGGGCTGCATATCCGCCGGCGCCGGGAGCAGGTGGTGGGGCGGCATACCCGGCAGCGGCGGCGCCAGGAGGCGGGGGGGCGGCGGTCTGCAGCGCGAAGGAAGGCAGCGCACCCTGACCCTCGAAGCCTTGCAGCGCAGCCATGATCCGCACCTTCTCGTCGGCGTCGGCCGGGCGGCCGGTTGCGTCGAGATAGGCCAAGACGCCCAAGTCGCGGAAGAACTTGTCGGCTTGCTTCCCTGCCGCCGCCGGACCGGCCAATCCTTGGCTGGCCAGAGCTTGGTCGGCCTTGGCGCTCAACTCGGTCGCTGCGGCTTTCGCCTTGTCCAGGAACCCCATTCGACACCATCCTCAGGAGGGAAATCCGATGTCCCCCATCGTGGTCCACGACCGGGTCGCGCGCCACCGAAACGCCGACAATCTGGTCATCGGGCCGATAGGGTCGGGCCGAAGAACCAGCTCCACCCCGCGCCCCTCCGAGCCGAAGGACTCTCAACCCATGGCCATTCACGGATCGTTGTTCCAGACCTACCAAGAGAACCCGTCCGCCGATCCGTTCGTCCTGCAGAACAAAAAGATGCTCAAGATCTCGATGCAGTACGGCCCGGTCTTCGCCAAGCTCGGCTCGATGGTGGCCTACCAGGGGGACGTGCGGTTCGAGAACACCGGCTCGGGTGGCCTCAACAAGATGTTCAAGGCCGCGGTCACCGGTGAAGGCGTCAAGATGATGCGGTGCACCGGCTCCGGCGAGTTGTTCGTAGCGGACGCAGCAGCAGAGGTCCAGGTCTTCTACCTCGAGAACGACATGGTCTCGGTCAACGGCAACAACGTGCTGGCCTTCTCGTCCTCGATCGAGTGGGACATCCACCGGGTGCAGGCTCGCGGCGGCATGATGGCGGGCGGTCTCTACAACGTCTCGTTGCGCGGCACCGGCTACGTCGCGATCACGACCAAGGGCGACCCGGTCGCACTGGACGTGTCGGGGGCGCCGACCTTCGGCGACGCCCAGGCCGTCGTCCTGTGGACCTCCGGAGTGTCGATGGACATCCGGGTCGACACCGGTGGCCTGGGGTCACTCATTCGCGGCGGCACCGGCGAGACCTTCCAGATGGCCTTTGGCGGCCAGGGCTACGTCCTCATCCAACCCGACGAGGGCGTCGTCACCGGCGGCCACCAGCAGCAGCAGAGCGGTGGCGGCGGCGTGCTCGGCGGCTTGCTCGGGAACTGACCTCGTCCGGAGACGCCCGTGGGCGGCATACCAACCCGTATGCCGCCCACGGGCTGTGGTGCGATTCACCCGAGCGTGTGCTTGACCTCCGCGATCCGAGCCAGCAGGCCGTTGACGAACACCGGCGACTCATCCGTGGACAGGGTCTTGGCCAGCTCCACCGCCTCGTCGATCGCCACAGCGTCGGGGACCTCGTCGGAGTAGACGACCTCCCAGGTCGCCAGCCGCAGGATCGCCCGGTCGACAGCGGGCATCCGCTCGACCGTCCACCCTTGGCTATGGGTGGCGAGCAACTCGTTGATCTCAGTCCAACACCGCACGACCCCTTCGACAAGGGTCACTGTGTAGTCGGCCAACGGCGCCTGCGTCGTCGGACGGACCAGCCGCTCGACAAGCAGGGTCTGGGCGTTGAGCCCGCGCTGGTCGGCCTCGAAGAGGATATCCAGCGCGCGTTTGCGGGACTTCGTGCGGGCGCCCATCAGTGGGTATGCCGCGCGGCGGCGAAACGAGACACGTCAGTCGTTGACCCGGCCGAGATAAGACCCATCGCGGGTGTCGACCTTGACCCGGGTGCCCGTCTCGAGGAAAAGCGGAACCTGGATCTGGGCACCGGTCTCCAGCGTGGCCGGCTTGGTGCCACCGGTCGCGCGGTCACCCTGCAGGCCCGGCTCGGTGAAGGTGATCTCCAGAACGACCGACGCGGGGAGCTCAACGTAGAGCGGGACGCCCTCATGGGTGGCGACGATGGCGTTCTGGTTCTCCAGCAGGTAGTCCGCCCCGCCACCGACGACGGTCTCGGACACGTGGATCTGGTCGTAGGTGTCGGTGTCCATGAAGACGAAGTCCGACCCGTCCTTGTAGAGGTATTGCATGGTGCGCTTGTCGACGCTGGACGTCTCGACCTTGACACCAGCGTTGAAGGTCTTGTCGACGACCTTGCCGGACATGACGTTCTTGAGCTTGGTGCGCACGAAGGCCGGGCCCTTGCCGGGCTTGACATGCTGAAACTCGATGACGGTCCACAACTGCCCGTCGATGTTGAGCACAAGGCCGTTCTTGAGGTCGTTCGTCGTTGCCACGAGTGGTCGCTTCCTTGCTCACGGGTATGCCGGACGCGCCAGCGCCCGTCGAAGATCTGGTGGGATTCCGGGCAAGTCTACCCGGAAAACCGGTTGCCGCTGTGCGGGCCCGACTGGCACCCTCAGTGAGTCGGTCGAGGGAGCAGCCGGGACGGCATACCGGATTCCCGGTCCTGCGCACGACCTGACCGACACAGGTATCGGGAACCTGCACGCTGCAAACGCGCACACCATCGGGTGGCGTCGGACGGGTCACCGGCCTCACGGGCTCTGCGGCCCACCCTCCCCCGCTGCCGCGGCACATGTCGCGGTAGGGACGGGTGGCGCCCCCGCCCACGGGCCGCCGTCCGGCGTCACTCACCGCGTGGCGCAGTCCCAGTCCCCCGTATGCCGTCCGCCCACCACCCGCACCAAGGAGGTGCCCGTCATGTTCCGAATCACCATCCCGACCCGTCACGCCGCGGTCGTCTACTCGGCCGGCCGCTTGGTCGGCCTCGAGCCCGCTGGGCGCGTCCGGCGTCGGTGGGCGCACCGCTACGTCCTGGTCGACCTGCGCGAGCGCCAGCAGGTCATCGCCCCGCAGGACATCCCGACGTCCGACGGCCTGGGCGTCCGGGTCTCCGCGGTCGTGCGCTGGGCTGTCACCGACCCGGTCGCGTGGCTCGAGGTCTCCCAGACGCCGGTCGACGTCCTGCACATCGCGACGCAGTTGGCGCTGCGCGAGGCGGTCGGCGCGCTCGAGGCGTCCGACCTCATCGGTGCCCTGCGTCGGCTGGACGTCACCGCCGCGGTCGACGCCGCGACCCGGGCGGTCGGCATGTCGACCCTGGGTGTCGCCGTGCGTGACGTCGTGCTCCCCCACGACCTGCGCCTGGCGACGGCTGAGCTGGTCACCGCCAAGCTGCGTGGCGCGGCAGCGCTCGAGGCCGCCCGGTCCGAGACCGCTGCGCTGCGCGCACTGGCCAACGGCGCCCGGCTGCTCGACGAGCACCCGGCCCTGGCCCAGCTGCGGCTGGTCCAGGCCACCCCGCCCGGGACGCGGCTGGTCCTGCAGCTGGGTGGGACGCCGGAGCCGTCGACCGACTGACCGTCGGCCCCGCAGACGGCGTTCCGTTCGCCGCGCGGTGGCGGCTGGTGGCCTGCCGGGTATGCCGTCCACGCGAGGTGCGTGGGCGGCATACCCGGCCCTGGCCAGGGGTCACGAGACGAAGGTGATGGCCTTCGCGGGGGTGCGGGTGTCCATGTTGCGCCCGCGGTTCTGGTGGTCGTCGATCTCGGCGGCGCACCCGATCATCCGGCCGAAGAGGAAGGCCGTGAAGGCGGCGTTCTCCAGTTGCTTCTCGGTGAACGACCCGTCGACGTAGCGGCTCCACAGCATCTTCAGCAGCCCGGTCGCGATGAGCGCGTCGACGTTGACGCAGAAGACGTTGCTCGTCGCGCCGACCTCCTTGAGGGCCACGACGAGGCGCCGGTAGTAGTCGTGGAAGACGTTGTAGTCGCCCCGCTGCGCCATGACCGTCCGGACGAACTCCTCGCGGGGGTCGACGTTGACATCCTTGCCCTTGAACACCGGGTGGTTGATGCAGGGGATGGTCGCGCGATCGGCTCCCAACTCCTTGCGGGTCGTCTTGAGGGCCGCGAACTGTTGCGCGTAGTCGCGGGCGAGCGCATCGAGGTCGACACCGTGGCCGGGGTCACCCGGGTCGGTCAGCCCGGTGCCACGGAACCGTTCCAGCAGGAAGGCGATGCCTTCATAGCCGTTGCCGCCGTGCGAGTAGCCCGCGTGGGTGAGGAAGCCGATCATCGCCTTGTTGAGCTGGATCCGCTCGGGGGTCTGGGGCCCGTCGGCCGAGACGGCGCCCTTGGCGCCCTGCGCGGTGATCGCTCCCGGCCCGTTGGTGAGCAGCAGCCCAGTCAGCATCGCGAAGCCGTCCAGGACGTCCGCGGTGGGCCGCTCGCCGAGCAATGCTGCGGCGGCGAGCTCGGTCACCGTCGCGCGTCCAAGGACCTCGCCGTTCGGTATGCCGCAGAACCCATCAGCGGTATGTCCGGCGACCGGGGCTGCCGCGCCGATCATCGTCCCGATCAGCTCAAGCCACCACGGGAGCTCCTCAGCGGTGATCCGGGAGATCTCCTTGTGTGCCAGCGACTTCCACACGAGGGTGCCGGCGATGGCAGCCATCACCCCGGGGACCTGCGGGTGGCCGCCCTGGGCGGCGAGCCACCGCAGCGGCATGGACGTGGCGCCACGCTCGGCGATGCCGACCAGCATCGCTTCGGCCACAGGGTCGGGGTCGGGACCGATCGCCAACGCGCGCAGGGCCTCGGGCGCCGGGTATGCCGCGAGGTCGGTGCCGGTGTCGTCAACCGAGAGTCCGCTGCCCGTGAACAGGTCGATGAAGCCGTGCAGGGCTGACCGGGAGGCCTCGGTGCGGCGCGGGCCCGCGATCGCGAGCGCCGCAGCGATGACGGTGTTGGGGGTGTTGCCGGCCTCGCGTGCGGCCTCGACCGCGGCGAGGGACACCGTTCCGTGGAGGTTGACGTGCGCCGCGACGGCGACGTCGATCAGGGCGCGGTCGCGATCGCTCGCCCGGCGCCCGAGCAGGGCGAGGACGAGGTTGTCCTCCATCGGGTGTTGGGCGGCGTGCAGGATCGACATGCCGCGCAGGCTGGAGACCTGGGTGATCGGGTCCATCTGCGAGACGCCGGAGGCGTCCTTCATCGTCTGGCGCGGGAGCACCGCACCGACCTGCTTGTTGAGTGCGGCGATCTGCTCGTCATAGGGCGGCATGGCCACGACGTTCGGCAGGTCGAGCTCGGGCGGCAGCTTGAGGTCACGCGCCTTGCCGAACCACGGCTTGAGGGCCAGGCTGCCCTCCGGCGCGAAGTCGGGCATTGTCGCGTTGAGAGCCATGACCGCGGTGAGGGCCGCAGGGATGTGGGCGATGTTGGTGACCACGGCACCGCGCCGTGAACACACGGGGTGTTCGGGGGTGAAGGTGTCATCGACGCCGAACTTCTCCATGAACCAGCGTTCCTTGGTGGCGGCGTCGTCACCGCCCCCGGCCATGGCCCCGGCGTGGCCGACTGCGCGGGTCAGCCGGGACTTCCACCGGCCGACGACGCAGGCGACGACCGGCTTGGTGAACTCGGCATCCAGCTCGTAGTAGCCGCCCGGCTCGACGTAGAGGACGCCCGCCTTGCTACGCATGTCGTTGGCCAGGGCGAACGCGAACTCCGGTGCGGCGTAATGGATGTAGACGTCCTTGCCGCTGGAGATCAGGGTGGTCGTGCCCCAACCGGCCATCCGCAGGTAGGTGGCGATCGTCGTCGTGAAGTTGCCCGAGTTGGACAGCAGCGCGATCGAGCCCTTGCGAAGCGCCTCCTCCGGGGTGTTGCCGCCAAGGGCCCCACCAATGCGGATGTGGTTCCAGGAGTCCGCGACGCCGAGGCTGTTGGCGCCGAAGATGTCGACGCCGTTGGACTGGGCCATGGCTCGGATCTCACGGGCGTCGTGGGCGGGGATCTTCTCGGTGACGATGAAGATCTTGCGCATCTCGGGGTTGACCCGGATGAGCTCGCCCACCCCGTGCCGGGCGGCCGCCGGGGGCAGGTAGACGACGCCAGCGTTGAACCGGTGCCCGTCGGCCAGGCCCTCCAGGACGTTGTTGTAGACGGGGATGTCGCCCAAGCGGGTCGGCATGTGCGAGCCGCCCTTGCCGGGCGAGGTCCCGAAGACGACGTTGCCGCCGGAGTATTCGTGGCTCACCGGGGTGACGTCGGTCGACTCACCGCCGAGGATGTTGAGCACACACACCCGGTCCTCGGGGGTGGCGATCTGGGCCAGCGAGCTGATGCCGACGTAGAACTTGAACTCGCCGACGCCCTTCTTGTACATCTGAGGGTTCTCCTTCGTCGCCGGGTCAGCCGGCCAGGGCCTGGTGCTGGAGGGCGATCTGTTCCCGACCGGAAGCCTTCATCCAGGCGTCGGCCGCTCGCGCGTAGTTGATGACCTCGGACATGTCCGAGTCGAAGCCGAACATCTTGTAAGGGATCTTGAGGCTCTCGAAGGTGTCTCGCAGGACGCCCATGCCCCGGATGAGGTTCGGCCCGCCGCGTCCGACCACGGCATACAGGGGGGTGGGTCCGTGCGTCGCATAGTGCTCGCGGAGGGCGTCGGCCATGGCCCGGAAGGTCTCGAAGATGTCGGTGTTGTTGGCCTTGCCGCCGATGATGAACAGCACGTTGGTCTGCGGGAGCCAGTATTTGTAACAGATCCGGGCGAGCTCCTTCATCTTCTCGTAGGGCGGGTTGCCGCCGAAGTCCGAGGAGATGATCGCGTCGTCACCGAGCATCTCGGAGACCAGCGAGTTGGCGCCACCGCCGAAGGTCGGCGCGAGGATGGTGCCCTTGTCGTTAACGACGTAGACGTCACTCTGGCCCTGATAGGTGCGCAGCTGGTTGACCTCGTGCTCGAAGTCGGAGTAGCTCGCCGAGAACAGCGACCGCGGCAGTCCGAGCCGGGCCACGCGCGGGTCGTCACGGTCGAAGGCACACTTGAAGTCGCAGGCGACCGGCGTGAGCCGGCCCTTCTTGTCCGGGCGCATCCGGATCGGGTTGAGCTCGAGCGTCGTCATCCCGAACTCGTGGAACAGCTCCCACAGCCCGGGTAGGTATTGCACGAGCGGCGAGACGATCTCGTTGGGCGCGTGCAGCTCGGTGAGGGCGTTGGCCACGACGAACGCCCGCATGCCGGTGAGGGCTTCGAACGGGACCTGAGCGACGAGCGACTTGTCCAGCTCCTCGATGGCTACGCCGCCGTGATGGGTGATCGTCATCGTGGGGGCCCGGAAGTGGGTGGAGTCGGTGAGCGAGAAGTAGACCTCGTGCTCGGCCGGGACCATCGCCTCGTAGGTGACCCCGTTGGCCTTGGCGACCGTCGTGCCCACCTGGTGCTCGGCGAAGTAGAGGCGTTCCTTCTCGCGCAGTGCGGTGGGCAGGTCCTTGGCCCGGCCGATGAGCCCGGCCTTGCCCTTCTTGCCGACGCCGCCTTTGAAGACCGGCTTGATGAGGATTTCGCCGTGCCGCGAGATGAGGTCTTTGATCTCCTCCTCGGTGGCCGCAGGGCCGAGCACCTCCGCCGCGGGGAACCCCGCAAACTGGAGAAGTTTCGCTCCATAGAGCATTCCGGTGAGATTCATCCTGCAACTCCAGCGGTTCGCCGTTGATCCTCCGCCACGCTATGACCGCCCGGAACGGCGCACCAGGGACGGTGGTCCCGTTGTCTGCATGTGGCCAGGGCAGGTCGGTCGCTTCGAGCGTGGCCGAGTTCCACGAGGACATAGGTTGGCCTGGTGTCGACGTCGTCTGCCCCGGAGCTGCTCGTCCTGCATGCCGTGCGCGTGCTGGGCTTCGCATCCGGGCCCCAGGTCGCCGCGCGCTATCGGCTCGACCAGCGAGAAGTCGGCGAACACCTCCTTGACGAGCAAGCGGCGGGGTTGGTGCAGCGGGTGGCCTTCGCCGACGTCTCGGGTTGGTCGCTGACCGAGGCAGGTCGTCTCGCCGACGAGCGTCGCCTGTCCGAAGAGCTTGGCGCCGCCGGATGTCGGCCCAGCGTCCTCGCCGGCGCACGGGAGTTCGAGGCCGTCAACGACCGCTTCCTTCGAGCCATGACCGACTGGCAGATCCGCCCCCAGACCTGGGACCGGCTCGCGGCCAACGACCACACCGATCATCGATGGGATGACCGCGTGTGGGAGACTCTCCGCGCCTGCGGTCAGCGACTCACGGAGATCAACGACCGCCTGGCCGACTCACTCACCCGTTTCGACGGCTACGCCACCCGGTATGCCGCGTCGCTGGCTCGCGCGCAGGAGGGAGCCGCCCCGTGGCTGGACGCCCCCGGACGCGACTCGTGCCACCGGATCTGGATCGAGCTGCATGAGGACCTGCTCTCGACCCTCGGGCTGGGGCGGGGCGACCCGATTCCCGAGGCCTGACCTCTGCCCAGGCGCCCACCCCGCATGACCCGGGAACGGCGCACCTCGACCGACGGTCCGGGCGGTCAGCCCTTGGCCAGCCGTTCCAGGACGAAACTCATCGCCAGGGTGTAGCCCCGGGTCCCCAACCCGACGATGACGCCGACCGCGAGGTCGGACAGATACGAATGGTGCCGGAAGGCCTCCCGCGCGTGGACGTTGGAGATGTGCACCTCGACGAAAGGCACCTCGGCAGCTTGGAAGGCGTCGCGGATGGCGATGCTCGTGTGAGTGAACGCGCCAGGGTTGATGATGACGAACTGCGTCCCGTCGGTGCGGGCGGCATGCAGCCGCTCGATGATCGCGCCCTCGTAGTTGCTCTGGAAGCAGGCGACGTCGACCCCGGCCGCGGCACCCGCGGCTGCGACCTGCTCCTCGATCTCGGCGAGCGTGGTCGTGCCATACACGGCCGGCTCGCGGTGCCCGAGCAGGTTGAGGTTGGGGCCGTTGATGAGCAGGACGGACATGCGGCGCTCCTTCGGTGCGGTCAGGACGTAGTCTCGCAGGCCCGACGCGCCGACACAGCACGCTCGCGACCCTTGACCGCCGCGACCAGCGTGTCGTTGACCGGGGTCGGGACCCCGAGGCGCGCGCCGAGGCGGCATACCGCGCCGTTGACGACGTCCACCTCGGTGACCGAACCGGCGACCAGGCTCTGCAACATCGAGGTCTGGAAGTCGGCCGGAAGCCCCGCCCCAGCTCCGGCCCAGACCGCCGCCGGATCGGTCGCACCGAGGCGCACTCCGGCCGCGGCCGCGACGGCCATCGCCTCGCGGACCGCTGCCTGGCCGGTGGCGGCCAGTTCGGGGACGGCATACAGGTCGCCGTAACCCAGCCCCGTGACCGCGGCGAGAGCACCTGTCGCAACGTTGGTGAGCAGTTTGTCCCAGATGACCGACGTCATCCGGTCGGAGGCCTGGGTGGGGACCCCTGCCGCCGTCCACGCGGCCGCGAGCGCGTCGATCCGCGCCGACGGACGGTCGTCGCACTCCCCCACGATCGTCTGCTTGCCCACGACGCGGGCCAGCACCTGCCCCGGACCGACCAGTTGTCCACCGATCCACGTGCGGCCGGTGACCACGCGCTCGGCTCCAACCGCGGCGGCGAGCAGTTCCTCGTTGCCCAGCCCGTTCTGCAGGGTGAGCACGAGGGTGTCCGGGCCGATCGCCTCCCGAGCCGAAGCGATGGCCGCCGCCGTGTCCTTGGCCTTGGTGAGCACGACGAGGACCTCCGCGGGGGCCAGGCCGGCACAGCTGGCCCGCGCCCGCAGGGGGACCACGCGCTCGACATCGCCGATCATCCGCAGGCCCTCGCGCTCGATCGCCTCGACGTGGTCGGCACGGCGGGAGACGAGAACGACGTCCATACCGCCTGCCGCGAGCGTGCCCCCGATGGCGGACCCGAGCGATCCGGCACCCAGGACAATGGCGTCAGCACCGATGGGATGTCGGTCGGACATGTCGTTCACCTCCCGGCCGGTCGTCACCGACCGGCCTCTCCTGTGGGCGGGTCAGCCCGCGACCTCACGGTAGGCAGCCCGCAGCAGATCCTCACTCGGCCCCTCCAGCCGCCCCGGTTGAGCGAGTCCGTCGAGCACGACGAACCGCAGCGTGGCGCCGCGGGTCTTCTTGTCGCGGCTCATCGCGGTCAGCAGCGGCGACCAGCGCTCGCCCGCCGCATCCGGGTAGCGCACCGGCAGCCCCACGGACGCCAGCACGTCGGTATGCCGCTGGGCCAGGTCCGCGGACGTCCGGCCGGACAGGCGACCCAGCGCTGCGGCATACACGAGACCGACCGAGACCGCCGACCCGTGCCGCCAGAGGTAGCCCTCCACCTGTTCGACGGCGTGTCCGAAGGTGTGCCCGTAGTTGAGGATCTCCCGCAGCGACGACTCGCGCAGGTCTTCGGTGACGACGTGCGCCTTGACCCGGACTGACCGCTCGACCAACTCGGGCAACACCGGGCCGGTTGGATCGACCGCCAACACCGGGTCGGCCTCGATGAGCTCAAGGGTGCGCGGATCGGCGATGAACCCGTGCTTGACGACCTCGGCCATGCCGGGCAACAACTCGGCCGCGGGCAACGTCCGCAGGGTGTCGGTGTCGCACAGCACGGTGGCCGGAGGGTGGAAGGCTCCGACGAGGTTCTTGCCCTCGGCGATGTTGATGCCGGTCTTGCCGCCGACCGCGGCGTCGACCATGCCGGCCAACGTCGTCGGCACCTGGATGACCGGGACCCCTCGCAGCCAGCTCGCAGCGACGAACCCGGCCAGGTCGGTCACCGCGCCGCCGCCGACACCGACCACCAGGTCCGTGCGGGTGAAGCCCGCCTGCCCCAGCAGGCTCCACAGACTGGCCGCCACCTGCGCCGTCTTGGCCGCTTCCGCGTCGGGGACTTCAGCAAGGTATGCCGTGCACCCCGCCTCACCCAGCATCGCCCGCACTCCCTCGGCGAGCGTGGCCACCGATCGGGTGTGCACCACCAGGGCGCGCACCGCACCGGCTGGAACGAGCCCGGGCAGCCGGGCCGAGGCTCCCGGCCCCACGAGCACGTCGTAGCCGCTCGGTCCGTCCGGACCGACGTGGACTAGCCCGGCGGCGCGTCCGGCGTCGGCCGCGAGGGCCGCGGCGATCTCGGCAGCCACCTCTCCCGATCGACGGGCGTCGGTCCGGACGGTCACGGTGGCGACCCGGGCATAGTCGGCCTGGCGGGCGGCATACCGGTCGGCGAGGTCGGGCGCGGCGAGAACGGGACGGCGCGGGTCTGCGCCGACGCGAGCAAGGGCCTGGTCGAAGGACACCTCCAGGTGGACCACGGTGTGACCGGCCAGGCGCTCCCGAGTCGTCGGGTCGCCGCACGCGCCACCGCCCAACGAGAGCACCGCGGATGGCCCGTCCAGCAGGTCGGCGATCGTCGCGGCCTCAAGCGCGCGGAATGCCGACTCCCCGTCCGAGGCGAAGATCTGCGCGATCGAGCGACCCGCGCGTTCCTCGATCACCGTGTCGCTGTCCAGGAACGGCAGGCCGAGGCGGTCGGCCAGGGACCGGCCGACAGTGCTCTTTCCGGCCCCCATGAAGCCGACGAGCACGATCACGGCACGTGCCCCATCACCAGGTCCGCATCCGCTCGGGGATCGCCGCCAGGTATGCCGTGTGGTTGCGTGCCGTCTCGGCCACCGAGTCGCCACCGAACTTCTCCAGCACAGCCTCGGCGAGAACGAGCGCAACCATGGCCTCTGCGACGACTCCGGCCGCGGGCACCGCGCAGACGTCCGAGCGCTGGTGGATGGCTTTGGCCGGTTCGTCGGAGGCGATGTCGACGGTGTCCAGGGACCGCGGGACGGTGGAGATCGGTTTCATCGCGGCCCGCACCCGTAGGACCTGGCCGGTCGACATGCCACCTTCGGTGCCGCCAGCACGACCGGTGCGACGCTCGATGACCCCGTCGGCGCGGCGGTCCATCTCGTCGTGGGCCTGTGAGCCGCGCCGACGCGCGGTCTGGAACCCGTCGCCGACCTCGACGCCCTTGATCGCCTGAATGCCCATGAGTGCCCCGGCCAGACGGGCGTCCAGCCGCCGGTCCCAGTGGACGTGCGAGCCCAGGCCCGGGGGCACGCCGTAGGCGAGCACCTCGACGACCCCGCCGAGGGTGTCACCGTCGCTGCGGGCCGCCTCGACCTGCGCCACCATCGCCGCTGACCCCATCTCGTCGAGGGTGCGGACCGGGTCGGCGTCGAGCCGGTCAACATCCTCGGGCAGGGGCAGCGGCGCGTCGTCGCCGACCGTCGCCGTGCCGATAGCCACGGTGTGCGAGACCAACCGGATGCCCACAGCCTGTTCGAGGAACCGGGCCGCGACCTCGCCGAGCGCCACCCGGGCGGCCGTCTCGCGAGCCGACGCGCGTTCCAGGATCGGGCGGGCGTCGTCGAAACCGTACTTCTGCATGCCGACCAGGTCGGCGTGGCCCGGCCGGGGGCGCGTCAACGGCCGGTTGCGGGCGATCTCCTTCTCAGCGTTGACGTCATTGGCGGCGGCATATGCCCCGGGGTCGACCGCCTCCGGGCTCATGACGGTCTGCCACTTGGGCCACTCCGAGTTGCCGACCCGGATGGCGACCGGCGAGCCGAGGGTGCGCCCGTGCCTGACTCCGCCGAGGAACTCGACCTCGTCCTGCTCGAAGGCCATTCGTGCGCCTCGCCCGAAACCCAGGCGCCGACGAGCCAGCGCCCGCCCAAGGTCGGTGCGGGAGACCTCGACGCCCGCGGGCAGGCCTTCGAGGATCGCGACGAGGGCGGGGCCGTGGGACTCCCCGGCGGTGAGCCAACGCAGCATGACGGCATCCTCCCACGCTGATCGACTGGGCCCGCGCCGCGACCCGGATGGCAAGACGTCAGCCGAGCAGGACCGCGAGCAGCGCGCCGAGGAGCAGATAGGGCCCGAACGCGAGGTCCGAGCGCAAGGTGAGCCGGCGCGTGATGAGGCCGACGAGCGACACGACGCCGCTGGTGACGAAGGCCAGCAGCAAGGCCTCCCACGGCATCCGGGCGTCGATGAAGCCGAGCGTCAGGCCGAGGATGCCCCCAAGGGTGACGTCGCCCAGCCCGAACTGCCCCCGCGACACCAGGGCGAGAAGGAGCAACACAATGTATGCCGCCGCGCCGCTGGCGAGCGCGCGGCCCAACGGCCACCAACTCCCCGAGACCGCACTCGCCACGAGCAGCAGGCCCAGGACGGCGATCGCCGTGGGATAGGTGAGGCCATGGGGCAGCCGATGGATGTCCAGGTCGATCCAGGCCAGGGCGACCCCGGAGAAGCCGACCAGCATCAAGGCCGGGACCGCCAGCAGCGTGCCAGGCCCGCCGACCCGCCACGCAATCAACCCCCAGACCAAGGGCAGGAGCCCGACGAGCGCCCAGGTCCTGGTCGGCACTGGGCGGTCCCACTCGTCGTCCAGGCGGTAGCCGCCGCTCGCGAGCTGCTTGGCCAGCCACCGTCCCAACCCCGCCCCGGCCACGACGACCGCCAGGACGAGCCACCACGGTCCGGGCTGGGTGAGCACCGTCATCGGGGGTTCCGAACCGATCGCGTGGAGGTGCCCATCAGCGGTCCATCGCAGCCAGCAGCGCGGCCCGCATCGCCTCGGTGGGGGCGGCGTGCCCGGTCATCAGCCGGACTTGTTCGCGCGCTTGGTGCAGCAGCAGGTCGGTCCCGTCGACCACGGCATACCCCAGCTCCTTGGCGACCCCGAGCAGGGGGCTCGGTCCGTCACCGTAGACGCAGTCGAGGACGGCGTGCCCGGGGTGGGCTTCGGGGAGGGCGCCGATCAGACCGGCATACGCGGTCGCCGGGATCGTGCTGACGATGACGTCAGTGCCGAACGGCCAGTGCCCCATCGGCACGGTCTGGGTATCGAGGCCGAGATCACCGGCGAGAGCGAGCGTGCTGGGGCGCACGGCGTCGCGGACCATGAAACTCACCGAGGCGGCGCCCAGCTCGGCCAGCGCCGCGAGGGCCGAGCGGGCCGTGGCACCGGCGCCGACGAGGACCGCGGCCCGAGCGCGGGTCACCCCGGACGCACGTAGCGCCTCCGCGACGCCGTAGACGTCGGTGTTGTGCCCCGACCAACCGGCCTCGTCCCGGACCAGCGTGTTGATCGCACCGACCCGGACAGCCAGGTCCGAGGCAGTGTGGACGACCTCGAACGCCGCCTCCTTGAGCGGCATGGTGAGCGAGAGCCCACGCCATGAGCTGTCGAGCCCGGCCACGTGCGCGGCCAGTTCGTCCGCCTCGACACGCGCCCGGTCATAGCACCAGTCGGCGAGCCCGAGCGCCCGGTATGCCGCGTGGTGCAGCACCGGCGACAGCGAGTGCTCGATGGGCGAGCCCCGCACCCCGCAGCGGATCCGCACCGACGAACTCACCGAGAGCACTTCCCCTTGTTCTCGGGGGCGTTGCACCAGGCCTGGAACTCGGCGACGTATTGGTCGTG
>WBZS01000082.1_pt2 | contig 17795 bp, 15 predicted proteins | sample 5204201 | NCBI WGS metagenome assembly WBZS01 (sample SAMN12344357, study PRJNA552823) | activated sludge metagenome | biome: Activated sludge suspended growth; feature: Nitrification reactor; material: Wastewater; isolation source: activated sludge from nitrification reactor of wastewater...
TGCCGGTGGGGTTGGGTGATTTGGAGCATGAGTCGTCGGTGGCGGAGCGTGCGTTGTGGGGTGATGCGGCTCATGGTGCGGGGGAGGGTTCGCGGGTTGAGTCGGAGCCGGTGCCGTATGTGAGTGCGGATTATGACCCGGAGGCTGTGGTTGCCGAGGTGTCCGCTGTCGAGGCGTCCGTGTCGGTGGCGGAGTCGGAGCCTGGGGCAGTGCCGGTGGGGTTGGGTGATTTGGAGCATGAGTCGTCGGTGGCGGAGCGTGCGTTGTGGGGTGATGCGGCTCATGGTGCGGGGGAGGGTTCGCGGGTTGAGTCGGAGCCGGTGCCGTATGTGAGTGCCGATTATGACCCGGCGGCTGCGGCGATGCCCGTGGTCGAGGCTCAGCCGGAGCCGGAGCCGGAGCCGGAGCCGGAGCCGGAGCCGGAGCCGGAGCCGGAGCCGGTGGCCCCGGATCAGCCCGAGTCGGTGGCCGACTACCTGGCCTCCATCGAAGGCGAAGAGGAGGTCGAGCAGGTCTGGGACGGCCCGTTCGGCCCCGGATCCGCGGATGCCGGCGCCGACGGCGCCGGCCCCCGCGGCTGGACCATCAAGGCGGCGCGCCAGACCAAGGTCTACCTGACCCCGGAGATCCCGGTCTACGGGGCCGCTCGCGCCAACGTCTGGTTCGTCGACGAGCAGCGGGCCATCGACGCCGGTTTCCGGCGCTGGGAGACGCCCAGCAAGTGAGCTGAATCGAAGACGGCCGGCCCCCCTGGGGGCCGGCCGTCCGGCGTCCAGCACCTACGGCGTCCTGCACCGACGGCGTCCTGCACCGACGGCGTCCTGCACCGACGGCGTCCAGCACCGACGGCGTCCGGGGGCGAGCGGCGGTGGGGTGGCCCTGGCGCGGCCCGGTAGGTTGGTCCCGTGGTCGACACCGTGGAGAACGCACGCAACACCCCGCACGAGTCGCAGCCGTACGCCGAGTTGGGTCTGAAGCCCGACGAGTACGCGCGCATCAACGAGATCCTCGGCCGCCGCCCCACCGGCTGCGAGCTCGCGATGTACTCGGTGATGTGGTCGGAGCACTGCTCCTACAAGTCCAGCAAGGTGCATCTGCGGCGCTTCGCCGAGGTCGGCCACGACACCCCCCGCGGCCCGCTGCTCGCCGGCATCGGCCAGCAGGCCGGCGTCGTGGACGTGGGTCACGGACTCGCGGTCACGTTCAAGATCGAGTCGCACAACCACCCCAGCTACGTGGAGCCCTACCAGGGCGCCGCGACCGGCGTCGGCGGCATCGTGCGCGACATCCTCGCCATGGGGGCCCGCCCGATCGGCGTCATGGATCCCCTCCGCTTCGGCCCCCTGGACGCCCCCGACACGGCCCGCGTCCTGCCGGGCATCGTCGCCGGCGTCGGCGGCTACGGCAACTGCCTCGGCCTGCCGAACATCGGGGGCGAGACCACGTTCGACGTCACCTACTACGGCAACCCGCTCGTCAACGCCCTGTGCGTGGGCGTCCTGGGCCACGACGACCTCAAGACCAACGAGGCGATCGGCGTCGGCAACCAGGTCATCATGTTCGGGGCCGCGACCGGCGGCGACGGCATCGGCGGGGCGTCCATTCTGGCCAGCGAGACGTTCGACGCGGACGGCCCGGTCAAGCGGCCCAGCGTCCAGGTCGGCGACCCGTTCATGGAGAAGCTGCTCATCGAGTGCTGCCTCGAGCTCTACCGGGCCGGCATCATCATCGGCATCCAGGACTTCGGGGCGGCCGGCCTGTCCTGCGCCACCTCCGAGATGGCGTCCGCCGGGTCCGGGGGCATGCACGTCGATCTCGACCTCGTCGAACTGCGTGACCCGACCCTCGCCCCGGAGGAGATCCTCATGAGCGAGTCGCAGGAGCGCATGATGGCCGTGGTCGCCCCCGGCGACGTGGACGCCTTCATGGCGATCTGCGCCAAGTGGGACGTCCTCGCCACCGTGGTCGGCGAGGTCACCGAGGGCGACCGCCTGGTCATCGACTGGCACGGCCAGACGGTGGTCGACGTCGATCCGCGTACGGTGGCTGACGACGGCCCGGTCTACGAGCGGCCCTGGGCGCGGCCCGCCTGGCAGGACGAACTGCAGGCGCGCACCCTGGACGACCTGCCGCGCGCCACCGGTGCCGACCTGGGCGAGCAGGTCCTCCGACTGGTCGCCACCCCGAACCTGTGCGACAAGTCGTGGGTCACCGACCAGTACGACCGGTACGTGCGCGGCAACTCGGTGCTGGCCCAGCCCGAGGACGCCGGCATGCTCCGCATCGACGAGGCGTCCGGGCTGGGCATCGCGCTGGCGACCGACTGCAACGGCCGGTTCGCGCTGCTGAACCCCTACTGGGGAGCCCAATTGGCGCTCTGCGAGGCGTACCGCAACGTGGCCGTGGCGGGCGCGCAGCCGGTCGCCATCACCGACTGCCTCAACTTCGGCTCCCCGGAGGATCCCGAGGTGATGTGGCAGTTCCGCGAGGCGATCATCGGCCTGGTGGACGGCTGCAAGGCCCTCGGTACGCCGGTCACCGGCGGCAACGTGTCGTTCTACAACCAGACCGACGGCCGCAACATCCTGCCCACCCCCGTGGTGGGCATGCTCGGCGTGATCGACGACGTCGCCGACCGGACGCCCTCCGGGTTCGCCCACCCCGGGGACGCCGTCGTGCTGCTCGGCGCCACCCGCGACGAGTTGGACGGGTCGGCCTGGGCGGGACTGTTCGACCGCCTGGGCGGCCAGCCCCCGCGCCCCGATTTCGCGGCCGAGCAGGCCCTGGCGGCCGTGCTGGTGTCCGCGGCGAAGCAGCGCCTCCTGTCGTCGGCGCACGACCTCGCCGACGGAGGGCTCGCGATGGCGCTCGTCGAGTCCTGCCTGCGTCACGATCTCGGCGCCGCCGTGACGCTGCCCGACGGCGACCCGACCGTCCAGTTGTTCAGCGAGTCGCCGGCCCGGGCGTTGGTCTCGTTCCCCGCCAGCAGCCTGGACGCCGTCACGCGCCTCTGCGCCGCCCACGGCGTCCCGTTCGCGCGCCTCGGCGAGGTGCTCGACAACGGGGCCCTCGAGGTGGTCGGCACCTTCCGGCTCGACGTCGCCGACATCCGGGCGCGGTGGGCGGCACCGCTCCGTGAGGCGATGGCCGGCCACTGACATGCGCGATCCGGGCGACGCCGAGCCGACCGAGGCCTTCGGGCCGGAGCCGGCGGCGTCCGAGCGCACCGAGGTGCTGCCGGCGGTCGACGCCTGGACGCCCGTGCCTCCGCCCCCCCGCCGGGCCGCCCCGCCCGCGCCCGACTACCCGCCGCCCCCTCCGGGTGCCGTGCCCCGGTTCGCCGCGCCCCCTCCGGGGCGGGCGCTGCCCGGAGCCGTGGGTCCGGAGGCGGACCAGCCCCGCTACGGCTGGGGCCAGGGGCCCGGGCTCCCGGCGCAGGGTCGTCCCAGCTTCGCGCCGCCCGCGGGCGTGCCGACCGGGGCGCCCTGGGGGACGCCCCCGGCGGCGGTCCCGCCGAGCGCCGCCCCGCAGCAGGGGTGGCAGGGACAGCAGCCGGGCTGGGCGCCCCCGCACCAGGGCTGGGCCCCGCCGCAGGGCTGGGCCCCGCAGCAGGGCTGGCAGGGACAGCAGCAGCAGGGCTGGCCACAGCAGGGCTGGGCGGCCCCGCAGCCGGCCTGGGGTGCACCGGCGGCGTCCGCCTGGTCGCCCGCGCGGCCGAGCACGGACGACCTCGTCTGGGCCCCGGCGGCCCACTGGCTGCCGTTGCTGACGCACTGGGTGGGGCCGCTGGTCGTCCTGCTGACCGCCGGCCGCCGCAGCGAGCGCGTCCGCGCCGAGGCCGTGGCGTCGCTCAATTGGGAGATCACCGTGGCGATCCTGCTCGCGGTCGCGACCGCGCTGGCCCCGTTCGGCCTGGTGGCCCCGGGGCTGGCCCTGGGGACCGTCGCGGTGTCCGTCGGGCTGCACGTGTTCGGCGCCGTCACCGTCGCGCGCGGTGGCCGCTTCACCTACCCCGGCGCCCTTCCTTTCATCAGCTGAGCCTTGTCCGGAGGAGCCCCCATGCCCACCCGTTGGTACGTCCTCGCCGCGGCGGGCGTCTCGGTCGTGCTCGACGTCGCGGACGGTCGGCTTCCGGCCATCGTCCACTGGGGCGCCGATCTGGGCGAGCTCACGGCCGCCGACCTCACGGGGCTGGTGGCCGCGCAGGCCCCGCCGTTCGTGGCGCCCAACGCGCCGGACGTCCCCGTCCGGCTCGCGGTCCTGCCGGAAGCGGCCACGGGGTGGGCCGGACATCCGGGGCTGTCGGGCTCCCGCTCGGGCCGGGACTGGTCGCCGCGGTGGACGCTGGGCGGCGTCCGGGCTGAGCCCGCACCGTCGGCGTCCGCCGGGGAGCCGTCCCTGGTCGCGCTGGGCGCCGCCCGGCTCCGCTTCGAGGCTGAGGACGCGGCCTGTGGCCTGGGGCTCGTCCTCGAGATCGAGCTGACCGGGCAGGGGCTGCTGCGGTCGCGCGCCACCGTCACGAACCGGGGGGACGCCGACTACCAGTTGGACGAGTTGCTGCTCGCCTACCCCGTCCCCGCGCGGGCCCGCGAGGTGCTCGACTTCGGCGGCCGCTGGCTCAAGGAGCGGGTGCCGCAGCGCCTGCCGCTCGCCGTCGGGGCGCACCGCCGAGAGTCGCGGCATGGGCGTCCGGGTCACGACTCGGCCTTCGTGCTGCACGTGGGGACGCCGGGGTTCGGCTTCGCCGACGGCGAGGTGTGGGCGGTGCACACGGCCTGGAGCGGCAACACCGTCCACTACGCCGAGCGGGTGGTGTCGGGCGACCAGGTGGTGGGCGGCGGCGAGTTGCTGCTGCCCGGTGAGGTCATCCTGGCGCCGGGGGCGTCCTATGCATCGCCGTGGCTGTTCGGCAGCTGGGGCCGCGGCCTGGACGCCGTGGCGGCCCGCTTCCACGCCTGGGTGCGCGACGCGAGACCGCTGCGGCCGCGTCCGGTGACCCTGAACGTCTGGGAGGCAGTCTACTTCGAGCACGACCTCGACCGCCTCGTGGCGCTGGCCGAGCGGGCGGCGTCCGTGGGGGTGGAGCGGTTCGTGCTCGACGACGGCTGGTTCGGCGCCCGGCGGCACGACCGGGCCGGGCTCGGCGATTGGGTGGTGAGCCCGGACGTCTGGCCGCAAGGACTGCACCCCCTCATCGACCGGGTGCACGCGCTCGGCCTGGAGTTCGGCCTGTGGTTCGAGCCCGAGATGGTCAACCCCGACTCGGACGTCGCTCGCGCCCATCCCGACTGGGTGCTGCAGCCCGGCCACGGGCGGCTGCCCGTCGAGTGGCGCTTCCAGCAGGTGCTGAACCTGGCGCACCCGGACGCCTACGCGCACGTCCGCGATGCCATGGTGGCGCTCCTGGACGAGTACCGGATCGCCTACCTGAAGTGGGACCACAACCGCGACCTGATCGAGGCGGGGGCGACGGGCCGCCCGGCGGTGCGCGCGCAGACGCTGTCGTTCTATCGGCTGCTCGACGAGTTGAGAGACCGCTACCCGGCCCTGGAGATCGAGTCGTGCGCCTCCGGCGGCGGGCGCGTGGACCTCGAGGTGATGACCCGCGCCGAGCGGGTGTGGGTCTCCGACTGCATCGACCCGCACGAGCGCGCGGCGCTCGACCGCTGGACCGGCCAGTTGCTGCCCCCGGAGCGGCTCGGTTCCCACATCGGGGCCGAGCGCTCGCACACCACGCGCCGCCGCCATGACCTGGGGTTCCGGGCGGCGGTCGCTCTGTGGGGGCATCTGGGCGTCGAATGGGATCTCACGGCGGCCACGGCCGACGAATTGGGCGAGTTGGCCGCCTGGATCGCCTTCCACCGGGAGCACCGCGGGGTGCTGCACAGCGGCCGGGTCGTCCGGGTGGACGCCCCCGGGCCGGGTCTGTCGGTGCACGGCGTCGTGACGCCGGAGCGGGCGCTGTTCGCGTTCGTCGGCACCCAGACGTCGGACGCCGCGGGCTGGGGCGTCGTCGGGCTGCCCGGCCTCGACCCGGACGCGCGCTACCGCGTCCGGGTCGGCGGGCCGGTCCAGTCCCCGCATCCGTTCGCCCCGGCCTGGGTGCACGCCCCCGACGGCCTCGTGCTGACCGGCGCCGTGCTGGCGGCCGGCCTGCGAGTCCCGGTGTCCTTCCCCGACGAGGCCGTGGTGGTCGTGGCCGACCGGCTGGCCTGATCGGACGTCGCGCGGCCGGACCGCCCGCGGTGGATCAGACCGTGACGGGTTCCCGGTCGGCCAGGGCGGCCAGCGCGCGCGACAGGGCGCGCAGGTCGTCGGCCTTGTCGGGGCCGGGGTGACCTCGCCGGCGGGGCTCAGGTCGGTGCCGAACTTGAGCCCGGTCGCGCCGACCACGGTCGCCTGGACGTTCTCGAGCAGTTGGGTGAGGGCGGCGACGGCGCGGCGTCCGGCCCCGTGCCCGTAGCCGACGATGGCCATCGGCTTTGCGGCCCACTCGGCCTTCAGGTAATCGACCGCGTTCTTGAGGGGGGCGGGGAAGAAGCCGTTGTACTCGGGCGTCACGACCACGATCGCGTCGGCGGCGTCGATCGACGCCTTCCAGGCGAGGGTGTGCGGCTGGGTGTAGACCCCGGAGCCGGCCGGCTGGGGCTCGTCGATGAACGGCAGGTTGATCTCGGCGAGGTCGAGCACGGTGACGCGCCAATCGGCGCCGAGTTCGCGCACGACCCAGGCGCTGACGGCACCCCCGACGCGCTGGGGGCGGGTGGACGACACGATGACGGCGAGGTTCTTCATGCCTCTAGAACACCATGGAAATGGTTGAAAAGTCAACTAGCGGGACCCCTCGCTGCGACCGGGCCGCGGCGGGGCGCGGCGTCCGTCCCTGGACGCCGGGGCGGACGCCGTGCCGGGGGCGTCTAGGCTGCCGGTGTGACGCGCCCCTGCACGCCCGCCGACCGCGATCCTGTGGGCGACCCCAAACCGGGCGAGGAGTGCGGCGTCTTCGGCGTCTGGGCCCCCGGCGAAGAGGTCGCGAAACTCACCTACTTCGGCCTGTTCGCTCTGCAACACCGCGGTCAGGAGTCGGCCGGAATCGCGGTGTCCGAGGGACGGCGCATCATGGTCGTCAAGGACATGGGCCTGGTCTCGCAGGTGTTCGACGAGAACGCCCTCAACTCCCTGACCGGCCACCTGTGCATCGGGCACACGCGCTACTCGACGACGGGGGCGTCCGTCTGGAAGAACGCGCAACCCACCTACCGCGCGACCGCGACGGGCGGGCTGGCGCTGGCCCACAACGGCAACCTCACCAACACCGAGCAGTTGGAGGCGTGGCTCCTCGAACGGGACGCCGACGCGAGCGTCATCCGCAAGGACTCGATGGACTCCACCAACGACACCTCCCTGGTCACCGCGCTGATGGCCACCTTCGAGGGGTCGATCTGGGACGCCGCCCTGGACGTGCTGCCCCGCCTGGAGGGCGCGTTCTGCTTCGCCTTCATGGACCAGACCGCCCTGTACGCCGCCCGCGACCGCCACGGCATCCGGCCGCTCGTCCTCGGACGCCTCGAGCGCGGCTGGGTCGTCGCGTCCGAGACGGCGGCCCTCGACATCGTCGGGGCGACGTTCATCCGCGAGGTCGAGCCCGGTGAACTCATCGCCATCGACGCCGGCGGCCTGCGCGCCGTGCGGTTCGCGGAGGCCGAGCCGAAGGGGTGCGTTTTCGAGTACGTCTACCTGGCCCGCCCCGACACCGCGATCGCCGGACGCCGCGTCCACAACGTCCGCGTCGAGATCGGCCGCACCCTGGCCGCCGAGGCCCCGGTGGACGCCGACGTGGTCATCGGCGTCCCGGAGTCGGGGATCCCCGCCGCGGAGGGCTACGCGCAGGCGTCCGGCATCCCGTACAGCCGGGGCATCGTCAAGAACGCCTACGTGGGGCGCACGTTCATCCAGCCGTCGCAGACCCTGCGTCAGTTGGGCATCCGGCTGAAGCTCAACCCCATCCGAGACGTCATCGCGGGCCGGCGGGTCGTGGTCGTGGACGACTCGATCGTGCGCGGCAACACGCAGCGCGCCCTGGTGCGGATGCTGCGCGAGGCGGGCGCGGCCGAGGTGCACGTGCGGATCAGTTCGCCCCCGGTGGAGTGGCCGTGCTTCTACGGCATCGACTTCGCCACCCGCGCAGAGTTGATCGCGCCCGGCCTCACGGTCGACGACATCTGCCGCTCGATCGCCGCCGACTCGCTGGCGTACGTGAGTGTCGAGGGGCTGGTGGCGTCGGTCGGGCTTTCGAGGCGGCGGCTCTGCTGCGCCTGCTTCGACGGCCGCTACCCGGCGCCCGTCCCCGCGGACGCCGTGGAGACCCTGCGCCGGTTCGGCGCCAGCGCGGTGCCGGCCCCCGGGGCGGGGCGTTGACCAGGCCGCCGTCAGCCGACCCACACCGACCACACTGAAAGGGGGCCGTGATGGCCGAGCAGTCTGCCTACGCCCGCGCCGGCGTCGACATCGAGGCGGGCGACCGCGCCGTCGAGTTGATGAAGGCGCACGTGGCCCGCACCCGCCGGCCCGAGGTGCTGGGGGGTCTCGGCGGGTTCGCCGGCTTCTTCGACGCCTCGGCGCTCAAGGGCTTCGCGCACCCGGTGCTGGCCACGTCGACGGACGGCGTCGGCACGAAGGTCGCCATCGCCCAAGCCCTCGACAAGCACGACACCGTCGGGTTCGACCTGGTGGGCATGCTGGTCGACGACCTGGTGGTCGTGGGGGCCGAGCCGTTGTTCGTCACCGACTACATCGCCTGCGGCCGGGTGGTGCCCGAGCGGATCGCGGCCATCGTCGCGGGGATCGCCGACGCCTGCGCCGTCGCCGGGGCCGCCCTGCTCGGGGGGGAGACCGCCGAGCATCCCGGCCTGCTGGAGCCCGACGAGTACGACATGGCGGGGGCCACCACGGGCGTCGTCGAGCGCGACCGGATCCTCGGCCCGGAGCGCGTCCGGCCGGGCGACCAGGTCGTCGCGTTGGCGTCCTCGGGCCTGCATTCGAACGGCTACAGCCTGGTGCGGCACGTGTTGCTGAACGAGGCGGGGCTCCGCCTGGACGCCCACGTGCCCGAGCTCGGCACCACCCTCGGCGAGGCGCTGCTGACCCCGACCCGGGTGTACGCCCGGGACATCCTCGCGATGATCGACGCCGCCGAGGTGCACGCGATCAGCCACATCACCGGAGGAGGGCTGGCCAACAACCTGGTGCGGGTGCTGCCCGCCGGCATCGCCGTCACCGTCCGCCGCGCGACCTGGACGCCCCCCGCGATCTTCGGCCTGATCCAGCGCACGGGGGAGGTCGCGCAGCCCGACCTGGAGGCGACCCTCAACCAGGGCGTCGGCATGGCGCTCGTGGTGCCGCCCGATGCCGTGGACGCCGTCCGTCGCGTCGCCGCCGACCGGGGCATCGAGTCCTGGGTGGCGGGGGAGGCGGCCGCCACGGACGGGCCGGCCACGGTGACGTTGACGGGGCGGCACCCGAGGGCCTGACGGGGCTCGCCGGCCGGCGAAAGGGCCTCTGAGAACCGAATTTCGGCCTCGGGGGCAGGCTTTGTGTTCGGGGGGGTGTCCGGTACCCTTGCCTCACGACGAACCGTTAATAGAACCCGCGGTCCACCCGCGATGAACCAGGCAAGGGGGTCGACCCGGACATGGGGCGCGGCCGTGCTAAAGCGAAGCAGACCAAGGTTGCTCGCGATCTGAAGTACCGTACCTTCGATACGGATTTCTCCTCCCTCGAACGTGAACTGCGGGGCAGCAGCCCCGTTGAAGACGTCGAGGATGACGAGGACGACGATGACTACGCGGAATACGCCGACCGTTACGGCGACGCGGAGGACGACGACGACGATGAGGACGATGGCCTCGGCCATCGCCGCATCGGCTGACTTTCCTGGTTCCCGACGGTGACCGTGCCGCAGTGGCGACCTGACCTTCTGGACGGGTTCGAGGCGCTCCCGTTGCCGCTGACCGGAGGCGTCCGGCTGGACGGGGAGAGCGACGTGGTCGCGACGCTCGTCCGACGCACCCTGGACGCCGACCCGGCCCGGGACCGACGGGGGCGGGCGGTCCTGTCGTTGCCCGGCTGGAACGACTACTTCTTCCAGCGGCACCTGGCCGAGTTCTGCGAGGAGCGGGGCTTCACGTTCTACGCCCTCGACCCGCGCCGCTCGGGCCGCAGCCTGCGCGACCCGCAATACCGCGACTACGTGACCGACCTGACGGACGTCTTCGAAGAGTTGGACGCCGCGCACGCCCTCCTCTCGTCGACCCACGACGGGGTCACGTTGATGGCCCACTCGACGGGCGGCCTGGTCGGGTCACTTTGGGCCGGCGCGCGGCCGGGGGCCTTGTCGGGGGTGGTCCTGAACTCGCCGTGGCTGGCGATGTGGGGCCTGCCCGGCTACGGCACGGTGCTGATCCCGCCGATCAGCGTGCTCGCCAACCGCGATCCACGCACCCAGATCAAGCTGCCCGACCCCAAGGGCCGGTACCGCGACTGCGTGCACAGCAGCGAGAACGGCGAATGGGACTACGACCTCGACCTCAAATCCGCCGGCAGCATCCCCGTGCGGGCCGGCTGGCTGCGGGCCATCCTGTTGGGGCACCGCAAGGTCTCCGCGGGCCTGGGGATCACCGCGCCGGTGTTCGTCGGCTGCTCGACCCGCTCGTTCCTCAACGCACGCGAGTACTCCGAGCGGGCGCGCACCTCGGACATCGTCCTCGACGTCGAGGCGATCGCAGCGAAGGCCCCCCGGCTGGGCAGCTGCGTGACCCTCGTGCGCGTGCCCGACGGCTTCCACGACCTGACCCTGTCGGTGCCGTCGGCGCGGCAGACCTACTTCTTCGAACTCGGCCGCTGGCTGAGCACCTACGTGCCGGAGGCCGTCCCCCTCTGACCGCGCGGCGCCCACCGGCAGCCGGCGGGGGCGTCCGGGCGTGTCTTGCGGAACGTCGGCACGCCCCATTCTGGCGCCGGGCGTGCTGGACTGATCCCATGTCGACCACGCTGGCGCTGCTGACGGGCCCGGACGCCGCGGGTGCGGTGCGCTGCGCCCTGGCCGCCCTGGGGTTCGGCCGCGACGAGGTCGCGGTGGAGCGCCGCCGGGTGCACCACCGGCCCGGGGCGGACACGACGGTCCTGTTCGCGGCGTCGACCCCGGGGCGGGGCGAGCGCGAGGTGGTGCTCACGGACGCCGCCGTGGCAGCCCCCGCGGTGTCCTTCGAGGTGGCCGGCCAGCCCCTGCGGGCGTGGCTGCACCCCCAGGACCCGCGGCTGCCGGCGCTCCGGGCGGCCCTCGATCCGGTGACCGTGCGGGCCTGGCTGGGGGCGTCCGCGACGGCGGGCGCCGTCGAGACCGAGTTGCTGTCCTACCGGCCGCTGCGCCGGGCCGTTGTGCGGGTGACGGCGGGCCGGCGGCGGTTCTACGTCAAGGTCTGGCGCCCGGGACGTGCCGACGACGTCATCGCCCGGCATCGGGCCCTGGACGCCGCGGGCGTCGGCCCGCGCGTCCTCGGCGTGCCGGCGCCGGGGGCACTCCTGGTGCAGGACGCCGTCGGCGTCCCGTTGGCGACGCGGCTGGCGGAGTGGAACGCGGGGCGGGGTGGGCTGCCCGATCCGCTGGCGGTGCCGGCATTCCTGGACCGGTTGCCCGACGCGCTGCTGCGGTTCCCGGCCCGTCCGGCCTGGAGCGACCGCACCGACTTCCACGGGGCAGCCGCGGTGGCCGCGCTGCCCGACCAGGCCGGGGAGATCCGGAGGATCGGCGAGCACCTGCGCCGGGTACTGGCGCTTGGCCCCGAGGCGCCGCGCGTGCCCACGCACGGCGACTTCTACGAGGCCAACGTCTTCCTCGGCCCGGCCGGGTTCACGTCGATGATCGACGTCGACACGGCCGGCCCCGGACGCCGCGTCGACGACCTAGCCTGCCTGCTCGGCCACCTGGCCGTCCTGCCCGACCTGTCGCCCGCCCACTACCACCGGCTACCCGAGATCACCCACGCCTGGGCGGCCGCCTTCGAGCGGGTGGTCGACCCCGTCGACCTGCGGGCCCGGGTGGCGGGGGTGCTGCTCAGCCTCGTGGGCGGGGCGTCTCGGCCGCACGCGCTGGCCCGCCTGGACCTGTGCCGGGCCTGGCTCTACCGCGCCGAGAACGGCTGCTGACCGCAAGGGTGGCGGCACGCAGCACGGACGGCTCGACGCGCACAGCCGGGACAAGGGACGATGTCACCGGACACGGTCCTTCGTGGCTGGCGCCGTGGTCTCGCGCAGAAACGTCGCTGAGGGTCAGACCGGAGGCAAGGCCGTCCCGCACCCGCCCTTGGAACTGCTCAAGACCGTCACATCGACCGCCCGGATATCCTCGGAGAGGGTTTCGAGGCGGCGCAGGGCGACCGCGATCCGTGCCAAGGCGTGGTCGGACGGCTGCTTCTTCTGCCCGAAGCTGTGGGTTGCGAAACCCTGGAACGTCGAGCGCGGCACGACGCGGCCATCCGGCCGGACGTTGTAGGCGATCAGGCAGGCAGCGATCTCGGCCAGGGCTCGGCGGTCGGCCACGTCGGCCTCCGGGCCGTCCCACAGGTCCGGGAAGCGTCCCAGGGTATCGACCACCGCGAGCGAGGAATACCAGGTCGCGGGCCATTTGACCTGCTTGAAGCGGCGACCGTGCCCGAACATGAAGGGCTGGTGATTCGCGCGGTCACGCCAGATTCCCAACACGGTGCGTCCGGCGGCGAGCACCATGGCGGGCCGGCGCTGTGCGGGGAGATAGGAGAATGCGCGCAACGCCTCCACGGTGACCTGCGGGCAGCTGTCGCCCTTTCGGCCGGGTCCGCGGAAGGGCACTTTGGGATCGGCAAGGCATAACCAGCCGGGGCCCTGAGGTGCGGTGACGAGGTCGGCAGCCAGCTTGGCGAAGGCTCGTTCCACCCGGGGGTCGTCAACGAACCCCGCTCGGGCCAGGGTTTCCAGGATCGCGTGCGAGTCACAGGGTAGCGCCGCCCACACCGGCTCGGGCTGGTCTCGCCAACGGGCGAAGGCGAGGAACCGACCGTCGGGCGCTTGATGGGCCAGCATCTCTGCGAGCATGGCAGCGATTCGGGGGTCGTCAGCGGCGGTCACTCCCAGATCCGCCAGCAGCGCAAGTGCGTTGGGCGCGAACGCCGGCACGTGATGGCCGCTGAGGGGGATTCCGGAGTCCCAGGGAGTGAGTCGGTGAAGCAGGTCCTGGGTGAGCGGGTCGGCCAGCACCTCTGCGTGCGCACAAACCACGGCGGAGTCGGTCGCTGGGTGGTCGGTCAGCGCGGTCAACGCGATCCAGCGAGCCGCCGGCTCCGCGGAAGCGGCCAACAACGACAGCGGGTCGACCGGGAACACCCGTGTCCAGACAGGTGAAGCCATGCTGACAAGGCTACTGCGTGCGCACCAGGCCCCGGAGTTCATGCCTCTTGTCGGAATTGTCAAGACCTGCGGATCAGATCTGCTGGTCGGAATGGAACCTCGTTCAGGTCATGCGCCTCGGCGCGCCGCGAGGTGGTCCGCTTCAGGTCGAACGGATCGGTCATGGGGAATTCCTCACATCCGTCCCGAATGCAGCTCCCAGTGCGTTCGGTCGTGGGGCACCGGACCGTGGGGCGGGCGTGTTTCCCTGCGGTGGGACCAGTTGGTGGCTCAGGCGACCTTCTTGCCGTAGCGCTGGCGGGCGGCCTCGCCGCTGGTGCCGACGAAGGAGCCGATGGCCGACCATGGCAGCCCAGCCTGACGCGCCTTGCGCACTGCCTCGATCAAGTGGCGCTCGGCCTCGGAGCGCTCAGCGACAGCGGCGCGCAGGAGCGTGACGGCGCCGGGATCGAGTTCGTCGGCGGGGTCCGGCTCGTAGGACTCGAAGCGCGCCGCGAGTTCGTCGGCGTGCTGCAGGATCTCGTCAACAGTGCGGGGCATGGTCATCACCTCAGGAACTTCTGGCGGGCTCTCATCGCATGGACGATGACGTGGACATTGGTCGCCATCGACATCACCGATCTCCAGGAAGACCGCGGACTGGTTCGGGCCGACGATCATCGTGAACCCGTCGCCGAGATCCCAGATTCTGACGGGGTTTCGGGACGCATGGAGGATCTCGGATTCGCCGAGTCCGTGCTTGAGCGCGGACGGGGCGATGGTGGGATCCTCCGTCAACGCGTCCAAGGTAACTTGTCGGACTCTCCGGGTCAACGACCGAGCGGAACGGCGTTGCGCGGGTGCAGATGTGGCGTAGCGGTGGAGAGTGCGTGGCGGTCTCTTGGGCCCCCGCTTCTGGGGAACGTGTTCGGCGGTTGAAGGACGCCGTTGACGCCGCCGAGTGTCGCCGGGAGAATCCCGTCGTGACGACGCCGGGTGACTTCGAGCTGTCGATCGAGGAACGGCGGGCGGTGACGGCCTACTCGTTGAGTTGCGCCACCGCGACGCTGAGCATCCTCGCCGCTGACATGCCGGCCGACCCGCGTCCGGTGGCCGCCCTGGATGCGGCACGTCGATTTGCCGGGGGCGACGCCCGCTCCAACGTGCAGCGAGCGGCCGCTGCCGCCGCCCACCGTGCAGCCCGCGACGCCCCGACGCAAGCTGCGGCGCATGCCGCGACCGCAGCCGGTGATGCGGCTGCCTCTGCCTTCCTGCATGCCTTGTGGCGAGCGACCCAGGTGCGTCACATCCTCGGCGCTGCAGCCCACGCCGCCCGCGCGGTCGAGTTGGCGCGGGGTGATGATCCCGTGGTGGCCGCGTACATGCTCCACGGAGCCGAGCGACGCATGTCGTCGACTGTCCGGGCGGTGCTGGAGCGCTACCCGCGTGCTCCGCAGGGCCGCACCCGAGTCGCCGAGCTCATGCGACGCCTTGACGGCCTCGTCCGCGATCCCGCACCGGCACCTGAGCCCGTCATCGATGCTGGGCCCTTCTTCCATGGCACCCGAGCAGCCCTGCTCCCGGGTGACCTGTTGACGCCTGGCTGGGACACGAACTACGGGACGGGTAAGCGTTCGCGGCACATCTACCTCACGTCCTCCGCGAGCGGCGCACCGCTCGCGGCCATCTTGGCGCAGGGTCCCGGCATGCCGCGGGTCTATCGAGTCGAACCAGTGGGCCCGATCTACGACGATCCGAACGTCACGGACAAGAAGCTCCCCGGCAACCCGACGCGCTCCTATCGGACGAAGGACGCACTTCGCATCGTGGCCGAGGTCATCGATTTCGCCGAGCCCGACCCGGCGCTGGTTGAGCGGATCCGTACGAACACGGCCGAGTTGCGAAGGTTCGGCATTGAGGCGATCGACGACTGACAAGGCACGACTCCCAGAGCCGCGGCCACAGACGAATGGTTGCTCGGCTGTGTGCGGCCAGCGGCCGGGGCTCGGGGCAGGGGAGGTGCGGACTGACTCATCCCGCCACCTCGAGCGGCTACTGGGCCATCGCCTCGAGTTCGGTGGGCGTTGCTGGTTCCGCCCCCTTGGGAAGCAGCCAAAGTGACGTGAAGACTGCTTGTGGACGTTCGGTCCCTCGGACGTTGTCAGTCGAGAAGGGGTGGGACCCTCTTTTCTCGCGATAACACGAGCGATATCATGGGTGTGTGGAGGAGCGTTCGTTTTCGGAGCGGCTGAAGCTGCGGCGGACAGCGGCCGGGTTGACCCAGCGTCAACTGGCCGAGTTGTCCGGAGTGAAGCAACCCTTGATCGCCGCGATCGAGCGAGGCACGAGGGCGCCGTCCGACGCCGCAAGGAGCGCCTTGGAGCACGCACTTCGGGTGCGGCCCTCAGCGCTCCTGCGCGCCAGGCGTGACGAGGTGTTGGCTGCCCTCGCGAGGATCGGGGCCAAGGACCCCCGGGTGTTCGGCTCGGTGGCACGGGGCGAGGATGACCCGGGTTCGGACCTCGACTTGCTGGTCACCTTCCCGCCCGATGCGGACATCGTGACGTTGCTGACCCTGGAGGAGGAATTGGCCAACATCCTCACCGTTCCGGTCGACGTGGTGTCGTCAGGTAGTTCGGGACGCGTCCTTGACCGCGCTCGCGTTGAGGCGGTGCCGCTGTGACGGGCCCGGCGGAGGGATCCACGGCCCGCACCGGTGAGGCCGGGGCCGATCGGGACGGGTGGGTCGAGCGGCGCCTGGCGGATCTGGCGGGGTTCGTGCGAGAAGCCGAGTACCTGACCGGCAAGGGACGGGAGGCCTACCTCGCGGATTCGAGGGACGGGGCTCTGTTGCGCAATGCCGGCGAACGGATCCTGATCAAGGTCGCGACCGTCGCCGAGAAGCTGCCTCAAGCATTCAAGGACGCGCATCCCGGCGTGGACTGGCGAGGGATCAACCGAATGCGGAACCTGGTTGCCCACCAGTGCGACAGGGTCAGCCAGGACCTGGTGTGGGCGGCCCTCAGCGTCCGCATCCCCGAACTCGGCTCACGACTGTCCCAGAACTGAGCCACCACGTTGCAGAAGGCCCAAACGCACTGTTTTGCCGCTGCCAGTGCGTGCAACAAGTCGGCGCAGCCCTGCGTTCCTCCCGCTGGGGTCGTCGCGGGGTACAGGGGCGGGCCAAGCTCCGCGTTGAGCTGTCGAGTCGTCACCACCGGGGTGCGATCACACGTGTTCGGTCGCAGGACCTGAGGGATGGTGTCAGATTGGTTGGCGTCCGCGCTGGACGGATATCCACCTGTTTGCCGAAGGCCTGCGCGGGACTGCCCGAGCCAGGGAGGGCGGAGAGCCGTCATGCGACGACGCTCGCCGCAGCTCGTGTGGACGGTCGTGCCCAGGATCGGACGTGGATGATTGCGGCACGGTCACCGAGAACACGGCGTCGGCGGGTGAAGAGCCCATGCGTCGGGCGCCAACTGGGCCATGATGTGCTGGAGTCGAACCAGTGGATCAAGCGAGTCCTCGATCAGGAGGAACATCCTCAACCCTTGCCGCGATCCTCGGCGCCGGAACGGAGCACGACATGACCACGCACTTCTCGTCCCCCGCCATCACCCACGAAACCGCTGCCCGCGCCGTTGCGCTGACCATGGAGGCGGGCGAGCGCGCCGGACTCCGACTGGTCGTGACCGTCGCGGACCCCGCGATGGCGATGGTCTCCTTCGGCCGTGCTGATGGCGCGACCCCCCACAGTGCGGAGACCAGCCGGCGGAAGGCCGCCACCGCTGCGTCCACGCGTAGGCCCACCGCGGCAATGGCGGCGGAGCTTGCGATCGCTCTGGAGCACGGAAGTGGCGGTCTGCTGACGAGCATCAAGGGTGGCGTGCCACTCGTGTTCGGCGGCGTGCACGTCGGCGGGCTGGGTGTCGCGGGCGGGCGTCCCGACGAGGACGCCGCCATCGCCGAGGAGGTGCTGCGAGCGCTGGGGGCGGACCCGGTGGTCGGGTAGCGTGCCGTTGCCCGCCCGTGCTGCCCCCCCGATCACCCCTACTCTGCTGCCGGCGAGGACATGTTGTCGCTGACCCCGTGCCTCCATTGGCTCCGATCAGGACCGCCGCCGACAGGCGGGGCGGCATGTTCTGGGCCATCGTCTCGAGTTCGGTGGGCATCGCCGAGTCAGCATGAGGCGCATCCTCCTTGACAGGGTGCATCGCTGGTTGCACGGCCGTGCAATAAGCGTGCAATAAGCCTGAATCCACCGGCGGGGTAGCGGCGCGTTAATCGAGGAAGTGCCCTTTGGTAAGGGAGAATGGGACTTGTCTAAGGTTCCGTGGCTCCCGCCAGAAGGGCACTTCGCAGATGCAACTTTCTCA
>WBZS01001548.1_pt1 | contig 17748 bp, 20 predicted proteins | sample 5204201 | NCBI WGS metagenome assembly WBZS01 (sample SAMN12344357, study PRJNA552823) | activated sludge metagenome | biome: Activated sludge suspended growth; feature: Nitrification reactor; material: Wastewater; isolation source: activated sludge from nitrification reactor of wastewater...
ACGGCATGGGTCGTGAGAATGTCTTTCCCGACGAGATGGACATTGGCCGGCCAAAAACCATGCCCCACCGATTTCTCACGAGGCAGATACTCCAACGCAGAAACGTAATTGACCAGTGCATCGAACCAGACGTAGGTCACGTAGTCCGTATCGAAGGGGAGTTCGATGCCCCACGAAAGTCTGGACTTTGGTCTGGAGATCGACAGGTCGCTGAGTTTCTGGGTTTGCAAGAATCCGAGGACTTCATTCCGTCGCGACTCAGGACGAATGAACCGATCGTGTTTCTTGATGTGGTCGATGAGCCGGTCCTGATATTGCCCCATTTTGAAAAAATAATTGTGCTCGCTGAGCTTTTCGACGGGGCGTTTGCAGTCCGGACAGAGACCGTCAGGGACATCCTTTTCCGTCCAGAACCGCTCATCGAATGTGCAATACCAGCCTGAGTAGTCGGCTTTATGGATCAGTTGCTTGTCGAAGAGCTCTTGCAGGTATCGCTGGACGACTTGCTTATGCTGCGTGTCGGTCGTTCTGATGAACGCGTCATTCGAGATGTTCAGCCTCTTCCACAGGCTCTCAAATTGCGGCGCCAATTTGTCGCAGTGCGTTTGCGGATCAATGCCGGCTTTCGCAGCAGCCTGTTGCACTTTCTGTCCATGTTCATCGAGCCCGGTGAGAAAGAAGACCTCCCGCCCGCGTAGTCGCCAGTAGCGTGCCAGGACGTCAGCCGCAACGGTGGTATAGGCATGCCCGATATGCGGGACGTCATTGACGTAGTAAATTGGAGTGGTGAGGTAGAATCTATTGCTTTTCGACATAAGCAAGGCAAGATATCAGGTTGGCGCCGTCTTTGGCTAGGTCGGTGAACCGACTGGGACAAGCCCGAGTGCCTCACGGAGGCGAAGAAACGTTGTCTCTAACGCCATTTGTACGTTCAAGTGCCGCGTGGCTTGCTGTGCGTGTTTCTCAATGTCGTTCAAGAGAGTCAGGAGGAGGTCAATGTTCGCTCGGTCGGCGAATCGCTGCAATTGGGGGAGTTGATCGAGATGAAGGATCTGGTCTCGATCTCCATCCACAAGGACAATCACCAGGTCGCGGATCCATCGCGTCAACCAGCTTAAGGTCTCCGCTCCTCGGTCTGATTTGGCCAAGGTTTCCGACGCAGAGAGGATGGTGGTGCTGGAGGTCAATGATTCGGGTTTCACCAATGTCAGGCACTCTTGTTGGCGCGCGCGAACCTCTGTCACGTTCGTGGTGAGTGCTTCTCCGATGCGGCTGTCGGTGAGCAGCGCCAGGAATCGAGCGTCATCGGGTGGAAGCTCCCGCTTAAGAATCAGTGCAGCCTCCACTTGTGTTCGAGCCGGTGAGGTAAAGCGAAGCGCCTGGCAGCGTGACCGAATGGTGATGGGGAGTGCGTGGAGCCGACTGGTGACCAGGACAAAGAGACTATGGCCTGGAGGTTCCTCCAATGTTTTGAGCAGGGCATTGGCCGCACCGATGGTCATTCGATCCGCATTGTCAATCAGGCAGATCTTCTGCTCACCGACGAGGGGTCGGTAGATGAACTGCTGTTCGAGTTCTCGGATCTGCTCAATTTTGATTTGTGGTGTCGCCGCTTCCGCATCGGGTTCGATGACAAAATAATCGGGATGCGTGTGAGCTGCGACCTGCAAGCAAGAGCGGCATTGACCGCAACTGTCCGGGGTCTCTGTGAGAACTGGGCGGTCACAATTCAGGACCTGCGCCAGCCTCACGGCGGTCATACGTTTGCCAATGTGGGCATCGCCGTGAAAGAGGTAGGCATGAGCGAGTCTCTTATTGGTGAGACTGGCCTGGAGTAGGGCGATGGATTGCTCATGGCCTGTGATATCTGTAAACGGCATAGACTACCGCCGCCGCAACTGTTGTATGCGGCGAGTGTTGAGCCAACGTGTGATGACTTCCTCCACGTTCTGTTGGACGGACTCTAGAGGAAGAGAGGCATCAAAGACAATCATACGCCGGGGCTCTTTTCGGGCGAGGGTCCGAAATCCAGCTCGTACCTTCTCGTGGAATTGTGTCGCTTCTCGATCAAGACGATTTTGGGAAGAGCGTTGGCTTCGGCGTCGCGTCAGTCCGATATGGACCGGCACGTCGAAGAGCAGAGTCAGATGCGGAACAAGTTTTCCGGTTGCCCACTTATTCATGGTACGCAAGGTTCGGAGGTCCAATCCACGACCATAGCCTTGATAGGCCATGGTCGAGTCCGAGAAGCGGTCGCACACGACGATTATCCCCTGTTGCAGTGCTGGCTTGATCACATGATCGACATGTTGGCGCCTGGCTGCAAGGATGAGCCACGCCTCGGTTTCCGGGGCAAGGGTTTCCGAGGAATGGTCGAGCAGGAGACTGCGTAATCGTTCAGCGAGAAGTGTTCCTCCCGGCTCTCGGGTGTGGAGGACGCGCCGGCCCTGCGCTGTCAGCCAGTCACACAGCCTGCGGGCCTGCGTCGTTTTGCCGCTTCCTTCCCCGCCTTCCAGCGTGACGAAGATACCGGATGGTTTTTGTGTGGCAGGGCTCATCGATATTTTTCTTCGCACGCGTTTTTGAAAGTGGATCCTAAGTCAGGTTGCGGGGAATAGCAAGATGGAATCTATTCAGGGATCCGTCTCGTTTGTGTGTGTAACCCATTGAAATTAACAAGAAAACGCTTGCGACGTTTGTTCGGTACTCTGTAAGATGAATCACGGATCGTTCTCCCATGAGGATGGGCTGATTTTCTTATGCTTAAGACGGCTTTGAGGCGATATTTTCTGACAGGACTCCTGCTTGTCACCCCTATTTGGGGCACGATTCTCGTTCTGAAAACTCTGTTTGTAGCACTGGACGGTATCTTGGGCGATGCGATGGCTGAGCTGGTGCCCGATCACTATATTCCCGGGCTCGGGATCGTGACCTTGGTGTTGCTGATTTTCTTGGTTGGGTTGTTTGCGGCCAATTTCATAGGACGCCAGATCGTCAGTCACTGGGAGGATTGGCTCAATCGGTTACCCCTTGTCCGGGGAATTTACTCGACCTTGAAGTCCATGATGGATATTCTCTCGTTTTCGGAGCGAGGGTCATACCGGCGTGTGGTCTTGATCCAGTTTCCCAAGAATGGTCATTATTGTTTTGCCTTCGTGACGGGTATGACGAAAGGTGAGACGACGGCTTTGGGGGAAGATACATTGATCCATGTGTATGTGCCGACTTCTCCCAACCCCACGTCGGGCTATTTTCTGCTGGTACCAGAACGGGAGGTCACGTCGGTTGATATCAGTATTGAAGAGGCGATGAAGCTGATTGTATCCGGTGGGTTGTACACACCGACCGGCGCCATGGCCTCAGCGTTGGCGGAGGCGAAGTGGAGTCAGATTAAACAGCCGGATGTTGGCGTGCCGATCGGATAAATCAAATTCCCCGATGATTCCTTTGAGAAACGCTCATTATGAGGAGTATGCAGCGCATGACATCAATGGCTGATCAGCAGGCAATGGATTCCCCTATCGCCGGTCTTGGGGTGATCGTGATGGCAGCTGGGTTGGGTAAGCGAATGAAGTCCAACCATGTCAAAGTGTTGCATCAGGTTGCGGGGAAGCCGATGGTGCAGTACGCGGTGGATGTGGCGCTTCGAGTGGCAGGTCAGCGAATCGCGGTCGTCGTTGGGCATCAAGCGGAAAAGGTTCGGCGGATCATTGAGGCGGGGATCACCGGCACGCCAGGAGCACAGGCGGTGCGTATCGTCGAACAGGCGCAACAGCTGGGGACCGGCCATGCGGTCATGCAAAGCCGTTCCGTGTTCTCTCAAGAGGGTACAGCGGGTCCTGTACACTATCTTATTCTAAACGGTGATACCCCCTTGTTGAAGGAATCCACCGTGCGCGAGCTTCTCACTGTTCATCAACGAGAGGGGGCAACCGTCACCATTCTGACGGCGATCTTGGATGATCCCAGTGGCTACGGGCGGGTGATTCGTCGTCAAGCAAGCCAGGGGGGGCAAGCGCATTCGTCCCTGGACGTGCTGAAGATTATTGAAGATCGAGATGCCACTCCGACAGAGCGTGCGACCAAGGAAATCAATGTGGGTACGTATGTAGTGTCCGGAGCGTTTCTCTTTGAGGCGCTCGATAAGCTGGAGCCCGACAATGCGCAGGGTGAATACTACCTGACGGATATCGTGCGGATGGCGGTTTCACAAGGGCAGCGTGTGGCTGCGGTGACGCTTCAGAACCCCGATGAAGGGTTAGGGGTCAACACCAGGCAGCAGCTGGCAGCGGCAGAGCAGGTCGTCCGGCACCAGATTCGTGAACGTTGGCTGGATGCCGGCGTGACAATGCGAGACCCAGGTTCCGTGTGGATTGATGCAGACGTCACGATCGGCAAGGATACGGTCCTGTACCCCCACGTCGTACTCGAAGGGAACACGGTGATTGGTGAGGAGACCACGATTCGCTCAGGGGTTCGGATCACCGATTGTATGATCGGCAATCATGTTGAGCTGTTAGATTCCTCTGTTCTCAGTCAATCGCGTGTTGATGATGAGGCACATGTGGGACCGTTTGTTCATCTTCGTCCTGGCGTGGTGGTGAGGCGACGAGCGAAAGTCGGAAATTTTGTCGAAATGAAAAAGACCGAGTTGGGCGAGGGGTCCAAAGCCAATCATCTCAGTTACTTGGGAGATGCCACGATTGCTGAAGGAGTGAATATCGGTGCCGGTACGATCACCTGTAACTATGATGGCCAGAAAAAGCATCACACGGTGATTGGGAAGAATGTATTTCTGGGGAGTGATACTCAGCTTGTTGCGCCGGTGACGATCGGGGAGGGCGCAGTGATCGCCGCAGGGACGACCGTCACACAGAATGTGCCGGCCGATTCACTGGCGATCGCTCGGGTTCCTCAGACCAATCGAATGGGATGGGTGGCCAAACGACGGGCCTTGTTGGAAAGGACTGCACCCAGTGTAGTTTCCGTCAAGACCCCTGCGAAGCAGGTAAGGGCAAAAAAACAGAACACTGCGGCGAAGTCCAAGAAAAGGGCTGGACGGTCATCGAAGGGCTGATCGCGGAACGATAGCGGCGCGTAGTTGTCTGCCAACCATTTAAAGCCGAGGTATTGTCATGTGTGGAATCATTGGATATGTCGGCAACCAGGAAGCCGTGCCGATTCTTATAGGAGGATTATCCAAGTTAGAGTACCGCGGCTACGATTCATCGGGGGTGGCCGTCTTACAGGGAGAGAAAATCGCCGTCAAGCGGAGTGTGGGCAAGCTAGTGAATCTTCAGAATGCTCTCAAGGCCAATGGGCTCACGGGAACGGTTGGAATCGGCCATACTCGGTGGGCGACGCACGGCAAGCCCTCGGAGCAGAATGCCCATCCGCATCGATCTAAGGGCTGCGTGTTGGTGCACAACGGAATTATTGAAAACTATCAGCAGCTGAAACAGCAGCTCGAGAAGGACGGTTATAAGTTTGTCTCAGAGACCGATACGGAGGTCGTCGCCCATTTGATCGATAAATATCTTCAGAAAGGCAATAAGCTGGCCGATGCTGTGCGTTTGGCGACAAAAGACGTGAAAGGCAGTTATGCGCTGGCGGTGATGTCGGAGCGGGAGCCGGGAACCTTGATTGCTGCACGGTCAGGCTGTCCGTTGGTCGTCGGTCGGACGGCGCATGCATCCTATATCGCCTCGGATGTCATGGCTATGCTGGCGCATACGCGGGAAGTGACCTATCTCGAAGAGGGGGACGTGGCGGTCGTTACCCAAGATGATGTGCAACTGACCGATTTCGATGGGCAGACTGTCTCGCGAAAGGCGTCGAAGATCACATGGGATGCGGCTGCAGCGGAGAAGAGCGGCTATCCGCACTTCATGCTGAAAGAGATTCATGAACAGCCGCAGACCATTTTGGATACCATGCGAGGGCGGTATTCCTATGAGACGGGAGAGGCGGATCTCCCGGACATTGGGTTGACCCCGAAAGAATTCGCGTCTTTGGAGCGGATCTGGATCGTGGCTTGTGGAACGTCCTGGCATGCCGGTCAGGTCGGGAAGTATCTTTTTGAGGAAATGGTCCGGGCGCCGGTTCAGGTGGATATTGGCAGCGAGTTTCGCTATCGTGATCCGCTTGTCGGTAAGAAGGATTTGTTTATTACGATCTCCCAATCCGGCGAGACGGCCGATACGCTTGCCGCTGCACGAGAGGCCAAGGCCAAGGGGGCGCGTGTCGTATCCATTGTGAACGTGGTTGGGAGCACGTTGGCCCGTGAGTCGGATGGAGTTCTGTATACCCATTGCGGGCCGGAGATCGGCGTGGCCTCGACGAAGGCGTTCACTGCGCAGCTCACGGCGCTCTATCTCCTGGCCTTGCATTTCGCGCGAGTTCGTAATGTGATGAAGGTAGCGGATGGTCAGGCCTGGCTTGATCGGCTCGTGCGGTTGCCGGTCCTGGTTGAGAGTGTGCTGCAGCGGGAAGCTGAAATCGTGGCGATTGCCAAGCGCTACTACAAGAAGCGGAATTTTCTCTTCTTGGGGCGCGGAATCAATTATCCGATCGCGCTGGAAGGCGCACTGAAACTCAAAGAAATTTCCTACATTCATGCCGAAGGCTATGCGGCAGGTGAGATGAAGCATGGCCCGATTGCATTGATCGACAAGGATATGCCGGTTGTGGTGTTGGCGCCTCGCGATCGACTGTATGACAAAACAGTGAGCAATCTCATGGAGGTCAAGGCGCGACATGCCCCCGTGATCGCATTCGTGGCTGAAGGAGAGCGAGAACTCGGGAAGATCGCAGATGCAGTATTCACGGTGCCGGATACCCATGCACTGATCTCTCCGATGTTGTTTACGATTCCGCTTCAGCTCCTGGCGTACCATATTGCCGTGTTGCGAGGTGCGGATGTGGATCAGCCGAGGAATCTCGCGAAAAGCGTGACGGTGGAATGAGGTGTGAAGGCAGGTCCCTCTGCTCGTTCAACGCGCGGCCTCAGAAGGCCCTCGTTGAATGTGCGCAATAAGGGACCCTACCTTCACGTCTCATAGGGGAAAGGGAAAGAAGAGTGGAGATCACGCAGCAGGATGTCGAAAAAGTGGCGCAGCTAGCCAGGTTAGCCGTGACGGCTGCTGAAAAGGAAACATTCGCCAAACAGTTGACTCAAATTCTTACCCATGTCGACAAGTTGAAGCAATATGACACCACCGGCATTGAACCGACGGCGACCGTTACCGGGCAAGTGAATGTGTTCAGAGAGGATCTTGTGCGTCTCTCGTTGCCGGTGGAAAAAGCCTTGGCTAATGCGCCGGAACGTGAATCGGATGGCTTTGTCGTTCCCAAAATCATCGAGGAGCGTTAACCGTCCATGACCGTCTCATCCGTAACCATTCTGGATGAGATATATGACAATCGACGAAGGACGAGGCAATACATGTTTCGACAAATGTTACGTTCAAAGATTCACCGTGCGACGGTGACTGGAGCCCACCTCGAGTACGAAGGAAGTTTGACGATCGATCAAGACTTGATGGAGGCGGCAGGCATTCTGCCGTACGAGGCTATTGTCTGCTCAAATCTGAATAACGGCGAACGATTCATGACCTATGCCATTAACGGGGCACGAGGAAAGGGAGAAATTATTCTCAACGGCCCCACAGCCAGGAAAGCGGCAGTTGGGGACCAAATCATCATCTTTTGTTACGAGTATTATGGTGAAGAAGAAATCAAGAAGCACGTGCCCAAGATTGTGCGCGTGAATGAGAAAAATCGAATTGTGACGGGGAGCTAACCAACTCGACCACGGCACTGGATGCCGGTGTCGGTTTGTTGCGCGAATACCCGTTGGTCATGAGCATGTCATGTCTCTCCAAAAACTAGGTCTCGTTGAGCTTCATAAGAAATTCACGGCAGGGGAAGTGACCGCGACGGAGATCGTGCGTGCCTATTTTCTCCGAATCAGTCAGGTGGAACCGAAGGTGAAGGCCTTCGTCACTCAAACGAAAGAGGCTGCCTATCAGCAGGCGGAGTGTTTGGATCACAAGCTCAAAGTGTGGAGAAAGACGCATCCGCTGACAGGGATGCCGCTCGCAGTGAAGGATAACATCTGCACAGATGGTGTGCCGACGACCTGCAGTTCTCGAATGTTACAAAGTTTTGTTCCACCATACGATGCGACGGTCGTTTCGAGGCTGCGCTCGGAGGAGTACATCTTGGTGGGCAAGACCAATCTGGATGAGTTCGCCATGGGGTCATCGACAGAGAACTCTGCATTTGGCCCCAGCCGAAATCCGTGGAACCTTCACTGTGTGCCGGGAGGATCGAGTGGAGGATCGGCAGCGGCGGTGGCTGCGGAAGAATGTGTGGCGGCACTTGGGTCTGACACCGGGGGGTCAATCAGGCAGCCGGCTGCATTCTGCGGCGTGGTGGGGGTGAAGCCGACGTACGGACGTGTGTCACGGTATGGTCTTGTGGCGTTTGCCTCGTCGCTCGATCAGATTGGGCCGATCACACGCAATGTGCCTGATGCGGCGTTTCTTCTCCAAGCCATTGCCGGCCATGATCCGATGGATTCCACCTCGGTTGATCGTCCGGTACCGGACTACGTGAAAGCGTTACAGAAGCGTGACCTCAAAAATCTAAAGGTCGGTGTGCCGGTTGAATTTTTCACCGAGGGACTTGATCCAGAGGTCGAGCAGGCCGTCCGAGCCGCCATCGGGGAGTTAAAGCACCTTGGCGCCGAGATCAAGGAGATCCGTCTACCCAGAACTGATGCTGCAGTGGCGGTTTATTACGTGATTGCAACAGCGGAGGCTAGCTCAAATCTTGCCCGATTCGACGGCGTGAAGTTTGGGTTCCGTGCCAAGGAGACGAAAGACCTGCTCGAACTGTATATGAGAACGAGGCAGGAAGGGTTCGGGCCGGAAGTCAAACGTCGAATTATGCTTGGTACGTATGTTCTCAGCGCAGGATATTATGACGCCTACTATGGGAAGGCGCAGGCTGTACGCACGTTAGTCTGTCAGGATTTCGACGCCGCATTTAAGGAGGTAGACCTCATTATCACTCCGGCAACGCCGACACCGGCCTTCAAGCTTGGCGAGAAAAGCGAAGATCCGTTGCAGATGTATCTGTCAGATATTTTCACGATCTCGGTGAATCTGGCAGGGTTGCCGGCGATCGCGCTGCCTTGTGGATTCACCAAGGCAGGGCTTCCGATCGGGCTCCAACTGATTGGGCGGGCGTTTGAAGAAGACCTGATGCTCCGTGCCGCACACGCCTATGAGCAATCCACAGCCTGGCATCGCCAGAAGCCAAATCTACGGTAAGACGAAGGCGATAAAAAGAAATGGGGTCATGAGTGAGATGGACGCAATGACTGACCAGAAGGAGAGGCAACTATGACGATCGTTGAAATTGCGGCACTCCTCGTCGCCGTCGTATTTGCAGTGCTGGTTGGATATCTCGTGCCTGTTTTGATGCAGATTCGAAAGACCGTTGCCGAGTCCGAACAACTGCTGGCCAAGATGAATACGGAGTTGCCGGCTCTTGTGGCTGAATTGCGTGCGGTGAGCCAAAACCTCAATGACGTGACGAGTCAGGCACGTGAGGGTGTTGAGCATGCATCGGTCTTGCTGCACGCCGTAGGCGAGGTTGGTGAATCGGTGCGGCAAGTGCATACTGTTGTCTGCGGTTCAGGCGGAACGCTATTGAGCAATGTGGCGAGTATGGTTGCCGGCGTCAAGGCCGCAACTCACGTCGTACGGGAACGCATGAAACATGAGGGAGGGACACACAATGGCGGATGAACGGGGAGCTTCAACGGCGGTGTTGTTGGCGTTTCTCAGCGGTGCGGCCATGGGTGCGGTGATGGGACTATTGCTGGCGCCCCAAACGGGCAGTGAGTCGCGTGACCGACTGCGAGGGTATGCCCGTCGTGCCGAAACCGATTTGCGAGATCTCGCCGGTCGGGCTGGTGAGGTGTTTGAAGAAGCCGTCGATCAGGGCAGGGAGTTCGTCGAGTCGAAACGGTCGGTGCTGCGGGATGCCTTCGATGCCGGACGTGAGGCGATGAAACGCGAACGAGGGCATGTCCAAGATGAGGGAGCGGAGCGCGGATGATGTTTGAGGTGGTGATCGGGGTGGAGGTCCATGCACAACTGCGGACCAACTCCAAAATGTTCTGCGGGTGCGGTACGACCTTCGGGCTCTCCGCTAACAACCAGACTTGTCCTGTCTGTCTTGGTCTCCCAGGCAGCTTGCCTGTGATCAATCGAACGGCGATCGAAATGGCGGTTCGTGCCGGATTGGCGTTGAACTGTACGATCACGGCGAACAATCGATTCGCAAGAAAGAACTATTTCTACCCGGATTTGCCCAAGGGGTACCAGATTTCTCAATACGAGGATCCGATCTGCCAGTATGGCTGGATTGAGGTCGTTGTCGGGACGGTCACAAAACGAGTTCGAATTCGACGAGCGCACTTGGAAGAAGACGCGGGGAAAAATGTACACGGAGCTGGGACGGCGGGAAGCCGTGTGGATTTGAATCGTGCGGGCACACCGCTGCTGGAGATCGTGACGGAACCGGATATGAGTTCAGCGGATGAGGTGGTAGCCTATCTGAAAGGGTTGCGCGATGTGCTGATGTATCTGGATGTGTGCGACGGGAACATGGAAGAAGGGAGTTTCCGTTGCGAGCCAAACTTGTCATTGCGTCCGGTTGGCCAGCGGGAGTTCGGGACGAAGGTTGAGCTCAAGAATATCAATTCCTTTAAATATGTGAAGGATGCGGTTGAGTATGAAATCAAACGGCAGACCAAGGTCCTGAATGAGGGAGGCAAGATTTATCAGGAGACCAGGCTTTGGAACATTGATCGGGGTGAAACGGCAGTGATGCGCTCTAAAGAGGAGGCCCATGACTATCGATACTTCCCTGATCCGGATTTAGTACCGCTGCAGTTGAATGAGGACTGGATCGAGGGATTTCGATCGTCATTGCCGGAATTGCCAGCCGTGCGTACCCGTCGATTTATCACCGAGTATGGTCTTCCAGAGTACGATGCGGGCGTGATCACGACATCGAAAGACATGGCGGACTACTTTGAGTCCTGCCTGAAGCTGTTCAAGGATCCTAAAACCGTGAGTAATTGGGTGATGGGGGAATTAACCAGAGAATTGAATAACTCTGGGACCGATATCGCCGTGTCGCCGGTCTCGCCTGATCGACTTGTCGATCTGTTGACGATGGTGGATAAAGAGGTGATCAGCCTAAAAGTCGCCCGTGAGATTTTTCCAGAGCTCTATCGTAGCGGCAAGACCCCGCAACAGATTGTGCAGGAAAAAGGGTTGACACAGGTCTCAGATGAAGGGGCGTTAAAGAAGATCATCGACGAGGTTTTGAGTAAGAGTCCAGTGCAGGTTGGGCAGTTCAAGGAAGGGAAGCAGCAGGTCTTAGGATTTCTTGTTGGCCAAGTGATGAAGGCAAGTGGGGGGAAGGCGAATCCCGGCAAGGTGAATGAGCTGTTGAAAAACAAGCTGATTGTCTAACTGGAGAGAGGTCAAGCGGTATGAGCGACATTAGAGAAATCAGAGGCAGGCAGATTATCGATTCACGTGGTAATCCGACGGTTGAGGTAGAGGTTACACTCGAAAGTGGAGCGATCGGGCGAGCGGCCGTTCCCTCCGGCGCTTCGACGGGCGAAAAAGAGGCGATCGAGCTGAGGGATGGAGACAAGAAGCGATGGATGGGAAAAGGCGTCTCCAAAGCGGTTGCGAATATCAGTAAGGTCATTGCTCCTGAACTGCTGGGGAAGGATGCGTTCGATCAAGCCGGGATTGATCGAGCCATGATTGCGTTGGATGGGACCAAGACAAAAGGTAAGCTGGGCGCCAATGCGATTCTGGGTGTGTCCTTAGCCGTGGCGAAAGCGTCGGCTATTGAGACCGGGCAACCCCTCTACCGGTATTTAGGTGGGACGAATGCGCGTGTGCTCCCTGTGCCGCTTATGAACATCATCAACGGGGGCGCCCATGCCGACAATCGGCTGGACCTTCAAGAGTTTATGATCATGCCGGTGGGGGCTAGCCGATTCAGCGACGCGCTTCGCATGGCCACCGAGGTCTTTCACTCGTTGAAGGCGCTCTTGAAGAAGAAGGGCCTCAATACTGCAGTGGGAGATGAGGGGGGATTTGCTCCCGATCTGCAATCGAACGAGGAAGCACTGAGTCTCATATCGGAGGCGATTGAAGCGGCGGGCTATCAGGTCGGGCGGGATATCGCGATGGCGTTAGACTGTGCCGCCAGTGAACTCTACGAGAAGGGACGGTACATCCTTGAAGCAGAAAAGAATCCGGAACGTTCATCGGAAGACATGGTCAGTTACTATGGCAAACTGCTCGATCGCTATCCCATTCTTTCCATTGAAGACGGGTTGAGTGAGCTGGACTGGAAGGGCTGGAAATTGCTCACGGAAAAGCTCGGGAAGCGGGTCCAGCTTGTCGGCGACGACATCTTTGTGACGAATGTTGAGATCTTTTCAGAGGGCATTAGGGAGGGGATTGGAAATTCAATTCTGATTAAACTGAATCAGATCGGAACATTGACGGAGACGTTGGATGCCATTGAACTCGCAAAGCGATCGGGTTATACGGCCATCATTTCGCACCGCTCCGGGGAAACAGAGGACACGACCATCGCGGACGTGGCCGTCGCGACGAACAGCGGGTTGATCAAGACCGGGTCCCTCTCTCGAACGGATCGTGTGGCAAAATACAATCAGCTGCTTCGAATTGAGGAAGAATTGGGAGCTGCGGCAATCTACCGTGGTCGAGAGTCCGTGCCTGCGCGGAGTTAGCTTGTTCTGTAGTCATGGTCGGGATTAATTGATGATGGTTATTAAACAAAATCGTGGTCGGGACTGGCTGGAGTGGCAGCGACGTCTGTTCACTCTTGCCCAGGTGGGCGGAGTGATCGGGGTTCTTTGGCTGGGGGTCGCACTCTTCTATGGAGAAATGGGACTTTCACGGTATCTCACGATGCGGGATTACGCCAAGAATTTGGAGCAAGAGTTGTCGGCATTACGCAAAGAAAATGTCACCTTGCAGTACGATATTCTGCGTCTCCAGCATGATCCAACCAAGATCGAACAATTAGCCCGTGAGCAGTTAGGCTATGTGCGGAAAGGTGAGACAGTGTATCAATTCATCCCAGGTTCAGAGAAACAACAGGAGCCTTCCTCAAAGCCATGAAGTCCGGAACGGTTGCCATCATTGGACGATCCAACGTGGGTAAGTCGACTCTACTGAATCGTCTGCTCGGCGAAAAAATTTCGATTGTCTCGAGTAAGCCGCAAACGACCAGGACTCGGGTGATGGGTATTGTGCACGCGGAAGGGGCGCAAATCGCCTTTCTCGACACACCGGGATTGCATAAGCCTGACCATTTGTTGAATCGGCGGATGGTTCGCGCGGCGGTGGAAACGCTGGACGATGCGGACGTGTTTTACATGCTCATGGAGGCGACAAGCCGTCCAGGTCCCGGAGATTTGTCTGCCATCAAATACATGAAAGAAGCCTTGGCAAAGCAGCCGAGGCCGGTAATCTTAGTCATGACCAAAATCGATCTGGTGAATAAGCATAAGATGCTTCCTGTTCTTGACCAATATGCCAAGCTGTTTGCTTGGACGGAAGTGGTGCCGGTGTCTGCTCAGGGCAACGATAATGTGGAGCGATTGCTTGCCGTGACGGTTCCGTACCTTCCGTCAGGGGAAGGACTGTACGGCGAGGATGTTGTGACAGATCAGACGATGAGAACGTTGGCGGCCGAAATGATTCGTGAGAAGGTCATCCAGGCGACCGAGGATGAAGTCCCATATGCGACGGCGGTAGAGATCGATGAATTTGTTGAAGAGGGAAGACTCGCGAAGATTCGGGCGTCGATTATGGTTGAACGCGAGACACAGAAAGGCATCTTGATCGGAAAGCACGGGGAGCGGTTGAAAACAATCGGGACCCAAGCCCGATTGGACATGGAGAAGATTTTTGGGATGAAAGTGTTTCTTGAGCTGTGGGTGAAAGTCAGAAAAGACTGGCGCGAGGATGAGCAGGCTCTTGTGGAGTTGGGCTACTAACCGTTGGTGAAAACTTGATGTTGATGGTTCCCGGTATGCATTCGTACCCGAAAGTGGATGGCATCTCTATGCTGCAGCATTTCAAACAGCCTTCCCAATAAGGCCGTAGGTAGCGAAGACGAAGTATCTGCTTTGTGTAGTCCAGTGAGCGGTTAGCCTGCTCCATGCGACGCCACCGGAGCAAGTCTCAAGATCCCGCGCAACAATCATGCAGCCAACCGACCGACCAACGGAACCACGCCTTCCGGAACAACGTCCTCGTCCCGCTGATCGTGATATTCTGCGCGAAGTCCTTCGTGATCAGACCGAGCGAGGGCAGACAAAATCAGATATCGTCATTCAATCCGTGCAGAAGCTCCTGCGTCGGGGAGCGATCACGAACCTATCAAAAATGTTAGGGCGCATGCACCCAGCGGATATTGCTAAGGCAGTGACCCATCTCTCCTCGCCGAAGGAAAAACGGGAAATTTTCGAGCTGGTTCGTGGCGAAAGAAAGCGCGGACAGGTGCTGAGCGAGCTGGACGGGGAGAGTATTCAACAGGTGCTCGCCGATCTGCTTCACTCCGATATTGCCTGGCTCCTGAAGGATCTCGGCCCTGACGACGTTGCCTATATTCTTGGGTTCCTCCCGGAGGAACGGAGTAAGGAAGTGTTAGCGCTGATGAAGACGGAGGATTCGACTGAAGTGGCCGACATTCTCCGATACCCCAAAGATACGGCCGGCGCCATCATGACCACGGAATTCTTTTCCCTGCCGGAGGACGCCACGGCGCAGGAGGCCATCCGCCGGTTGCAACAGGCCACTGATGCGGAAATGGTGTTCTATATCTACGTGACGGATAAGGATGATCGCCTGGTTGGTGTGCTTTCGCTTCGGCAACTTCTCACGGTGCCTCCCACGACTCCGCTGAAGAACATCATGACGCGGGAGGCGATGAGCGTCAGTATTGATATGGATCAAGAAGAGGTGGCGAGGCAAGTGGCCAATTATAATTTGTTGGCCATTCCGGTCGTGGAGCGAGACGGGAAGCTCGTGGGGATTATCACGGTTGATGACGTGGTCGATGTCATCCGTGAAGAAGCGACCGAGGATATGCTGAAGATGGCCGGTGCTATTGAAGAAGATACGGCTTCGAAGTCATCGAGCATTGCGTCAGCCAGACTCCGATTGCCGTGGTTATTTACTAACCTTGTAGGGAGTCTGCTGTCTGGCGCAATCCTTTGGTATTTCCGTTATACAATTCAAGAAGTTGTGGCAATTGTGAGTTTTATTCCCGTCATTGCCGCGATGGGTGGTAATGTCGGCTTGCAATCATCAACGTTGATTATTCGTGGATTGGCCACCGGTTCCGTTGAGCTCACCCATGTCTGGCCGGTGTTTTTTCGTGAGGCGAAGGTCGGGTTAGTAATGGGGTTGGCATGCGGAGTGACGTTGACGCTGGTTGCGTGGGTCTTGCATCAAGGGTTTCTGGGGATGGTCGTGGGCGTTTCTCTGATCATCGCTTTTTTTGTGTCGACCAGTATGGCGACGATTATGCCAATCCTGTTGAAACGCCTGGGAGTAGATCCTGCCGTCGCGGCCGGCCCTTTTGTGACCACAGCGAATGATATCACGGGGATTTCGATTTATTTAACGTTGGCCACGATATTCTTGGAGTATCTCCGATGACACAATTCAGCAGGTCATCAGGAGATTGTTGGGCCAGGGATGAGAGGGAGATGTGCCACTCGTAAAGACGACAGCGCTCGTTTTGCGGAGTCGCAAGTGGGGCGATGCCGATCGAATCGTCACATTTTACGCAAAAGAGAAAGGCAAGATTCGAGGGGTGGCTCGTGGTGCACGTCGGCCAAAGAGCCGTTTTGGAGCGGCACTTGAGCCGTTCAGTCTGTGCCGGTTGAATCTCTTCGAAAAAACCGGCGACTCGCTATACCGGATTTCACACGTTGATCTTGTCAGGTCTTCCCAAAAGTTGCGGGAATCTCTCAGTCTGATAGATTCGGCGGCACGGATGGTCAACGTGGTGGCTGCGATTACTCCGGACGGAGATCCAGATCCACTTTTGTTTGATACGCTCGAGCAAGGGCTTGCATCGCTTCACGAGAGTGAAGACCCAACCTTTACGGCGCTACTTTTTCAAATCAGATTGCTGGGTGTCACGGGATTTCGTCCACAGACCGACCATTGTGCTTCATGTGGGAAGACACATTTTGTAGGTGAACCTCACTTTTCTCCGGTCGCAGGAGGGCTTGTATGTGTACCATGCGCTGCGCACCAGCGAGTTCGCTGTGTTGCGCTATCACGCGGCAGCCTCTCATTTCTCCAACAGGCCATTCGTCTTGATCCCATTCTCGTGACACGGTTACGAGCCAGTGGACAAGTGCGGGGAGAAGTGGAGGCGGCGATCGAAGGGTATGTGACGGTTGTGGCCGGTAGGCGGCTCCCATCCGCGAATTTTTTATCGATTACTGTATCCTAAGATGTGATCACAGGAGAGAGGGGTGAGTATGACAGCCGCTGCATTAGAGCCTCGGGATATAGAGTGGCTTGAGAAGGGCGTATTGGGAATTCAATGGAGTGACGGTCATCGGGCAGTTTATCCAGTCCGCTCGCTTCGACAGCATTGTCCCTGTGCAGCCTGCGTCGATGAATGGACGGGGGCGCGCCGCCTTCAGGCCGATGATGTTCCGTTGTTGATCATGCTACAGGATATTCAGCCAGTTGGGCGCTATGCATTTCAATTCAAATGGAGCGATGGCCATGATACGGGAATTTATTCCTACACTTTGTTGAGGGGGTTGTGTCAGTGTGATGCCTGTCAACCGGTTAAACCAATCGAAGTCAAGTCCAGGCGGCTTTTGTGAGGGGAGACTACGACATGGGACACATCGCTAACCGTCTAATGAGCACCACGCTGAGTGTGTTCGTGGGATTCATGCTATTGCTCGGATGCAAAAGTATGCCGACATTGGAGCAGCAAGAGCAGCTGGTTCAAAGAGAAAATCTTGTGCTGGATCAAATCACCAGTAGAGCCGTTGTGAATGCCTGGGGGGGGCCTCCTTTTTACCATAGCGAGTTCGCCTATTTTTTTGTAATGCCAGATTTGAGCCTTATCCCTCGATCCAGGGTAGCCTCGGGTGAGGTGCCGAAGGGATGGAGAGGTGGGGTTCACGCAGGCGAAGGCGTCTACTTTGCCTACCCCGATCGAGGCTGGTTGTTGGTGTTTTTTGATGAGCACCTTGTCTATCGAGAAAAGCTCCAACCCAATGAGTTACGAACATTGGCGAAAGCCTGGGCATATGAAGCTCGATTCAAGACCGGGATTGACGAAGTTTCACGTCCATAAGTTGGCCTTGATTGCCCTGCATGGTGTCAAAAATTTCAGATAGCTTGCACATTGTAATGGTCGCCTCTGAGGCGGTTCCATACGCAAAAACGGGTGGGCTTGCGGATGTTGTGGGGGCCTTGTCCATGGCCCTTACGAAATTGGGGCATCGGGTGACCTTGTTGCTACCGGGCTATCGGACTCGGTTAGCTCGGAAGGACCGTCGGGTCGCTATGCAATTCTCTGTACCTATGGGAGGGACGTCGGCAGATGTGTCCATTGAGG
>WBZS01001549.1_pt1 | contig 17727 bp, 13 predicted proteins | sample 5204201 | NCBI WGS metagenome assembly WBZS01 (sample SAMN12344357, study PRJNA552823) | activated sludge metagenome | biome: Activated sludge suspended growth; feature: Nitrification reactor; material: Wastewater; isolation source: activated sludge from nitrification reactor of wastewater...
GCATCGACGAGGCCGCGCTCGGCCGCACCGACAGTATCATCACCTTCCTGCTGTTCGTGCTGCTCGCCCAATCCCTGATTCTCATCCCCATCGTCATCCGCCTGCTGTTGCCGGGGCGGGCCGTCGCCTGGTTGCGCGCCCTCAACGACTGGCTGGAAGCCCACAACAGCCGAATCACGCTGGCCGTGTCCTTCGTCTTTGGCGCGCTGTTCCTGTATCAGGGCATTGCCGGCTTGCTGGCATAGCGTATGCCCGCCGCTGCCCCTCGATGGTTATCACCGACATAGGCGACAAGGAGGCTTCTATGATCCGCCGCAGTCTCCCGCTGGCCCTGCTCACGGGCCTGATGCTGGCCCTGGCCGCCGCCCACGCGCCCGCCGCCAGCGCTGACTCTCCCATGTATCGCGCCTTCTGGGTCGATGCCTTCCACGATGGCATCAAGACCCCCGCCCAGGTGGACAGGCTCATCACCGACCTGAACGCGGCCAACATGAACGCCATCGTCGTCCAGGTCGTGCGTCGCGGTGACTGCTACTGCAACCACTCCACCGCGCCCCGTACCCAGGACCCGCTGGTGCCGCCCGGCTTCGACCCGCTGGCCTACCTGATCGAGAAGGCCCACGCGGCCAATCCCCCCATCGAGGTCCACGCCTGGATCATCGCCACCGCGATTTGGAACTCGGCGACCCCTCCCCTCGACCCCAGCCACGTCTTCAACACCCACGGGCCGACTGCAACGGGCCGCGACATGTGGCTGATGGTCCGCTCTGACGGCACGACACGCCTGGGCAGCGACTGGTACGTCGACCCCGGCCACCCGGACGCCGCCGCCTACATCGCCAGCCTCGCCACCAGCATCGTCCAGAACTACGACGTGGACGGCATCAACCTCGACCGCATCCGCTATCCCGACTCCACTGTCGCCGGGCGGAGTTGGAGCTACAACCCGACCGCCGTCGCCCGCTTCAACGCCCGCCATGGCCGCACCGGGACACCCGACAACAGCGACCCCGACTGGCAGCAGTGGCGGCGCGACCAGGTGACGAGTCTCGTCCGCCGCATCTACCTGGAGGCCACCGCCAGCAAGCCGACGGTCAAGGTCAGCGCCGATACCATCACTTATGGCTACGGCCCGACTACCTGGGCCGAGTGGCTCGCCAGCCGCACCTACAGCGAAGTCTATCAGGACTGGGTCGGCTGGATGGACGAGGGCATTCTCGACCTCAACATCCCCATGAACTACAAGCGCGAGCACCTGGCCGCCAACTCACCCACCGCCTGCGGCGGCAATCAGCAGCTCATGTTCGGCCAGTGGGACGCCTGGGCCAGGGCGCATCGGGGCGCGCGGCAGATGATCATGGGCAACGCGGCCTACCTCAACTATACCGAGAACACGGTGCGCCAGTTCCGCCAGTCCCTGACCCCCGATGCCGGCGGCCGCGCCGCCGTCGGTGTGGCCGCCTACTCCTACGGTGCGCCGGCCTTCAAGCCCGACCCGCCGACACGGGACTGCGGCGGCGTGACAGTGCCCCACGGCACGACCGTCGATAGCAACACCAACGCCGCCGAGGCCGACACCTTCCGCGCCCAGCTGTCACAGCAGTTGACGGCCGCCGACCCCGACGGCCAGCCGCCCCTGTTCGCCGCGCCCGCCGCCATCCCCGCTATGCCCTGGAAGGAGACGCCCAGCCAGGGCCACCTGATGGGCTTCGTCAGCCGCCGTGGCGAGGCGACCGAGAATCTCTTCGTCCAGATCATCAGCCTGCCCGGTAATCACATCGTCAGGACGGTCCAGACGGAGGCCAACGGCTTCTTCGGCGTCGTGGGCCTGATGCCTGGCGACTACCGCATCGTCACCTACGCCGACCCGTGGGATCCGCAAGCATTTCCGCGCCGTCTGACGCGCCACGTCCACATCACGGCGGGCCAGGTGGCGACAGTAACCTTCGAGTAGCGCCTGAGAGCCGCGACAGTGGGCAGCCGCGGCGCGCGACGGCAGCAACAGGCTGGCGCGAGGGCTGTAGGGGCAGACCCGGCGCTCCCGCGCCCACTGTTTCGCCACGGTCCAGTCGTTGACCCGCGCCCGGCGCGGTGCTATACTAGGTTCGGGGGCCAGCATGCGCTTGCGAGTCGGCCAGGGCGTTATCGAATTGGTCCAGGGTGACATCACCCGCGAGGCCACCGACGGCATCGTGAACGCCGCCAACGAGGCCCTGGCCCCCGGCGGCGGGGTCGATGGGGCCATTACCCGCGCCGCGGGGCCGGTTGCCCTGGCTGCGCGGCGGCAGCTTGGCCGCTGCGCCACGGGCGACGCGAAGATCGGCCCTGGTGGCGACCTGCCCGCGCGCTACATCATCTACACCGTCGGGCCAGTCTACCACGGCGGCAGCCGCGGCGAGAGCGCCTTGTTAGCCAGCGCCTATCGTCGGAGTCTGGAAGTCGCCGCCGAGCATGGACTGGACAGCGTCGCCTTCCCGGCCATCAGCACGGGTATCTACGGCTACCCGATGGCCGAGGCCGCCGACGTTGCCCTGGCCGCTATCGTTGAGTACCTGGGCCAGCACGCGCCGCCCAGCCGGGTGCGCGTTGTGCTCTTTGGTCCTGACGCCTACGCTACCTGGTCCACCGCGCTCCGTCGCCTTCACGAGTCGAGACACGATTGACAGGATGAGCAGGAAGAAGAACCAATCATGTCAACTCTGTCCAGAGTCCGGTTATTAGGAGGGGGTCAAGGATGACCGTCAATCTCCAATCGCCAATCCCTAGTCTCTCCGCTCCGCGCGGAACGCAGCGCACGTGCAAGACCTGGCAGACAGAAGCCGCGCTACGCATGCTCCTGAACAACCTGGACCCGGAGGTAGCCGAGCGCCCCCAGGACCTGATCGTCTACGGCGGGCGCGGCAAGGCGGCGCGCAACTGGGCCTGCCTCGAGGCCATCGTCCGCACCCTGCGCGACCTCGAGGCCGACGAGACCCTGCTGGTCCAGTCGGGCAAGCCGGTGGCCGTCTTCCAGACTCACCCCGATGCGCCGCGCGTTCTCATCGCCAACGCCAACCTCGTCCCCCATTGGGCGACGCAGGCCCACTTCGACGAGCTGGACCGCGCCGGGTTGATCATGTACGGCCAGATGACGGCCGGCTCGTGGATCTACATCGGTAGCCAGGGCATCTTGCAGGGAACCTACGAGACCCTGGCCGAGGCGGCGCGGCAGTACTTCGGCGGCACGCTGCGCGGCCGGCTGACACTGACGGCCGGCCTGGGCGGCATGGGCGGCGCGCAGCCGCTCGCGGTGACCATGAACGACGGCGTGGCCCTGGTGGTCGAGGTAGACGAGAGCCGCATTCAGCGACGGCTGGCGACGCGCTATGTCGACGTGATGACCGACAACCTGCACGACGCCCTGGACCAGGTTCAACGCGCCATCGAGGCCGGCGAGGCGCTGTCCATCGCCCTGCTCGGCAACGCCGCCGAGGTCTTCCCGGCTCTGGCCGAAGCGGGGGTCGTGCCCGATATCGTGACCGACCAGACGTCCGCCCACGACGTGCTGAGCTACATCCCGATGGGGCTATCCCTCGATGAGGCGGACGCCCTGCGCAGCGACGACCCGGCCGAGTACGAGCGGCTGTCGATGCAGAGCATGGCCGTCCACGTCGAGGCCATGCTGGCCTTCCAGCGCGCGGGCAGCGTCGTTTTCGACTATGGCAACAACCTGCGCCAGCGAGCCTTCGACGCGGGCGTGGCCAATGCCTTCGACTACCCCGGCTTCGTGCCCGCCTTCGTCCGCCCCCTGTTCTGCGAGGGCAAGGGGCCGTTCCGCTGGGTGGCCCTGTCCGGCGACCCGCGCGATATTGAGGTGACCGACCGCATCGTGGCCGACCTGTTCCCTGAGAACGAGTCGCTCCACCGCTGGCTCCAGATGGCCCAGGAGCGCATCGCCTACCAGGGACTACCGGCCCGCATCTGCTGGCTCGGCTACGGCGAGCGTGACAAGGCGGGGCTGGCCTTCAACGAGGCCGTGCGGCGCGGCGAGATTTCGGCGCCCATTGTCATCGGCCGCGACCATCTGGATACCGGCTCCGTCGCCAGTCCGCGCCGCGAGACCGAGGCGATGCTCGACGGCTCCGACGCCGTGGCCGACTGGGCCATCCTCAACGCGCTGCTCAATACGGCCAGCGGCGCGACCTGGGTGAGCTTCCATCATGGCGGCGGCGTGGGCATTGGCTTCTCGCTCCATGCCGGGCAGGTCATCGTCGCCGACGGAACGGACGAGGCCGCGCGCCGCCTGGCGCGGGTGCTGACCAACGACCCCGGTCTGGGAGTGGTGCGCCATGCCGACGCGGGCTACGAGTTGGCGCGGGACACAGCACGGACGCGGGGCATTCGAATGCCCATGCTAGACAGGTAGGATCTATGGCGACAGTGCGCGTGAAGATGGGCGAGCCGCTATGGCGAGCCGTGGGCGAGCGCGAGGTGAGCGTCACCTGCCCCGATCCGGCGACCATCGCCGACGTGCTGGTACGGCTGGCGGAGCAGCCTGGCTTCCAGGCGGCCTATGAGGCCCACGCCACCGGCCAGGGGCCGGAGTACGTCCTGTTCCTCAACGACGAAGCGTTGCCATCCACGGCAGCGGCGATCACGTCTTGCGCTGATGGCGACACGCTGCGCATTATTCTGCCCATCGCGGGCGGCCTCGACTGAATGATTCTGCCGCGCGATTTCTACGCCCGCCCGACGCTGGATGTAGCCCGCGATCTGCTTGGGCGGCGGTTGGTACGCATCTTCGACGGCCTGCGGTTGAGCGGCCGCATTTTCGAAACCGAGGCCTACATCGGCGAGACCGATCAAGCCAGTCACGCCGCTCGCGGCTGGCGCGAGCGGAACGCGGCTCTGTATGGACCGCCGGGCCGGGCCTATGTCTACCGAATCTACGGCATCCACTACTCGCTGAACACGGTGGCCGAGAGGGACGGTTTCCCGGCCGGCGTGCTTATTCGCGGCCTCATCCCCGATGAGGGCATCGAGATCATGCGCGAACGGCGCGCCGGGCGTCCCGACCGCGAGCTGACCAACGGCCCGGGCAAGCTGGCCCAGGCCTTGAACATTGACTTACGCCTGAACGGGATAGACCTCACCCAGGCAGGTCCACTGTTCATCGAGGCCGACCGGTCGGTGACCGATGCCTGCGTGCGGCGCACCCCCCGCATCGGGGTGGTCGGCGACGAGACCGCGCGCACGGCCCCCTGGCGCTTTGTCGCCGATCTATCCCTGGAGACGCCTGCATGACCGTCGCCGCGCGAATTGCCCCCTACACGGCCGACTGCCCTGGTCAGCATGGGCGCGACCCCTATCCCCGCAACATTGCCCTCGTAGGGTTCAGTACCACCGGCAAGTCTACCGTCGCCCACCTGCTGGCCGACCGCCTGGGCTGGAGCGCGGTGGACACCGATGCCCTAGTAGTCAGCCTGGCCGGCCGCCCTATCACCGACATCTTCCGCCGCGAGGGCGAGGCGGCTTTCCGCGCCCGCGAGACCGCTGCGCTGACTGGCGCCCTGGCGGGGCACGGCAAGGTGGTCGCCACAGGTGGCGGCATCGTCACCCAGGCGGTCAACCGAGATCTATTGCGTGCCCGCTCCCTCATCGTCTGCCTGGCTGCCGAGCCGCTCACCATCCTGAAGCGGCTAGAGCGAGCGGCTGAGTCCGAGCCACGCCCCTTGCTGAAAGCGGCCGACCCCCTGGCGCGCATCCACGAGCTGCTGGCCGAACGACGCGCCGCCTACGCCCAGGCCGACCTGACCATCACCACCGACAACCTCACACCCCCACAGGTGGCGCAAGAGATTTTGCACCGCCTGACCGCCGCCGATCTGATGCCTGACCTTGTCCTATCCCCCCAAGAGGTCATCGACGATGTTTGAGTTTCATATCTCCCGTCGCGCCCGCGACCGCTATCAGTTGGACGAGAGCCTCTTCTCCTTCGATGGGCGAGTCATATTGGGCAATCTGCACGCAGCCCGCGAGCTGGCCCATCGGCTCAACGAAGAACGCGATCTGGTTACTTACCCCGAACAGGCGGTACAGCCCGGCGATGTCAACGCGATGGGCCTCCTCGACGAGTTGCAGCATGTCCTCATCCGCCGCTACCAGGAGCAGGTCGGCCCCGATGTCATGGGACGTGCGCTAGACGCCCTGACGGCCCAGGTGGGGGCGGATGATGTCGAGCGCGTCCTGCGCGAGTTCGTCGACCAGTTCCCGCCGGTTGCTGTCTACCGGGGCGACCTCACGCCGGAGGAGTACCTGGCAGGCGAGACTCAGGGCCGCAGCCACCGCGAGATGGCCGTCGAAGAGTTGATGATGCTCACGATCGCCAACATGAACCCCGCCCTGGAACAGTTTCGCGAGTTGTTCGACGACAGCGCGCTACGCCGCAACACGGCCTACTCCCAGATCATCGTTGGCCTCGACCAGTTCTTCGACAGCCAGGCGACCGCCTTCACCGGCGACCGGCCCCTGACCCCGACCGCCGGGGCGTCCCTCAGCGACCTACGCAGCTTCAACTTGCTAGACCTGCTCCGCGCCCCCGCGCTGGCCTCGCCCTACTCCGCCCACGACCAGCTCCAGTATCTCCAGGAGCGGTTCGGCGCGTTGCTGGGCGGCTTTCTACTGCGCCTCTTGACAGGCATTGACTTGCTCAAGGAGGAGGGGCGCTACTTCCTCGCGCAGCAGGCTGGCCCCGGCGGCCCCGGCCCTATCGAGGCCCCTGACTTCAGCCTGCTGGCCGACGAGCCGGAACGATTCAGCCTCGACACCGAATGGATGCCGCGCCTGGTACTGCTCGCCAAGAACTCCTACGTCTGGCTCGACCAGTTGTCCCGCGAGTACGACCGCCCCATCACCCGCCTCGACGAGATTCCCGACGAAGAATTGGAGCGCCTCGGCCGCAGCGGCTTCAGCGGCTTGTGGCTCATCGGCCTGTGGGAGCGTAGCCGCGCCTCCCAGACCATCAAGCAGCTCATGGGCAACACCGACGCCGTCGCCTCAGCCTACTCCCTGTTCGACTACGACATCGCCGAGGACCTGGGGGGTGACGCGGCCTACCAGACACTCCGCGAGCGCGCCGCGCGCCATGGCGTGCGCCTCGCCAGCGACATGGTTCCTAATCACATGGGCATCGATTCGCCGTGGGTTGTGGCCCACCCCGATTGGTTCGTCCGCCGCGACGACGTGCCCTACCCTAGCTATACTTTCACTGGGCCGGACCTGTCCTGGCACGACGGTGTGGGCATCTATCTGGAAGACCACTACTTCGACAAGACCGACGCCGCCGTAGTCTTCAAGCGCGTCGAGCATGGCACGGGCCACACCACCTACATCTACCACGGCAACGACGGCACCACCATGCCGTGGAACGACACGGCCCAGCTCAACTATCTACACCCTGACGTGCGCGAAGCCGTCATTCAGACCATCCTCCACGTAGCGCAGCGCTTCCCCGTCATCCGCTTTGACGCCGCCATGACCCTCGCCAAGCGTCACTATCAGCGCCTATGGTTTCCGGAGCCGGGCACGGGTGGCTCCATCCCATCGCGCTCCGAGTACGCCATGACCAAGGCCCAGTTCGACGAGGCGATGCCTGAAGAGTTCTGGCGCGAGGTCGTGGACCGCGTGGCTCGCGAAGCCCCCGACACCCTGCTGCTGGCCGAAGCCTTCTGGCTCATGGAGGGCTACTTCGTCCGCACCCTCGGTATGCACCGTGTGTACAACAGCGCGTTCATGAACATGCTGCGCGATGAGGACAACGCCAAGTACCGCTCGGTCATCAAGAACACCCTGGAGTTCGACCCTGAGGTCCTCAAGCGTTACGTCAACTTCATGAACAACCCCGACGAGCGCACCGCCGCCGAGCAGTTCGGCAAGGGCGACAAGTACTTCGGTATTGCCACCCTCATGTCCACCATGCCCGGTCTGCCGATGTTCGGCCACGGCCAGGTCGAGGGCTACAGCGAGAAGTACGGCATGGAGTTCCGCCGCCCATTGTGGGATGAGCGGCCTGAAGAGTGGCTCATCGCGCGCCACGAGCGCGAGATCTTCCCGCTGCTCCATCGCCGCGCCCTGTTCGCCAACGTCGACAACTTTCTCCTCTACGACTTCTATACTGCCGACGGCACGGTCGATGAGAACGTCTACGCCTACTCCAACCGCGTCGGCGACGATCGCGCCCTGGTCTTGTATCACAACGCCTATGGCGACACGCGCGGCTGGATTCGACTCTCGGCGGCGTATCTCGACCGCACCTCGCCGCCCGATAATCGCCGGCTGATGCAACGCACGCTGGCCGACGGTCTCGACTTGCACGCGGGTACGGACGTCTTCACCATCTTCCGCGACCAGTCCACCGGCCTGGAATACCTGCGCAACAACCAGGAGATGACTGACCGCGGCCTGCACATCGAATTAGGCGCGTATCGCTACCACGTCTTCATGGACTTCCGCCAGGTAGTGGACGATGAGCAGCATCGCTACGCTCGCCTCGCTGACCGGCTGGACGGGCGTGGCGTGCCCAGTATCGACGAGACTCTCCAGGAGTTGCTGTACACGCCGGTGCGCCTGCCCTTCATGCAGGTCGTCAACGCCACGAACTTCCGCCGCCTGATCCGCGCCCTGGAGCCGATGCCCAAGGGGGCCAGGCCCATCACCGACCCCCACGAGACCCGCGACGAAGTCCTGGACGACATCGAGGCCAAGACCCGCGCCATGCTGGTCGCCATCTACGATTTCAGCCAGGGCCAGGGCAACCCTGAGAGCATCGCCGCCGACATTCGCCGCGAACTAGAGGCTGTCGCCGAACTGCCCCACCTCGCCCGGTCGTACCGCGCCCGCAAGGGGTCCGACTTCCGCGCGGCGGCGGCCTATATCGAGGACGGCCTCGACAGCGACCCCATCATCTGGGGCGGGCTGCTCGCCTACGTCTTCACCCACGCCCTGGGCAAAGTCGCGGCCGCCGACGGCTTCGAGCGTCAGAGTCGCTCGTGGTTGGACGAGTGGCGACTGGGCAGCATCATCACCCGCACCCTGCGCGACCTGGGCGCGACCGACGAGCAGGCGACCCAGGCCGCCGCCGCCATCCGCGTCTTCGTCGCTCAGCAGGCGTCCTTCGAGCGTAGTGCGACACCCCAGCGCCAGGCCGCCCAGGTACTGGAAGCGTGGCTCAAAGACCCCGACGTACAGCGCTTCATGCGCGTCAACCGCTACCAGGATAAGCTGTGGTTCAACAAGGATGCCTTCGAGCAGTTGCTGTGGGGCATGTTGCTCCGCGCCGCACTGCGCGCCACCGCCGACCCCGACCTGACGCGCAAAGAGGTGGTCGACCTGATTGGCCGCCGCTACGCTATCGTGCGTCGCCTGCAACAGGCCGCCGATTCATCCGAGTACAAGGTCAACCAGTTGCTGGCTGCCGCTCGCGGCGAGCCAGTCGTGGCGGATGCGCCACCCAGCGCCAAGAAGGCCAGGCCTGCCGCCAATGCCGACAGGACGGACGACCAGGGAAAGGCTGGCCAGGCCGAGGAGCCATCCCCTTGACCGACGCCGACCATCGCCGCATTGCGCGCGCCCTGGCCGACGCTGCCCTGGCCGCCGTTGACCCGGCCGCCGCCATCCGCGCCCATGTGCGCCGCGACGGCGACCAGCTGCTGGTCGCCGACCGGGAGTACGACCTGAGTCGCTATCGCCGCGTCTTCGTCGTCGGCGCGGGCAAGGCCAGCGCGCCGATGGCCGCCGCCCTGGCCGACATCCTCGGTGAGCGGCTGACGGGCGGCTGGGTCAACGTCAAGCACGGCTTCGGCCTGCCCGTGCCAGGTGTCACCATCCACGAGGCCGGACACCCTGTCCCGGACCAGGCGGGCGTCGACGGCACGCAGGCGATGGTGGAACTGCTCCGATCGGCCAGCGAGGACGACCTGGTCTTGTGCGCGCTGTCCGGCGGCGGCTCGGCGCTGATGATGCTACCCGCCGACGGACTGGCCCTTGACGACATTCAGGCCATGACGGCCACCATGCTGCGCAGTGGGGCGACCATCAACGAATTGAACGCCCTGCGCAAGCACCTCGATCTGGTCAAGGGCGGTGGCCTGGCCCGCCTGGCCGCCCCCGCCACCCTGGTCGCCCTGATTCTGAGCGACGTAGTCGGCAACCCGCTCGACGTCATCGCCTCGGGGCCGACCGTAGCCGATACTACGACCTACGCCGCCGTGGCCCGTATCTTGCAGCGCTATGACTTGTGGGACCAGTTACCCGTGCCCGTCGTCGCCCGCGTGCGCGCCGGCGTAGCGGGCGAGATCCCCGACACGCCGGCAGCGGACGACCCCATCTTCGACCACGTGCAGAACGTCATCGTCGGCAGCAACGGCCAGGCGGCCGAGGCGGCGCTGGCGAAAGCGCGGGACTTGGGCTTCCACACCCTGCTGCTGACAACCTACGTCGAAGGCGAAGCCCGCGAGGTCGCCAAAGTTCTGGCCGCCATCGCCCGCGAGTTGGTCTACGAGGGCCGCCCCCTGCGCCGCCCCGCCTGCGTCGTCCTCGGCGGTGAGACCACAGTCACGCTGCGCGGGCACGGCCGCGGCGGCCGCAATCAGGAGATGAGCCTGGCCGCTGCCCCCGCCCTGGCCGGGCTGGACGGCGCGCTGCTACTGACGCTGGCGACGGATGGCAACGACGGCCCGACCGATGCCGCCGGCGCCTTCGCCGACGGCACGACACTCGCCCGCGCGGCGGTCCTCGGCCTCGACCCGGCGGCGTACCTGGCGAACAATGATGCCTATGCCTTCTTCGAGGCCCTGGGCGATCTACTGATCACCGGCCCGACCCGCACCAACGTCAACGATCTGGCGCTCGTGCTTGTTTTCTAGCGCCCAGCGCCCGCGCATAGAGGAACAGACATGAGGATTCTCGTTACCGGCGGAGCGGGCTACATCGGCAGCGTCGTGACCCGCCAGTTGATCGCCGCTGGCGACCAGGTGGTCGTCTACGACAGCCTGGTTCGCGGCCACCGCCGCGCCGTCGACCCGGCCGCCACCTTCATCGAAGGCGATGTGGCCGACCGCCCCCACGTCGAGCGCGTCCTGGCCGACCACGGCGTCGACGCCGTCATCCACTTCGCCGCCCTCATCGAGGCGGGCGAGAGCATGAAGCAGCCGGAAACCTACTTCCGCAACATCACGGCGGGCAGCCTGTCGCTACTGGAGGCCATGCTGGCGCAGGGGGTGAACAGAATCGTCTTCTCGTCCACCGCCGCCGTGTATGGGACGCCGGAGAGTCTACCCATCCGCGAGAACGCGCCCTTGCGCCCGACCAACGCCTACGGCGCGGCCAAGCTCATGGTCGAGAACATGCTCGGCTGGTTCCACCAGATTCACGGCCTGCGTTACGCCGCGCTGCGCTACTTCAACGCCGCGGGCGCGGCGCCACCCCTGGGCGAGGACCACCAGCCGGAGAGCCACCTGATCCCCCTGGCGATACAGGCCGTCCTCGGCCAACGACCGCGCCTGCTGCTGTTTGGGACCGACTACCCGACGCGCGACGGCACATGCATCCGCGACTACATCCACGTTGGCGACCTGGCCTCGGCGCACCTGCTCGCCCTGCGCGCCCTGGATATGGGCAGCGGCCAACTGATCTACAACCTGGGCAGCGAGCGCGGGTACACGAACCTGGAAGTCATCGAGGCCGTGGGCCGCGTAGCGGGCAAGCCCGTGCCCTACGAGGCCGCGCCCCGCCGCCGTGGCGACCCCGATGCCCTCGTCGCCAGCGCGGAGCGCATCCGCACCGAGCTAGGCTGGCGGCCCCAGTACACTGACATTGAGGCCATCATCCGCACCGCCTGGGACTGGCGCGCCCAGCATCCCGACGGCTATGGCGACCGTTAGCCTGACGCAGAGAGCCGCCGCCGACGCAGTCGATGCGCTCTCCCGCACGAGCCTCGCCGTCAACGGCTACTTCTGGCCCATGCCCCACGTGGGCAGCGGGCAGTATCTGCACCAGTTACTGCCTGCCCTGGCCGACCTGTCGCCGGCCGGCGACCGCGCCCTGATGGTCATGGCCGACGTGGACACGCCGCCCCGTGGCGCGCGGGTCGTGGCCTGGCGGTCGCCCGTCAGCTCTGGCATATTGGGCGACGCGGCCAAGACGTGGTTCGAGCAGGTTGCCTTCCCGCGCCGGGCGGCGCAGGCTGACCTGGCCTTCGTGCCCTACTTCGCGCCGCCCCTCAACCCGACTGTGCCGACCGTCGTCACGGTCCACGACTTGATTCCCCTGGCCCTGCCCGCCTATCGCGGCTCGCCCCTGGCCCGCGCCTACTTCAGGCTGGCCCAGGCGGCCCTGCCCCGCGCCGCCCACATCATCACCGATTCGGAGTTCAGCCGCCGCGATATCCTGCTGCGCTTCGCCATCTCGCCCGACCGCGTGACGGCCATCCCCCTCGCTCCAGCGGCGCGCTTCCGCCCTGCCGACTCCCACGCCATCGCCGCCGCCCGCGCCCGCTACGGCCTGCCCCAGGCATTCATCCTGTACATGGGTGGCTACGACGTGCGCAAGGAGATTGGCACGCTCCTCACGGCCTACGCCCACCTGCGCGCGAGCGGCTACGACGTGCCCCTCGTCTGCGCGGGCGGCCTGCCCAACGACAGTGAGGTCACACCCGACCCACGCCGCCAGGCGGCCACCCTGGGCCTGACCGACGTGCTGTTCCCCGGCCGAATCCCCGCCGAGGACCAGCCTGCCCTGCTGAGCGCGGCCACCGTGTTCGTCTTCCCATCACGCTACGAAGGTTTCGGGCTGCCGCCCCTGGAAGCCATGGCCTGTGGCGCGCCCACCATCGTCGCCAACGCCACGTCGCTGCCCGAAGTCGTCGGCGATGCGGCGCTCCTGTTCGCCGCCCTCGACTGGGACGCGCTGGCGGAGACCCTGCGCCGCGCCCTGGACGACGCTGACCTGCGGGCCGACCTGCGCCGCCGGGGCCTACAGCAAGCCGCACGCTTCACCTGGGCCACCACCGCCGCCCAGACCCAGGCCGTCTTCGCCCGTGCCCTGGTAGAGCGCTATTCGACCCATAGATAGCAGCGCAAACGAACACTTCTCCACCTCGCGAGTCGAATCCTCCCCGCCGCTAACCCCCAATCCAGGTATCCTGAAAGGCAATCGTAATCAATCGTCGAGATTCTGTCCGCAGGAGGGACACAACGCCATGAAACTCCAGGGCCTGGCCGAGCTTACCCACTTTCGAAGGGTGACGGCCGACGAAGCAGTCTCCATCGTCCGATCCGGCGACCGTGTATTTATCCAGAGCGTCGCTGCCGCGCCCCAACAACTCGTCCAGGCGTTGGTCCGCCGCGCGCCCGAGCTGCGCGACGTTGAAATCGTCCACCTCATCACCAGCGGCGAGGCCCCCTACACCCGGCCCGAGTACCGCGAGAGTTTCCGCACCAATAGCGTCTTCATCGGCCCCAACATCCGTGAGGCCGTCGCCAGCGGTCAGGCCGATTACATCCCTGTCTTCCTGCGTGAGGTTCCCGGCCTCTTCCGCCAGCGCATCCTGCCCCTGGACGTGGCGATGATTCAGGTATCGCCGCCCGACCGTCACGGCTTCTGCTCGTTGGGTGTCTCGGTGGACATCTCGCGCGCCGCTGTCGAGATGGCGACCCACGTCATCGCCCAGGTCAACCCGCACATGCCGCGCACCCACGGCGACGGCCTCATCCATATGGGCCAGATCGACTACGCCGTGGAGGTGGACGACCCGCTGCCAGAGCTGCCCAAGATTCAGTTGAGCGACGTGGAATTGAAGATCGGCCAGAACTGCGCCCAGCTCATCGAGGACGGCGCCACCATCCAGATGGGCATCGGCGCGATCCCCGACGCCGTGCTGGCCTCCCTGACCCACCACCGCAACCTGGGCGTCCACACCGAGATGTTCTCCGAGGGCGTCATCGACCTGGTAGAGCGGGGCGTCATCACCGGCTACAACAAGCGCACCCACCCCGGCAAGATTGTCGGCAGCTTCCTGATGGGCACGCGCCGCCTGTACGACTTCGTCGACGATAACCCGCTGGTCGTCCTCCTCGACGTGGCCTACACCAACGACACGGCGGTCATCCGCCGCAACCCGAGAGTCACGGCCATCAACAGCGCCATCGAGATCGACCTGACGGGCCAGGTGTGCGCCGACTCCATCGGCGCGCGCATGTACTCCGGGGTCGGCGGCCAGATGGACTTCATGCACGGCGCGGCCCTGTCCGAGGGCGGCAAGCCCATCATTGCCCTGCCCTCGACGACCGGTCGCGGCGAGTCGCGCCTGGTGAACTACCTCAAGCAGGGCGCGGGCGTCGTCACGACCCGCTCCCACATCCACTACGTCGTCACCGAGTACGGCTGCGCCTACCTGTACGGCAAGAACCTGCGCCAGCGCGCCCGCGCCCTCATCAATATCGCCCACCCGGACCACCGCGAGACATTGGAGCGCGAGGCCCACGAGCGCTTCAAGACCCTCGACTTCTAGCGCCGGGACGCCCACTCATTGTAGCTCCGCTATCGAACCTGCTACGATAGCGGAGCTGCTTGCCGCCAGCGGCGTCGGGCTGTGCTCGCGCTGGATGGTCACATCCCGCGCCCGCCACCCGCTGCGAGGAACCTTGTGGTGGTTTTACCTCACGTGCCCTTTCAGAGTCCACGCCAGGGCAAACAGGGCGAGGCCGCTCACGCCAACCGTCAGCAGCGCGGCCTGGAGCGAGAATAGCTCGGCAATCCAGCCAATAACGGGTGACCAGATGACGAAGCTGGTATAGCAGGCGGCCATCATCGCCCCAGCGACGGCCCCGCTCCGGTTCGGCATCGCCTGGTCGGCCGCGCTCAGCACCGTCGGCACAACGCCGGCCACCGCTACCCCCAGCACCATGAAGGCGACGACGGCCAGGGGGACGCCGCCAGGGATGAGGAGTAGCCCGTTGGCAATCACCAGCAGCACCGCCGAGGTCAGCAGAGAGAAACGTGCCCCATAACGCTGCACCAGTGAGGCGTTACCGATGCGGCCGAGGAACATGGCGGCATTAAACAGGGCAAAGGCCAGACCGCCGACGACCACCGCCGCGCCCAGGCCGCGCAGGTAGATGACCGAGTAGACGTTGGCGACCGTCTCGGCCAGCGGGCCGATGATGGCGATCAGGGCCAGCGTCATCATCACTCGCCCGCTGAACAGAATCTTGATGGTGTCGGCCGGGTGAGACTTCTCGCGACCGTCCAGGGTGGGCGGGAAGCGGGTCGGCAGCGTGGCGAGGAAGACAATCGCCGCGAACATCGCCAGCAGTATAAGCACCTGCTGATAGCCCCAGCCCCAGCCGCGTAGCAGACCCGCGCCCAGCGCGCCCAGCACCGCCCCGCCGCTGTAGCCGGCGTGCATGTAGTTCATGGCGTGGCGGCCCGTCGCCCGCTCCCAGTCTAGCGTCCCCCCGTTAACCGAGATCTCCATCAGGCCGTTGGCCGCCCCAGCGATGACCAGGCCGACCACCAGCCCGGCCAGGCCGCCGGCCACCGCCAGGGCCAGAACGGCCCCGCCTTCCAGGGCGATCGCCATGAGGCCCAGGCGCTTCTTGCCACCCCACGCCGACAGCGACGCGCCGAAAAGCAGGACGACCACCGACACCAGGGGCGACACGAGTTGCGCCGTCCCGAACACACCCAGGCTAATACCCAGGGCAGGTACGATGTCCGCCCACAACACCCCCAACGAGCCAACAATAAGGCCCAGCAGCAGAAAGAAGCTGATAAACAGCGCGAAGACGACGCCGGGATGCCACTCCGACCGCGCGACACGAGAAACGCTCATAAATATTCCTTTTGACAATCAGCGAATTTCACCGATACTAGCGTCACCGTATTATAGCACGTCCGCCGCTCGTCATGGCTTCGCATGCCGCAGGTCACCTTTCGCTTCTATGCTGAATTGAACGACTTCCTTCCCTTGCAGCGTGGTCGAGACGTCGCCTATCGCTTCGCGCGCCGCGCCTCGGTCAAGGACGCCATCGAAGCCCTCGGCGTGCCCCACACCGAGGTCGATCTTATTCTGGTCAACGGCGTGTCCGTCGATTTCGGTTATCGCATCCAGCCCGGTGACCGCATCAGCGTCTACCCCACCTTCGAGTCCATCGACATTACGCCCCTGGTTCGCCTGCGCCCCCACCCCCTGCGCGAGCCGCGCTTCGTTCTGGACGTACACCTGGGTAAGCTGGCGACCTACCTGCGCCTGCTCGGCTTCGACTGCCTCTACACCAACGACGCCCACGATGGCGACCTGGCGCGCATATCCAGCCAGGAGAGCCGCATCCTCCTCACCCGCGACCGGGGCCTGCTCAAGCGCGGCGTCGTGAGCCACGGCTACTTCGTGCGCGCCATCGAGCCACTCGCCCAGACCATCGAGGTAGCGCGTCGCTTCGACCTGTTCGACAGAGTCCAACCCTTCCACCGCTGCGTGCGCTGCAACGGCCTGGTCACGCCGGTCCCAAAGGCCACGGTGCTAGACCAGTTGCTGCCCAAGACCCGCCTGTACTTCGACGAGTTCCACCGCTGCGAGACGTGCGGGCGCGTCTACTGGCGCGGCTCCCACTATGAGCGCATGCAGCGCATAGTCGATACCGTACAGGCAGCGCGACCGTCCGACGGGTGAATACATCGTTCCGCCGGGTGAAGCCTTCTGCCACGCTATCGACCCCCCGCTTGTCGTATACTGCTACACTGAGGGAGAATCCCTCGGGAGGCAGCTAGTATGAAGCAGATTCTGGTCATTGACCTCAACCACGGCGACGAGATCTCGCCGGTCAAGGTATTGGGATACGAGATGGAAATTCGGCGCGTCGGTTCGGGCGGTGATCCGGATCGCGTGCGCGCCCTCATCGCCGAGAACGACGGCCTGGTGGATGTCATCGCCCTGGAAGGCATGCCTGCCACGCTGCAACTCGGCCCGGCCCGCCGCCCCCACGCCGTCGGCGCATCGCTGCGTGAGGTGGCCCAGATAACGCCCGTCATCGACGGCTCCGGCATCCGTGACGGCCTGGCCCGCTGGGGTATTATCCTCGCCGACCGCGCCCAGCCGGGTATCTTCGCCCAGAAGCGCATCCTTATGACGCCCGGCCTCAACCACGCGGGCATGGCCCAGGCGCTCAGCCGCCGTAGCGCGGACGTGCGCTACGCCGACCCCATCATCTACTTCGCCTTGCCCGACGCGCCCGGCGTCGGCAGCAAGACCACCCTGGAGCAGGCGGCCGGCCCTACCCTGGAACAGCTCAAGGACGCCCCCTTCCGCCGCCTCAACCCACAGCCCGGCCAGTCCGGCACGCAGCGCGCCGAGGGCCCCTTCGAGTGGGCCGACCTTCTGGCGGGCGACATGAACGTCATCCGACGCTATGCCCCGCCGCTCCTGCGCCGCAAGACCATTATCGTCGAGTCGGCCCAGGAAGAGGACCTTGACGACATGCGGCGGCGCGGCGCGTCCATCGTGGTGACGCTGATGCCGTCCCTCGAAGCCAAGGGTAGCCTGGGACGCTGGTCGCCCGCCGTCATCGAGGGCGTCCTCGTCGCGGCGCGCTCCGACCCCAACCTTCCCCTCAACGAGGACACTTACCTCCACCTGATGGCCGGGTTGGACTGGACGCCCCATATCCGCTACTTGCAGCCCGACGAGGTGGGCAT